>Ga0308160_10000394_pt1 | contig 87067 bp, 101 predicted proteins | sample PhyFR1_FD_201036 | JGI IMG/M metagenome (GOLD analysis project Ga0308160, IMG submission 201036) | Phyllosphere microbial communities from UC Gill Tract Community Farm, Albany, California, United States - DLSLF.R1 | ecosystem: Host-associated > Plants > Phyllosphere > Unclassified | place...
AACGTACCGGGAACCGTCGGTATTATCAGCGCCAGGATGTGCTGATGATCCGACAGATCCGTGCATTGCTGTACGACCAGGGTTTCACCATCAGCGGCGCACGCCAGCGTATGTCCGGCGATGAAGCCAAAGATGACACCACCCAGTACAAGCAACTGATTCGCCAGATGATCTCCGAACTCGAAGATGTGCTGGTGGTTTTGAAGAAGTGATTCAGGCTTTTAAAATACTTCCACATTTCAAAAGCTTGCGGTATATTCCTGATCGCTTCGTTGCGAAGCAAACCCAGTAACACGCCTAGTCGGGGCGTAGCGCAGTCCGGTAGCGCACTAGCATGGGGTGCTAGGGGTCGAGTGTTCGAATCACTCCGTCCCGACCATATCTTTTAATGACTTAGCCCAATCTTCACCGGTTGGGCTTTTTCATATCTGAAAAAATACTCCCACATTTACTCCCACGGATATCTTGGATCTGTAGCTATGCCATCTGAGAGGCGTTCGAGTCTTGTGTCCCCCCGGACAGCCCCTACCGCTGCAAGAACCTGAAGAAGCGAAGACGTTCGTTAATGAGTTGCCGATCTGGACAGCCCGCGAGGCAAGCTTCGGGCGATGGCTGTGGGTAACGCGGAGCTCTCTGTTGCTGGTGAAGTGATCCGGGCATTCGCTCAGACTTCGGTAGAGTCATCGAATATCACATGATTCCAGCGGCGGAGGTTCGTGTCGATGGGTGTTATGAACTTCCTGGTGATGGAGACATAGGGCCGATCAGCGCAGTAACCTGATTGTTAAAGCTATCGATGCCGTGCTTGGGTGGTTGCGGTTGACGCTGAGCCGCGCCAAATAGCGTGGTGAACCCGAAGCCTGTAAATACAGTCAAGGTCATTCTCTCCAAAAAACATTTCGACTGGGCTCTTGAACGGTGGTTTTTGCTCAAAAAAGATCGGCTATGCCCACACTTTTGCCCCCAATCGCATTGAATGTGCGAGTGATCTTGAATGGTGACCTGCGACTGTCTCCAGTATGGCAGTCGCTGGTATTCGGTGCGCCTTCGCGTTCTTTTGGCACGCAAGCTAAAGCGGCATTCCCGAGCAACGCAATAAGCGTGAGCAGGGATCTTTATTTGATCAGAAACATGCTGGTTTTTATGCTTGCTTCTCAGTCAATCTTGATTGTTTCGTGAAATATTTCTGCATAAAGCCGAGCGACGGTAGGTGTGAGGTTGTGTACTGAAGGAATCAGAAAATTGGAGTGGGGTGCGAGTCGCTTTGCGTAGATAACTTCGTACACCCTGCGCACGATTCCTGGCTCTGTTTCCTCTTGGTCGAAGCCAGGCATTATTCCTACGGCTTTGTAACCCGCATGCTCCAATGCTTGTTGCATATACGGAGCGCTGGTTGTCGCCATGCCATAGATCAAGCCCGCACCCATGAACCTTCCCATTTTTTCTCCGAGGTCTTGGGCAGCTACGGCCAGTTTGGTTTGTCTATGATGTTTGGCTACCGCGCCCACTCGCCCGAAGATGACATCAGCGCCTTCAATTTTTTCCCACGTTGCTATCGCGACGATTTCATGATTTTGGCGGACCACGATAGCGAACATTCCCCGCTCTAGGTCGTCTCCGAGCGCCACGTTGTCTTCATAAAATTGCGGGTTCAGAAAAGGGCTCCCTAACCCCACCCTAATGGAGGGGAACCACGTCTGGAAAAAAATTATCGCTACATCGATCTCCTCGCGTTTCAGGTGATCCCATGTGTAGCCAGAGGGTAAAACAGTGAAACTGCGAATTTGATCGATCGTTGGCCATTTCATGCGGTTCTGCTCGTCTTGATTGTCCAATTGCCTTGCAGGAATCGGTCGGAGGAAGAGGCTTATTCAGTCGCTTCTCTATCGAGTTGTTTGCGATCTATCAGCAATTCCCGGGCGTCTATTGGGGGCGGCGGCGGGTTAGCCGGTGGTGTTTTCAGTCCTGAGGACAGCGCCCTTGCAGAATCTTGGGTCATGCCTGGCCGCAAATTGTTTGTGACGCTCGACCACTTCACCGATGACAAACTTCATCAGCTTCTGGACGAAGGCTGTATCGAGGTTGGCCGCCTGGGCAAGGGCTGTCAGACGTTCGTATTGATGCTGTTCTCTCTTCTTGTCCACGGCAGGCAATTGATGTCGGGCTTTAAGCAAGCCGACCTCATCAGTACAGCGGAACCGTTCCGCAAGCATGTGGATGAGTGCGGCGTCGATATTGTCGAGGGTTTGTCTGAATACCGAGAGTTGGCGCGTGATGTCGGAATTTTCCATGGATAACCTCGTGGCAGTTGTTCAATGGGGCTTGTCTGTACCCATCCTTGGTCTTTTCATGATTGGACGGAGAACCTGAGCCGGCGCTTTACGCGGGATCGGGCATGCTTAACGATTTCTCCAGCCACTGCGTGACTACCTTGAAAGTCGAATCTGAATTGCGTTCATAGATCAATCCGTGGCCGTTGCCGTGAAGACCGAGCGCCGGTAGATCCAGGTGGTGAATGTTGGCACCGGCATTTCGCAGGAAAGGGACGATGGTGGATGCGTAAGCAGCAAACGCAGATGTATCACCTGTCACCAGCGCTACCGGAACGGCTTGCAACCCGGGAATTTTCAGGGTTGATGGCTCTGCTGTGCGAACCTGCTCCGGAGTCTTGCGAGGCGGATCAAAAGTCAAAGGAGCGGCGGTCAGTCCCCATTCGAGGCTGCCTATACCCGGCGTGTAGCCAAATACCGGACCCATAGGCTCTACCGCCACAATCCCTGCGATCAGGTCGGGTCGACGATCGGCGACCAACCAGCCACTGGGCCCGGAAGCGGAATGCGTAACGATGATGGCCTTACCGATTCTGTCGAGCAGTTCGGCCAGTCGATCCGCGTCGAGAGTCTGCGAAGCTCCCAGGTCGGCCGGCATAGGACCGTAGGCTGCAATGAAGGCGTCAAACGCTGCTTCGTCACCCGGCTCAAACGGCCATTGCGTTTCTCCGCCTCCCTCTGGAAAGTAGACTTCGCGGGCGCGCTCATAGGAAAACGCTGGCCCCATCGGTCCCATGATGTCGGGGTGATACGGCGATCGCCCGTGGCCGGGTCTGTCGACCCGAAAGACTACGAAGCCTGCTTCGACGAACCGCTGGGCCCAGCCCGGGCGACCATCGGGTGTATCCAGCCATTCAGTGCCTTGCAGCGTGCCACCGTGCACCAGCACCACGGGATAGGGTTGAGTGATGTGCTCGGGGGATTCCCAGGCTACGTACATCGGACCTTTTTGAAAGCTTTTACCGTTCTGGGTAACGCGGGCTCCGGTCACCCAGAAGTTGCCACGCCGCGTACGTTTTATCGGTGCGCTTCGCCAGGGTTGCTGGGCATGATCGGTTGATTGGGTAACTGTCTGCGTAGCGAAAACCGACCAGTCCTTGTGCCCATTTCCTCGGGCTACCGCGGATGTCATTTTCGATCGCACGGCATCGGCTGCAGGCAGTTCCAGGCGATTGAGACGTGCCGCATCAATAGCCAGATTTATATCCTTGAGGCCAAGAGACAGTTTGAAACCCGGTTCAAAACGTCTGTTCACGATGTTCTGCCCATAGCGCTCGTAACTAGGGCAGGTGAACAGGGTCTGGGTCATGAGGTTGACGAACATCGAGGGGCTCAGTCCGTGGTGTTGAACGAGTTCGGTTGCTTCGCCCAGCGACTGGATGGCTTGAGTGATCATCATGTTGCCGGCAATCTTCGCGATACACGCCAGTTCAGGTCGATCGCCCAAATGCCAGGTTTTTTTCCCGAGTAGGTCAAACAACGGTTGGACCGTCGAGACAGCTGCCTGCGATCCGGCGGCCAGGATATTCAACTCGCCATTTGCCGCCACGGCAGGCACGCCGAAAACCGGCGCCGCGATCAATTCAATGCCGATCGCATCATGTATGCCCTGCAACTCCACCATGAGCGAAGGCGACAAAGTCGACATCACGATATGCACGCAAGCCCTGTCTGCGTTTTCCAGAGCTGCGCTGGACAGCAGCACCTCCCTGACGGCGGCATCATCGGCAAGCATGTTGATGACGACCTCTTGCTGAAATGCCGAGGACGGGGATTCGAGAACGCTTACTCCTTCGAGATCCATCATCGCAGCGTGACTACGGTTCCATGCTGATACGTGATGGCCGGCCCGGATGAGCAACGGAATGATCGCTCTGGCCATGCTTCCCACACCGATAAAGCCAATCTTCATTTGCAGTCCCCCGGTTGGTGTTTCGACGAAGGTGTATGCAGAGAAGTATGTCGGGCCTGGGATTGCTACGGCAGTGCCATTGCTGCACTCTCACTGTTCATTTTTGTACGGGGTAAAGCATGGACTGGAGTGATGTGCGGGTCTTTCTCGCGATTGCCCGCAGCGGGTCATTGGGTGCTGCCGCCAAGCAGTTGGGGGTTAGCCATCCGACCGTAGGGCGGCGCTTGCAGGTGCTTGAGCAGTCCAGTGGCAAGCCCATTTTCCTGCGTACCACCCAAGGTTTGGTACTGACCGACAGCGGAGAAAAGCTGCTCAGCCTGGCGCAGGAAATGGAGCAAAGTGCGTTGGCCATCGAAAGGCGCCTTGCGGGTGACAGCGCACAGCCAGAAGGTGTGTTGCGCATTTCTTGCGCTGACTGGTTTGCCTGTTATGTGCTGGCCCCCGTCCTCAGTGAACTGGGGCGACGTTACCCTCTGATCGTGCCTGAGGTTATCGCCGGGCATCGATTGTTTGATCTGGCTCGTCGCGACGCCGATATCGCGTTCCGAATCGTCCCTTTCACCGAACCCGATATTGTTCACCGCAAGCTGATCACCCTGAGCTATGGGTTATACACGGCCGTCGGATCAGCTGATCCCGAGCCGCAGGGCGAAGGGGTTGGTTTGATTACCATGAGTGTTGCCCAGTCTCATTATCCCGATGTGCAGTGGCTGCAGCAGCGTTACCCTTTGGCCCGTACCGTGTTCACCAGTAGCAGCCGTACGATCCAGGCGCAAATGTGCGCGCAAGGGCAGGGCGTCGCGGTATTGCCTCGCGCCCTGGGCGACCGGTTGACGGCGCTGCGGCTTATTGACCCTGATGAACCGCCACCGGGCCGGGACATATGGATGGGCTACCACCAAGACATGCGCCAGATGGACAGTCTGCGTGCGCTTGCCGACCTTGCCTCCGTCATGATCGGCACTCAGGCAGACGGTTGACTCACTCTGCCGGGCGCATGGCCGCCGTTTGCAGCTCTGCAGCAAATTGGCGCGCAAGGCTCAGGCTCAGTCCTGCGCCTACCGCCAGGCATGCTGCGATGCAGAGTATGGAGACGGTGAAAGCGTGGGTGATGGCAGCCGCGTCCGTATCCGTGCCTAGGATGGTGTAGAAAATGCCACCTATTATCGCCACGCTCAGTGACGTGCTGATTTGCAGGGTGGAGCTGGTGATGCCCGCAATCATGCCGGAATACGCAGGCGCCACGCGTCCTGTGATCATGCGCATCAATGTCGGAAGGGCCAGTCCTTGTCCGAAACCGATCAGAAACAGAATGACGGCAAGGTGCAGCGCAGGGGGCGTGACGGCCATCGGTGTGTGCGCCACGAGCCAGGCCAGGAGCACGAATCCCAACACTTCAAGCCCCATCCCGACAGGATTGACGTATGCGCCCAGAAAACGCCTGAATTGAGGCGTGGAGAGCGGTCCCAGCAAAAAACCCGCGCCGAAAGGAAGGAAGACGAGACCTGCATTGAGTGGGCTCGTATGCAGCGCTCCCTGTAGATAAATGGAAAACAGCAAGAAAAACACGCCGATCGCGTAAAAGGTCAGGGCGACGAGCAATGCCCGGCCCAGCCCAGGCGCGCGCAGTGCAGCAGGATTAAGCAACGGTGCGCCTTGCGTCTGATGCAAACGGGCTTCGTAGCGCCAGAACAACCAGGCCAGCAGTGGCACCGCAGCAAGCGACAGCCAGGCCCACAAAGGCCAGCCCGCTTCACGCCCCTCAATCAGTGGAACGATCAGAGCCCCAAGCGTCACCATCGACAACAGCGTTCCGCCCAGATCCAGCTTGCTTGTCTGTGGTGCGCGGGTTTCCTTTACCACCGGAATGGCGATCAGAATGACCAGCAACGCAATCGGTAGATTCACCAGGAATATCGCCCGCCAGCCCAAATCCATCAGGTTGAGCGATATCAATATCCCGCCAAGTGCCTGGCCGACCACCGACGCCAGGCCAAAGACCGCGCCATACAGGCTTAGCGCCAAGGGCTTTTCGGACTCGGGGAATATTGCCTGCACTGAGGCGAGTGCCTGAGGTGCCATGATGGCTGCCGTCACGCCTTGCAGCGAGCGTCCGGCGATCAACACCCAGGGTGACTCGGCGATGCCGCAGATCAGTGAGGCAACTGCGAAACCAATCAGGCCAAAGAAAAACATCCTCATGCGACCATAGATGTCACCCAGCCGTCCGCCGGTAATCAGTGTCACGGCATAAAGCGCCGCATACGAGGAGATGATCAACTGTTCGGCGGAGGAGGCCGTGCTCAACGATTGCTGAATCGAGGGCAGTGCTACGTTCACGATGAAAAAATCCAGCGGCGGTAAAAACGCACCGACCAATAAGATGGCGAACATCAGCCAGCGCCGCGGTTCGGGTGGGGCGACTTTTTTCTGAAGCATAAGGTCTCCTGTCTGACACCATTCGGTCCCAGAATATTCTCGATTGTGGGTCATGCTCTGAATCAGCTGGCTCCAATCTAAACGATCAAACCTTCGCTTACGCCTCACATAATTGAACGGCCAATGTTCATTTATGGCAGTGCCGCTCAGCTGCTGACTCCTCTCAAAATGGCCGCACTGTGGTTTCAGTCGATCCACACAACCGAGACTGAGGAGTCAGATATGTCAGGTAAATTCGCTAATCAAGTTGCAGTCGTCACCGGCGCATCCACCGGGATCGGGTTTGCGATTGCGCAGGGCTTGATTGCCGAGGGGGCGAAACGCGTTTACATCACTGGGCGTTCTGCAGCCACGCTGGAAGCGGCGGTGGCCAAGCTCGGCGATAGAGCAGTCGCGGTCATTTCCGATGTCGCGTGCCAGGCTGATCTGGATAAGCTCAGGGCGACGATTGAGGCCCGCAACGATCAGTTGGACTCAGTGTTTGCCAACGCGGGTATTTGCGAAAAAAACCCGCTGGGCGAGACCACCGAGGCGGCTTACTTCAACATGTTCGACATTAACGTGAAGGGCGTCTTTTTTACTGTGCAGACGTTGATGCCTTTGCTGAAAAATGGTGCTTCGATCGTGCTGACGGCTTCTATCTGCTCCAGCAATGGGATGGAAGGGCTGAGCCTCTACAACGCAACCAAGGCTGCAGTGCGATCCTTCGCAAGGACTTGGGCCAACGAACTCAAAGGTCGCAAGATTCGAGCGAATGTCCTGAGCCCAGGCTTCACCCGTACCCCTCTGATGGATAACGGCTTGAAGATGAGCGAAAGCGACATTGTCGCGCTGCGCCAACATGTCGAGCAGATCACTCCGCTGGGGTATATGGCCCAACCTGAAGAAATCGCCTCGTCGGCGCTGTTCCTTGCATCCGCCGATGCGAAATATGTCAACGGTGTGGAGCTGATGGTCGACGGCGGCCTGTCGCAGATCTGAACACTCGCTCAACCGTAGCGCAGCCCTCGCAGAGGGTTGCTTTTAGCGCTTTCGCGAAGCCTCAGCAGGACACCTCATCATGATTATTGAAGAACTGACCACTCGACTGGAAGCCCTGGAAAGTCGCGCCGCCATCGAGTCGCTGATAAACGCCTACGCCAATGCCTTCGATCGCATCGACGCCTCGCTCCTGAGCGGTATTTGGCACGAAGAATCAACACTGGATCTACCGGGTTTCGGCCAAGCCGGAAGCCGTGATGAAATCCTCGCGATGGCGCAAAACAGCTGGCGCCAGATGCCACATATGCATCACTGGATGGCCAACCCGCTGATAGATATTAAGGGTGACAGCGCGGAGGGTACGGTGGCTGCGGATTGCCTGTTTCACGACATTGATAAAGGCCCGGTGCAAGTCAGCGGGCTGTACCACGACAGGTTTGAACGTCGGGACGGAAGATGGGCGTTCTTGTCACGTCGTTTTGAACTGCACTTTCTTACACCTTTGAAGGACTGGGTACCCGTTGCCGGCGAAGAAAAGTATGCGCCGGTCGAGCATCAGAGCCTGGGCAAGCCCTCAGACAGTTGACCTGCGCGCATGAGTTTCAGTAGGGGGCAGCGGACGACAAGCACTGGCCGCCGACGTCGTTCAAGCTCCAGGGAATGACAGCGAAAAACGGATAATCCCGGGCTTTGGCTGTTCGACACGCACGTGACCTTCATGCAGTTGCATGATTGCCACGACGATGGCCAGGCCAAGGCCGTAGGAGTCAGAGTTCTGGTGGCGAGACGCATCGCCGCGGTAAAAGCGGTCGAAGAGTTTGCCCAGGGTTTCGTCACTCAGCACAGGCCCTTGGTTCTCCACTTCAATGCGGGCTCCGCCGAGGGTTTCCATCACCCGCATCTGTATTTCGGTGCCCTCGTAGGCATAGCGAACGGCGTTCGCCACCAAGTTGCTCAAGGCTCTGCGCAGCAGCAAAGGGTCAGCGAGCACGTGTCCATCGCCTGTTATTTGTACGGTCATTCGCCGCTCTTCAGCCAAGCCCTCAAAATAGTCGGCAATGCGCTGTGATTCGTCATGCAGCGATAGTTGTTGGCGCTCTACCAATGCGTGTGCTTCATCGGCGCGCGCAAGGAACAGAATGCTTTCGACGATGCGCGAGATCCGTTCGAGCTCTTCAAGGTTCGAAGCGATCAGTGCCTGATAGTCATCCTCGCTGCGACGCTGGCGAAGGGCGACCTGGCAATGCCCCATCAGCGACCCCACCGGCGTGCGGATCTCATGGGCAAGGTCAGCGGAAAATTGCGTCAATCGTTGATAACCCCGGGCAAGACGATCGAGCATCGCGTTATAGGCGTCACTCAGCTGTTGCAGTTCAACCGGCGTATCGGCGCTGTCCATACGGCTGTGCAGACGCTCGGGTGTTATCGCTGCCGCATGCGCGGCCATCTTGCGCAACGGGCGCAGCCCTCGACGCAGTACCAGGTAACCCAGCAACGCGGTGGCCAGAAAGGCAAGGGCAACGGCCAGGTAAATACGTTCGCGATACGCCGCGAGCATAGCCATTTCCTTGCCCATGAGGTGTGCGGCGGTCAGGCGCACTTCACGTCCCCCCGACGTCGTGACGACGGAGGCGGCGCGCAGCATTGTTCCCGAGTCGGTCACGCCGCTACGCAGGTCACTGACGCTCAGCTTTGTATCCTGGCCGATCACGGGCAGTTCAGGCAACGTGACGTTCAGTGGATTTACCTGGATTACCGGTTGCTGTCCGGGCTCTTCAATGATGAAGATGTCGTCTTCGCTGTCGAGCATGTTCTTGAAAATCTGCGGGCTGTCGCGCAGCTTTTCGATGGCGAGCTCGTAGTGCAGCAGCTTGCGAAAATGCTCCAGACGGCCCATGACCGCATGATCGCTGTACACCAATACCGAGGCTTTCATGGTCTGATACAGATAAACGCCTGCACCGGCCACGGCCAGCATCGCTACCATGGAAAACGCCACGGTCGATCGCAGGGTTAGAGAGGGTTGGCGTCGGGACCGCATGGCCTCACCTCGCAGACATAGCCGATACCGCGAATGGTATGGATCAGTTTATTCGGGTAGGGCTGGTCGACCTTGCTGCGCAGGCGCTTGACCGCGACGTCCACCACGTTGGTATCACTGTCGAAATTCATGTCCCAGACTTCCGAAGCGATCTGTGTCCTTGACAGCACATCGCCTGTCCGGCGCAGAAACAGATGCAGCAGGGCGAACTCCTTGTTGGTCAACGCGATTACCTGCTGTTGGCGAGTAACGCGGCGGCGCACCAGATCCAGCTCCAGGTCGGCGAGGTGAAAATGGTCGGCTTCGCGCACTACACCGCGACGCAAAATGGTGCGGATGCGTAACAGCAATTCGGTAAACGAAAAAGGTTTGACCAGGTAATCATCGGCGCCCAGTTCCAGGCCGCGAATGCGGTCATGCAATTGGTCGCGCGCGGTGAGGAACAGCACGGGTACGTCTTGTCTTGCGCGCAAGAGCTCAATGATCTGAAACCCGTCAATCCCGGGCAACATCACGTCCAGCACGATCAGGTCGTACATTGTATGCAAGGCCATGTGCAGGCCGTCGGCACCATGCTGGGTCCAGTCGACATTGTAACCGGACTCGCCGAGCCCCTTTTTGAGGTACTCACCTGTTTTGGTGTCATCTTCGATCAGCAGGATATGCATCGTGAGGCGCGCTCGGGTCTCTTCATGACGGGATTCAACCCGCGACATCGGTATCTCGGCTGTGCAGTGTAACGGGATGAGCGGGCGCAGTCGGTTACATTTCTGTCATTCATGGGCAGGGCTGACGAATGACAAAAATGTCATTCGGCGGTCATCGTGACGTCCCGGTCTGCGGTCGAGGATGGCGGCAAATCAACCCATGAGGAATCGTCGCCATGCAACTCAAACACGCCCTGTCTACCACGTTCGGTTTGTTGATGCTCAGTGCTGCCGTCATTGCCACCGCGGCCGACATGCCGGTAATCAAACCGCTGCGTGGCACGGTGGAAAGCGTCAGCAACAATACTCTGACATTCACTGTCCGCTCCGGCGCTCAGCAGACTATCGGACTGACAGACAAGACCGGTATCAACCGGGTATCGAAGGCCAATGTCGACTCGATCAAATCCGACAGCTTCATTGGCTCGGCGGCCATTCCGCAGGCCAACGGAACATTGAAGGCGCTGGAGGTCACGGTATTCGACGCCAGCCTCAAGGGCAGCGGCGAAGGTCATTACGGCTGGCAGAACGCGGATGGCAGCACAGGCACCATGACCAACGGTACCGTGGGGAAGCTGTCCAAAGCTGACGGCCGCACATTGACCGTCAACTACAAGGGTGGCGAGAAACAAATCGTCGTACCGGACGATGTGCCAATCGCCTACGTCGAGCCAGGCAAAGCCGATGAACTGGTCAAAGGTACGAAAATTGTCGTGTTCCCGGCCGCAGATGGAACCACCGCGCGCGGCATTGCGGTTGGCAAGGATGGCTTCCAACCACCGATGTAATCACCTGAAAAAGGCTGGGGCGCTGCCGTCTGGCAACGCTCCGCTACATGGATGGCTTCCAAGGGGAAACAGGTGAGACAGAAAAAGCTTCATCCCTGGCCGGTTCGCCTCACCCACTGGCTCAACGCCGTTTGCATGGTCTGTATGTTCATGAGCGGTTGGGCCATTTACAACGCCTCGCCACTGTTCAGCTTCAGGTTTCCGGTGGCGGTGACCGTGGGCGGATGGCTGGGCGGGGCGCTCGCCTGGCATTTCGCATTCATGTGGCTGCTGCTGATCAACGGCGCGATCTATGTGCTGTATGGATTCTTCAGTCGCCACTTCAAACGTGAGTTGCTGCCCATCGGGCTTGCCGCGTTGAAGCATGATTTTACGGACGCTTTGCGCTTACGGCTGGTGCATGAAAAGGGCATCTATAACGCAGTGCAGCGTCTGATGTACTGGATGGTGCTGGCGGCGGGGGCACTCGTCGTCATCTCGGGCATAGCGATCTGGAAACCCATTCAACTTCAAGAGTTGGTCGCGCTACTGGGCGGCTATGACATTGCACGTTATGTACATTTCGGGGCGATGGCGATGATTGCTGCATTCGTCGTGATTCATCTTGCGTTGGTAATGCTGGTCCCCAGAACCCTGCTGCCAATGATTAAAGGTGGTGTGCGGTCTTTGGAAACTGGGAAAAAAGGCCATGATTGAACGCCAAAAAAGAACTGTTCAACGTATCAGGCTTGAACCTGCGCAACAGCTTGAACTGGAGAACATTCAGCGCCGCCATTTCCTTCGTGTCGGTTTGACCGTGGGCGCGATGTCGATGTTGACCGGTTGCAACCTGCAGGACGGCGATCAGGTCGACAAGGTCCTTTGGGCCATGTCGCGTTGGAACGATCGCGTCCAGGCCTTGCTGTTCAGCGGACATAAACTGGCGCCGACCTTCACCAGAGCGCAGATAACCACACCATTTCCGTTCAACGCATTCTATGGTCAGGACGATATCCCTGAAGTGGACTTGGCGAGTTACTCGCTCGCCGTCTCCGGCCGGGTCAGGGACAAGGCACCTTGGACACTCGAAAGCTTACGCAAACTGCCGCAACGTAGCGATATAACCCGTTTGATCTGTGTTGAAGGCTGGAGCGCCATCGGGCAATGGGGAGGCGTACCGCTCAAAACCTTCCTGGAACACATCGGGGCCGACACCACAGCGAAATTTGTCGGTTTCAAATGTGCTGATCGTTATTACTCCAGTCTGGACATGCCAACAGCCTTGCACCCACAAACACTGCTGGCACTGGATTACGCTGACGTTGCATTGCCGCCCGAGTACGGCTATCCCCTCAGGGTTCGAGTACCCACCAAGTTGGGCTTCAAAAACCCCAAGCATGTTGTCGAGATTTTCGTGAGCAACGACAACCCGGGCGGGTATTGGGAAGACCAGGGATACAACTGGTTCAGCGGGATCTGATGAGGCAGTGAGTGATGACATTAGCTATGGTATGAGGTGCTCTTATGACTGGTATTTCTGCGCTACCGCCAGCTCCAACGGTGTTGCCGCCTTCAGAAAACAAAATGCGAGCTGTTACCAATGGAGCGGATTTCCGCTCCCACTTGCAGGCTCAGTCCAGGTCACATGTGCAGCAGCCGAATACAACGAGCGCACAAGTGCTATCGGACTCGACCACGAACTTGTCACGCCGACCGGAGATGGAAGCAATGCTTCAAATGTTGGCATGGCGCAAGCGTACGGAGAGCGCTCCGAGCAGACCAGGTCGATCAGTGCCAGGTACGCGAGCCAGTGGCCTGGATATTGCGGACTTCAACTTCCCCGTTCGAGGCGTTTTGGCTAGCAGTGTGGTTACCCAACAGAGCTGCCTGAATGAAGAGGGTAGGCCGCTCTACTTGAAGTCTTTTGATGACCGGACCCCGTGTACTTCTGGTGGCGAAGAGAGCGAATTCCCCTCTGACGTGATCTGCGGAGGGGGCCTGAATGCCTTCGCAATCGCAGTGGCTCTGTCCGCGATAACCCTCACCTGGATACCGACTGAGATTGTTCGAGCGCCACTACGATCGCCCAACATTCAGATGTTGCGCCGTCGCAAGCCCTCTTCAGCCAAGAGCCATCTTCTCGACGAGTCAGATTCAGAGGGAAGGGGGGGAGAAACAGACGGTTCTCGATAGCTCTTTCGCCGCGGGCTAGGATTTATACGGGGAATACCGGCCGGATTTGATTGATTAATGAGGCGTGACCCGAGTGGACGCCGCTCTGGCGCCTGGGTCGGCTTTCGTATCCGTTTATATTTTGGGCTCCACAACCATGATTGATCGTCAGATTATTGTTCCAGATGGCATGAGATTGCTCTTCGAGCAGGCTGGTTATGCACCCGCTGTAAAGGTAGGAAAAACGCTTTATTGCGCTGGTCAGGTAGGCCGGACGCCGGAATTATCAGTTATCGAAGACCCTGAGCAGCAGTTTTTGGCGGCATGGGAGAACCTCCGGTTCGTCTTGGAAGCCGGTGGCTGCGAATTTGAAGATGTCGTCGAATTGACCACTTATCACGTCGATATGCACCGCCACATGCCCATTTTTAGACGCGTGAAAGATGAAGTCTTTCCTAGGGGCACTTGTGCATGGACATGCATAGGTATCGGTGAACTGGCTCGCCCCGGCCTTCTCGTGGAGATCAAATGCGTCGCTGTAGAGCGATAATTTTTCTGCTAGGCACCAGCCTGTCCGACGAAGCCTAAAGACTCTCAGGGTCGCCGAAAAACATTTTGACATGGCTCTAGAACAGTAGTTTCAGATTGAAAAAATCGAATTGTGCCCCCAGTTATGCCCCCAATTGCACAGGGTGTACGAGCGATCGCGAATGGCGATTTCTGACATGGATCTGGCTGGCCGTGGCTGGTATTCAGTGCGCCTCCGTATACTGGATTACCAACCCGAATCTGGCAAACTTTTGGTCGTTAGATGAGTCGATATCCTCAATCGGAGTTGTCTGGGCTGTCTTTCAGCACCTGTCCTGAAATCGGGATCGTGAGATGCTCATGCTCTGCGAGATGTTGCAATGGCGCTGGTCGCCAGGGAGATCGATACGCGTGTCCATCGACAACTGGAGCGTAATGCCAAGCGCCTAGCCACGGAAAACGCTTAAGAGGGGGTTGTTCAGCATTCAATGTGGTACGCAACGCTGAGCATCGTGCCTCTGATTATGGGGCTCAATAGTCCGGTCGGCCCCAGAACCTCTCGCTTCAACGGGCCACGGAGTCGGATGGCAGCGAGGGCGCTCATGTTGCATATAGATGAGGGCGCCTTACCTTTGCTGTTCATTGCCAGCTAAGCCTTTGAGCTAGGTCGGTCATCAGTCGTTGGGCAAGTGCAGTTGTCCTTCCATGGCCTCATGAAGGAGTCGGACGACCTCGATCACGTCGGCGCTTGCTACACGATAAAACACGACATGGCGTGGGCTTTTGACCGCCCCATGGGGCTGTTTGGCCTGCTGGCGTGAATAGATGAGGTGATAGCTGCGAAGGCCCGGTACCAGCTCATCGCGTTCATAGCTGCCAATGCGATAAGGCGTGTCGGCGATCGCTTGCAGCGCCGCGAGGATCAGCGCCTGGTAGCGCTGGCGTGCTTGATCGCCGAACTGCGCTTGGGAGAGCCTGAGGATGTCGACAATGTCGGCCCGCGCCGCGTTGGAAATCCGATACTGCGGCATGTTCAGCGTTTCTCGCGCGCGGGGAGGGTGGCCTCCAGGCTCAGGCCCTCGAGGTAGTGCTCCAGACCCCGTTCGTTCAACTGAGTAAAGCGCCCTTGCTCAAGGTCCATGATGCCGATAGAGGTCGCCAGACGCAGGGCCTCAATTTTGGCGGTGTCTTCGGCGACACGCTGTTCCAATAGTCGCAAACCTTCCCGCATCACTTCGCTGGCATTCTGATAACGGCCAGACTGCACAAGGTCTTGGATAACCTGTTCCTGGTGTGAGGTAAGCACAACGTTTCGCGTCGCCATCATCAGCTCCAACTCTGAGCAAACATGTTTTTTCGATCGTTGGCATATTATGCCAGTTTATTTGTTGGCGTCATCCTAATCACACTGCGATTTATCGGGCTGGCGAGTTGGAGGGCTGATCATCTGCCAGGGCCGGCGCTTCGCAGTCGAGGAGATTAGCGGTGAAGAGTACGCCCCAGTTCGCTCAGTTGGTGGATAGCCAGGGAGATGTCACGGTGTTTGCCGTTGAGGTCTTCGGACAGGTCGAGCAGGAGTGTGCTGACGCTGGTGAAGATTTCGTAGCTGTTGGTGATGAGGGGGTCGTAGCTGGCGTTGAGGGCGACGATGAAGAGGGTGGCTGAATCGTTAGCCGTGGTTAAGTTCCTTGCTTGGGCCACTTTCCCATCGTTACTAAACAATAGGGGCGGTAGCTGTACGCAGGTTTATAGACCGGTGGAACCTAACAAACCCGGGGCGTGCGAGGGCGCCCTACGCATAGTCACGATTAAAAACAGACGTGAGCGTCTGATGGATGAAGCGTGTCACTTGTTAGGTCTAAAGGTGAGCTACTAGACCCGATTACTGGACAATTCAGCGACCGAACTAACTTAGATACGGCCACCCCAGCGCACAAGCCGGCTGATTCTGAGGCAGGCGTAGGCAATGGAGCAAGGTGCGGCGGGGGGATCGGATTTTGCCTTGAGGCGTTGCGTGATCGTTTGGGGTTTTCGCGAGCAAGCTCGCGCCTACAGGCGTGAGATGTCGGGGGGACGTATGCATAGCGCCAGGTCAGCGCCTTTCCAGCCAGGCAAGCCTGAGCGTTTCATTTGCCCTAGTCGGTTACGAGGCCCATGGTAGCTCCCTTCAGCCACCGATATCCTGAGGCAACGCCAAGTAGAACGATCAGGCACCCAAATATACTTGCGAGCGTCTGCTTCTGGCCGAAGCACCGCCTCCGATTCAGGCGTGTTTGACCCCGTTGGGTAACATCAGCAGGCAAGCATCAGCAACGGCATGGGCAAACGGGGCGAAGTCCTCGGTATTAGCGGCTATGATGTGATCAGTCGCGTGGAATGATTTCTACAGCCTGGAAAAACTGGCCGCGCTTATTTCGGTCGGCGGGTTCCATACGTCGCAGCGCTTCAAGGCCTTGAACACTGGTTGCCCTGTCTACCTGGCCATGCACTCGATCGATGGTTTGGCTGTGCTGGAGGGCGATGAGTATCGTCAGAAGGGCGGTGGGAGCTTCGCACGTTGGCAGCAGCACATCACCGATTGGCATTGCAATCTTTACTACGACCTTGAGCGTGCACCTGCCATCGGTGAAGGCGAGAATTTGATTGTGAGCGCAATCGGTCCCGAGCCTCTCATCGAGATGGGGTTCACGCCTGAGCCGATGTGGGCCGTCGCATTGGAGAAATGTCCTGAAAACAGGTGGCTGGCGAAGCTGGATAGCTCCACCAGTGTCGGTTTGGGTGCGCTTGCCAAGAACGTGCAACTTTATGCTCCGATGACCGTGCAATTGACGAGTCACGGTACTGCGGACGCAGGGACAGAGTCATACCTAACCTGACGAAGCCTAGCCGGTGCCAGGTAGCGCTCTCCCAGCAACCCAGGCGCTGTGATTCTGGGCGCTACTGGCTGGCTATGAAGCCATAGGCCTGCGTGGCCGTTCTTGATCGGTTTGGGACATTGCGAGTCGTGGTGGCGTATCCGATCAAGGATGAGCGGCGATACCCAGCATTTGCATCACTTCTTTGGACCCGGCCAGCACTCATCCTGTAGTTGAGCTTTCTTTTGTTCATGGGCTTCTTTTCAAAAAGTCCTTTCATAATTGAGATGGCAACATTGCCCTTCGTGGCATGCGGCCATCATTGGCGCATTCGTAGTAACGATGTGGCATACATCGGAAAATGCACAAGGTTGAACGACGTCCGTTCATGGTTTGGCTAAATTTATTAGACAGGTATGGGGGGCGGACAAACACCAAAACGTCAAACAGTACGGAGGAACGAGCGATGATTTCTCTCCTCGAGTTACGTCATATCATCGAGACAGCATTTCTGCCCACGCAGTGTGTCTGCACAATCGACGCGGATAACCGGCTTATGGTCCAGCTGATCAACCCAGTTACCCAAGTAGAGGAACTGACGGTTGCAGGAATCGATCCTGTTGACCTGTCCTCCAGTCGCGCGATAGCGAAGTTTGTAGTTGAGATCAAGGAAGAGGCAAGACTGCGGCGCGACGCGTCTGTGCGGTCTTATCGACGCGGTTAGCCTGGGCGGAGGGATAGAAAGGGGCCCGCATGTGCGGGCCTGGGTCGTGGGTATCCGAGAACAGCCAGCCACGCCATGTGAGCAAGACCCTTTCGGCAGAGTCATAATAAATCCAAGGGGGTCAACCACCTGGACATGTTCGAAGTCTCCCGTGATTATTTTCCACTCTATGAGGTCGCGCAGGCCTATCAAACTATCAGCGGCATTGTCAGCCAGGGAGACGGAGGACTCGGCGCAACGACCGAGAGCTGAGATATTTCGTTCTTGAGAAGGGCCGAGTGTTCCTGAATAAGCATGGCTGAGGCCTGCAGGCTGTACATCGAAGATGCCTGGGGTGATCCAATGGTTCAGTCATACGTTCATCCAGATTGTCTTAGTAGAGACAAGAAGCCCGGCGCTGGCCGGGCTTTGCAACCTATGATTGTTATCGGGGTTGTGCCACACCTTCAAGAACTGTAGCGGATGCGTTTTGAGATCTAGCGCTGGCAATATTACCTAGGGAAACCACGCCCACTAGTCGCTTCTCACGACTGAGCACAGGTAAGCGACGAAGTTGAATGTCGGCCATATTTTGAGCTACATGGTCAACTTCTTCATCCTCGAAGCAATACCGGATGTCTCCGCTCATAATTTCACTGACAGGGGTATCCGAAGCCAAATCCTTCGCGACGCCTCTAAGGGCGATGTCTCGGTCAGTAACCATGCCAATTAGGCGATCTTGATCTTCGATCAAAATGGCGCCGCTATCGATACTCTCCATCAGTCGTGCTGCGTACTTGATTGTATCGGTAGATTTAACTGTTCGTACGCCAGTTGTCATTACCTCTGAAATTTTCATAGAGAAATCCTCTTTCGGGACGGTGAAATGGGAAGCTCTCCCAATCTCTTCCGACTGTTTGAGGCGGACGGGGGTTCAGACTGGATCATGCCATCTGTCGGCGCAGATAAAACGAAGCGGTACCGGTCGTCCAAGCACCGCTGGGATAGCTGGTGTGATTGATTTGCTTCAGAAACAAAAGCCGGGCGCTAGGTTAGCTTAGCGATTGTAAATCCGTAATGGTCGAACGTGCCGCGCTGGCACGCTAGAAAGCGGCTCTTATATCCGGTTTTTCGTAGCTGTCGATCCATCCATAGCGAGTTTGCTAATACTCTTGGAAGTTGTTTCAGCTTTGCACTTATACATCGTTCATCCGGATGCATCGAGCATCTGACGCAAAAATCACCTCAACAGTCCGACTATACGTCCCAGCAGAAGCACGCCAATTTGTGTTGTAGAGCCTGTTCAAGTCTCGACGTATTTGCAGCATCACATTTTATTTTTCGGCCGTGATGGATGTAGATTGGATTGATCCGGCATTAATGGCGCAAAGCTCTGCAGCTAGGCGGGCACACTCAAGCACCTTCCTCGGGTGCGCCCGCTTTCGCTTTGTTAGTCGGCGTTTGAAATTGTCTACATAACCTGCAAGCTGATCCTGAACCTAGGAAACTTTGACGTGCTCGAAATTCGCGGGTTTTATATTCTAGCGAACTATTTGATAGTTTTACGGAAAAATGCTTCAAGTCTGCGCCCCATAAGTTGAGTGAGGCCGCAGCCTCTTTCAAGTTGCGGCGCAGTTGCTGGGTTTGGCGAGAGTGGACATCCCGCCAATCCGGGGTGATTGTTTGGATACGGGATCAAGCTAACTCAGGCTGAGTGCATGCTCAACGAGTTACGGCATCACAGCCGAAGGTGATTACGGATTGGTCTGCTGCGGCGTGTCAGATGCAGGCTCACAGGTTCAAAATGTCCAGCCAGTAGACTACTAGCGTAGGTCCGGGATCTAATATCCAACGCATTTTACGCAGAAGTAAGAAGTGACCGGGCAGTGCACGTTGACATCTGCCCGGTCTCCTTTCCACACACATCGCTCCTGTAAGGCCAGCCACCACGTGCACTGCATAAGTGCTCGGCAAGAGACGTATCAATAACTCATGTGGCGTAATTATCTTATACATTTCTGCCTTTATTATGGCATCTGAATTTCGCCCTCGTGTTAAACGAGGGAGGCGTTTAGAAGGCTTCCCTTCTATTAATTCGTATCGGCACCGTGAGCCTCGGACAGCGTCTTGGCATGCTCCAGATGAATCTTCAGTTTAGGAAGTGTTTCAGTGGCAAACGCTTTAATTTCAGCGTCCTTGCCCTCAGAGACTTCTTTCTCGAAGAGTGCAATCGTGGCCTCATGCGCCTTAACCTGATTGTTGGCATAGGCTTGATCGAAAGATTTAGCACTGCGCAGTTCCAAGATTGCCACCTTAGCCTTATCCATCAACTCCGCGCTGTCTGACACTTTTAAGTTCTTCGCGTCTGCTATGGATTTTAGCTTTGCATTGGCCGCCGTGTGATCTTGGACCATCATCTCGGCAAAGCTCTTAACATCGGTGGCACTGCCTTTTTCTTGGGCGAGCTTGCCAGCCTCGACTTCAGCGACCCCCTTGGCGGAAGCTTCTTCCACAAAGTCATCATCCTGAGCTGCGAATGCACCTTGGGTGGCTACGCTGACAAATAGGGTAAGTGCGCAAGTTTTTAGTACGTTTGCCATGTTAATTTCCTCTTCATAGTTTGATGGACAGTAGCGCCCATAAACTTATGAGCGACAGCTCCGGTTTACGTTCAACGTTTCTTACGGAACGCGGCAAATAAGGTATCGCTAGCGGAACGCAGCTCGCGTCATGATGAAAAATCTGAGGTATGTATCCGCCCAAGTCATCCACCCAACCCCGCAAAGCCCGGCTAGCGAAGTCGCGCTCCCTACTCGCCCATACGGATGCACTACTATCCACCCAGCGTTTTTGTGTAGTTCTTCCGTAGTGCAGGACAGCGACGGCGACTCGATGGCCAGTTTGAAAAAGGTACGGATAAGAGGCGTTTCAAACCATTGACAGCCCGTCTTCTATGCATGCTGGTGGCCGAGATCTGAGCCGCTTGGGTCATGCTTCGGCAGCTCCAATGAGGCTCACCGATGCGTGGTTGAGTGACCTGCTCAAGGACATGGTGCACAGCGTCAAGTACGAATTTGGCTTGCGGTCCCGACTTGCTTTATCGAGCAAACCGTCGAGCCGCGGATCTTGGAAACGCCGACACCATACGTGATCACAAGGATCGAAAATCTAGGCAACCGAGTGATCTTTACCCGCGTGCAGCCTTGGGCTGCCAACAGAATCATCTTAGCCGCGCGGCGATTTTTTGGTTGTTCACCGACGCGTCTCTAAATGTGGGATGACACAGAACGTGTAGCCAAGGTCGCAGGAGTTAAGTCGAGAGAAGCACATAGAGGAGGTTCGACACAAAGTCATTTAATCACGCAGATTTAGGACGGCGGTAAAAAGCCACAGCGGAATATGCGGAAAAAGTCATCGACTCGGTCAGTGACACTCGTAGGTGGAGACTGCCCCTAGGGTAGAGCGGGTGACAGCTTTCTGGTATATCCGTTCATCGCCGTGCTTGAACCGTTTAATAGCTCTCGCCTCTACTGTTAACATTGTGGAGATGTTCATTATGTATGAAGACAGAAAAGCACAAGCGTTGACGACCTGGTACGAGCTCCTTGAGCACCCTGAGGTTCGAATGAGCGCTCCTGAACAGTATGACGAATTACTGCGCCTTGCAGAGGAGTATTGCGAGGAAGGGTTTATCACCCGTGAAGATCGTAGACGGATGATTGAGAAGGCTACTGCAAACTATAGGCGGGCAGTGGAGGGTCTAGGCCAAGGTACTTAACGTCATTTCGGGCGCGATCGTGTCGCACGCACGTACCCGTGGAAGATTGCGCAGTCGCGTCTTTTTGACTTTCGCCTCGCAAGCTGAAATTTAGCTCAGCCCCTTAACAGGATGTTCTTTGCAAAGCGAAGGTCTTTGACTGAATCTAGTAACCGGTAAGAGACTAGACCTTCAAGGGGGGATCATGAGGCGGAGAAAACTTGCCTGCCGAGGGCTTAAGTTTTTCCTGAAGGCTCCTAGCCGTTTGCTCTTGCCTGAGCACCTCCGGTAACTCGTCTGCGGCGAATTTTCTTCAGCTCTGGATTTTCGGGGACAGCGTCTCTTTCAGGAATAGAACACTTTCTGTTCAAGAGTCCCTGCCTCACCATCGACAGAATTGCGATCAAAGGAACCGTCCTGCGATTTAAGACGCATCTGCTTTGCTTCGCCTAGTAGAGAGAGCTCTGTGTGTAAGTCCATGCGCAGTCTGTCACCAAGCGCCTTGAGCTTATCCTGTAGCTGCGCGTTGTTGCTGATCGTCCGATGAGCGAAGTCTTATATTCTGCATTTCTGCCATCTGGCTCTTACCCAAAGCCACGTTCGCGCTTTCGGATCTGGAGTACGCACTATTGGAGGCATCCTCCAGAAAGGCATTCACAGTCACAGCCTGTACCACTCAGCGATCTGAACTCTATGTGACAAACCACTTCGCTCTGACCGGGTTCATTCTCAACGTCCTCTCCGCACGAAATTCAGGGCTGTTGATAATGCCCTGGAACATTGTCGCTTTCGTCAGGTTTGATTCTTTTTTGAACCTGTACATCAGTCATGGAGGCGCCCTTCAGTTCAGGAAAGGTTTGTTTGACCAGTGCTTCTGCTTCAACGGGCGCAAGGGTTTCGCTGTCATGCTCCAGCGTCCGGCTTTGTGGCTGATTGCCGAGAATGAAACTGATGATGAATCGTGGTTTATCAAACATGGGAGCTTCCTTTTGAAGTCATTAATAAGCGAACTATCGCCGCATTGTTTGACGTTTTTGATCTGCAGGCCCAGGCGTAACGCGCGCTCCGATCTGACTATCGGAATCTTCTCGACTTACCCGCTGGTCGTCCGTCAAGCCGATGCCTTCGTCTACGGTATGCAGCTGTTCATCCGGAGGGACGTCCAAGGGCTGAACAGAACGATTGTGTTTTTTTTCAGACATGCATTCACCGTGTGTACGTGATTTTCGAGCTAGCTGCCAAGCTGTGCCTCAAAAGAGTGACGACCTTAGAGGAAGGTTGTTCCTTTGACTTGATGAACGGTTTGCACACCATCGCCTCGTTCTTCGTACCACCATCTATGCTCTCTGCAAATGGTTTTGCTTCACCGCCTACGACTTGATTTACTGGCCCGTGCCGTCTAGATACGGTTATTTAAATTTGTTATTTGCTGTAACGTGGCGGCACATCTAATCGACCTTTAGCGTAAGCCTCAGCTGGATCCGATATGGGTATTCCAGATACCGCGGTCCCACACAATGACGTCGCCAGCACCGTACTGCCCTTCCGGTATCGTGCCTTCAAAGGTTGCGTAGTCGAGAGGGTGGTCTTCGACATGCACGGCCAGGCGTTTGGATTTTGGATCGAGCGACGGCCCCTTGGGTACCGCCCAGCTTTTGATGGTACCGTCGAGCTCTAGGCGAAAGTCGTAGTGCAGCCGTGTTGCGTCGTGCTTCTGGATGCAAAACTGCAGCGCAACCGGTTCAACGGTTTTATTCTTTGCTGCCTTAGGCTTTATTGCGGCGCCCGATGGCTCTGAGGTCGCGTCGAAATCACGCTTACGATTGTACTGATCAAGGGTGTTAGTGGTGTGTATTGCTGCTTGCGCGTCGCTTGCGTTTCACTTTGACTTCCTTTTTGACTTGGTTTGTCGGGGTGAGATCTCAATCCATGTCGGGGCGTGATCACTGGCGTGCTCTTCGCCCCGAACCCATGCGTCCACGCCGGCGTCTTTCAGGTGGGGAGCAAGCACCGGGTTCAGCAGAAGATGGTCGATGCGCAAGCCAGAGTTCTTCTGCCAGTGCTGACGGAAATAGTCCCAGAACGTGTACACACGCTCTTTCGGATACAGGTGCCTCACCGAGTCAATCCAACCTTGGCTCAACAACCTTTGAAAGCACTCGCGGCTCTCAGGCTGAAGGAGTGCATCCTTGAGCCACGAGCGGGTGTTGTAGATATCAAAGTCGGTGAGCACAACGTTGTAGTCACCCGCGAGGACAACCGGGTGCTCGCTGGCTTGTAGTGTTTCGGCATGCGCTATCAGATGCTCAAACCACTTGAGCTTGTAATCAAATTTAGGCCCGGGTTGCGGATTTCCATTTGGAAGATACAGGCACCCGACGATCACACCATGGACAGCTGCTTCCAGGTATCGAGACTGCGTGTCGTCTTCAGTACCAGGCAGGCCTTTATGAATCAGGAGCGGTTCGGAATCGCGCGCAAGAATGGCCACTCCGTTCCAGGCGGCTTGGCCATGGTGCAGTGAGCCGTAGCCGGCCGCCTCTAGATCGCCTGCGGGAAAAGCTTTGTCCTGTGCCTTCAACTCCTGAAGGCATACGATGTCCGGGCGCTCTTTTTCAAGCCAATGCAGAAGGTTGGGCAGGCGCGCGCCTATGCCGTTGACGTTAAATGTGGCGATCTTGAGGTTTTGCATTACCTCTATCCTTCTATGTACCTGAGTCGTCTCATCCGATTAGTTAAGGGGGATGAGTGCTAAATTCATTCTGAAAGCACTGCAGTAGGACGCGGTTGTACAAAACATCGCTGCAGCTCAGTAGATTTTTGATCTCGTTCTTTTGGAACTGGCGGGGTGATTGAACGTTCAAGAAATGTAGCTGTGAACAATTGATGGGAAGTATCGCCAATGCTAGCCGGAGGCATAGTCATGACCCTGAACCAGCTCCTATTGTTTCTCCCCTCTGCCTTGATCGTTGCCTCGTCGCCTGGGGCGAACAATCTATTGGCATTCGCCAATGGGAGCAGGGAAGGGTTGAGGCCCGCAATCCTCGCCTTGGTAGGTCGGTGTTTAGCGTTCGTGCTCCTCGTCGGAATACTCATTAGCGGGTTAGGGGCGGTACTCGAAGCATCCGAAACTGCTTTCCAGATCATCAAGTGGGCAGGGGTTCTTTACCTCGCCTTTCTCGGTATGAAAATGATGATGGGTGGCGAAAGATCCGAAAGTAAGGAGCCAAGTACCGTCGGCCTCGCCGGAACCTATAGCTTGGGGCGTCGTGAGTTCATCACGGCGATGATGAACCCGAAGGCCATCCTTCTCTTCACAGCGTTCGTCCCTCAGTTTGTCGTGGCTGATTCAAGTGTCTCGATAACCAACCAACTGCTTATTCTCAGTGCTATCTACATATCCGTTGAACTCATGGCTGCCACCGGTTGGGCGCTGGCGGGCAGCATTGTCCGATCCCTTCACGCTACGGCCAGGCAGCTCGCGATCTGCAATCACATAACGGGTGTCATCCTGGTGGGAGCGGCGGTGATATTAGCAACCGCCAGACGCACTTAGCGCTGGTCTTCCAACAGCTCGCCTGAGCGGCTATTCGTTTGGGCACCCTCTTTCGCCTCACCGGCAGAAGAGGGCATGCCCTTATTCGGTCGGCGACTCTGTAGCTATGTAATCGGGAACTTTAGCGAGCGCGTAGCGGCGTGTTTGGTTTGCGCCTGGCACCGCCTTTGCGGGTAGTGCGTCCAGTTTTTGAGGTTGACCAGTCGCCAACGCTCGTTCTACGGCGAGCAGCACTCGAACGTCCCTGAAGCCTTCTTCCCCGCCTGGTTCTGGCATTGAGTCGCTCAAAATGCAATCTGAGAAGTACGCCGTCTCGCCTGCAAACTGGTCGAGAACAGGATGCGAGTGCTCTTTAGTCTGGTCACCGACAGTAGCGCGGTAGGTAATACCCACACCCTCGCCGTAACCGAAACAGGGAGAGGCTTCGATTTCGCCCTTGGTGCCAATGAGCTGGAAACGCTCGCTGCTTGGAAGGGTGTAGCTGATGGTGAACTGTGCCATGCGATCTCCGGAAACCTAAGGCACACGCTTACCGTATCGGGGGTTCCCAGTGTGCTGTCGGGTGCGGTCGTGCCCACCGCGCTGACCTCGATGGGCTCCTCACCCAATAGCTGTCGCACCATATTCAGCGGGTACGGCCCCATATCGAGTACAGGGCCTGCTGCAAAGCCGTTCTGCATCCGATGGTTGGTTGGTTTGACCGTCTGTGTGAATGTCGACGTGAACAGGCGGGGTTGCCCGAAGTCTCCGGCATGCACGCGCTCGATCATTTCGAGGGTGCCTGGCTCAAAATGCAGGCGGTAAGCAATCATGAACTTTGCATTCGAGCGATGCGCCGCTGCCTGCATTGCCTTGCAATCATCCTCATTGGAGGCCATGGGCTTTTCCAACAGCACATGTATGCCTGCTTCCAGGGCGGGCACTACAAATTCGCGGTGCATGAAGTTGGGCGTTGCGACATAGACGGCATCGATCTCACCGGACGCCAACAATTCGCCGTATTGCGTGTAGCTGTAGCTTTTCAGGGCGTAGCGTTTGGCTAGCTTGTCTGCCTTGATTGGATCGCTCGTTACCAGGGCTGTCAGGATGGAATTCTCGGTCTGTCCAACCCCTGGCATAAAGGCGCCTTGGGATATCGATCCGCCCCCGACCACTGCGTAACGAATTTTGCCGTTCAAATCGGGCATGTGAGCCTCCTTGTGCTTAGGCAATCAACGTGTCGCCTGCTAGATGTCGTCCATGTCGATCACCAAAGAGTTCCATTTAGATAGAGGCGAAAGCGGGCAAGAATCTCATCCGCTCAGTTCAGAATGAGGGCGAACCTCAAGCTCATGTGGGGCATCGGTATCGGACGGCTCGAGATTGCCCTGATCACTTTTACCTAGAGAACTGTACTGGTCACGAAGCTTTCTGAGCTCTTTTGAACTCATGCTTTCTAAGCAGAGACTCGCGTTTTGTGCCTCCTTGGTGGCTCGAATCAGCTCGTCAATTTTGAGATGCAAAATGTCATTGTCGCGGTTTTGCGTATTTTGGATAAGAAATACCATCAGGAACGTGATGATGGTCGTCGACGTGTTGATGATGAGTTGCCACGTGTCGTTGTAATGGAAGTACGGCCCTGTGATCCTCCAGACGCCTATCAAAACGATAGCCAAAAGAAAGGTTTTTGAGCTGCCTGCCCAGTTGGAAAGTGCTTGGCAGAACCGTGCGAATTTCATGATGTGGACTCCTGTTGTGTGTACAAATAGACCGCCCAAAAGCTTGAAATTCTTTCTTACATTTTAATCGTTCGTCGGCTACCGAAGTTACCGCATAAGAGGTGGGCGTCCCATGGCGCTCTAAATTTTATTCGTTGGAAATCTTTGGAATGTTCCGCTTCTGTAGTGGTCGATCGAACAACGCCCTGTTGAGTTCAGCTCATGCCCATCGCAAATGAAATAGTCCAATACTTGCGTGAGCACGCCTTGGTCGTGACCACTGCAGAGTCCTGCACCGCAGGTAAAATCGTGACGCTGTTGTCTGGAGTGGAAGGCAGCGGCGAATTCATCGAATGTGGTTATGTGGTCTATTCGCCACAGGCCAAGCAACGATTGCTCCATGTCAGCCCCCAGACTATCGAGACGTTCAACCTGACGAGCGTCGAGGTCGCTAAGGAAATGGCGAAGGGGGCTTTACGAGACAGCACTGCAAATGCCGCCATCGCGACTACGGGGATACTCGGCCCCGACGATGTGGATGGAATTCCTGCGGGCACAATTTGTTTTGCCTGGGCGTTTCAGTCCGATGAAAAGTGCTATCTCTTCAGTCACGAGCACCGATTCTCCGGCGGGCGTTGTCGGGTTCAAGAGGAAGCCACGGAATACGCATTACGCCAGCTTCCTCACTTTCATCGCCGCGCACGGCTCGGCGATACAGGTGAAGCCTGATGAGCGAAGACGCCGATCATCCAGACTTGAAAAGCCGAAACCGTCCCCTTCGTGAGGACATGGCCTATCAATTGAAAGTTTGGCGTTTCGAGCGGGTCGGCTGGTACGTGTTGGTTCTAATTTTGGTGATGGCGCTCGGGGGCGTGTTTTCCAGAGGACTGCTCAGTTCGAGAGATGTGCGTAGCGACGATGGGAAGGTGAGGGTCGAATATGAAATGTTTCATCGAAACGGCTCTACCAACTCAATGAAAATCACGCTAACAGAAAGGCCAAACTCACCCGTTGAGCTGGAGCTGGCTGGGCAGTTGCTAGAGGGCTTCAGCATTGAAACATTACAACCTCAACCGTTGCGCTCACGAAGCTCTTCTCAAGGCATGAAACTCTGGATGCAAACTGATGCTGACGGACAGGCGACGCTGTACATCACTTTGCGCGGCGACGCGGTCGGTCTCTTCCGCAGCCAAATCACCTCATCTGGCACTCGCAGCGTAAGGCTTGTTCAATTCATTTTTCCTTAGGTGGCCTATGGACTCTGTCTTACGTGCAGGAGCAATGTATTTAGCCCTTATGGTGCTCTTCAAGATTGCTGGGCGTCGCTCATTGGCAGAGCTGACGACCTTCGATTTCGTCTTGCTGATGATGATCGGCGAAGCCACCCAGCAAGCGCTGCTGGGCGATGATTTTTCCATTACCAACGGCATACTCGTCATCGTGACGCTGATCGCCATTGATGTTGGTCTGTCGCTGCTTAAACAGCGTTCTGGCTGGGTATCAAGGCTGATCGATGGCGAGCCAACGATCATCGTCGAGAATGGCAAGCTCCTGCACAGACGCCTGCGGCACGCTCGATTAGTCGAAGCTGATGTAATGGAGGCTGCGCGCTCCAGCCAAGGTATCGAGCGGCTGGAAGAGATCAAGTTCGCGATAATTGAGCGCAACGGAAAAATCTCCATCATTGCCAAAGAAAATTAAAACCCAGACCCGTGCTTGCTGGAGGCTTGTGATTTTCTTGGAACGACCGTATTCGATCGGGGCCTAAGCGTTAACACCCTAAGGAGGGCTAAATCATGTCTGAAGCCACCAGCTATTTTGCGATTGCTGTCGCCGTGTTCATTCTGCTTGTCGATCTATGGGCCATTGTCAGCGTGTTTCGGAGCGACAAAACCGTAGGGATCAAAGCCGCGTGGGCGCTCGGTCTGATCATTTTCCCGGTATTGGGTTTGGTCGTCTGGGGAGTCGCCGGACCACGGGGGATCAAGGAGGGGCCATCTTCGCCCGAGCACAGCAAAGGCTGACTGCAATCTTTGCGAATCAGAGCCTCTGCATTTAACGCGAAAGGTGGTTTCCCATTGCTGCGTTTCATGCTCATAACGCAGAAAGCTGTGGAGGAAAAATGTCAGAGCCCTCTCCATCGTTTGGAGCGCCTTTGCGCGCTTGGTTCGTACACATTTCCCGCTCGGGGTGGGGAGGATTGTCCTTCTGGATACTCTTGTTGTGTGTGGCTGTTTTCCTGATCGTCTGCGGTTATGGCGCATTCATCGGTGTCAATAAGGCGAATCTCCACCTTGCTTTTCTGGGCGGACTTTCCGGTTTCGCTGTGACAGCTATCGGCGCAGCCGCAGCCATAGCATTGCGAGATATCGCCGCCCGTACGCAAGACATCATGCTTGGCTTTGCCGCCGGCATGATGCTGGCCGCCAGTTCCTTCTCGCTCATTCTCCCTGGTATTGAAGCAGCACAGGCCCTTTGCGCAAACCAATTGCTCGCAGCATGCGTTGTTGTTGCGGGATTGGGATTGGGCGTAGCGCTGATGGTCGGCCTTGATCGTTTCGTCCCTCACGAACACGAGAAAAGCGGACGCAGGGGACCGGGTGCGCAGCGTATCAATCGGGTTTGGTTGTTCGTCTTGGCAATCACGCTGCATAACCTGCCAGAAGGCATGGCTATTGGGGTGAGCTTCGCCAACGGCGATATGAAGGTGGGGCTGCCTCTGACAACCGCAATTGCCATACAGGACATTCCGGAAGGGTTAGCAGTCGCCCTGGCATTACGAGTGACAGGCATCAGCGCGCTTCGAGCCGCGCTGATTGCGGTTGGTTCGGGGCTGATGGAACCCTTGGGGGCAATTGTTGGTTTAGGGATTTCCAGTAGCTTTGCCTTGGGGTATCCCATCGCTCTCGGCTTGGCAGCTGGCGCCATGATTTTTGTAGTGTCCCATGAGGTCATTCCCGAGACACATCGCAATGGTCATGAGACACCAGCGACCTTAGGCCTGATGCTGGGTTTCGGCGTCATGATGTTTCTTGATACAGCCCTGGGCTAGCTCTGAACCTTTTATCAGTCACCCCGAAAATTTTCGGAACACCTCTTAAATTGAGCAGGTCAGTTTTCATGCACGGCAAATATTGCTTGCCGGTGAATCCCATACGGACGCCGCGATTAGGCGACGCCCGACTGACCAGAAGGAAGTCTCGAAATGGCTAGAAAAACTGTCGAAGATTTGTTTATCCACGAACTCTCTGATGTTTACAGCGCGGAAAAGCAAATCACCAAAGCCTTGCCGCGCTTGGCGAAAGCGGCGACCAACCCGCTGTTGGCGGAGGCCTTTACCTCACACCTGGAAGAAACCCAGGGCCAGATCGAGCGCATTGATCAATTGGTGGAACTGACCGGGATAAAATTGAAGCGCATGAAATGCGTGGCGATGGAGGGGTTGGTTGAAGAGTCGAAAGAGCTCTTGGAAGAGATCGAGAAGAGCGCCGTTCTTGATGCAGCGTTGATTGGCGCGGCGCAGAAGGTGGAACACTATGAAATAGCCGCCTATGGCACCCTGATAGCGATGGCCAAACACCTCAAATATGACGACGCTGCAAAGTTGTTGGCTGCGACGCTCGCTGAGGAAAAAGGCGCCGATGAAAAGCTGACAAAGATTGCTGAGCAGGGTGGCAATCAGGCTGCAACGTTGGAATCCAAGTGACGGCCGTGATTTGAAATCAGGCGGCGCCGCAATGGCGCCGCTTGCCACTTATAAGTGCCTGCGCGAGAGACCGAAAATGTCTGATGCACAACGTGGAGCTATTTCCAGAGCCTCCAACCCGCAAAACACGCTTTCCGAGTTGTTAGCTCAACTCCTGATGGCTCGCGGGCCAGGTGGGCAGGAAGATGAGGTTCGCGAAATATGCTTGCAAACCATTACTCCTCTCTGCGACGAAACATGGGTTGATGCCGCAGGTAACGTCATAGGACTTATTAAGGGTAAGCGGAAGGCTACCGAATCGCGCGGAGCTGTAAGGGTCATGGCGCACATGGATGAAATCGCGATGGTGGTTAAGAGCGTCAATGAAGATGGCACATTGAGAGTTATCGCCCTGGGAGGCGCGAACCCGGTGAATTTCGGTATGTGTCCGGTTGATATTCTGGGTGATAACGAAATTATCCCAGGCGTTTTGTCTTTCGGCTCAATGCATGCGACGCAGAATGCGCCTCAAGGCGCTGATGTGTTATCGGGAGATGTGCATTGGAATGACGTTCATGTGATTACGCGATCTTCACCCCCGGTCCTGCGCACTCAAGGCGTACGTCCAGGTACGCGGGTCGTGTTGAGTCGTCATTGGCGTGAACCGTTTCGAGTGGGTGACGCCATCGCGGCGCATTTTCTGGATGACCGTGCACCCTTGGCGGCCATAATTGATGCCGCGCATCAATTGAGCCATCGCCGAGATGAGCTGGCATGTGATGTATATTTTGTATTTACGACGTCGGAAGAAGAATCCAATGCAGGGGCGATGTTCGCATCCGCGTCCCTATCAGGTGAAACCACCATCGCTGTAGAGGTCGGGCCAGTGATGGATGAGTATGGAACGAAGCTTAGCGTCGATCCAATCATCAATACCGGCGACGAAAAGGGTTATTACACACGCGACATCGTGATGGCCTTAGCCGCCGCAGCAGAGCGCTGTGGTTACAGCCCTCAATATGCGTTACTCGTCGATTTTGCCTCAGATGCGAGCGCCGTATTAAGCAATGGCTCGTCGGCTAGAGCGGGGTGCGTAGCAATACCTACCGAAAACACTCATGGTTATGAGCTGATTTTAGACGGCGCAGTTCGGGCTTGTTCGGCGACGCTTTGCGAGTACCTGATGACTTGCTAAAGGCAGGAAATGAACCCGGTGTGCGCTTCGATAGATTTGGTTTATCTACCCAACTTCCATGCGTTTATCTTAAAGCATCGACTTACCATATGATTTTACGCTTCGCTTGTTAATCGCGCCTTTCGTCGCCTTTCGTTGAAAAAAAATAAACCGCTGAATAGTTTTTGGCTTCTTAATACTGAGCCTGTTCACTCAGACAGCCTCTAGGTATAACTCCTTTTTGCCCGTACTCAGTGCGGGCTTTTTTTCTATGGGTTTTATATGGCTAAAGAGTTACCAGCTAATGGCGAGCGCCCATCGAGCGGTTGTAGCCACCCTTATATACGTAAAGGTTATTATCTTGGCTTAAGCCCAGATGTTTATGTGTGTATGTATTGCGCAGAGCAACGAAAACCTGAGCAATGGGACAATTTTGAGCACCGACATCGGCCACCTACAGGAATGCTTAATGATGTGGAGCGATAATAAGCTTTCGCTGGCCGGACCCTGTATTTGATCGTTCTGTGATGGTCAACTGCGCAACGATGCCGGCATAGCCTGCCAGCGTTTGACAGCGTCAGCCTTGGCTCAATGACGATGATCGCGTACCCCTGAGTAGATGAGGGCAAACCGATTCAGCAACTGGTGGCGCACGCTTCAGCCACCGCTTGAAGCCTTCCAAAATTAGCCGCCAAGGGTTAACCCATCACTTTGTCAGAACTTAGCGCATGCCGATGGAATTATTGCGTCGTGTGCGGCTCTTTCTGAATAGGACGCGCAAAAAAGCGCCCCCCCGTAATAGGTGCCGGCAGTCGCTGGCGCTTGAAAAAAACAAGCGGATGGAGCCAGTCATGCGTGCGTTGCCCGGTTACTTAGTTTTTCTGTTTTGTCCCGTTGCTCTCGGGGTGTATTTGCCTGCCGGTGGCCGTTGGCGGATATGCCTTGCACGCCATCAAAGGAGTCTCTCATGACTGTCTTTCAATCCCTGCTTAGTAGTTCTGACCAGAGGCTACGGGAAGGCCCATTGCGCAGCCAGTACCAGCGTCTCCTCACAGATTGGAACACGGAATCTTCCCAATGGGCGGCCGAGTTTTTGCAAGCGCAGTTGGACTGCCTCGGTCCCGTTGAAGACAATCCGCTGCCTACGTCGCCCGACCAACTTATGGATTGGGTGGTGCTCAACTGCTCTAGCGTTGCTCAGGAATACGCGCGTTACTTGCATGGTCGGATGCAAGGAGGCGGCCGCCGGTATTTTCTAAACAAAGCTCATGCCTTGTACTTTTTGCAATGCGTGGCACCCACCAAACAAGTGGACGGTGCCTGGCTATACGGTGTACTTGCGCACTGGCGGGACTACCGCTACGACGGGCTTTTGACCACTTATTTGGAAGAGCTCGGCGATGGTGAACCAATGCAAAATCATGTCGCGATATACCAGCGTCTGCTGGCCGAGCAAGGCTGCGACGGCGATTTCGCATGGCAAGACCAGCACTTTCACCAAGGCGCCATCCAGCTGGCATTGGGTCAAAGCGCCGAGTCGCACTTGCCGGAGATCCTCGGGTATAACCTGGGTTATGAGCAACTGCCGTTGCACTTGCTCATCTGCGCCTACGAGCTCAAGGAACTGAGCATCGACCCCTATTACTTCAGTTTGCATGTGACCATCGACAACGCCAGCAGTGGCCATGCTCGCCGGGCCGTGCAAGCGGTCCTGGCATTGATGCCGCGCGGGATGGACGCGCAGGAATATTGGCAACGGGTACGGCGGGGTTATCAACTGAACGACCTTGGACTGGGCTCTACGGCGGTGATCCAGGCGTTTGACTTGGAAGACGAGTTGGTAGCAATGCTTGAGCGCAAGCGACTGTTCGGCCAGCACATGCATTCGGATTACTGCCGCTTTGAAGGTAAGAGTGTCAACCAATGGCTGGCGCACCCCGGGCAGGTTCGCGGCTTCTTGCAGGCCCTTCAGGACAAAGGCTGGATCAAGCGCAACCGCGCCCCTGAAGACAGTCGTTTCTGGCAATTGATCGAAGGCGCGGGTGCCGCCATGTTCGGCGTGTTCAGCGGTTATGAAAAACAATTGCTGCGGGACTGGATCGCCGGTGACTGGCGTGATGAAAAAAGTACTGCGCACGCGCGCCCGGCGCGGCCCGTATCGCTGGACGCAAACACGCAAATGTTGGATGACCCTGAAACTCAGGCACTCCGTAAGGCACTGCAGGAGCCCGACGGCGAGCAACTGCTTTCCCTGTTATTACCGTGGCTGGGCCCTGACCGCCATCATCGGCCCGCCGGCTTGTTTGCCACCCGCCGTTTTATCGCATTACGCGCAGCTCTGCGCTGACTGACAAGGAGCCCTGCCAATGGTCGACTCACTGTGCCCAACGCCCTCCGGGTCATCGGCCCAATCGCATGCTGATCGGGTACTGCTCAATCTGGGCCGCCGCCTGCAGGCGCAGGGCTATCGCTTTATAACGCCCACACCGCTGACCCATCAACGGGTCATGGCGCGTTGGGATAATGCACCGGCTAGCGATACGCGCGGGATATTCGGTTGGTCGCGGCCCTTCGATGCTGAGGTTTTCGAGGCTGCCGAACGACAGGAACTGCAACAGGCTGAAATTATCGTCAAGACGCATGGCCGCTGGCGGAGCCGGGTGCGGTGGTCGAATCTGGGCCCGTTGCTGTTGGCGCATTCGGCGTTTCCGACAGAAGCCGCTGATGCGGTTTTTTTCGGCCCCGACACTTACCGCTTCGCCAGCGTAATCGAAGAGAGCTTGCGCCAACGCTTCGCGCCGATCCGCCGCGCCGTGGACATCGGCTGCGGTTCGGGCGCCGGTGCCTTGCTGGTGGCGCGCGCCCGGCCTGACGCAGAGGTGCTCGCGGTGGACATCAACCCAAAGGCGTTGCGCATGAGTGCGGTCAACGCCGAACTCGCCAACGCACCGAACGTCAGCGTATACCACAGTGATGTGCTCGACGGCGTTGATGGTCGCTTTGACCTGATCCTCGCCAATCCGCCCTACATGAAGGACAGTCAGCAGCGGTCCTACCGCCACGGTGGTGGTGAATTGGGCGAAGCGTTGTCGCTGCGCATTTTGCGCGAAGCGCTGCCCCGTTTGGAACGCGATGGCACTTTATTGCTCTACACCGGGGTGGCAATGGTCGATGGCCGCGATTTGTTCCTTGAATCCGCTCGCGCCTTGTTGAGTAGCGATGCTTTTGGCTGGACCTACCATGAGCTTGACCCGGACGTGTTTGGCGAAGAGCTGGAAAAACCAGGGTACGAGCGCGTCGAACGCATCGCAGCGGTGGCGCTTTCCGTTACTCGACTGAGTTGACTGCGTATGGATCGCAATCAGCGCTTTGGCATTGAAGAAGAATATTTCATTACAGATCTGCGCAGTCGGCGAATGCTCGCCGAGCCGCCAGCTCATGTGCTTGCGGCGTGCCGCGAGGTCATCGGCGATGGCTTCTCTTATGAGATGTTCCAGGGCCAGGTCGAAGTGGCGTCTCCAGTGTTTGACGACGCCGCAGAAGCGGCCACTTACCTGGGCCGGGTGCGCCGCGAGTTGAGCCAGGCGTTGGCCGGATATGGACTGGGGTTTATATGCAGCGGCGTACACCCATTGGCCGATTGGCGGGCGCAACGTGCTACGCCTCAGGTCCATTTTCAGCGCTTGTTCGAGGAGTTCCAGATCGTCGCGCAGCGCAGCGTGCTCAGTGGTCTGCATGTTCACGCAGAGATCCCGACGGGTGTTGATCGAATCGCAGTGCTGAACGAGGTGTTGCCCTGGTTGCCGATGCTGCTGGCTCTGAGCGTTTCATCGCCGTTGTGGCAGGGTCAGCCCAGTGGGTATTGCAGTTATCGGCAAGTAGTCTGCGATGAGTGGCCGCGCATGGGTATCCCTGAGTTTCTATCGGATGAGCAGAGCTTCGAGCAATACCTGGGCTTATTGAAACGTAGCGGGGCGCTGGCAAAGGATGCAAATGTCTGGTGGGGTTGCCGGCCCTCGTTGAGCTACCGGACGCTCGAGTTGCGCATGACCGACGCGTGCCCGCGTTTGAGCGACGCGTTGGTCCTGGCGGGACTGTTCCGGATCATGATCAAACACGCCTGCCAGATGCCGGCACCCGGCAGCCAATACAGCCTTGAACGTCTTTGGCTGCTTAAGGAAAATCGCATTCGCGCTCGTCGTTGCGGACATCATGGGCGCTTCACGCTGGCTCCGGACACCGAGGCAATATCACTTGAACAGTGGCTGATTCTGGCTGAGCAGCAATTCGGCGAAACCGCCCGTGTGTTGGGAGAAGACGTCGTGTTCGACCACGCACGGCAAATGCTGCGCGACGGCAGCAGCGCCGAGCGTCAACTGCGCGTCTTTAGTGCACAGTCTTCGCCCGGACTGCAAGGCGGGCAAGCAGTGGTTGACCTGTTGTTGGAAGAAAGCCGGGAGAACCCGTGAAAGTGCTGTCCGGCAGATTGAAATCTGCGCTAAAAAAACTAAGGGGAAATAGGATCACTGGCGGGGAACGTTTCTTCGATAGCTTCATCGAGCTGGCTGTCGCTTATGGCACGCTCATGGAGGGTGACGCTCGATTCGCAATGGCAGTCAGCGGCCGGGCAAGGTTGCCCGTGTGGGTGCAGGTTGGCACACGCTTGACTGCAGTAGCGCTTTCCGTCCCGTTGATGGTCTGCCAAGGCGTCGCACTGACAAGTAGCGCAAGCGCATTGACCGAGATGGGTAGTGTTTGACATGGTATCTCCTTACTGCCGATCTCCTGGTTTAAGTTGCCTGATTTTCATCAGCGCCAAGGAAGTTTTAATATAAAGATGGGGCCGTAGGCGTGGTTATATTATTGGCCTTGAGTTTACGTCAAAATAGGCTGCCGAGCAGGGGGCAACGGTGCTCCGAATAGTACAGAAGTGCTGCTTCTCGCCGACAGTCACCCGGTTTGTTTCGGTCAAGCGATCGATAAGGAGCTATCGACGGCGCCGGTATATCCGGTTACGCCGCGGTTATGAGCACGCCGAAACGAGCCTCAAAGGGCGGCGAGGCCGCCCTCTGTATGAGCACTAAGATCCCGACTTTCGGCCGCCGCCATGGCTGTGTTGACCGCCCTTGCGTCCTGCTTCAGACGCTTTCTCGCGGTCATTGGCAAAGTTTCCGCCCGATGATTGGCCGCCTTTTTTCCCGGCTTCGGAAGCTTTTTCGCGGTCGTTAGCAAAGTTGCCTGGATTTTTGTTGCCTGTAGTCATGAGAGTTCTCCATTTACTAAGGTAGCGCTTCGTTAGTTTCCCATTTTCTGCAATGGGCATTTACTGGGATGTCGCTCGGCGAAAAAATGTTTTAAGAATTTTACCGGAAGGCGACAGGCGGTAGTTAATAATACGTATCTCATAGAGTGCCGATTCTGAGAGGGCGCTAGATATTAACTTGATGGCAGCCACCGATCGCTCCGCTTCGCTTAGTTGGCCTCACCCATACTTTTCGCTGAAGCTTGCACTTTTAAGTCGGCACGTCGGGAATACCTGGCCGTTCGTCTTTTACATGGCACCGCAAACTGCTGGGCGATACCAAATGGTTTCATACGTGTACACAGGAGAAGCTTGCTATGAACCATGACTCATCCAATGGTCAAGACCTGCCGCCGGAAAAGTCGCCTGAGCCGAATGAGGATGGTTGCGTCCTGGGAACGGCCGGGCGCAACGAAGATCCGAACGCAACAACTGACTGGGACCACCCCGATGACACATCACCTGAACGGGCGCCTGAGGAGCCAGACGGTGGAAAAAATCAGGGTGTCACGCTTCCGCCCAACGGCACCCCTGGGATAGACACCGTTCCTTGCCCGCAGAACGACGACGGGAAGTGAGCCTACAAATGCTCTGGGCCACGGTTTCGCTTGATGCGCAGCACTCGACCGCTGGTCGCGCAGCAAAGGTTTATTTTGAAATTTATCAACAGGGAGGCGCCTCACAAAAAGGTAGGCAGCGCTCCAACCGGGCGCTGCCCCTTCTTAAGCCTGAGGAGATTTGTTCATGTTTCTACATAACAAGCGACTTCAATACACCGTACGTGTGGCCGAGCCTAATCCGGGCCTGGCCAACCTGTTGCTGGAACAGTTTGGCGGCGCTCAAGGGGAGCTGGCGGCAGCGTCCCGCTACTTCACCCAGGCCTTGGCTGAAGACGATCCGGGCCGCAAGGATCTGCTGATGGACATCGCCACCGAAGAGCTCAGCCATCTGGAGATCGTCGGGTCCATCATCGTGATGCTCAACAAGGGCGCCAAGGGGCGAATAGCCGAAGGTGTGGAAGAGGAGGGCGAGTTGTATCGCTCCCTTAACGGCGCCGGCAATGACTCTCACATCACCAGCCTGCTGTACGGTGCCGGTGCTCCATTAACCAACTCCGCGGGAGTGCCCTGGACAGCGGCCTATATCGACACTATCGGTGAGCCCACCGCGGACATGCGCTCCAATATCGCGGCCGAAGCCCGCGCCAAAATCGTCTACGAGCGGCTGATGAATGTCACGGATGATCCGGGCGTAAAAGAGGCGCTGGGCTTTTTGATGACGCGGGAAATCGCGCATCAATTGTCTTTTGAAAAGGCGCTGCATTCGATCCAGCCGAACTTCCCTCAAGGCAAGCTGCCGGGCATGCAGGAATTCACGCAGGTTTATTACAACATGTCCCAAGGCGCGGAAAGTATGCGTGGCCCGTGGAACCAGGGCGAAGAGTGGGAGTTCGTGGAAAGCCCGCAACCGGCGGTCGACGGTGGTGATGGCTTGGCCACTGTGCAACTGAATACCGATGACGAAGCGACATTGAGCGCGATGAAAATCCGCACCGCCTCGGACGCGACGAGCGACCCCGTTACCGGCGCTGACCTGGGCTCGGGAATGCAACCAAAACCCGAAATTTGAAGCTTGGCAGCCGCACGCTTTCGGGCGTGCGGCGCCTGCCATTTTTTATCAAGAGGACTAACGACATGGCGACTCCACAGGAAAACCTGCTTGATTGGCTACGTGATGCCCATGCGATGGAGCAGCAGGCCGAAAAAATGCTCAAGGCGCAATCCGAGCGCCTGGAACATTACCCCCAGCTCAAGGCACGGATCGACCAGCACATTGAGGAAACTCTCGGCCAGCAGCAACTTATTGACCAGTGCCTGGCACGTCTGGGCGGCAGCTCATCGACCCTGAAAGACATGGGGGGCAAGCTGATGGCGTTCGGCCAGGCAGTCGGTGGCTCATTGATGAGTGACGAAGTCATCAAGGGCGCGATGGCCGGTTACGTCTTCGAAAACATGGAAATTGCCAGCTATACGGCGCTTATCGCCGCTGCGAAAGAGGCCGGTGATTCGGAAACTCTAGCGGCCTGCGAAAAGATCCTGCCGCAGGAAATCGCCATGGCCGAGTGGCTGCTACAGCACTTACCAGAACTGACGCAAGCGTTCCTGCGTCGCTCAGCCGACCCCGACAAAGCAGCCAAGCGCTGACGTAATGCGCGGCGCCCGACCGCCTGCGGCGGGCGCCTGTTCAGCGCAGGGTGGCACTGCGCGACGTTTTCACGGTCCATGGAACACGCACCACGTAACTGGAGGTGAACCTTGGCAAGCAAGAAAAAGCCCGTGGTCGACCGTATCGATCCGGCGCGGCTCTCTTCCAGCCGCAAAGACCTGTTTTTCGCGGCGATGGAAACCAGCCAAAGCGCGATGATCGTTTGCGACCCGGCACAAGCCGACAACCCGATCATCTTCGCCAATCAGGCGTTCCTGAGGCTGACGGGGTATGAACAGGGTGAAGTGATCGGGCGCAATTGCAGGTTTCTGCAAGGACCTGAAACCGATAAGCGTGCGTTGCGGCAAGTGCAGCATGCGATGACATGCCGCCATGAGGTATGTGTGGAAGTACTCAACTACCGCAAGGACGGTTCGACGTTCTGGAATGAACTGTTCATTTCGCCGTTGTTCAATGAGAGCGGCCAATTGGTGTACTTTTTTGCCTCTCAGCTTGACGTGAGCCGGCGCCACGACGCAGAACTGCGCGTGCGCCGCGTTCAGGACCTGGAGGCCCTAGGGCAACTGACCGGCGGCATCGCCCATGACTTCAATAACCTGCTGCAGGTGATGGTCGGTTATCTCGAACTGATCCAGCAGAGCGCCAAGCGCCCCGGTACCGACCCGCAGCGCATTCTCAACAGCGCCAGCCGCGCCAGGGCCGCCGCCGAAAAAGCTCAAACCTTGACCCAACAGCTACTCGCGTTCTCGCGCAAGCAACGTCTCGACAGTCGCGTAATCAACCTGAACACCTTGCTGAGCCGCACCGATTTTTTGGCGCAGACACTGCAGGATGTCCAGCTGCATGTGAATCTGGCTGAGGACCTGTGGAACTGTCGTATTGACCCTGCGCAGGCGGAGCTGGCGGTGCAGCATTTGTTATCCAACGCCCAGGATGCGCTAGGAGGACATGGCGAGCCGACCGTGACAATCAAGACGTGCAACGTTCAGGTTCCGGGCGATGCCAATGCGCAACGCGACGGGTTGGCCGAAGGCCGCTACGTGGGCCTCTCGATCAGCGATAACGGCAACGGCATCGATGAGAGCGTCCAGGAGAAAATCATGCAACCGTTCTTCACCACCAAGGAAGAGGGCAAGGGTTCAGGTCTGGGATTGTCGATGGTGTATGGCTTCGTCAAGCAATCGGGCGGTACTGCACGCATCCATTCCTACCCAGGCGTTGGCACGACGGTATGCCTGTATTTTCCGGCGAACGACAGCCAGCTCTGGGTCGAGCAAACGCCCGCGACTACTTCGCTTCAAGGCGACGAGCACATCTTGATTGTGGAGGACCGGCCCGAAGTGGCCGAGCTCGCGCAGGAGGTTCTGTCTGACTACGGTTATAGCACCGACATTGCACACACTGCCGCCGAGGCGCTGGATCGGCTCGCCGGCGCGACCTATGACCTGGTGTTCAGTGACTTGATCATGCCCGGCCAGATGAATGGCGCGGAACTCGCGCGCGAGATAGCGCACTTGTATCCGCATACCAGGGTGCTGCTTACGACGGGCTATGCGAAAGACTCGCTGGAGCGCGCGGATATACAGGTGCATGAATTCGAGTTGATTGCCAAACCCTACCAGCCCGCTGATCTGCCCAGGAAGATTCGCAGCTTGCTCGACACAGCGTGGACAGCGCCAGCATCAGGTTGAGGATCATCACCAACAGAATCGAGAAGCCGAAGATCGAGCGCGCCCAGCGCGCTGGATCGACCCGGCGCACGCTGCTGTTGGCCAGCGCCAGCCAGTAACCGCCCAAGGCGCTGATCACGGCGAAATACAGCATGCCCATCTGGGCTACCACTCCCAGCAGCAGGGTGCTGGCGAAGAAAGCCAGGGTGTACGCCTGTATTTGCCGGTGGGCTTGGGACAGGGTCAGCAGCGGCAGGCGCGCTGCGCGGAAGTCTTCGCGGCGCATCACGGTGATGGCGTGTGAATGGGGCATCTGCCAGCAGCAGAACACCAGCACTAACATCATCGCCGTGGCGTCGAACCTTGCGGTGACCGCGCAATAGCCGATCACCGGCGGCATTGCCCCGGAGAGGCTGCCGACCAAGGTGCCCCAGTGGGAACGGCGCTTGAGCCAGAAGGTGTAGACCCCCGCATAGATCACCAGCCCGACCAGCGCCAGGCAGCACGCCAGCAGGTTGCTGCCCGCCCAGAGCAGGCCGAAACCACTGACGCCCAGTGCGATGGCATAGCTGGCGGCGGTGGGCACCGCGATGGTTCGCAGCGCCAGTGCGCGATGGCAGGTTCGCACCATGCGCCGATCAATGTCTCGATCGGCGCAGTTGTTAATGACACAACCGCAACCGATCACCAATGCAGTGCCGAGCAGGGTGGCAACTAGGTGCGCAGGGTCTGCCAGGCGCCCGCCGCCAGCGAGGAAATAACCCCCCAGCACCGACGTGAGATTGCCAAAAATGATCCCTGGCTTGGTCAGTTGAATTCCTGCATTGAGCAGCCCCAGCCAGCACCTCAGTGCGCCAGCATGTTGTTGTGAATACTGTCCATGATCCATAGCGAGAGCCCTACCAGCAAAAGAATGATGACCGCCGAAAAAATCAGTGCAATCAGGTTCCAGCGTTGTTCCTCGGCCGTATCCAGATGCAGGAAGAACTTGAGGTGGACCACGATCTGGATAACCCCCAGCGCCACCACCAGCCAGGCGGTGATGGTGCGCGGCAGCGAAGGGAACATCACCAGGGCGAAAGGGATCAGGGTCAGCAGCACCGACAGCAGGAACCCGACCAGGTAGGAACGGCTGCTGCCATGGCTGGTACCGGCGCTGCTGTGAATCGAACTTTGCTTGTACATGTCACACCACTCCCAACAGATAGATCACGGTAAACACGCAGATCCACACCACGTCCAGGAAGTGCCAGAACAGGCTCAGGCAACTGAGCCGGGTGGCGGTGGTGTTGGTCAGGCCTTTCTGGCGAATCTGCACCATCAGCACAGCCATCCAGATCAACCCCGTCAACACGTGCGCGCCGTGGGTGCCGACAAGAGTGAAAAAAGCGGTCAGAAACGCGCTGCGGTCCGGTCCGTAGCCTTCTGCGATCAAATGGCGGAACTCGTTGATTTCCATGGCAATGAAGCCGGCGCCGAGCACGAACGTGAGTCCCAGCCAACGCAGCACCTGGCTTTGCTGGCCACGGTTCATCGCCAGCATCGCGTAGCCGTAGGTGATGCTGCTCAACAGCAGCAGCATGGTTTCAGCGAGCACATAGGGCAGTTCGAAAATATCCACGCTCGAAGGACCGCCGGCCACGCTGTCGCGCAACACCGCATAGCCGGCGAACAAGCTCGCGAACAGGATGCAGTCGGTCATCAGGTAAATCCAGAACCCGAAGACGCTCAGCGAACCCGCGTCTTCATGTCCGTGTTCCTGAGTATGAGCGATGTCTTTTTCAATCACGATATTGGACATGGATCAAGCCTCTGCCAGGTCTTTGAGACGTGCCGTTTCGATGCGCGCCACCTCTTGCGCGGACACGAAGTAATCAGTGTCTTCGTCGTAGCTGCGCACCACGAACGCGACCACCGAAGCCACCAGGCCGAACGCCGCCAGCCACCAGATGTGCCAGACCAGGGCGAAGCTGCAGATCAGCGCGAACAGGCTGATCACCAGGCCCGAGGCGGTGTTGCGCGGCATGTGAATGCTTCGGTAGTCGGCGTGGCTGAGGGTGCTCACGCCGCGCTCCTTCATGCCCCAATAAGCGTCCAGGTCATTGACCTTGGGTTGCTCGGCGAAGTTGTACAGCGGTGGCGGAGAGGCGGTGGCCCATTCCAGGGTGCGCCCGTCCCACGGGTCGCCAGTAAGGTCGCGGTATTGGTGGCGGTTACGGATGCTGACGAACAGCTGCAGAGCCTGGGAAATTACGCCGCAGAGGATGATGAGCACGCCCAGCACTTCCAGCAGCAGCCACGGCCGCCATTCCGGGTTGTCGAAATGGTTGAGGCGCCGGGTCATGCCCATAAAGCCCAGTACATACGACGGCATGAACGCGAAATAAAAGCCGATCAGCCAGCACCAGAAGGCGATGCGGCCCAGCTTGTCGTTCAAGCGGAAGCCAAAGGCCTTGGGGAACCAGTAGGTCAGGCCGGCCATGTAGCCGAACACCGCGCCGCCGATGATCACGTTGTGAAAATGCGCGATCAGGAACAGGCTGTTGTGCAGCATGAAGTCAGCGCCCGGCACTGCCAGCAATACCCCGGTCATCCCGCCGATGCTGAAGGTCACGATAAAGCCCAGGGTCCACAGCATGGGGGTCTCGAAGCGCACCCGGCCACGGTACATGGTGAACAGCCAGGTGAAGATTTTCACCCCGGTCGGCACCGCGATAATCATGGTCATGATGCCGAAGAACGCGTTGACGTTACCCCCTGCGCCCATGGTGAAGAAGTGGTGCAGCCACACGATGAACGACAACACGGTAATCGCAATCGTCGCCCATACCAGCGACACGTAACCGAAGAGCCGCTTACTGCTGAAGGTCGCGGCAATCTCGGAAAACACTCCGAACGCCGGCAGGATCAGGATGTACACCTCCGGATGCCCCCAGGCCCAGATCAAGTTCACGTACATCATCGGGTTGCCGCCGGCTTCGTTGGTAAAGAAATGCATGCCCAGGTAACGGTCCAGGGACAGCATCAGCAGGGTGGCGGTAAGAATTGGAAAAGACGCCAGGATCAGCACCGAGGTGCACAGCGCATTCCAGGTGAACACCGGCATTTTGAACAACGTCATGCCTTCGGTGCGCATCTTCAAAATCGTGACGAAGAAATTCAGCCCCGTCAGTAACGTGCCGACGCCGGATATCTGCAGTGACCATATGTAGTAGTCCACCCCGACCCCGGGGCTGTATGCCAGCCCGGATAACGGCGGATAGGCGACCCAACCGGTTCGCGCAAACTCACCGATCCCCAGTGAGACGTTGACCAGCGCGGCACCGGCCACGAACAGCCAGAAGCTCAGCGCGTTGAGAAACGGGTAGGCCACGTCGCGTGCGCCTATCTGCAACGGCACCACTACGTTCATCAGGCCGACCACGAAGGGCATGGCCACGAAGAAAATCATGATCACGCCATGGGCAGTGAAGATCTGGTCGTAGTGTTCCGGCGGCAGATAACCCGGCCCGCCACTGGCGGCCATGGCTTGCTGGGTGCGCATCATGATTGCGTCGGAAAAACCGCGTAGCAGCATCACCAGCGCGACGATGATGTACATACATCCGATCTTTTTGTGGTCCACCGACGTGAACCACTCGCGCCACAAATAGCCCCATTTGCGTTTCCAGGTAATGGTGCCCACCATCGCCGCGCCGATCAGCCCGATGAAGGCCAGCGTGTACATCACAATCGGTTCAGTGGTTGGAATCGCATCCCATGACAGTTTTCCGAACATTGTTATTGCTCCTCGGCCAGTAAACTGGGGTGTTTATCGACGCGCTTTTCAGTACCGCTCAATGGCGCTCGCCTGGTTTTATTGGCCTTGTTCATGCCTTCGTATTTATCGACGATGTCCAGGAACAGCCGCTCCTGCACTGCCGAGTAATAGGTCACGGGGTGCTTGATGGTGGGCTTGGCCAAGTGCGCATAGCTCGTTTGGTCAAGGACTGTGGAGGCGCCCTTGACCTTGTTCGCCCAGGTCTGGAAGTCGGTGGGGCTCAATGACAGCGTGGTGAAATGCATGTCGGAAAAACCGGGGCCGTTGTAGTTGGCGGCGATTCCCTTGAACTCGCCGGTTTCGTTGGCGATCAGGTGCAGCTTGGTCTGCATGCCTGCCATCGCATAGATCTGCCCTCCCAGCGCCGGGATGAAGAAGGACGTCATGGCCGCGTCGGAGGTGATGGTGAAACTCACAGGCGTGTGCACCGGCAAGGCCAGTTCGTTGACGCTGGCGATACCCAGGTCGGGGTAGATGAACAGCCACTTCCAGTCGATGGCCACCACTTGGACGTTGATCGGTGGCGTGTCCGAGTCGAGCGGGCGATAGGGGTCGAGGGCGTGGGTGGTTTTCCACGTCACCCAGCCCAAGGCGATGATGATCAGCAGCGGCACGCCCCACACTACTGCTTCGATTTTGTGGGAACTGGCCCAGCGCGGTGAGTAACGAGCCTTTTTATTGGTGGCGCGGTAGCGGTAGGCAAACACAAACGTCAGCACGATCACCGGCACCACCACCAACAGCATCAGGCCCGTGGCGAGGATAATCAGGTCGCGCTCATCGGTTGAAATCTGCCCCTTGGGGTTGAACACCACTAAGTTGCAACCGCTTAACAAGAAGACGCTGGCGAGATATGCCAGGCAATAGCCAATCGCTCGTTTCATGCCTTGCTCCTGTATGGAAAACGTCCGTTGTTACGGCGCCGAAAGTCCGGCGACAGTGTTCGTAAATTACTTAAGCGAAACGCTGGCGCTGCGCTTGTTAGTTCCTGACGCCAGGCAATACGGCGCCATCAATGGATAAAACCCATCAGCTGCCCGGATCTGTTGGCTTTCGCTGCTGCTCTGCGGTGCGTTTTTCACCGCGCTGCCGAATATTTTGAATAGACGTCACGGGGTTGGTTTAACAATTTGTTACTTCGCCTGACGAACGGCTTAACAAGCGAAACGGCACTAGAGCTTTATAGGTGCATGATGCAATTTCCCTTGTAAAAAAGACGGAATCCCTCTTAAGGCATTCAGGTCTTACTTGAAGGTCAACCCACTAACGGTCCGGGAGAACAGTTATGTTTATTCGTGGTAATACTTATAAGGCATGGGCCCAAAAGGCATTGGAAGAAGAGTGCTTTACTCAGGAAGTGGAAAACGGGTGCCATATCGAAGTCAGGGCCCGGGAGCGCGAAGACGCCGATATCGAAGTGCTGGTCAGCGTCTATACCGCGATGGGGCAATGCGTGATTGAACGCACCAGCCAGTTGCCGGGCGCCGAATGGACCGTGCACGACGCGCTCAAGCGCGGCATTGATCAGGCGGAACGGATTGCGGGCGGCGAATCGGGGCGTTTGCCCTGCGCTGACGCGCACCTGCACGAGGACGATTGACGGGGCGCCTGCGCCGGGGTTGCAGCGGAAAACGGAACTTTGGCGGCGCGTGGATTTTCCATTGTAGAGAGCCCCGCGTCAGCCGGCCCGCGCCCGCTGATTGCTGATAACAACCCCGCCGCCCGAGCCGCCCATGTCCGAGTTCAGCTTCAGCCAAGCCGCACCCACAAAACCGTCCTTGCGCCGCGCCGTGACGGGCCCGATGTTGTTTCTGTTCATTCTCGGCGATGTGCTCGGTGCCGGCGTGTACGCGCTGGCCGGCACCATCGCTGGCGAGGTGGGTGGGGCGATCTGGGTGCCGCTGCTGGTGGCGTTGTTCTTCGCCATGCTCACGGCAGGTTCGTACGCGGAGCTGGTGACCAAGTACCCCTATGCCGGCGCTGCTTCGGTGTTCGCCGAGAAGGCATTCAAGTCACCGCTGATTTCGTTCCTGGTCGGCTTTTGCATGCTGGCGGCCGCCGTCACCAGCGCGGCCGGGCTGTCCCTGGCATTTGCCGGCGACTACCTGGCGGCGTTCGTCGACGTATCACCGCACCTGGCCGCGCTGATATTCCTGATGGTGATAGCGCTGCTCAATGCTCGCGGTATCAAGGAGTCGTTGGGCGCCAACATGGTCATGACCTGCATCGAACTGTCCGGGCTGCTATTGGTGGTGGTGGCCGCGGCCTGGTGCATCCAGTCGGGCGAAGCCAACCTCGGCCGCGCGCTGGAGTTCAAGGCCGGCGTCAACCCTATGCCTGCGGTGCTGGGCGCTGCATTGCTGGCGTTCTATTCGTTTGTCGGTTTTGAAACGTCGGCTAACCTGGGCGAAGAAATACGCGGGGTGCGCAAGGTGTATCCGCGTGCGCTGTTTGCCGCGTTGGTGACGGCCGGCATCGTGTATACGGCGGTCGGTGTCGCTGCTTCAGTGGTGCTGCCGATGGACAAACTGACGGCCACCTCGGCGCCGTTGCTCGAGGTGGTACGCGCCTCGGGCTTGAGTATCCCGCCCCAGCTCTTCGCCTTCATTGCACTGGTGGCGGTCGCCAACGGTGCGCTGTTGACCATGGTCATGGCCAGCCGCCTGGCCTATGGCATGGCCCGCATGAGCCTGTTGCCGGGGCCGCTTTCGCGTGTGCTGCCCAAGCGGCGTACGCCTTGGGTCGCGATCATCGCCAGCACCCTGGTGGCCATCTCCTTGACGTTGACCGGCACGCTCGCAGCGTTGGCCGAGACGGTCGTGCTGTTGCTGCTTTTCGTGTTCCTCAGCACCAACCTGGCGGTGCTGGTATTGCGCCGCGACCTCGTCGCAGAACACCATTTTCGTGTGCCGACCTGGGTGCCAGTGCTGGCGATTGTTTCCTGCCTGATCCTGCTCAGCCAGCAAGGCCTCGACACTTGGTTGCGAGGCGGCGCGTTGATGCTGCTGGGTAGTGCGCTGTACGCGTGCAATCGCCTGGCGACGCCGGTCGCGGAGCCTGGCTAAACCGCTCATCGGAGCATGGGTATCGGCATCTACGGCTCACACATCCCCCGCTGTTCGGCGTGCCAGGCATTGAAACCACACACACGACCCTCAGGGCTTAAACACCACCCGCAGGCAATTATCGGTTTTTTCCTTGAACAGCTTGTAGCCTTGCGCCCCGTCTTCCAGGCTCATGGGATGGGTCAGCAAGTAGGCAGGGTCAAGCTCGCCTTTGCGAATATGCTCGAACAGGGTCGGTGCGTAACGCTGCCCCGGTTGCTGTCCGGATCTTAGCGTCAACGCCTTGTTGACGATCGCGCCCATCGGGAACTTGTCGAGCAACCCACCGTACACGCCGACCACCGATACCGTGCCGCCTTTACGGCAGGCACGTATGGCCTGCCTTAGCACGCTGCCGCGTTCGGTGTGCAGCCTGAGCAACTGCTTGGCCTTGTCATAGGCATAGTCGATCTCGGTGCCATGCGCCTCCATGCCCACACAATCAATGCAGCGATCCGGGCCGCGTCCGCCAGTCAACTCCAGCAAGGCTTCGTGCACGTTGGTTTTCTCGTAGTTGATAGGGATCGCCTTGCCGCGTTCTTCGGCAAGGCGCAGCCGGTCGGGGTAACGATCAATCGCGATCACCCGCTCGGCGCCCAACAGGTAAGCACTGCAGATCGCCATCTGGCCAACGCCGCCGCAGCCCCACACTGCCACGGTGTCGCCGGGCTGGATATCGGCATTGTCCGCCGCGAAGTAACCGGTGGGCGCCGCATCCGAGACAAACAGCGCCTGCTCATCGCTCACGCCTTCGGGCACCTTGAACAGGTTGACGTCGGCGAACGGCACCCGCACGTAGGTCGCGTGACTGCCCGGGTAACCGCCAAAAGCGTGGCTGTAGCCGATGATGCCGCAGCATGGCTGGCCATACATCAGGTCCGTCGCCGACGGGTTTGGGTTGGAGTTGTCGCAGCAGGAGAAATCGCTGCGCTGGCACGGCTCGCAGTTGCCGCAGCCGATGATTGAGATGGTGATCACTTTGTCACCCTTGCGCAGGTCGGTGACGCCTTTGCCGACCTCGACCACTTCGCCCATGAATTCGTGGCCAATGATATCGCCGGGCTTCATGGCCGGTACGTAGCCGCCGAGCAGGTGCAGGTCCGAACCGCAGACAGAGGAGAGGGTGACGCGAATGATCGCGTCCCGTGGGTTGAGGATCGCAGGGTCGGCGACATGGTCGACTCGCAGTAGATTAGGTGCTTGCCAAGTGAGTGCGCGCATCAGTGGGGTCCTCCTTCGATAACAACGCCGGTTTTGGCTGACGGATGATCGGTTGCGACCTGGTCAGCGCCGGCGTGTACGTAAAAAAAATCGTCGTCCTGTTCCGGCCTGGAGCGGTTGTTGCTGACCTCGCCGGTCTCCAGTTGCTGCTTCACTGCCTGCAGGGCGTTGAGCAAGGCTTTGTCGCTGAACAGGCTGATCGCACGCGCCAAGCCATAGCCCAACTTGGACATTGCCGGCTTGCACACCACCACCGCCTTGACCTGGGTTCCACGGCCGGCCGGGGCGGGGCTCAGCGAGACGGTAATGTCGTGAGCCCATCGCGCGTCGCCTGGTGTTTTCCAATGCAGTACATGGCGATCCTGTGTATCGATCTGCACAAGCGCGCACTGCAGGCGCCGGCCGGCCGGTGCGCGGAGCTTCCAGAGCGCGGTGTCCGGAGTCAGTTGCTCGACACTGTCGACCCAGCGCAGCAACGGGCCGATGTTCTCGGGCCTGGCGATGAAGGCAGACACCTCATCCGATGGGCGCAAGATCGTGATACTGCGCGTGATTGCCTCGCTGATCGGCCACTGATGTTCGCGGCTGAATTGTGTTTCGTAGGGGGTTGGTGTCAACACCCGCTTCAGTGCGCAGTGCCCGGCTGCACCGCGAATCACACCGTAGGCGCCCGCCGCAACCTGGAGTGCACCACTCAACCCACCCTTGCGACAGCCATGCAGTAATAGGGCAGCGCCAGCGGCCAGCGAAAGTGTGCGCTCAGCCTTGGTCATTGTGCCGCTTCGGTGCGCGTCAGGAGGGGTGTGGGTGGATATTAGTGGCTGGTCAGTCATGGTCAATCCTCCGATGGATGTGTCTGCGATAGAAAAACCTGCGCAGCTTGAGTTCCACCGCATTTCACGATTAGAGATGAAAGGTTTCGCGCCCTTGAAGTTCAAGTTACTCATAGCAGCGCATTGGGGCGCGGCGAAACAAGCCGACGTTGTGTATATAAGTGCGGCGCACTAGTCACCGGCTCGCCGAACAGCGTCACGGCTCTATGAACTGCTCAAAAAAAGCCCGCACGGAGTACGGGCAAGACAGGAGTTTTACCAGAGCCTGGAGGGAACAGGCTCAATAGTAAGAAGCGATAAAGCGATAACGGTTTGGTTTTTTTCAGAAGGCGCCGACGAATGGTCATATCCCGATAGTGCCGCAAGTTGGCGCAACTAAAAATACACATCAAGAGGGAAAATCTGAACTTTCGCGCTGCTCCAATAACAAAAATCAGAAGGAGGGCATATGAAAAATTCTTTATATATTATCGAGTACGAATACCATCATAAGCCGAGATCTTTCATTATAAGAGCGGATGTCATGAATAATGCAGAGGCGTGGCATTGGGCATCTTGCGATGCTGGGATCGGTATAATTCCTCGGTCACGCCATGAAAAGATCAAACGGGTCAGCAGACCCCTTGCAGAACGCTACGGCCTGGAGAACGTCAGGTGGCGTCCTTCTGGAAGTATTCCGTTTATTGCGCAGCACTATGTACCACCACCCCCTGAATGAGCGTAACTTTTAACAAATACGCACATTTGAATAGGGTGTTGGTTTGAGTCAAGCCTTATTGTTTTTTCGACGTTCCTGCAGCATGCATAACTTGAGGGCGCTGCGTTGAAGTGCATCCATCATCAAGTCCGCCAGATACTGTTGCCTGCATTGCGGGCAGAGCATCTCGGCGGCGGTGGACACCAGATAGGAGGGTTCGTCCGTCGTCGGCTCGAAGGGCTGTTTACATTGGGCGCACTGGCCGTTCGCTTGTAGACCAGACATCTTCGATTCCTCCCTGAATTAAAAGCTCACTCACGATCCATGATGAGGTGAATGATTTCAACAAAAAAAAGGAGGAGTTTCAAACAAGCGATTAATTGATATTAAAGTGCCAATATTCGAGTTTCAAAGGGAAGGCGTGCGCATGACTGTCGGCAGGTGTTACGACAGACGCGTCCGCACGCCTGATCTGGCCCGCTCAGGCTTCGAGCTTTTTGCTGCGTGCTTTTCGCGTTGTGGAGGAGGGCGCCGCCTGGCGCTTTGATTGGACCGGTACAGGCTGCGTAACACTGCTTTCGATCGTGCCCGAAGAGCTATCTATTTGCCCGGGCGTCAGTTCGTCTCTGGCTTGCAGCCAATGCAAAAAATCCTGACCGTCAGGCTTACCTTGTTGTTCCCAAATACGGTAGGCGGTGAGTCGAATCGTTTCTTCGTCCATCGTGGTGCTCCTGTTCCAGTTTAAAAACGCTAGGAGTGAATGAAGCTGCTTACAAACTCAGCCTTGATGACCGGTAGTTCGATCCCATGGATCAAGCCGGCTGTCATGGCTTGTTGCGGGTCGAGAATGCGCGGCGCCGCGATCAGGTACTTTTCTGTTTCGAGTTTTTCCCTTGCATCCCGGGTACGCTCTTCGACGATGCGCGCATACAACTGCAAGTCGTAGTCAAGGCTCATGGCGTATTCGGACATGCGCGAATGGTCGACGGCGCCTTGCACATGCCAATGAAACGGATGAAACAGAAATTTACTGTGCTTGCACGCCGTCCTGCGCTCACCGGCCAGAAAGATGATATTGCCCATCGACTCCACGGTGCCCAGATTGTGGGTGTGCACCGCGATCGGCAGCGCCAGCAGGAAGTTGTACATGGTAAAACCGTAGCTGCATTCGCCGCCCATAGTGGCGATGTTCACTACCAAGCCCGAAGCCTCTTGCTGAACGGCCAACGAGGCTTTTTCGATAAGTTGGCTGCAGGTAGAGGCGGTGACCGGCCCGGTAAAGTTAATGACGTGTAAAGGCATGGTGTCCTCCGTCCATCAAGGCAGGGGAGCACGGCTCCCCTAAATCAAGCACATTAACCATTGCGTCCGCCACCATGGCTGTTCTGGCCGCCTTTACGACCAGCTTCCGCCGCTTTCTCACGGTCGTTGGCAAAGTTGCCGCCACTGTTCTGGCCGCCTTTGCTACCTGCTTCGGCGGCGCGCTCGGGATCATTCTTGAAATTGCCCCCGCTGTTCTGGCCGCCTTTGCTACCGGCCTCGGCGGCGCGCTCGGGATCATTTTTGAAATTGCCACCGCTGTTTTGGCCACCCTTGCTTCCGATCTCTTGATAGAACTCTTTGTCATGGGAAGCCGAAGTTGCATCGCCGCCTTTTTTACCGGCTTCGTTGACGCTCATTTGATTTTGCTTGTCGTTAGTAGTCATTTCAGTAATCTCATCGTTATGTCGTTGATATATATTTCATCTCGATCTACAGGCACCTAAATACTGATGGTCGCTCAGGTTATAAATGCCTTTCGCACAGCGGTAGTGTTTGCGACGCATCGACAGTCGCTTCAGCCAGTTCCACGACGCGCTGATGTTCGTAACAGGGCAATGTGTTCGCGCGTTGGCTTTCCCCCGCGTCAGTTCGCACTTGCGTGCTCGGCTGGTGAGGCAAAACGCTTCGCTGATAGTCTGGTGATGCACGCATGCTTAGTTCTCCTTTGCTATTAACAGAAGGGGCAGCATTGCTGCCCCCTTGTGACCACGCTTACTACTTGCGGCCGCCGCCATGGCTATTCTGGCCACCTTTACGGCCAGCTTCCGAAGCCTTTTCGCGGTCATTGGCAAAGTTGCCGCCAGATGCCTGGCCGCCTTTCTTTCCCGCCTCGGAGGCTTTTTCGTGATCGTTGGCGAAATTACCTGGGTTTTTATTACTGGTCGTCATAATGCTACTCCAACTGTAATTGAGGTTTCGCTTACGCCCGTTTATTGCAACGGACATAGTTTCCGATAAGGGCGACCGTCTAAATGTTTCGAGACTTTTTAAAAAGGACGATGAACGGTCTTTGGTTGAGAGAAACTTGTACAGATGCGCGATGTTCGCGCCGCTTCGTATAAGTTTTTACTTTAGGTGGGGCGGGAGTGATATTAAATTAATAGCAATGGTTGCCGCTTCGCTTAGTGTCGAAAATGCTTTTAATTGAGGGCTCTTGTACGGGTCGACTACCGAAAATACATCACGGAGTTTTAACGCTTTATGCCAAATATATAGGTATGAAACAGACTGATCGTGGGGCGGGGCTGGCCAGGAAAGCGGAGGCTAGCAAATGACCTGAAGCTCGCACCAACCCCTCGAACCGCCAATAATGGATTTGATTAAAGAGTAACGCCCCGTCAGCTCATCTACCCGCCGACGCGCAGCATTCCGCGAGCGCGTGTTGAGCTCTTTTCAGCGGCCCGATACTGTCCCTTGACGATGGTCAATCGGCACCTACCAAGGCACGGCTGCGGCCTACCTGTTTTTGCAGGCAACGCTGACCCAGATTTTCGGCAAGCGAGGTTTCGGCCAAAATCGCCTCTTCACGAAGTGCTGTCTCCAGCGCCTCCAAATGCCGCGCAAGTATTTTTAACGATCCGCTCAAATTGGCGGGATCGAAAGGAATTTTACCATTAGCAATCAGAACCATCGCCAGGTCCCAGGCGCGCTGAGAATTTTTCATCATGCAATCTCCTTTTCGCGCCTGGCAACTTTTCCACCGTCGGCGACCACGCTTACGGTGGGCAATGGAAAATGCTTGTTGAGCACGCCAAGATGGTCAATCGCATCACGGAAAAGCGCTTCGGCTTTGCCGCGAAGGCGCAGATATTCATCAAACATTTCGCTATCAAAATCAGGCTGCTCCAGCAGGTCGAATGCGCTGCGGCTTAGGGCATTGGCCTCGTTGAAAAGCTTCTGATTCTGCTCCATGGCCAACTGGCGGCAGGCCATCATTTTTGCGTCGATGTCGTTGTGTTGCATGGCTTGAATCCTTCATCAGCAGGTCTCTGTATAACTGTGTGACCCGCTTGCAAAGCCCGTGTATCAAAATGGTTTTCTCTGAAATATCGATTAATTCAACGATTCAGTTTGCCTTAAATTATCGTCTTTTTAGATGGAGCTACGCGTTTAACCCCCAAGGGCCCGTCTTATCTCTACTGAGAAAGTCTCAACTAACGACGTAAGCAACACAATTTTTCGATCAGAACAATCAACGAATCGTGGACGACCGGTTTGCTCAAATGACTGGTGAAGCCCGACTCAGCCGCCTTTTTCTGATCACTGCCGGCCCCATAACCTGTGAGTGCGATCGCAGGAACCTGACGCAGATGACCTATCGTGCGCAGCTTGCGCATCAGCTCATGGCCATTCATTTTCGGCATGCCAATGTCCGAAATGATCAAGTCGTACTGTGCATCGCGGGCCGTTTCCAGCGCAGTCTGTGGGTCATTGAAGGCGCTAACCTGGGCGCCTTCCATCTCCAGCAGCAAATTCAGCACTTCAAGCACCTCGGCAGAGTCATCCACCAGCAACACCTTGACGCCATGCAGGCGTTCATCCGCGTCCTGTTCAGCGTCAGAAAGTGGCAGATGATCCTGTTGTTCGCACAGCGGCAGCCATATCGAGAAGGTGCAGCCAAAACCCAGCCCCTTGGAATGGACACTGACCGAGCCTTCGTGAGCCTCAACCAGTTGGCGTACCAAGGACAAGCCTATCCCCAGGCCCTCGCGCTGATGCGTCAGATGTTGGTTTTCTGCCTGCCCGAACAGGTCAAAGATCTTCTCCAGGCTGTCATCGGCCAGGCCGATGCCGCTGTCGATTACGTCCAACTGGGCGCGCCCCTCCGAGCGGCTCAGCACCAACTGCACCTGACCGCCCTCCGGGGTGAATTTCAGCGCGTTGTTGACCAGGTTCCAGATCACCTGCTCAATGCGCGTCGGGTCGACATCAACGATCAGTGATGCATGATCCGAAGGCGTTTGCAGCGTCACCTGACGACGATGCCCGTCGGCGAGCACTACGCCATGGATATCCTGCAGGGTACGAATCAGATCAACCTGTTGTTTTTTCAACTTGAGCTTGCCCGTGCGAACCCGGGCGACATCCAGCAGGTCGTCAATGATCCGCGCCTGGTTGGACACGGCCTCGCAGATCGTATTCACGGCTTTGGTCGCCGAGCCCGCCGCCTTGGTAGCGGGCAAGCGACGCAGTAACTCCGCGTTCAGTTGGATCAGATTCAGTGGATGTTTGAGTTCGTGAGACATCACCGCGAAAAACTCGTCCTTGAGATGGCTCTTCGTCTGGGTCTCCATCAGGCGCTGGCTCTGCTCATCCTGGGTGCGTTTGTGGCCGGTGAGGTCGCGGGCGATCTTGACGTAGCCCTGCAAGCTGTTGCTCTTGAGCAGCGTGACCTCACCGCTGCAGTAGAACCGACTGCCATCCTTGCGCACATGCCAGCGCTCATCTTCACCGCGACCATGTTCGCGGGCCGCGCGCAGCTCGCTCTCCGGGACACCGGAGGAGCGGTCCTCCGGTGAAAATATCAAGTCGTAATAGGCGCCCAGGACTTCGTCCTTGGTGTAGCCGAAGATCAGTTCTGCTCCCGTGTTCCAATCGGTGATGGCGCCGTGGTCATCAAGGATGATGATTGCAAAGTCATGGGTACTCTCGGCCACCAGTCGCATGCGCTCTTCGCCCAGGCGCAGTTCCTCTTCGGCCTGGCGCCGCTTGGTGATATCGATGAAGGTCAGCACCGTACCATCGATGTGATCCTCGCTGGAGCGGTAGGGCAACAACCGCGCGATGTACCAGCGGTTGTCCTTACCGCTGATTTCCCGCTCGATCATGCTCAGCGATTCAAACACCGTCGCAGCGTCTTCGGTGATTTCCGGGTAATCCAGGCGGTGGGTGATGTCCATCAACGAGCGTCCAGTGTCCACCGGGAGCATGCTGAATATATCGGTGGCGCGGGGCGTGAACCATCGGATGCGCATATTGCGGTCGACGAATACGGTGGCGATGTCGGTGGAGGCGATCAGGTTGGTCAGGTAGTCATTGACCTTGTCCGTCTCTTCTACCTTGGTTTTAAGTTCATAGTTGACGGTCAACAGCTCTTCATTGATCGACTGCAGCTCTTCCTTGCTGGTTTCCAGCTCTTCGGTGGCCGAACGCAATTCTTCGTTGACCGCCTGCATTTCTTCGTTGGAGGCCTTGAGTTCTTCGCTTGAGACTTCCGACTGTTCGATGGTGTCCTGCAAGTGCAGCTTGGTGCGTTGCAGCTCCTGCTCCAGGTTGCCCATGATGGCGTTTTCAGCATGGCTGACGGCAGTGGAATCGGTCTGTTGGGGGTCGAAAGGGCTTTCCTGGAAGATCACCAGCACATAGTCGCTTTCGGTCGCGTCATCGCGGTAGGGGCGGGCGGTAATGTCCACCATGAAGGGGGCCTGCTCGCGCTGAACGCGGATCTTGCGGGAGGTCACAGGCATGTTCGATTGCTGGACCTGAAAGAGTGTGGTGCGGATGTCGAGGCGCAGGTCGGGATGAACCAATGCCAATAGGTTATGCGTTATCTCGCCAGCCACATAACGCAGGAACCGCCCGGCACCTTCGCTCATGTGCAGGATCTGCGCGTGGATGTCGACTATAACGCTTGGCGGTGCGGCTTTCTCCAGAGCCCGCAGATGAATATCCGCGAATGAAACTTTGTTAGGGGCCTTATTTTCGAGCGCAATCGACGGGGCGCTTGGGCGCAAGTAGCCGCCTCGCGGAATGGTCGGGGCGCGGCGAATGCCTGAGGATCCGGCACGCACCCGAAAAATGCGGTTTCGTTTGTCGACCGGCACAAACAGGTCCAGGCAGCCGTCGGCCGACTCCGAGGATCCAAGGAACAGATAGCCACCGGGGCGCAGCGCAAAGTGGAACATCTGCAGGATGTCGCGCTGCACTTCGCGGTCAAGATAGATCAACAGGTTGCGGCACACGATCAGGTCGATCTGGGAGAACGGCGGGTCGGCCAGCAGGCTGTGTTTAGCGAACAAAACCTTCTCGCGGATTTCTTTACGTACCCGATAGTGCTGGTTTTTTTCCTTAGCAAAATACTGGCGCAAGCGCGGCGGCGGTACGTCGGTGATGATCGCCTCGGGGTACACGCCGTTGCGGCCGTGGGTGATTGCGCGCTCGTCGATATCAGTGGCAAAAACCTGCATTTTGGCGCCGCTGGCATCCAGCGCCAGTTGCTCGGCCACCAGCATCGCGAGGCTGTAGGCTTCTTCGCCGGTGGAACAGCCGGCCGACCAGATGCGCACTTGTTCACGGTGCGGCACGCTGTCTTCTAGCGATTTCACCAGGTTGGGTATCACGTCACGTTCAAGCGCTTCAAAAGCCTCGCGGTCGCGGAAGAAGTTGGTCACGCCGATCAGCATATCGCCGAGCAGGGCCTCGGTTTCGTCTGGATGCCCCTGGAGGAAATTATAATAGGCCGCGAGGTCCGGCTGGGCGGTTACTTGCAAGCGTCGCTCAATACGGCGCAACACTGTGGCACGCTTGTAATGCTTGAAGTCGTGCCCGGTAATGGCGCGTAGCTGAATCAGGATGTCCAGCAGTAACTGCTCGGCCACGGCTGCATCGCGTTCGGTTGCGGGCGGGGTGGTTTTGATTTCGGGATCGTCGGCGGTGGGCAGGATGATTGACTGAGCGTTGCGCCACAGCTCCAGCAACTTCTGGGGCATTTCCACCACGGGAAGCACGAGATCGGCCATTTGCGTTTCGATGGCAGCCAATGGCATACCATCGAACTCTGCATCTTCCGGGCTTTGTACCAAAGTGATCCCGCCTTGCTCCTTGATCCGAGACAGGCCGACCGCGCCGTCCGCTCCGGTCCCTGAAAGGATCACGCAAAACGCCCGTTCTTTATGCGCATCTGCCAAATCGCGAAAAAACAGGTCGATGGCTATGTGCGAGCCGCCCTCGCGGGTTGATGGGGATACCGCTAAATAGCCATCATTCATCTTCAAATGGTGAGCAGGCGAGATGACGTACACCTGATTTTTTTCGATGGGCGTCGTGTTATTGACCTGTGACACCGGTAAGCGGGTCGACTCCTGGATGATCTTGTCCGCCACGCTTTGATGATCAGGAGACAGGTGCAGAATCACCACGAACGCCATGCCGCAGTCTTTGGGCATATGCTCAAAAAACGCTTTTACTGCTTGCAGCCCGCCCGCGGACGCGCCAATCCCAACCACCGGAAAGTCCAAGTCACTGGGGATCAGATCCTTGCGTTGCGGAACGTTAGGGGACCGCAGGGGGGCAGACTTCATAAGTACCAACCTTGGTTAACTGCGCACGCAAAGAGCGTGGAGGAAAAAAAATTAAGCGAGGGCGAGGCTTGAACCGAAAGTGAAATATAGCGGAAAACCTGGGTTCAGAAGAATGCCTCGAATCGCTAAACCTATAAACCTTACCTTGCGGTTGAGGCACGCCACCTTCAGAAGGTTTATTCATTCTGACCAATGGCACTGCCGCGCCTGAACGGTCATCTGATTTTTTCGAAATTCATCTGAACTTACCCTCCCGGCCGACCCTCGCAAAAAGTAATCACAGCCAGGAGGGAGCCCCATGAACAGTTATCCAAAACCGCCATTCAAGACCCAACAGCAGCCCGTACCCGGTGAACAGCGCAAGATGGATCCAATGCCCGATTGCGGTGAGCAGACCTACAAAGGCTCGGGCCGCCTCGCCAACAAAATAGCCTTGGTCACTGGCGCCGACAGCGGTATCGGGCGTGCGGTGGCCATCGCTTTTGCACGCGAAGGCGCGGACGTGGCGGTGGCTTATCTGGATGAGCATGAAGACGCCAAGGAAACCGCGCGGTGGGTCGAGGCGGCGGGCCGTCAATGCCTGTTGCTGCCCGGTGACCTGGGCGATGCGGATCAGTGCACGGCGATCGTCAGCGACACCGTGGAGAAGTTCGGACGCATTGATGTGCTGGTCAATAATGCGGCGTTCCAGATGACCTACGAAAGCCTGGAAGACATCCCCGACGAGGATTGGCTTAAGACCTTTAACGTTAACGTCACCGCGATGTTTCGCATCTGCAAGGCCGCGCTGCCGCACATGGCCGAGGGCAGTTCGATCATCAACACCAGCTCGGTCAATTCCGATGCGCCCAACCCCACGCTGTTGCCCTATGCGGCGAGCAAAGGCGCGATCGCCAACTTCACTGCAGGCCTGGCGCAGATGCTCGGCAAACGCGGTATTCGCGTCAACAGTGTGGCGCCCGGGCCAATCTGGACGCCATTGATCGTATCGACGATGACCGAGGACTCCGTCAAGAACTTTGGTGGCAATACACCGCTCGGGCGCCCCGGCCAGCCAGTCGAAGTCTCGCCCATCTATGTGCTGTTGGCGTCGGATGAGGGCAGTTATATCTCCGGTGAACGCTACGGCGTAACAGGTGGCAAACCCATTCTTTGAATGAAGCGAGGCATTCGATGACGATGACAGTAGGCGACTTTCTGGTTGACCGGCTCAGCCAATGGGGCGTTACCCGAATCTTCGGTTACCCGGGTGACGGTATCAATGGCGTATTCGGCGCGTTAAGCCGGGCGCAGGCCAAGATCGAATTCATTCAGGCCCGTCATGAGGAAATGGCTGCGTTCATGGCGTCGGCCCACGCCAAATTCACGGGGGAGCTGGGCGTTTGCATAGCCACATCAGGGCCAGGTGCCTCGCACCTGATCACTGGGCTCTATGACGCGCGGATGGACCATATGCCGGTGCTGGCGATTGTCGGGCAGCAGGCGCGGGCCGCGCTGGGGGGCCATTACCAGCAGGAGCTGGACCTGGTGTCGATGTTCAAGGATGTGGCAGGGGCATTTGTGCAGCAGGCTACGGTGCCATCCCAGGTGCGTCACTTGGTGGACCGGGCCGTACGCACGGCGGTCGGTGAGCGCCGAGTGACGGCGATCATCCTACCCAACGATTTGCAGGAGGCGACCTACGAACCGCCCGCCAGGGCCCACGGCACAGTGCACTCGGGGGTGGGTTATTCAAAACCGCGGGTGGTGCCGTATGAGGCGGATCTACAGCGCGCCGCAGACGTGCTGAATGCCGGTGAGAAAGTTGCGATTCTCGTCGGCGCTGGGGCGCTGGCGGCCACCGATGAAGTCATCGCCGTCGCCGAAGCGCTTGGCGCCGGGGTGGCCAAGGCGTTACTCGGCAAGGCTGCAGTCCCCGACGATTTGCCCTGGGTTACCGGCAGCATCGGCCTGTTGGGCACCGAGCCCAGCTACAAGCTGATGACCGAATGCGACACCTTGTTGATGATCGGCTCGGGTTTTCCTTACTCAGAGTTCCTGCCCAAGGAAGGCCAGGCCCGTGGGGTGCAGATTGACCTGCAACCCGACATGTTGAGCCTGCGTTATCCCATGGAGGTGAATCTGGTGGGCGATGCCGCCGAGACCCTGGTTGCGTTGTTGCCGTTGCTCACCCACAAGACTCAGCGTAAATGGCGCAAAAAGGTCGAGGGTTGGTGTGCTAGCTGGGAGAAAACCCTGGAGAAACGCGCCCTGGCAAAAGCCAAACCGATCAACCCGCAACGCGTGGTCTACGAGCTGTCTCCACGCCTGCCCGACCACGCCATCATCACCAGCGATTCCGGCTCCTGTGCTAACTGGTATGCCCGCGACTTGAAGATCCGCCGTGGCATGCAATGTTCCCTGTCCGGTGGCTTGGCGTCCATGGGGGCTGCCGTGCCGTACGCCATCGCCGCCAAGTTTGCGCAGCCGCAGAACACCGTGATCGCGCTGGTGGGCGACGGCGCGATGCAGATGAACAACATGGCCGAACTGATCACCGTGGCCAAATACTGGCGGCAGTGGCAGAGCCCTAACTGGATCTGTGCGGTGTTCAACAATGAAGACCTGAACCAGGTCACTTGGGAGCAGCGCGTGATGGAAGGCGACCCCAAGTTTAAGGCTTCGCAAACTATTCCTGACGTGCCGTATCACCTGTTTGCTATTTCGCTGGGGCTGAAGGGGATTTTCGTCGATCGCGAGGAGGATGTGGCTGCGGCCTGGGGACAGGCGTTGGCCTCGGATGTACCGGTGCTGATCGAGTTCAAGACCGACCCCGACGTGCCGCCACTTCCCCCGCATATCAAACTGGAACAGGCCAAAAAGTTCGCCACCACGTGGCTCAAAGGCGACCCGGATGAAGCCGGGGTGATTGTGCAAACCGCCAAGCAAGTACTGGCCAGCGTTCTGCCAGGAGGCGCAAAAAAATAACGAACGCCTGCGCACCCGCGCAGCCAAAGCGTTAAGGACATGGACATGAGAATCCGGCAATGACGCAGATCTTCAGGCGCTCCGCCGATACCTGGCTGCGCGTAGGACTGTTGCTGCTGATCGCCGGGCTCTCGGGAGGTTTGCTTGTGGCGTTGACTCTGGACAGCACCGACTACCGCACCGGCCGTAACTGGGTGGTCGAGCAGCCATTGCCCTTCAGCCATGCCCACCACGCGGGCGAACTCAAGATCGACTGCCGTTATTGCCACAGCGCGGTGCAGTCCTCCGCGATGGCCAGCCTGCCACCCACCGAAACCTGCATGAGTTGTCATTCCCAGGTATGGACACATACCGATGTGCTGGAGCCGTTGCGCAAGAGCCTGCGTGAACTTGAGCCCCTGCATTGGCAACGCGTCGCCAAGCTGCCCGACTACGTGTATTTCCATCACGGCGTCCATGTGAACGCCGGCGTCGGCTGCAGTGAATGCCACGGTCAGGTCGACCGCATGCAACTGATGTTCAAGGCGCAACCGCTGAACATGGGCCAGTGCCTGGCCTGTCACCGTGACCCGGCGCCCCATCTGCGTCCCCTGGAGCAGGTCACCAATATGCAGTGGAAGCCTTCCGAGGACCGTCGCCAGTTGGGTGAGCGCCTGATGACCGCGCGGCACATCGATACCCGGGGCCTTACCGACTGCGGGACGTGCCACCGATGAGTAAGCCGCTGGACTTCTCCGTTGTGCGTGAACAACTGGCCGGACTTGAGGGGCAGGCTTATTGGCGCGGGCTTGAGGCGCTTGCCGAGTCCCCTGACGCTCAAGCACTGATAGAAGCGGAATTTGCAGGTGTGGCGCCTCTGATGGATCGACGGCGTTTCCTGCAGTTGATGGCGGCGTCTATCGCCATGGCGGGGCTGGCCGCCTGTGGCAAGACCCCGGAACAGGCGGTGACGGCGGTCAGTCAGCCGGTCAACCTGACGCCAGGCGTGCCGGCCTGGTACGCCACCGCCATCCCGTTTGTCGGTGTTGCCCAGCCCGTGTTGGGCAAGACCGTTGCAGGCAGACCGATCAAGCTTGAAGGCAACCCGGACCATCCCGTCTCGGGCGGCGCCTGCGATGCTTTTACTCAAGCGGCGATCCTGCAACTCTATGATCCGGACCGTTCCCAGGCGCCGCGTTTCAAAGGCCGCGAAGCCAGTTGGCCGGATGTGCGCGCGGCGTTGGCCCATGAGCAGCAGGTGTTGGACAGCGCTCGTGGCAAGGGCTTGCACATCGTCTGCGGGGCCAGCAGTTCACCGACCCTCAAGCGCCAGCTCGACCAGTTGCAACAACGCTGGCCTGAGGCGCGCCTGTACCATGGCGAAGCCTTTGCCGAGACGGCCGCCCTGCGAGCCAGCGAACGCGCGTTCGGTCAGCCATTGGCCGCGCAGGTTCACCTGGAACAGGCCGAGGTTCTGGTGTGCCTGGAATATGACCCGCTGGGCAGCGGTCCGAATCAGACGGTGCTCCAGCGCGGCTGGGCTGAACGCCGCCGCCAGGCAGCGAACGGTGAGGGCGCCGCGTTGGTGTTCGTGGCTGAAAGTGTTCCGAGCCTCACCGGCGCTGCCGCCACCGCGCGCTTGCCCACGGCGCCGTCGCAGTTGCCCGGCCTGCTGCTTGCGCTGGGCCAGGCGCTGGGCCAGGACCTGCCCGGAACGCCGCGCCTGAACTCGGCGCAACGGCAGTGGGTGCAGGACGCCGTCGCTGCGCTCAAGACCCACCCTGGGCGCGGCCTGATCGGTATCAGCCAGCAGGCGTCCGAGGCGTTGCAGGCGCAGGTCATGCAGCTTAACCAGCGCTTGGGGCACGCAGGCCGAGCGTTGGACTGGCAGGTGCCGAGGTTATTGGGTTACGAGCCGAATCAATCGTGGGGTTCGCTTGCGCAACTGAGTCAGGAAGCAGTGACTCATTTGCTGATACTCGACTGCAACCCAGTGCTAAATGCCTACATGCAAGATGTGCTGCCCCAGGCGCCATTTCGCTTGCATGCAGGGCTCTACTACGACGAAAGCGCCGCGCAGTGCCATTGGCACCTGCCGCTCAATCACGCCCTGGACGGTTGGAGCGATGGCCGCGCGGCGGACGGCAGTGTCTGCATCGTCCAGCCGCTGATCGAACCGATGTATTCGACGCGCACCTTGCATCAGGTCCTCGAGTTGCTGATGCACTCAACCGAGGCCGATGCCTTGGCGCTGGTGCGCGCAACCTGGGCGCATATCGCGCAGCAACAATGGCGCGAGGCATTGGCCAATGGCTGGATTGAACCGGCCCCAGCGCCAGTCAAGGTGGAGGAAATGACGCCAATTACCCTCGCGGCGGCCGACGTCGGCGAAGGATTAGAGGCCGTAATCCGCCCCGACCCGACCGTGTGGGACGGGCGTTTCGCCAACTCCGGCTGGCTGCAGGAATTGCCCAAGCCCATCAGCACCCTGACTTGGACCAATGTGATCGGGCTTTCGCCACACCTGGCCGAACAGTTGGGCGTGAGCAACGGCGACGGTATAGAGGTAACACTGGCGGAGCAGACCGTGCGCGGACCGGCCTGGGTTGAACCCGGGCAGGCCGACCAGGTCATTGCCTTATACACCGGCTACGGTCGCAGCCACGCCGGGCGCGTCGGTGATGGCCTGGGTTACGCGGTGAGGCCCACTGAGCAATTCTCCGTCAGTGCCTCCCTACGAAGCACCGGCGAGCACTTTCTCTTGGCGGCCACCCAGTCACATCACCGGTTGCCGGAAGCGCAGGAACCGCCCATCCGTGTGGTCTCACGCGCCAAACCACAACTCGCGACCCAGGCCATTCCCGCGTCGCTCTACAGCCCGGTGGCCGACAGCGGCCCGCAGTGGGGCATGGTCATTGATCTGGACCTGTGCACCGGCTGCAATGCCTGTGTGGTGGCCTGTCAGGCCGAGAACAATATTGCTGTGGTCGGCGCCGAGCAGGTCGGCCAGGGGCGCAGCATGCACTGGCTGCGCATCGACCATTATTACCAGGGGCCGTTGGAGGCGCCGCGTTCGCGCTTCCAGCCATTGCCCTGCATGCACTGCGAGCAGGCGCCCTGCGAAACCGGCTGCCCGGTCAACGCCACCGTGCATAGCCGCGATGGCTTGAACCAGATGGTCTACAACCGCTGCATAGGCACACGCACGTGCGCCTCTTACTGCCCGTACAAAGTGCGACGCTTCAATTGGCTGGACTGGAGCGCCGACGCCGCGCCGTCGATTCAGGCCCAACGCAACCCCGAGGTGACGGTACGCTCCCGCGGCGTGATGGAGAAATGCACGTACTGCATCCAACGCATCAGCAACGCCCGCACGGACGACAAGCAACACGGCGACGATTTCGACCCCTCTGCGGTGATCACCGCTTGCCAGCAAACCTGCCCCAGCCAGGCCATCCAGTTTGGCGACATCAACGCCCCCGCCAGCGCTGTCAGCCTCGCACGCCGTGATCCCCGCCATTACCGCTTGCTGGAAGCCCTCGGCACCCGGCCGCGCACCAGTTACCTGGCGCGCATCGAGGAGGAGGGCGCCGGCGATGAAGGCTGAGCCGCTGCTGCACGCCACCGGGCATTTCCTGCCAAAGGATTTGAGCGACCAGCAGGTGTCGCGGCAGGTGTTCGGGCCATTGCAGCAGTTCCCCCGGCGCGTTGCCTGGCGCTGGATGTTCGGTGTCGGCCTGGTGTTGTTGCTGGTGTACCTGGGCTCGGTCGTCGTGCTGCTGGGCAATGGCGTGGGCATGTGGGGCAATAATCAGCCGGTGCATTGGGGATTTGGCATCCTCAACTACATCTGGTGGCTGGGGATCGGCCACGCGGGCACCTTTATCTCGGCCTTGCTGTTGCTGATCGAGCGGCCCTGGCGTCATACCCTCAACCGGCTGGCGGAGCTGATGACGCTGATGGCGGTGATCTGCGCCGCGCTATACCCGATCCTGCACCTGGGCCGTCCCTGGCTGTTCTACTGGACCATGCCCTACCCGAATGAAATGGGCTTATGGCCGCAATTCAAAAGCCCGACGGCCTGGGACATGTTTGCGATCCTGTCGTACCTCACGGTGTCGGTGCTGTTCCTGATGGTGGGCGCCATTCCGGATTTTGCTAGCGCCCGTGACCGGGCCAGCACGCCGCTGCGCCAGACGGTCTATGGCTTGCTGGCGCTCGGCTGGCGTGGGTCGCAACGGCATTGGGCGCTGTGGCGGCGCACCACGCGGGTGCTGGCGATCCTCGCGATACCGCTGGTGTTTGCGGTGTCGAGCGGCTATTCGTTTTTGCTGACCATGGGCACTCAGAGCGGTTGGCATTCAACCCTGTTTCCCGCCTATTTTGTGGCCGGGGCGGTGTTTTCCGGGTTCGCCCTGGTGGCGCTGCTGGCGATTGCCGCGCGCTGGTTGCTGTGCATCCAAAGCCTGATCACCCCACGCCATCTGGACATGCTCGGGCGCCTGTTGCTGGCCACCGGCTGGATGACCACCTATGGGTACCTGGCCGATCTGTTCATGCCGTTCTACAGCGGTGACGCTCATGAAATCGAGGTATTGCTTGCGCGCATCAGCGGCGCGCATGCCTGGAGTTTCTGGTTGGCGATCGTCTGCAATGTCGGGGTGCTCCAGGCGCTCTGGTGGCGAAACGTGCGCCAAAGCCCGCCGCGATTGGCACTGGTGGCGCTGGCCGTACTGGTGGGGATGTGGGCCGAGCGTTTCATGCTGCTGATCCCGCCGCAGATGCGTGATCTGCTGGTTTCCAGCTGGGGCGATTTCACGCCGTCCCTGTGGGACTGGACGCTGTTTATCGGCAGCTTCGGGGTGTTTCTGGTGCCCTATAGCCTGTTTCTGCGCTATGTGCCGATGGTCTCCGCGTTCGAGGTCAAGCAGGCGCTGCATCAGGAGCGCGGCGATGGCTGAGTGCCTGGGTTTACTCGCGCGGTTCCCGGCGCCCCAGCCCCTGGTGGATGCCGCCGTGTGCGCGTGGGACCTGGGTTATCGGCGGCTGGATGCCTTCGCGCCGTTTGCGCTGGAAGCCTTGGAGCCGGTATTGGCGGTCGACGCCAGGCGAGTAGGGCGCATGGCCTGCCTGGGCGCCGGACTGGGCATCGTCCTGGCGCTGGTGATGCAGATCGGTTCGGTGTGGGCCTATCCCTTGAACATCGGCGGGCGACCCTTGGTGGCGTTGCCTTCATTCGCCGTGGTGACGTTTCTGTTTGCCGTGGTGTTTGCAGCTATGGCAGCCGTGTTGACGTTGTTGCTGTGCAGTCGTCTGCCGCGCTTGCATCATCCGTTGTTCGGCGTCGAGGGGTTTGAAGGGGCCAGCGATGATGGGTTCTTCTTGTTTATCGATGCGCGCGACCCGCTGTTTGACGCACACCAGACCCACGCCTGGCTGGCCGAACGCGCGCAGAGCGTGCAGCAAGTGGCGCCATGAATGCCTGGCCATGGGCATTGAGCCTGGTGCTGCTGTGCAGCGGCTGTGATGACATGTCACGCCAGGCCAAGGTACTCGAACAGCGCGCCGGCGCGTTGTTTGGCAATGGCCTCAGCAGTCGCCAGCCTCCCGCCGGCAGTGTGGCGCGCGGGCAACTGCAACGTGAAGCGCTTGCCCGCCAACGGCCGGCCCTGAGTGCGGACTTGCTGACACGTGGCGAGGCGGGCTATCAAACATTCTGCACGCCGTGCCATGGCCTGAGCGGGCTCGGCGATGGGCTGGTGGTGGGCCGTGGTTTTCCGGCACCGCCGTCGTTTATCGAACCGCGGTTGCTGAACGCCTCCGATGACCAATTGATGCAGGTGATTGCCGACGGACGAGGCTTGATGTACGGCTACGCGTCGCGCATTCAGCCCGATGAGCGCTGGGCGATTGTCGCCCACTTGCGTGTGCTGCAGTTGAGCCAGCACGCCAACCTGCAAACGCTGCCGCCGACTGTGCGCCAGGCCTTCGAGGAGTCCGGCCAATGAGCCGGTGGTGGCTACTGGCTGCCGCCATCTGCCTTGGCGTGCTTGGTGTCTGGCAGCCTGCCTGGGTCGGTGCGGGCGTCCTGGCGGCAGCGGTCAATGGCAGCAATGTCGCGCTGGGTTGCCTGCTGCTGGCGTTGTTGACGCGTCTGGTCAGCGGTCGCTGGCAGCCGTTGCTGGATCCCGGCAGCCGCTTGGGTGCAAGCGCCGTGCTGATGATCATCCCGATGCTGTTGCCGGTGCTGGTCACGATGCCCTGGGTGTACCCCTGGTTCGATCAGGCGGCTCCGGGTTTTCGTGGCCTGTGGTTATCGCCGTGGTTTTTTGTGTTACGCACTCTGGTGTACGGCGGGCTTGCCTGGGTGTTGCACGGCTGGGTGGGTAAGCGCAGTGCGGCGGGGTTGATCCTGTACGCGCTGGTGGCGAGCCTGGCCGCCGTGGACTGGCTGATGTCGTTGCAGGCGGGGTTTGTCTCCAGCGTGTTCGGCCTGTTGTTGATTGCCCGGCAACTGCTCGACGGCCTGGCCTTCGCCGGGCTGTGTGTGTTGTGCTGGAACGTGGTGCTGCTGCCCGCACGCCAGTGTGTGCTGTTGCGCGGTCTGCTGGTAAGCGCCTTGGCGTTCTGGATCTACGTGCAGTTCATGCAGTACCTGATTATCTGGTCGGTGGACCTGGCGCATGAAACAGACTGGTACCGCGTGCGCGAGACGGGTGGGTGGGGCGCACTGACGGCGCTGTTGGTCGCCGGGCAACTGGTGTGCCTGGTGGTACTCGCGTCGCCATGGGGCGGGCGAATGAATGTGTTGACGTGGGGCTGTGCGGCGATCTTGTTGTCGGGGGTTGTCGAGTCGATGTGGATCAGCCTGCCGTCGATTTTTCCCGACGCTACCCTTGGCATGCTCCTCACCGCGGTGCTGTGCCAGGGGGTATATGCTGCGGGCTTGTTTGCCGTGTGGCGGCGGCAGTGGCAAAGGAGGCGCCATGACCGCTGAATACCAGCCCAACGATTTTGACGGTAAAAAAGCTGCCCGGGTAATGGTGCTGCTGGGAGTGGCCATAACCCTGAGCCTGGGCGGCGTGGCCTGGTTGTTGAGCGGCTACCGTCAACAGGTGCAACAACCGCCGATGAGCACACTGGAACACCAGCGCCTATTGCCCCCTGAGCCGCGTCTACAAGCTGATCCCCGGCAGGCGGGTGAGCGGCAACTGGCCCGCCAGCGTCTGCACCTGGACAGTTATGGCTGGGTCGACCGTGAGCATCACATCGTGCACCTGCCCTTGGCACAGGCCCGGCAATTGCTGCTGGAGCGAGGCTGGCCTGATGAGCATTGAGCGCCTGCTGCTGGTCGTCGCACTGGTGTGCTGTTGGCTGCCGCAAGCGGGCGCCGCGCAGCCATTCGACCCCTTTACCGCCGCCGGAATCGACACGGCGCACGTCGGCCGTTCCTTGGCGCTCGACAGTCGCTTCACCGACCAACAGGGCCGCTCGGTGCGTCTGGGCGACCTGCTCAAGGGCCAGCCCACATTGCTGGTGCCGTTGTACTACCGTTGCCCGAATGTCTGCGGGGCGGCGCTCTCGACCCTGTTCAGCCAACTGGTCAACCAGCCTTATCTCCTGGGCCGTGACTTCCAGGTGATCGCCTTCAGTTTCGACCCCCGCGAAGATGTCAGCGCCGCCCGGGAAGAGTTGGCCAAGCTCAGCCAGCACTGGCCAGCACTGGCTGACGAACCTGGCGTGCATCTGCTGACTGGCGATGCGTCGGCCAGCCAGGCCCTGGCGGACTCGATCGGCTTCGGCTATCGCTTCGACCCGCAACAGCAGCAATACGCCCACAGCTCGGCAGTCGCGGTGGTAACGGGTGACGGGCGCCTGTCGCGCTGGCTCTACGGCCTGGGCTATCAGCCCAGCGACCTGCGCCTGGCATTGACCGAGGCCGGGCAGGGCAAGTTGGGGGCCTTCAAGGAACAACTGTTATTGCTGTGCTACCACTACGACCCGCAGAGCGGCACCTACAGCAGCCGGATCATTCTGCTGCTGCAAGTGGCAGGCGTGGCCACGGTGCTGGTGCTCGGCCTGCTGATTTTGCGGGCGGTGCGGCGCGAACGTCGGGAGGCGCGATGAACGAACACTTTCTGCGCCTGTGGCCGGCACAAGCCTCGGACTACGCGGTGTCGGTTGATTGGCTGGTGATCGGCTTCACCGCCATGATGGCGCTGTTCGTGGTGCCGGTGTTCGTCGCGCTCTGGGTGTTTATCTGGCGCTATCGGCGGGGCCGTCCCGCCGACCGCGACCATCGCCCGCAAAGTAATCTGCCTATCGAGCTGGCCTGGATCATCCTGCCGTTCATAGGTTCGCTGGTGGTCTTCCTGTTGTCGGCGCGGCTGTTTTTCATCGCCCGCACGCCGCCGGAGGATGCGCTGGAAGTGCAGGTCACCGCGCGCCAATGGATGTGGAAATTCCAGCACCAGGGCGGTCAGCGGGAGATCAACACCCTGCACGTGCCGGCCCGGCGCCCGGTGAAGTTGACCATGATTTCCGAAGACGTGATCCACAGCCTGTTTTTTCCCAGTCTGCGTATCAAGCAAGACGTGTTGCCGGGGCGCTACAGCATGTTGTGGTTCCAGGCCGAACACAGCGGCACCTACGAGGTGTATTGCGCCGAATACTGCGGCACCGACCACGCGGCAATGCTGGCGCGCCTGGTGGTGCTCAACCCCGCCGATTACGAGCACTGGCTGGCAGACAACGGCAGCAGCGCCGACCTTGCCCGTCAGGGCGAGACCCTGTATCGCCAATACGGTTGCGCCAGTTGCCACGACTCAGGCAACGCGCCGCCGCTGGCCGGTGTGTTCAACCGTTCGGTGCAACTGGCCGACGGCAGCCAGGTAAAAGCTGATGAAGCCTACCTGCGCGACAGCATCCTTTTACCGCAAAAACAGTTGGTAGCCGGCTACCTGCCGATCATGCCGACCTACAGCAATCTGTTGGATGAAGAGGCCGTGCAGCGGCTTGTCGCTTACCTGCGCGAACTTCCGGAGAAACACCAATGAGCCAACCCAGCTATTTGCATGCACAGGGCCTGCGGTCATGGTTGCTGACCCGCGATCACAAACGTATTGCGGTGCTGTACATGCTCACCGTGACCTTCTTTTTCTTTGCCGGGGGGCTGGCGGCGAGTCTGATCCGCATCGAACTGGTCACGCCGGAAGGGGATTTGCTCACCGCCGATGGGTACAACCGCGCGTTTACCCTGCACGGGGTGATCATGGTGTGGTTTTTCCTGATTCCGTCGATTCCGAGCGTGTTCGGCAACTTCCTGGTACCGATCATGATCGGCGCCAAAGACATGGCCTTTCCGCGCCTGAACCTGTTCAGTTGGTACTTGCTGCTGGGTGGCGGCCTGTTCACCTTGCTGGCGCTGCTGCTCGGCGGGGTGGACACCGGCTGGACCTTCTACACGCCGTTGTCGACGATGTTCAGCAACGGCCATGTGGTGGCGGTGATCTGCGGCGTATTCATTGCCGGGTTTTCGTCGATCTTCACCGGCGTCAATATCATCGCCACCGTGAATACCCTGCGTGCGCCGGGCATGACGTGGATGCGCTTGCCGCTGTTCATCTGGTCGATGTACGCCACCTCGATCATTCTGGTGCTGGCCACGCCCGTGCTGGCGATCACCCTGGTGCTGGTGGCTGCCGAGCACCTGTTCAACATCGGTGTGTTCGACCCGAAACTGGGCGGCGACCCGCTGTTGTTCCAGCATCTGTTCTGGTTCTACAGCCACCCGGCGGTGTACATCATGATTCTGCCGGCCATGGGGGTGGTCAGCGAGTTGATCACGGCGGCAGGGCACAAGCGCATTTTCGGCTACCGCTTTATCGCCTGGTCCAGCGTGGCGATTGCGGTGATCGGCTTTCTAGTGTGGGGCCATCATATGTTTGTCGCCGGGCAGTCGATGTATGCCAGCCTGGTGTTCTCATTGTTGAGTTTTCTGGTGGCGATTCCGTCGGCGATCAAGGCCTATAACTGGAGTGCCACGCTGTACAAGAGCGACTTGACCCTGCATGCGCCGTTTCTGTTTGCGCTGACGTTTATCGGGTTATTTATCGTCGGCGGCGTCACCGGGCTGTTCCTCGCGCTGCTGGCCGCCGACCTGCATGCGCATGACACCTATTTTGTGGTCGCGCACTTCCACTACATCATGGTCGGCGCCGCCGTGGCCGGGTACTTCGGGGCCTTGCATTTTTGGTGGCCGAAGATCACCGGCCGTCTTTACTCGCAACTGTGGGGCAAGGTCACCGCGATCCTGATTTTCTGCGGCTTCAACCTGACGTTTTTCCCCCAATTCCTTTTGGGTTACCTGGGCATGCCGCGTCGCTACCACAGTTACGACCCGGACTTTCAGTTCCTCAACGTGATGTCATCGGCCGGCGCATCGATCCTGGCGCTGGCCTACGTGTTGCCGTTTTTCTACCTGCTCGGCTCCCTGCGCTGGGGCGAGCGGGCGCCGATCAATCCCTGGGAGGCGGCCGGGCTGGAGTGGCGCGTGGCTTCGCCGCCGCCGCTGCACAACTTCGAAGCGCCGGTGACGGTGGATTTCGAGGCCTACGATTATTCCCCAGGGGCCCGCCGTGATCCGCTCTGACGAGAGGCCCGCCGACCCGTTCGTGGCCTGGGCCCAGCAACGCGAGGCCGCCCGCCTGGGCATGTGGCTGTTCCTGGCCAGCGAAGCGATGATGTTCGGCAGCCTGATCATGGTGGCGTGGTTCTTTCGGCTGCGTCATCCGAGCGGGGTGGCGGAGGCCGTAGCGGGCCTGCATTACCTGTTGGCGACGGGCAATACAGTCCTGTTGTTGACCAGCAGTTTGTTGATGACCCTGGCCGTCAGCGAGCCGCGCCGGGTGCGCTGGTGTCTGCTGGGTGCGGCCGTATTGGGCGTGTTGTTCTTGGGCTGCAAGGGTGTTGAATACGGCCTGGAGATCCACGAAGGCGTGCTGCCCGGCTTTAGCGATCACTCAACCTGGCAGGCGCCGTCGGCGCAGTTGTTCATGAACCTGTACTTCATCGCCACGGCGTTGCACGGGCTACATGTGTTGATCGCCGTTGGCCTGGCCCTGTGGCTGTACAGCGCGTTGAAACGCGACCGGTTGGCACCTCATCAGGGCGCGATGCGCCTGGAAATGATCAGCCTGTATTGGCACCTGGTGGACGGGATCTGGATCCTGTTGTTTCCCACTCTCTACCTGGTGGGGCGTTGAGATGAGCAAGGCGGGCGCGTTGAAAGTCTATGGGGCGCTGCTGCTGTTGCTGGCCGTGCAGATACTGTGCGTTCGCTATCAGCCCCGGTTCGGCAGCGTGATCATGCTCGCCGCCGCCGGCCAGTTCCTGCTGTTGTTGCTGTTCTATTTAGGGCTTTACCGGCACCGCGGCTGGGTACGCCTGTTTGGATGGGTGTACCTGCTGTGGTTGCTGGTAATGGTGGTGTTCATCCTGGGTGAGTCGGCGACGCGCTGAGCCGCACCGGCACCGATTTGGCGGCCGGCACCTTGCTGCGTTCAGCGTGGTGCCAGAGCGGCACCAGCGGGTTGCATTCGGGGTAGTACGCCGCGGCGCAGCCTTCGGGAATGTCGTAGGCGATGATTTCGAATGGCCCGACCTGGCGCTTGACCTCCGGTTCGATGGCAGTGGTCAACATCACCTGCGCGCCGGGCATGAAGCCCAGGCGCACGATGTCGTTGCAGTGCATGAAAATCACCTCGCGCGTGCCGCTGACCCCGCGAAAGCGATCGTCATAACCGTAAATGGTGGTGTTGAACTGATCGTTGCTGCGCAGCGTCATCAGTTGCAGGACATCCCGTGCCGGTTGTGCAAGGTTTACATCGTCATCTTCGGCCAGGGTCACGGGCTTGACGAACTGCGCCTTGCCGCTCGGGGTCAGCCACTTGCGCTGCGCGGCGGCAATCGGGCGATGGAAGCCGCCAGGCTCGGTCATACGGCTTTCCATGTCGTGGAATATCTGCGGGTAGATCTGCCCGATGGCCGTGCGGACCTTGGCGTAGTCGGTGCTCCAGGCCTGCCAATCGATGTTGCAGGGATGGGAGAGGGTGGCCATGGCCAGCCCGGCGACAATGCTGGCTTCGGCGCGCACATGAGGGCCGACCGGCTCGCTGCTGCCACGCCAGCTGTGGATGCAGCCGGTACTGTCTTCAGTGGTTTAGGTTTGCGCCACGCCATTTTGCCGGTCTATTTCGATGCGACCCAGGCATGGCAGCAGCCACTGGTGACGCGCCGGCAGCAAGTGCGTGCGGTTGAGCTTGGTGGCGACCTGTACGTTCAGGTGCAACCCTTGCCAGGCGGGCTCCATGCGCGAGGTGTCCGGAATTGCCCGTAGAAAGTTGCCGCCCAGGCCGACAAAACCGCGCACCTGGCCGCTGAGAATTCCTTCGCACGCATCCACCGTGCACACGCCCATTTTCTCCGGCACGTTGAAGCCGAAGTGCTGCTCGATCAACTCCGCCGGTACTTTTTTCGGGTCTTCGGTAATGCCCACCGTGCGCTGGCCTTGCACATTGGAGTGGCCGCGCACCGGGCAGATCCCGGCACCGGCCTTGCCGATATTGCCGCGCAGCAGCAGCAGGTTGACCAGCATCTGCACGTTGGCCACGCCGTGTCGATGCTGGGTCAGCCCCATGCCGTAGACGAACATCACGCGTTGGCTGTGGGCATACACGGTCGCGGCGGCTTCCAGTGCGCCGCGCGTCAGCCCGCTCTGGTGCTCCAACTTTGGCCAGGCACAGCCACGGACATAGGTGGTGAAGGTTTCGAAGCCGTCGGTGTGGCCGGCGATGAAGTCATGATCGAGTACCGCCGGGCTGCCTTGCTCGGTGGCGAGGTCATCCATTTCCAGCAACGCCTTGGCGATGCCGGTGATCGCTGCCGTATCACCGCCGATTGCCACCTGATGGTACTGGGTGCTGATCAAGGTCGAGTCGGGCGTAAGCATTTTCGTGGGGGATTGCGGGTTGACGAAACGCTCCAGGCCGCGCTCGCGCAGGGGGTTGAACGTGATGATAGGCACATCGCGTCGACGCACGTCTTGCAGTTGATGCAGCATGCGCGGGCTATTGCTGCCAACGTTCTGGCCAAAGAAAAACAGGCAATCGGTGTGCTCGAAGTCTGCCAGGGTCACGGTGCCCACCGGCACGCCGATGCTTTCCTGCAACCCTACCGAGGTACTCTCGTGGCACATGTTGGAGCTGTCGGGAAGGTTGTTGGTGCCGTAGGCGCGCGCGAACAACTGGTACATGAACGAGGTTTCCAGCGACGCCCGCCCGGAGGCATAGAACACCACGCTGTCGGGGTCCATGGCCTTGAGTTGGGCGCCGATTTCACGGTAGGCCTCTTCCCAGGAGGTTTCCCGGTAATGATCAGTGTCGGGGTCGTAGCGTAGCGGGTGGGTCAGGCGGCCATGCTGCTCCAGCGCATAGTCGGGCCAGGTACGCAGGTCGCTGAGGCTGTGCTCGGCAAAGAACGCCGGGTCTGTCTTGAGGGACGTTAGTTCCCAGGCGGTGGCCTTGGCGCCGTTCTCACAGAACTCCAGCGCATGGGGATGGCCGGGCTTGGCCCAGGCGCAACTGACGCAGGCAAACCCGTCGGGCTTGTTCTGTTTGAACAGCGCGGCGGGCGCCTTGGCCAGCGCTTGTTCGCGCCACAGGATCTGCATCACCGACTTGGCCGAACCCCAACCGCCGCAGGCATTGGTATAAGGCTGGAAATGGCTTTTGGGGTAGATAAGCATCAGGCACTCCCGGGTCTTGGCTGAATACAGTTGGGACGGGCCGGTAGACGCAAAGGTTCGAGTGGATTCGTGGGTGGAAGCTGCCGTTTGTCAGTGTTGCTCGACATCAAGTGAACCCCTGGACATCGACGGTCCTCCACACCCCTGTGTGCTTTGAACAGACAACGAGGTGCGTAACATGAAAGCAATCAGGATTGAGCAGTTTGGCGGCCCCGAGGTCATGCGGTTTTGTGACGTCGAGGTGCCGGAGCCTCTGGCAGGCGAGGTGCTGGTCAAGAATTTTTTCGTGGGCATCAACCCAGTGGACTACAAGATTCGTGAAGGCCAATACCCGGAGGTCAAGCAGGACAAACTCCCGCTGACCCTTGGCCGTGAAGTCGCCGGCCTGGTAGAAAAAGTCGGGCAGGGCGTCAGCGATTTCAAGAAGGGCGATCGGGTGTTTGCGATGATTGGCGCCGACGGTGGCTATGCCGAGTATTCGCGGGTACCGGCGGTGCATCTGGCGCGTATTCCTCATGCGTTGGATTGGCCGGTCGCGGCTGGCGTACCGTTGGCGGGCCATACCGCTTGGCAGGCCCTGGTGGAGCACGGACAGATCGAGCAGGGGCAGAAGGTCCTGATCCATGGCGGGACCGGCGGAGTGGGCCACTTGGCCGTGCAGTTTGCCAAGGTCAAGGGTGCCGAGGTATACGCCACCGCGTCCACGGACAGCCTGCCGTTCTTGCGCGAGCTGGGGGCAGACCGCGCGATCGACTACAAGACCGAGCGTTTTGAGGACATTTGCAAGGAGTTTGACCTGGTGATTGATTTGATCGGCGGCGACACCCAGGCGCGTTCGTGGCAAGTGCTGGGGGAGGGGGGCCGACTGGTGTCGACCCTGACGATGCCCGACGCCAGCCATCCGCAGGCAGCCGGCAAGACCGGAGCACGGTTTACCGCGGCGCCACGTGGCGAGGAGCTGACAGAGATCGCCGGATTGATCGAGGCCGGCAATGTGCAGGTCTACCTCGCCAAGGTATTCGAGTTGGAGGCTGCGGTGCAGGCGCTGGATTACCTGGCCAATGAGCATGTGCACGGGAAGGTCGTGCTGCATATCAGTGATTGAGGAGGCGTCATGAACCCACCATCCAAACCCCATACGTCGGGGCAAATCGGGCAAAAGGTGCGGCCCGCGGCAAAGCGCAACGACAAATCGGAGGACCCGACGGTCGACCGTCCCTGGGAGGCGGACGTCGATCAAGGCGGCGTCGCCCCTGGCGGGCCTTCAAAAGACCCTGAGTCAGGGGCGTGATACTTGACCGGGCGTCAGCCCTGTTTTCGACAGGGCTGACGGCTATTTTCGCTTTGTACGATGGATGCGCATCCACTCTTGGTAAGCGGCGGTGCGTTGTGCATCTGCAGCTTTCTTCGCTTCGATGAAGCGCGCCCACGTCTGCGCGTCGCCGCTGTAGGACTCGATGATTTTGTACGCTTGCGCATCCAGTCGGTCGGCTTCAAAAAACATCTCGTTATTTCGCGCGACCTCATCATCGCGTGCTTGTTTCATCGTATAACCAAGCGTCTGGCTGTTCATCATGCGAGGCCCTCCGCCCACTGTACCTGCGTCGCGGCGCACCAGCGTACTTGCGTGATGCCGTATTTTTCCGCCATCGGCTTGGAAACACGCTTGAGTGTGTGTTGGCCAAATTTGGGTATGACGGCAACACCTGCATCGCAGCTGGCCCAATGCCAAGCCTCGGCATTGTTCATTTGCGATGCGCGCACGATGAAGGACTTCGGTTCACCGGGAAGGTGATACTCGATGGTAAATAGATTGTTATCTTTCATGAGACCTCCCTATGCTCATGAATTACAGATATTTGACGTCAAAGAAAATTCAAAAAAAATGTCCGACAATGCGATGGATGAGCCCCGGCGCTTATCGCACCTCAATCATCTACTGTAAACGTGACCCATCCGGGCGCATTCGTGGGCCGCTCTATATCGACGATAACGCCACTCACGGTGGAGCCATTGGGTAAATGGACTGCGACAAAGTTAGGATTACCCGGCCAATCCAGTGGCTTGTCGAAGTCCAAACGCGCAATCGTTGGTTTTCCACTGCTGCTCAAATGGATCTCGGCTGACTCATTCAAACATTCATCCGATGGTGTGCCCAAATGACGAGAGGCAGTCATTACGCTCGCGTTACCTTGGAAGTTGTAAGACATGCTGATTTACCTCATTTAAACGGGGCGGCTGCCCCCCAATTTCAGTTATGCGGCTTGTTGTTTGTTGAATGCTTGCGCGCAATGACCACACCGCCGAGTAACAGCGCTGCGCTTGCTGCAACCAACCAATACGGTGTACGGCGTGTTTGCCGCCACCCGCCTTCAATGCGGCGCTCACCGCTGGCGGGTCCAAACAGGTTGCCCGACGAAGTCGCTGAGTGGGGTGCCCGTTGTAGGGCGGTGCGGGTGAGCCAGCCGGATACCTGGGGAAAGGCGGGCAGCAAAAAATGCGCGACTCGAGCGATGGTTGCGGCGGTACCGACAGTGGTGCTGTTCCTCGGTTGCAGCGCGCAAGCGACCATCGCCCGCGCCACCTGACGCGGATCATAGACCGGTGGCGGCGGCGTCAATGCATGGCCGGTAAAATTTGCGCCGTCGCGAAAGCCCGGTGTATCCATCACGGCGGGATAGATGTCGCACACATGAATATTCGGGTAGCCGACCAATTCGCCGCGCAGTGCTTCGGTCAAGCCACGCAGACCGTATTTACTGGCTGAATACGCGGCGGCAAAAGGCTGGGCGACCCAGCTTCCCAGCGAGAGTGTATTGATCAGAATCCCGCTTTTCTGGGCTTTGAAATAGGGCCACGCCACGTGGGCGCCACGCAGGTAACCGAGCAGGTCTGTTTGCAGTACTTGTTCGTGTGCTTCCAAAGGCGTGTTTTCGAAGCTTCCGACGGCCCCTACACCGGCGTTATTGATCCAGATATCGATGCGGCCATTTCCGAAGGCTGCAGCCTTTTCCGCCAGCGCGCGCATTTGGTCGCCATGTGTCACATCGGTGTTAACGGCGATCGCCTGCGCGCCGCGTACAGCACATTCCTCGACCACTTCTGCCAGCGCCTTTTCATCACGAGCCGCCAAGACTAACCGGGTACTTTGTTCTGCAAATGCGTGAGCAGCAGCACGACCTATGCCGCTTGAGGCGCCGGTGATCACCACCGTTTTGCCGTGTAACTGGCCATTGTTTTTTCCCATTACAGGCGCGCGTGCAGGCAAATCCTCGGGCACATGAACAGGTATCGGATGGAGTTTCAAACGGGCACCGTCGGCCAGTACGAGGGTAAGGTTTTCAATCGTGCCAGCGACACGGTCGGGGAATACCGGGTCGCCTAAGGCGTCGAGCTCGTCGTAAATAAATGTCTGGCCCTCAAGCCACCCGACAGCCGTCAAGAGTTCGGGACCCAGGTAATATTTTCCATCCAGGAAAAAACCGCAAAAGCTCCTTGTTCGCTCCAGGCTCTCCACTGCGTATCGTTCGCCAGGACTCATTCCGGTTGCTGAATCAATCATCATGACATCCTCCTATCGCTGGTCTTGCGATAGAGAAGGGCCAGCAAATGATCGTTCAATCCAAATGACTGAGTGGTGCGTTCAGTGCTGATGGGCCGTTACAGTCGGATCGGTGATCTGAATAACGGTGCCCTGTTGCCATGCGTCCGCACCCGGTGCGATGGGTGGCGCAACTATATCGATGCGTGTCTTCTTCTTTTCGGTGCTGTCGATACCCATCCGCTTATCTCGCTCGGCGACCATCCCAGGGTCGGCCTGGCCATCGGTGGTAAACCCCATCATCAGTTGCGGCGCACCCAGCGGCAGGCGTTTGTTGAGATCGGTATGCCAGGTATGCCAAGTCTTACCGTAGGTATGCACCAGTTTTTCCATCAACGCGTGCTCCGCCACTTCGTGGATTCCCGGCGCGACCAGTTGTCCTGATTTCACTTCGTGCACGTGGCTGTGCCACAGCGCCTTTTCAGGGGTAGGCAGTGAGGTGAATAACTGCTCGCTGATGATGTATTCCACGCCCATCAACTTTGCATCCTTGCGATTGCCGTCGTAGATCACGCATTGAATCACCTCTTCATTGAGAATCGCACAGTAGTGATGCGCTTCCATCTGCACCTCAGGATGGCCGTTATAAAAGTGAAAACCGTCCAGGTAGGCGTTCAATGCATCAACAGGCGGACGAGATTGGAGCAGGGCTGCACCGGCTTCCAGGGTTCGGGTAGATGAAGTGGTGGGTTTACCGGGTGCCCCCACGTTCGAGGGAGAATCGTTGCCAGCGCAGGCGCTTAACAGGGTAAAGGTTGCCGCCAAGGAGCATGACTTGGCCATTCTGGCTGTCTTGGTAATCATTGCCGTAGGTTCCATCCTCTTGCCTTCTCTCAAGCTGAAATCGTGAACGTCAGGTTCAACTCTGCAGACGTTGGAAATCCTGACACCGTGCACGTTCAAAACACTTTCACTTGAACGTTGATTGATCTGAAAGGTCGTTTTTTGGAACGGGTGATAGCGCAATCGCTCGCGCGCAGGAGCAATTATCATGTTAGTCGCCACTTCTATCGTGGAGTACCTCAAACGCAACCGACTGGTCATTGCGACGGCCGAGTCTTGTACCGCGGGAAAAATTATCACGTTGCTTTCCGAGGTCGACGGAGGGGGGGCATGTATTGAGAGTGGTTATGTTGTCTACTCGCCAGAAGCGAAGCAGCGACTACTAAAAGTACGCGCGTACACCATAAATACTTTTAATCTCACGAGTTGTGAGGTTGCTCGGGAGATGGTTCTCGGGACGCTGGACGACAGCCCGGCAAATGTAGCCGTCGCGACCACAGGCATACTCGGTCCTGATGTGGTCGATGGAATACCTCCTGGAACTGTGTGTTTTGCCTGGGCCTATCGAGTAGGGCGAGGTCTGAGCGTGTTCAGTCGAAAGGAACGGTTCATGGGATCGCGCGAGGAGGTCCAATTGGCGGCATCCCTCCATGCCCTGAAATCATTGCCGCATTTTCACCAGCTAGCCATGGCGGGAGAGGGCGCTTAGCGATCTCTGACCCACAGCCTGCGAAAAACACGTTGATCGCCCGTTACTGGCCCTTCATCAGGAAATGGTAGCCGTTCGATATTTCTCAATTGTGCCTGGGTGGGCGCCTCGCGGCAGATATCCGCATGCTGGCCTGGCGGATACGCGCCTACTACGAGGAAGTCTCTACTGGCGCTCAGACTGCAATGTCCGGTGCCTGCCGGCAACAGCAACACATTGCCTGTACTCACGTTCAGAACCTGCCCGTGCTCGCCACCTAGCATCAGCTGAGCATGGCCGCTTGCGACACCCAGCACTTCGTGCCCCTGTGTATGGTAATGATGATAGTTGTAGATCCGATCACGCCACTGAGGTGGCCAACCTTGGCTGGCGAACATTGCTTCAAAGAGTGCCGCAGGGTCGTCGAAGGGCTTGGACAGGGCCTCTGAATAAAAAAGTACGGGCAGGTCCGGGTTATTGGGCACCGTATCACCGCGCTTAAACATAAGCGGTATTGGCGCAGTTGTACCATTCTCAAAGCCGTTCATATGGGATGCGCCATTTGAAATCCGGTTATTTAGCTGACTGCCACGTCCACTGCCCGCCGTCTTTCTCACAATCGATTTTGGCTTGCTTAAGGTCCTGTGCGGCATAGTGATAAGTCACCACCCCAGCGTTGCTGGGAAGCATCGCGCCTGCGTGGCCAGGAACTTTGGCGGTTGCATGAGGATTCGCAAGTGCCTCCTGTGTGAGTGTTGCCTTGCAACTGGCCGTATAGTCGCCGGCGCATTGAGCGATCTTGGTTTTTTTTGTGTTCATCATGTCCTTGTTTTCGTTGCTGCACGACCAATCGATAGCGTCGGAAGGCACGCCTTCGTACGTGTAGCAGGTGTGCTGTTCAACCACAGGTACTTGATCGCTCTGAGAGTGCGTGTAGACATCACACGCCGCAGCCAAGGCGTTTGAAAAGGTAAAGCACAACATCAAAAACATGGGTAGACGCAGGTTCATAATTGTCATCTCCACGCAGCGTTCACACTTTCGGATTCAATTGAATCGACTCATATCGACTTATCTAGGAGCAAATTCTTTTCTCTTCACAAATGGGAGGGTGCAACGGTAGATAAAGTTTTAACGCTCTGCATATCCCTCGACGAGTGGCGTGCAGCGCTATCCACCAATGCTGAATAGCGGGGCTTTGGGGTGATTGTGTTTGAACATTCAGGTCGACGACGCTCTCACATAGAAATAGGCGAAAAGACAAACCCTGCTCCAAACAGGATGAGCATTATGAGCCACTTACCCCAACGACCCGAGCTCAAAGCTTGGTACAAGGCGTTGAACGACTACGCGTACCGCGCCACTTCTCCGGATGCTTACCACCGTGCTCTGCTGGACGGTGCCAAAGCGCTGTTAAGCGGCGGTGTCATTGATTGGGACCAATGTGAGGAACTCAAACGGCTGGCTGATTCGGCGCATGCCCGGGCCGTGCTGGAAGCCAAAGCCCATCTGAAGCGTGACCCCTCGGCGTAACAGCAGCGGCAGGCGCAATTTCCACCTTCTCCGCCATCACGACTGAGCTTATGGGGCGACGTCCAACAGCAGCTCTCCACTGGGAAGTTTTTCAACGTGGTGCACCACCCCACGGTAGGAGCCGCCCTCCCATTCGAAGGTAAGTGTGTGGGCGTGTTGTAGCTCGCTAGGCCACGGCAGTGCGAGTTGCAGCTGTAATCCAGACGCTTTGCGTATTATGCGTGCTCTGCACTCGCTTGCGAGTGGATTCACTCCGAACAGCGTGTCCACTAGGTATTCAATTTTGATTGAATGCATCGTCGCTTCAGTAGAGTCCGGCATATGAATTCCTGTTTATTACCCCACAGATGAGCGCCTGGAAGACTGTCTCGATATGACCATTTCTTCCAGTATTTCCCGTATGAGCCTATTGATTCCTGATTCCCCGTGATAGTGGGCGCGATTGATATTGGCGATGGTGAACTGATCAGCATCGTGTGCCGTCACGGTCACCGAAAGGCTGCCGTCGGGATTGAACGCACAGTGAACTGCGCAGTTAGGAAGGCGAGCGGAAAGGGCTGCTTCAACCTCCACTTTGGTTAGCGTGTCCATCAGTTCTCCGGATTAAAAGCCTAAACACGACAAGGCTAGTTCAGAATGCCGCGGCGTAAATACTGGCAGGATAATGGCGCTCCGAAACGTTCCTTTAGATGGAGCTGCTCTCGCTACGATAGATTCTTTAAACCTTCCTTATCAGGGCGGTGTCGATTGCTGGGCACACGTCGCGAGGTAAGGGAGAGAAAATGATAGGGATCGTGATACCTGCTCATAACGAAGAACGCTATATCAGCCAATGCCTTGAGTCCGTACTCCTCGCGGTTGAACACCCGTCGCTAAAAGATCGGTTGGTCGAGATACTTGTCGTCTTGGATGACTGCTCAGATAGCACGGAGGCAATGGTCGCGGCGATGGGCATACAGTCGATTGGTGTCTCCTTTCAAAACGTGGGTAAGACGAGAGCTGTAGGTGCTGAGCAGTTACTGAAAGCTGGTGCACGGTGGCTTGCTTTCACGGATGCCGATACCGTTGTACCGCCCGATTGGCTAGCGCGTCAGATTGAGTTTGACGCTGACGCGGTGTGTGGAACAGTTGAGGTCGACAGCTGGAGAGAATACGGCGAGACGGTTCGCACTCAATACCTGGCGTTGTACCAGTTCATCGAGAACCATCGCCATATCCATGGGGCCAATCTCGGCCTGAGTGCCGAGGCTTATCGGAACGCTGGTGGGTTCAAGCATTTGATGGCACACGAGGATGTTCAACTGGTTGCAGACCTCGAGAGGATTGGAGCACGTATTGTCTGGACAGCCACCAATCCTTTGCTCACCAGTGCACGCCGAGACTACAAATGCCGGGGCGGATTTGGAGATTATCTGGCTTCCCTTATGCCTCCTAATACCGACAAAGGTGTCGAGCCGTCCATGAGTTCAGACTCTGGCCTCCGGGGGGCGTGACCTTGTGGATCTGATTGATTGGGTGCAATGGCCCGCCATGGTAGTGACTGTCATGTCAGCTTGGTATATCGGTTCTCAACAACCGCGCCGACGCATGATTGCCTTTTGGGGGTTTATCCTCAGCAACGCGTTATGGGTTATCTGGGGATGGCACACAAATGCTTTCGGATTGATTGTGCTCGAGTGCATTTTGCTTGGCATGAATGTTCGTGGGTTTAGGAAAAATCAGCGCGGTCCCCAGGCCTCCGAATGAATCGCGCCTACTGATTCTGAAAGTTCTTTTTAAACCCACGTAGGTTCATCGAGCAAAGACAGATCTGCAGCACGATCAGTGCGTAGGCCTCCGCATAAGCCCCCAAATGACCCATAGGACATTACTCAAAATAAAACAGAAGAACCCTGCCATTCTTCTCGCGGGGCGTTGAGACCCGATAAGCCACGCGGCGATCACTGTCACTGCCATGGCGGGCCACTGAACCCAATCCAGATAACTCAAGCCAACCTCTCAATCTCTATCGATAAAAAAGAGAGGGATACGAGGGCGAATAATTCAGATTTTTTGAGCGATTTTGAGAATGTACCGCTCGTCAGACATGCCTCGAATTTCTTGAACATACGATTTGCTCTCTCGGACAGATTAAACATGTGCTGACGAAAAATCCCTTTCGTCTTGCCTCTGGGAGAACGCAATGAAAGCCATCGTTTACAACGGCCCCCGTGACGTCAGTGTGCAAAATGTGCCGGATGCCAAAATCGAAAAACCTACGGACGTTCTGGTGCGGGTGACGGCCACCAATATCTGCGGATCTGATCTGCATATGTATGAAGGCCGAACCTCTTTCGAAACCGGCAGAGTCTTTGGCCATGAGAATCTGGGCGAGGTCGTTGAAGTAGGCGCCGGTGTGGATCGAGTCAAGGTAGGCGACCGCGTATGTCTGCCATTTAACATCGGCTGCGGTTTTTGCGAAAACTGTGAAAAAGGCCTGACCGGATTCTGCCTGACCGCTAACCCAGGTAGTGCGGGCGCGGCCTACGGATTTGCTGATATGGGGCCATATCAGGGCGGGCAGGCAGAGCTGCTAAAGGTGCCGTATGCCGACTTCAATTGCCTGGTGCTGCCCGACGACGCGCAAGAGCGTGAAGAAGATTACGTCATGCTGTCGGATATCTTCCCGACGGGCTGGCATGCAACCGAGCTGGCGGGCCTCCTTCCTGGGGAGAGCATTGCCATCTATGGCGCCGGCCCGGTGGGTTTAATGGCCGCCCACTCAGCAGTTATCAAGGGCGCCTCTCAGGTGTTCGTGGTCGACAATCATCCCGACCGTTTAAAGCTCGCCGCTCAGATGGGTGCTACGCCCATCAACTCGCTTGAGAAAGAGGCAGTGGACCAAATCTTAAATCTGACTCACGGCAAAGGCACCGATCGAGGATGTGAGTGTGTTGGTTATCAATGCTGCGACCGCCACGGTCATGAAGCCAATCACCTCACTATGAATAACCTTGTTGCCTCGACAAAAGCGACGGGGGGTATCGGAGTCGTTGGTGTGTTCGTACCTCAGGATCCCGGCGCTAAAAATGAACTCGCCAAAGAAGGCAAGATGGCCTTCGATTTCGGCGCTTTCTGGTTCAAGGGGCAGCAGATTCGAACTGGGCAGGCTAACGTCAAAGTCTATAACCGTCGCTTGGCCGAGCTTATCCATCACGGTCGTGCCAAACCATCTCAGATCATTTCTCATCGCCTCAAGCTCGCCGAAGGCCCAGATGCCTATAAGCACTTCGACGCACGTGACGATGGCTGGACGAAGGTCGTACTCAAGCCAGCAGCCTGAAATGAATAGCCAAATTCACTAGTAGGTAAACGATCATGAAAAAGTTGAGTATGTGCTTGGGCTTTTGCAGCGTATTCATGCTTCATGGATGCTTTGACAGCGCCGACAATGCAACCAAAGACAACTCCAGCGGTACCAAGTCCTCTGTACAGATGCAGGAAGGAAAGTCGGACGACAGTAAGCGATAATTGATGGCCCAGACCGTTATGAACCGCTGGGCCAAAACCCTTTGACGACAATAAAATGTTGGGTTGGATGCTCCACAAATGTAGGCAATGTGCTCAGCCACTAAGAGGATGCGATCATGCCGCGCGGGGATAAAGACAAGTACACCGATAACCAAAAACGCAAAGCGAAACATATCGAAGATAGCTACGAGGCTAAAGGGGTTCCCGAAGATGAAGCAGCACGTCGTGCTTGGGGAACAGTTAATAAACAGTCAGGTGGCGGCGAACGGAAGGGTGGGTCTGGGCAGAAAACCACCAAAGCAAAAAAGGCTAAAGCCCGAGAATCATCAGCCCGGCGAGCTGCAGCAACACGACAGGGTGCCCCGCGAACTGACCAGCGATTAGAGGATATGAGCAAAAATGAGCTTATGGAGCGAGCTCGTAAACACCGAATAGCCGGGCGTTCGACTATGCGTAAGATCGAACTGATCAAGGCGCTGAATGAGGTGAGTTAAGGACTTAACCGAAGTGACCACGTGGCATGAGCGGTGCGACCAATGAATTCACGCTGGCCGCTTCGGTGTAACGGCGCTGGCTGGCCAAGTTTACCCCTCAGGGGCCACCGGTCCGTATGCGCCTGCCCAACACACCTTGCGTGATTAAGTAGCATTTCGGTGCGTCGGCAGTCGCGTGAGCACAGCTTTGAGATAGATCCTTGAGCCTTCAGCCTAGCCAGCCCCTGCTTGATTTGCTCAGGGTTCTCGAAGATCGTCTCTAGAGCACCACCAGTGCTACTCGGTCGCAGATACGGCCCGCAAAGTTCTGCCTTAGCGGTAAAGCATCGCCCATTAGGCCAAAGGGCCTCTCCTAGACGCCAAAAGCTCGCAAATGCTCAACCGCTACCGCCAACAAGAACGTCTTGCCCGCGCTATGGCCTAAGATGATTTCGTCCTCACGCGCTCGCGATTTTATGGAGACGCTTCTCAAGCGCCACCCTGTACAGGATCCTCAGATTATCACCATCAAGCTTGGAGATGGCCTCTGTAACTTGAAGATTCAATATCAACTCCTGCGCGCGAATATTATGGATCCACGCTTCAACTGCGGTAGGTGCTTGCGCAATCAGGGCGAGTAAATGAGCCGATACATGTTTAGCGGGGTGAGTATCTTTACTGGCGCCTAACATGGATTTCCACCCTAATTCTTAACGGTTGCAGCGGGCTAAAGAACTGTCCGCCTTTCAGTTAGTGAGACGACTGCGTCGAACCACGTAAGTGATCATAGGGGACATTTAGAAATGAGCTCCAGGCATGAAAGGCCTCATGATGACGCAAAGCTGCGGCATCCCACTTGGCTCCCGCAACCTCCTTAGAAGAAACAAGCATCATCATCGTGCTGGTTGCCGCATCTAGCTCAATTAAAAGGTAGTGGGACTTGAATCTGAAATCATCGATTCCGCTCATACGCTCGCCTTGCGATGAGTCTCGCCGGAAATTCCGGAATGTACCCATCGCTGTAGTGACCGATGAGTCTTGGGAGCATTCAAGTGAACCGATGAACGGTCAATTAGCTTTGTCGATTCGGGGTTGAAGAGGCTTTTCAAAGAGCTGAGTACCTGTGGATTTTTTCGTGGCGTTTTCAGAGCTTCCAAAGAACATTTTGACTTGGCTCTAGAATGGTAGTTACATTCTGAAAAACTCGAATTATGCCCCCAGTTTTGCCCCAGTTCATACCGGATGTGCGAGCGATCGCGAATGGCGATTTCTGACGCGGACCTGGGTGGCCGTGGCTGGTATTCAGTGCGCCTCCGTAAACTGGATGACCAACCCGAAGCCGAAGTAAGCGCCTTCGCTGTTTCGCGTGCCGTCTCTCAATGAAAGATTGCGACATTTCAAGAGCGGTTGAGCTATCTAAAGCCAACATTGCAGATCGAGATGCGTATTGAGAAATGGACCCAATTACTTCCCCTTTTTTGGTGGTTGCATGCACAGTGATGGCATTGTGCATGGAACGGTTGCGGTTTTCTCTTTTGGTACTACATGTTGTGTTTTTTGTTTTTTATATTGGTATATGTTGTGTTTGTGATCTGATGATGGCATATTTTGTCGAAAGCTAACTGATCTTCGCCGCCAGGCACATGAGCTGAAGAGTTCTGGTTAGTTTCCATGACCTTGGCAGGTAGTAGGGGTGGTATGTGTCGGTACCTCTTGATGCGATGTATGACCAACAGATACGTGCCGCGCTTGAGGCATGGCAGCACTCTTCGACCAGTCGCGTGGTTCTGGCAACGGAAGCCGATGGCTGGAGGTTTGCTTTTTTTCGGTTCGACGCAACCACCTCTGATCCGCAAGAAGCCATCACCGGGGATTTCGGAGTTTTATCCAGAGACCTGGTCTTGCAATGGGCAGGCGACAAACAACTCGT
>Ga0308160_10000399_pt1 | contig 85991 bp, 127 predicted proteins | sample PhyFR1_FD_201036 | JGI IMG/M metagenome (GOLD analysis project Ga0308160, IMG submission 201036) | Phyllosphere microbial communities from UC Gill Tract Community Farm, Albany, California, United States - DLSLF.R1 | ecosystem: Host-associated > Plants > Phyllosphere > Unclassified | place...
TATGATGCAAACGGGGTGCAAGGGAGGGGATTAAGAAGGCTTTGGGGTGTTAGTCGGGACGAAAGAGGAGCAAGGGGGGGAGAGGACGGGGGGTGAGGACGGTCGTCCGCGGGAAGCGCTGCCGGCGCCGGCTCAGGCCCCTGCTGGGCTGCAGCAGAGAGGGCGCAAAGGGCGAAGAGCGTCAAGGAAGAGTGCCGAGCGGCCGAGCAGAGCTAGTTGCCGCGGCGCAGGCCAGAGCGACGAGCGAAGGAAGGCGAGCGAGGTCGCGAAGCGGTCGGGGACGGGACGACGTCGAACCCCACCCGTTAGTTGTCGGCGAGCTGGATCTTTGCCCACTCGCGCGCGAAGCTCGAGGCCTTGAGGTACTTTTTGTGGGCAAACTTGCGGCAGACGTAATGGGCGTCAAACTCGGGCGTCGCGAGCGCCTCGATGATGTAGTCGGCCCCCTGGGTGAGCTGGCTCTCGGTAAAGTTTGAGTAATAGACGAAGCCCTCGTTCTGCGAAGAGAGAGGCGCGTCGGAGGCGTGTCAGCGGCGGCGGTCGGGGTCGGCAAAGGGAGAGAGGAGGAGGATGAACCCAGGTCTTGCCGAGCATGCGGTTGGCGAGGTACATGCCGATGGCGGCGACGAGGCTCGGCTTAGCTCGGAGGAAGCGGTGGTCGAGCAGGGTGGCCTCGATGAGGAACTTTGAGAGCGTCCGCGTCTGGAGGTCGTAGTCGTCGGCCTTCGAGATGCGGCGGACCCACGAGTAAGGCGAGCAGTAGGCCGAGATGTTGAAGTCGAGCGTCTGGAGGATGATGCGCTCGCCCTTGAGGATCTCGTCGCGCGTGTAGCCGTTCTCGGTCATGTAGACAAACTCGTCGACCGAGGGGGCGAGAATCTCCTCGTACTTGGCCGCGATAAACATGGCGGTCACACCGACGAGCTGGAGCTTGACGAGCGAGACGACGCGGACCGAGAGGAAGCGGTCGATAATGTTGACGGCGATCCAAAGCGTCTCGGGCAGCATGTGGTAGCGCAGGTGGACCTGGAGCAGCCAGTCGACGAGCGTCGTCCGCATCGACCACTCGATCTCGGTCTGCGATTCCATGTAGCGCGGGTTGGGCATCGTCTTGAGCTGTAGGGAAGAGGACGCGCCCGGTCGTCAGTTGGGGGGTCCAGACGCTCGCTCGGGATGTGGTCGAGAAGACGGACCTCGAGCTCCTCCATGTAGGCAAAGATGTCCTCGGCGTACTCGGCGACCATCGTCGTGTCAAAGAGGTCGACGTCGTCCTCAAAGTTGCGCCGGACGTCGTCGAGGATCGTCTGGCACTCGTCCGCCTCGCCGGCGTCCATCCGCGTCCAGTCGTCCGGGTCCTCAAGCTCGTCTTCGTCGTCGTCCGTCTCGCTCGCGACGCCATCGCGCCCAAGCCGGTGGCGGTTCATGAGCGCCGTCGAAAAGGCGGCGTCGTCGCTGTTTGCGTCGACCTCCATCCCACCCCGGGCGGCCTCGTCGTCGCCGTCCTCGTCGTCCTCCTCCTCGTCGAGCGTCTCCGACTCGATCAGGATGACCGGCTTCGAGATGGCGTTCGCCATCGCTGCTGCCGGCCGAGCGAGCGGTGCGCGCGACGAGGCCGCTGCTGTCGAGGACGACTCGTGGAGGGCCGAGGACGAGTGCGTCTTGCCGACGACGGTCCGTGGCCGAGCGGCACCGACCGTCGCCGAGGTCGTCGACGTCAGGCCAGACGTCTTGGCAAGCTTTGCGGGCTCCTTGCCGTTCTTACCATCAGGCAATGTCGACTCGACCTAGGAGGGTTGGTGAGAGGAGGTGGGATGAGTGTCAGGAGTCAGAGACGTCACTCAACATGGCGGGTCGGCTGGCGAGCGAGCGGCGGAAAACAAGCTCCCCCCCCCCCCCCCCCCCGCGGGCCCCCCCCCCTCCCGAGCTCGGCCCACCACAACCGACGACGAGACGGACCTTCGTCTTGTTGCTGACGTCGCCAAAGGCAGCCCGCTTGACGCCAGCGACGGGCTTTGCTCCTCCGCCAGCGAGCAGGGCGTGCGTCTTGCCCCGAGTGACGATGCCGCCTGCGGGCGCGCCAGCCGCGGCCGAGCCGGACGGCTTGCGGGCGTGCGAGGGGCCGGTGGCAGAGGCGTTCTCGTCGAGAGGCTTCGTCGTCCGGGTGCTAGCCCGGCGAGGGGCGGCGGTCTGGGCAGAAGAAAGGGAAGACGGTCAGCGACGTGTTGGACGAGGGAGCCAGGGGAGGCTGGCCGACCGGCCCCCTCCCCGCGCGCGCGCGCGGCCGCTCGACGCAATGACGACGAGGAGGGCGGTTGCCTCGCCAGTCCGCTTCCCTCGGACAGCTCCTTCGATGGAGGAGAAAGGGACGTACGCGTTGCATGTCGAGGGAAGGTCGGTCGCGGTGACGAGCGAGGGCCAGGAGGAGAGGGAGGGCCTCGGCGGGTCGAGAGGCAGGGAGGCGTGTTGTTGGGAGGCGGGCGGCGGCGGGACAGGCAGACAGGGAGGGAGGGTGTCGGTCCTGTCGTTGTTGATCAACCTCGCGCGAGCCGAGAAGAGAGAGAGAGAGAGAGAGATGGGAGAAGGAGGGAGAGAGCAAAGGAGTGACTGTTCTTGTGTCTGTATGAGAGACCTCTCGGAGGGGACGGGACGGGCGGGAGGGCGTTGGTTGATGGCGGCCGGACGCTCCCTCGCGCCCGGGCGGGCAACGCAAGATCAGTCGCGTTCGCCGGGCCCTTTTGGATTCTTTCTCCCCTTTCACACGAAATCACAATACCGACGCAGGCGACTGCGCTCGACGTTTACGGCGAAGCCAGCCAGCCAGGCTCGAGCGGTAGGTTGAGTGAGTTTGAGCGGGCCGATGGGAAGAGCAAGCACGGCAAGCAGCAATTCGAGGCAGACGAGCGTTCGACAGGCGTGACACTCTGGCTCAGACTGCCCGTCTCTCTTGAGCAGCAGCTCAACGAACGAGACGTCTACGATTCGGCGAGAGCATTGACCATCTGATCGCGTCCCCCTTGGAGAGACTCGACGGCTCCAGGACTCTTTTCTTTCGTTGTTCGATACAGCGCGCGCGTACGGGACGGACGCTTCAAGTCTACACAAGGCGGGCGGCTTACTGGCCGCACTCTGTCGGACGGGGACGCAGGTCAAGGGTGTCAGCCACCCGGAGGAGCAAACGGCAAGTCGTGGACGGCAGGAGGAGACGCACTCCAGAAGCAGATGTCGCCGTCGACGACCTCGTACGTCTTGCCCTGCTGGCGGTACTTGCCCGCCGCCTTGACGGCATTCTCCGAGCCGTACTCGACCAGGTCGCTAGAGGGGCAAAGGGGGGGGGGGGGAGGACGAGCATCAGCAAGACTGCCTTTCAGTGTTGTCAGCTAAGGCGAAGGACGCACTCGTAGGCAAAGATCTCTCCGCAGACGAACTGGTCGGTCGAGTCAGCAAGAGGGAGGTCATCCAGTCAGCGTCGTCGTCTACGCCCTCGTCCACCAAGGGCCACCTGGCCTCAATCCGGGGGCAGCGCACCTTCTGCTCGAAGTCCGAGTGGATGACGCCGGCCGCGGCGGGGGCCTTGATGCCCTTCTGGACGGTCCAGGCCCGAACCTCCTGCGGGCCGCAGGTGAAGTAGCGGATAAGGTTGAGGGCGGCATATCCGGCGGTCGTGCTGCGGAGCGGCAAGGATGGGCGTCAGTGTCGAGTCGACCGTTGCAGGCGGACGCGACGCAAGAGCTGACATCTTGCCGAGGCCGGGCGTGAGGCCCTTCGCCTTAGCAACCTCGAGGCCGAGCGTCTCAAGCTCGGCGTTCTGCTCCTCGTCCGACAGGGGGACGAGGCGCTCCTCGAGCGCGACCGAGAAGGGGATGAGGAGGTCTCCCGGGTTGTGCTCGTCGATCCAGGCCTTCATCTTGGGCAGCCACTTGTTCTTCTTGCGGACATAGTCGCGCTCCGAGAGGTTGACGAGGTAGATGACGGGCTTGGCCGTCAGCAGCTGGAGGTCGTTGATCACCTCAATCTCCTTGGTCGACCACGTGCCCTTGCGGACGTCCATCTTCTCCTCCGAGATGTACTTGAGGACTTTCTCGACGATGGCCTGCGACAACAAAGAAACCGGGAGTCAGCGGCCAAGCCTCCGTGAGGGCGTACGCTCCTTCGACGACCGAAAGAGAGAGGGTACGCACAGCCTCCTCCTTCTTGGCCTTGTCGGCGAGCGAGGTGCCGCCGGCGATGCGGGCGAGCTTGGCCTTCTGGACGAGCGTCTTCTCGACCCAGTCGATGTCCTTGAGCCGAAGCTCGTTCTGGATGATCTCCATGTCGCGGATCGGGTTGACGTCACCCTCGACGTGGATAACCTCGGCGTCGTCAAAGGCACGGACGACCTGGAAGATGCCGTCGACGGCGCGGACGTGCGAGAGGAACGAGTTGCCGAGGCCGGCACCGGTCGAGGCGCCGGCGGTGAGACCGGCAATGTCGATGCACGTCAGGAAGGCAGGGACGACCGACTTGGGCTTGTACATGTCGCACAGCCAGTCGAACCGCTGGTCCGGGACGGGCATGCGAGCCTCCTCGGGGTCACTAGAGAAAGAGGAAGGAGGGCGAACGAGCTGGTTAGGGGGTCGGCTCCGGCAGCAGCAGAGCACAGGCGCGAGGCGTACATGGTGGCGTAAGGGAAGTTGGCGGCCTTGCCGAGGTCTAAGAGAGCGCACAGGGGAAGGGCCGGTCAGCTCCCGGTGTCGGTCGAGATGAGCGCTCGACCGGTGCAGACTTAAGGGCGGAAAGAGACCGCACCCGACTTGGAGAGGACGTTACTGCGTTCGGAGTGAGGTAGGTCGTGTCGGGCGGTCAGCTCGAGGCCTTCGCATAGGCCTTTCCAGAGAAGAAAGCAGAAGAGCTAGGACGTACAAGAACGACGACTTGCCGACGTTGGGCAGACCTGGCGTGGGCGAAAGAGGATCGCTCGAAGGTCAGCTCTCCCCAGCTCTCCGCAGGTGCCCTTGGGAGGCCAGCCTGTCGGCCTCAGCCGCGAGGACGAACCGACGATGCCCATCTTCAGGCTAGGGGAAGCGGGACCGATTTACGTCAGCTACTAGTTCGTTCAGAAGCCTAGGCAGGCACGGAGAGGGAACGCACTTGTTGCCGGGGCGGCCGAGCATGACCCTGCGGACGAGGGTCGTCGAGCCAAGGTCGGATCAGCCGTCGTCTCTCGATCGCTGCAAGGGGAGCTCGCTTCGGACCGACTTCTTCTCCGGCACGGCATTCTTTCCCTTGGGAGGCATTTTGGCCTTTTTAGCGAGCGCGGGGAGCGAGGTGGCGAAGGAGCGGCGGGTCGGGAGCTGGGAGAGGACGGCGAGCGTGCTCTGCATGTAGAGAGCGGGCTGAGGAGGGGTCTGGCACTTTTGGAGACTCGAGCCCGCAGGCGCGCGCGCGCGCGAAGGAGGCCGCCCCCGGCTGGACGGCGGCCTGACAGCGATGCGCCAGGCCGGGCTCGGACCGATCGACTTGAGCAGGGCCCCATCCCGGTCGCTCGCCAGTCTGCCTCGTCCAGTCCATCTGCATAGCTCGGCGATGACTTCGTGACGCCCAAGTAAAGTGAAAGAAGAAAACCGAAGGGAAAAGGATTGGAGCGGGAAGTCCCGATGAGGACCGCGAGAGGTCCCCAGGCGGCCGCGCTAGATGAACGCTGACTCGTTCAGGAGCCTGTTGACCGCCAAGCACGAGACAGGTCAGCGCCTCTTCCAGCCGGGAGCGGAGCAGGCGCAGGCCAGACGCACCTTGTCACGCGGACGGCTTCGGTCTCGCGTGGCTCGAGCTCAATCGAGCGCTGGTAGACCTGCTCCTCGGTCCGGACCGCATTCTCCTGGAACTGCTTTTCGAGGTAGAGCTGGATCGGGGCGACCCGGTTGAGGCTGCGAGCAAAAGGAGATCAGCTTGGGGAGCTCGAGGAAAGAAGAGAGAGCTGGACGGGGATGTAGACACACTTGTAAGGCATCTGCTGGAAGCCTTGGATCTCGCGCATGACCACAGCCGCCTTTGTCCACTTTGCAAAGTTAATAAGCCGCCGGTCATCGCCCGGCAAAAAGTTGGGGTTGCCGTCCTCGATAAAGGTCAGGTAGGTAAGGTATACGCCTGAGGGAGCGAAAAGAGCAACGGTTCAGGACTCGTCTACCTTCCACGACGAAGACGGCGCACGACGCACCGAGGAAGGGCACCGCGGGCGGGATGGCATCCTCAAGCAAGCTCTTGTAGTGGGCAAAGTTGCGCTCCGAGTCGACCGCGCGCGAGATCAAGCCGAGCGTTGCCTGCGACTTGGCGCTCAGCTGCTCGAAGGTCCGCTTTAGCCGCGAGACCGACGACGAATTGATTCCGGCGACGATGGCGGCGACGCTGCTGAAGTTCTTGAGCACGTTCAGGCAGCGCTGGAAGAAGATTGACTGTGTTAGCCAGGGCTGCATCTGAGCGGGCCACATCAAGAGGAGAGACAGAGACGAACCTCGGCGACCTGGATGAAGAACTTGATGACCGAGGCGCGAGTCTTCGGCTGCGACTCGGCGAGGACCGAAACCTGAACCCAGCGCGAGATCTGATTGCTGAGCCGGATGCCCTGCCGGATGTTGGGCCCGTGAGCCGGGTCCGGGCTCGACCACGACTTGTGCAGGCACTCGGCAACGGGGATTCGGTTGAACGTCGTCGTCTCGATCAGCGTCAGCTGGCGAGCGACCTCGAGCACGTCGAGGTCGCTGATCCGGAGAATTTTGCGATTTGGCGGCAGGATGGAGGGTGGCGGCGGCGCGTTGTGGCTGACGGTCATTCTGCGCGCTAGTTGGCCGTCGCCATTGCCAGCAGCCTGCCGGGAAAAAGACGATGTCAGTCCTGTGAGAGGGTGAAGAGGGAGGGAGGAGAGGGGGCTGCAGCCGAGTCGCACCCTGGTCTCGAGGGCGAGGATAAGCGAGCGTGCCTCGCGCTTCTTGACGTCGTCCGGCAGCCGCTGAGCGAACGCCTGGATGAGCGGCAGGTCGCTCGATTCGTACTCGACATAATTTTCGGTGATCCACGGCTTCAGGATGTTGATGACTCTGGCGGCGCGGGGGAGATGCGTCAATGGCGCCACCCAGCAACGTGTTCGCTGAGGCAACTCACTTGAGCCGGATCGGCATCCGCTTCTCCATCTCCCAGCGCCGCATCTCGTCCTCGGTCAGGCCGCTCGGAGGCTCAATGTAGAAGCGAGCCTCGAGCAGGCGGACGAGCTCCTCGGATGTGGTGAAGCACTTGAACGTCATAAGGAAGCTCTCCCGGAAGGAGTGGGCTGGGAAGGCCGAGCAGGTCATTCAGCCAGACGAACGCGAGCTCAAGATATGGCCGAGGTAGGGACGCACCGCTGTAGTCTGATCGATGCTGCGTCAGGCGCGTGACAAGGGCCTCGATTGAGCCGCCCTTGATCTCGCGCTCGGCACCGTCGGCCCGGCCGTCGGCCATGACGATCTCGTCTTCGTTGACGTCGCTCTCGAGGTACCAGGGCGTGTCGGCCGGCCGGAGATCGACTGCGTTGACGCTGTTGACGCCGAGCAGCTTGGAGGCCTTGCCCAGACCGCGGCTGACATCGGTCGTCACTGCCGAACGAGTCGGAATCGGAAGGGTGGTCAGCTAACGCGCTGAAGGGTCTAAAATGCACACCAGAAACGCACGGGAATCGGCGCTCTCGCGCCGGCCGCGAAGCGCGCTCAGCGCGTCAAAGTTACTTTTTGAGCTAATGCCGCTCAAGCGCGAGTCGGTCCCGTAGCCCGACTCCCAAGGGAGCGACGAGCTTGACGAGACGGTCGACATGGCTGAGACCGAGCCCTGGCGCGCCCGGCCGTTCACTGAGGGCGCCGTGCTCGCAAAGTCGGCGTAGCTAAACTGGTCGCGGACCTCCTCGTCCTCCTCAGTCGGTTTGTCGTCGCCAACCTCCTCGTCGAGCCCGCGGGCCGCCCTTCGACCGGACCGCAAGCTGAGGAGCTGGCTCCGCCGCGAACCCATCGAGCCCTTTGAGCGGGCCGAGTTGATTGACAGGCGTGACGTCGAACGGTCGACTGTGGCGCCTGTCGAGGTCGGCGCTGGTCGCCGCGCACCGAGCCGGCCTTTGACGCCGCCGATCCGGCACGCATGCGCCTGGGCGAGCGAGACCGTGTTGAGCGCCATGAACGCCTTGACTGCGCTTGGCAGATGCCTCCGGAGCGCCGCGAGGACGGGGGCCTCAGCCTGGGCCGAGCCAAGGGCGCAGGCGAGGTCGCCGAGCGCGCTCGTAAAGGCGTCGAGCGCGAGTTCAAACTGGCGGAGGATCTCGTTGGCCGTGGCGACGAGCTTGGCGTACGTCGGACTGCTGGCTGGATGAGGCTCCTCGCCGTCGAGGTCGATCGCCACCGCGATGTCGAAGCTTCGCAGATGGGCTAGGACCGCTTGGACGGCGTCGCACAGCGCGTCCGCTGCCGAGGACGACATGTCGCTCCCATCTGCCTGAGCTTCCGTTCGCTCAGCGTACCGGTCAATCTGTCGAAGAGCGTCTTGCTGCAACCCTTGCAACACGTCGTCCTCGGCGTCAAGACCGAACGGACGCGTGATGATGTCGCGATCGAGCTCGGACGAGAAACCACCCCGGCCGCCGAGCGGGAGCGCGACGCCTGCTGAATCGAGCCAGGCCTCGAGCCGCCTCGGCCGGCGGTCGGCCGTCGTCGGGCTGCCGCCAAGAGCAGCAGACGCTGCTCGCCCACGCTCGGCCTCGAGCCCGAAGGCGACAACGGTGCGCTCGACGTCCTCAGCCGCACCGATGACGCGACGCTCCTCGTCTGCCGAGGCGTCGTTGGCAGCCGCATGCCGGAAGAGCTCGACCGCGCCAATCAAGCCGGTCACCGCCCGCTGGACCTTGGCATGCGACCGCTTGAGCGATTCGGACGGCGCGGCCGTGATCGGCGAAGCGCCCAGGACGCCTGAGGCATGGACGAGCGCGCGTGCGGCCGCGAGCACGCCGTCAAGCTCAGCCAGGACGGCCGATTCGGCCTCGGCAAAGAGGGCCTCATCGAGCTCTCCCGCACTGGCCAAACGGCCGAGCGCGCCCTTGAGCGCCTTAACGGCCGTGCGGACCTTGAGCGCGAGAACGGGGATCCCGTCGAGCTCGGCCGAGGCGAAACTCTCCTCGAGCTCTTTGAGCTTCCGCCGGTTGTCCTCGCGCGTCGTCCCCGTCGTCACCGACGAAGTCGATGCCCGGGCCCGCATCGTCGGGTCAGGTTCGAGGTCGGAAGTGTCGTCGTCAGGGTCGCTGCCTCGCCGCGGCAGGTCGAGCGTCCCCGCTGCGCCAGGGGCGGGCGACGACGAGCCAGACGTGTCAAAGAAGGGCCGTCGCCGGCCGCTCTCGGGCGTGTCGATCGGCGTCGGTTGATGAGCCTGGATACGACCGGTCGCGCCGTGGACGTAGCGGATCGCGCCGTCGTCGGCGAGCCGGGCCTGCCAGCCCGGAGGCAAGCGGTCGTTGACCTCGGACAGGAGCGCGAAGTCGCCGCCGGGTGGAGCCGTCGACTCGGCCCGCGAGGACGACGCGAGCGAGGACCTCCGCTCGGCAAACGTCGTCGATGTCGTCCCTAGCGTCGTCGTCAGGCCGTCGCCGCCTTCGTCATCCGAGCCGTCCGTCATCTCGGGCATGTTTTTGCGCGACTCGCCCGTGTGCGTGTTGTGGAAGAAGAGCTGCAAAGCCAGCAGGACGGGTCGTCAGCTTATGTGATGATTGCGGGGCAGAGAAGTCGAGCTGACCTCGCCGTCTGGGGTCATCTGCCGAGCCGGGACCATGAAAGGGAGACGACGGTCAGCAGCTGCCACCGCTTGCGTAGGACGAGGGAACGACGACGTACCCGAGGCACCCAGTAGAGATGGACGTCGACAGCCACGCCATCGGCCGGCGTCGAGCCATACAGCTCTTGGCTGCCGAGAGCCTTCAGGCCGCTCACGCCGGCGGCCGAGCCTGACCGGCTGTCGATCTGGTCGTCGTGGTCGTCGTCGCCTCCGAGCTCCTCTTCGTCCTCTTCCTCGTCGAGCTGAGCGATCTCATCGTCGGTCAGTGGAACAACGTAGTTGGATGGTAACCACCTGGATGGGATTGGCAAGGACGACGGCCAAAAGCGGGGGGGCGGGCGCAGAGAGGTCAGCTTCCGGCGACTCCTCCTTGGCGGTCATCGGTCCGGGCCGTTCGCCAGGCGAGTGCGAGCTGCAAGCCGAACAGAACGCACCCTCTGCAGCCGTCAAAGACGCCGTCCCACCAGCCCGTCTCGAGCTGATGGTAGACGTGGATGAGGTCGCCCGCCCGGAACGAGAGGCTTGAGCCGTCGGTCGAGCTGAAGTCGAACAGCGCGCGGACGAGCAGGCCGTCGGCCGCCTGCTGCGACTGCTGCTGCTGATGGTCCGACATCGACGATGACGAGTCCATCGTCGCCGCGATGATTGAGCTCGGACTGCTCGAGCAAACGTCTGGGCTGGTGAGCGATGAGGCCGGCACGGGCGAGGCGGAGAGGGCCGGGCGGCGCGGGAGCCGGTCGAGCTGCTGATCGTGCTGGACCCGGCGGCGGAAGCGGTCAAGTGAAAGACCGACGACGAGCGAACCTGCAACTTTGGGCAGCCAATCCAGTCGAGTACGTAAGAAGAGCGCACGAGAGCGAGGGAAGAGGTTGACGAAGGAGCCGGTCGGTCAGCCGTCGGATGCTGTGCCGCGCCGGGAGAGGGCCCCGTGCGAGAGAGGGAGAGGGAACGGCCGTACACACGGCTGCTCTCGACCGCGAAAAGGGCGATTTCGAAGGGCTAGGAGATGGGCGTGACCGGTGATCGCTTGTCGGCTATCGCTCGCTGGCAGGATTTGGAGGGCAGGGCAGGAGCTGCTGGTCGAGGGTGAAGGGGTCGGCGGGACAAGCAAGCGGGCGGCAGGGAAGCAAGGCGCGGCCGGAACCGCATCAACAAGGCCGCCGACAGCGAGAGGACCCCGCAGCACCGCGGCCAGCAGCAACATGCACGCCCGGCTTCCTCGTACAAGTCTTCCGGCCGCCCTCGCACATATTGGCGAGCGGCTGCATGCAGGACAGCTTCGTCTGACTGAGCTCTGCACCGTAGCGGTTGCTGGACGCGACCTCGGCGACCCAGCCGACGCCTCCGCCCTCCGCCGATCGTTTGCCCCTCCCCATACTGCGCCCGACGAGCAGGCGAGCCGATGCCAGAAACGAGGGTGATGAAGGGCGCGTCGATCCATCCTGGCCGCTGAGATATGCAGACCCGGGCGGTTGGGCGCCTCGTCGTCGCGCGTGCGTCCTCCGAGTCGAGATTGAAGCCCACTGAAGGCCTGCTGGCGAGCGTCTCGGGAAAAGGGAGGTGCATACAGCTCCGCGTGTGTCTGAGAAAGAGAGCAAAGGGGTGACGTGGCCCGGCCCGGCCTGGCCCGGCGCGAGATGTTGCGGCGAGCAATCCGCCAGTGGATTGGAGGAGCGTGCGGGAGGGACGCGAGAGAAAGGTGATAGAGGGGGCGACCAGCGAGAGCGACAGAGAGTGAGGAAGGTCCGAGAGAAGCAGGGAGAAGGACAGAGTTGCGAGGCCGAGCGCACGCGCGACGTCTAGGCGAGACCGACAAAGAGGGCGCCGGCGCTGACGAGCGCTCCGGCGAGGGCGAGCGAGCCAGTACTCGCGCCGCTCAGCAGACTGACACGGGTCGACCCGCCCGAGGCCGCGTTGGCCGCCGCGCGCGAGGCGGCAACGTACTGGGCCGAGAGCGATGGCCCCTGAGAGCGCGTGGGAGACCGATGGGGTCAGTTCGATGGCACGAGGCTGGCAGGCGGAGCAGGACGGTGGCGACGGACAATCTTGGCGGTGTACTCGCCGTAGTCGAACGTCGCTGCGGGATCGACAGAGGAGGGCGCTCGGCAGGTCAGCGTCCAGATCGACTCGGAGCGCATGCGGTCACACTCTCTGCCGCGAAGCAGGCCGCCGGGGCCGTCGACGCACTGCCCTCGGCCGGCTTGAAGGTAACGGTCGTCGGTGCGAAGCTCGGGGTGAAGGTCGCTGTGCGGACGACCTTGTTGCCGCCGGCGTCGGTCGTCGTGTACTGGAAGCTGCTCGTCCGGGAAGTCAACAGGGGGATGAACATGTCAGCGCTCCCTGTCTGAGTGGGCCTACGAGCCCACGTATGGGTAGAGACGGGGGGTACGAACACCGTGTTGGGCCGCGTGGACGTGTTCTCCTGGCCGACGACGCGAGGCTGCGTCGTCGTCGCTGCCGCCGCCGTCGTTGTCGCTCGCGTCGTTGGCGTCGTCACGGCCGCCGCACCTCCCGCTCCGGGCTGGACGGTGCTGATTGTGGCGTCTGTGCGAGAGGCAATTGGATGTCAGCGTGAGGTCCGGACCGGGTGCCGGGAGGCGGGCAACCTACAGGTGACGGCGCCGAGCCGGTTGGTCGTCCGGGAGACGACGACCTGTGGGAGCGGGTCCGGGCGTCGCAGGCGGTCAGCATGACTGCAGCTGATACAAGCATTTGCACTGTATCACGCACCGTGTCTCCATCGAGAACACTGTTTAGGACGGATGCAACAGGAGTACGGGAGAGACGTCAGTTCGAGAGCCAAGCCTTTGGGCGGCCGAGGCGCGCGACGCCGGTGCGGCGCCGCATACAGCCCTCCTGGCCGGTTGGCGGACGCACTCGATGGTCGAGGTCAGGAGGACCTGAGCCGCTGCGAGCGAGAGCAGCGAGAGGAGCGCGAGCAAGGGCGAGAGCGAGAGCCGCATGGTCGAAGGGTTCAAGTGGGTGGGGTTTGGGTTGAGGTACAGAGGGAGGGAGGGGTCGAGGCGGGGGCTGGCAGGAGGTCGTCACCGTAGAACACCCCCGTATGGGATTTTCGTCGGGGGCCGCCGTCAGACGCGCCGACTTCGAGCGCCTCCCTGTCACAGCAGCGGCAGCAACGCCAACAGCCAGCACTCAGCCCCAACAGCACCCCGTCCTTCCCTACAGACCCAGTCCGCACACCCAACACCCTCACGCATCGCCATGCACCTCCAGTCGCTTCTCCTTCCGTTCCTCGCGCTCGCCTCGATGGCCAGCGCCCAGCTCTTCACCAGCGTCCTGCCCGGTCCGTCCAACCTCTCCCTCGCCCGCCAAACAGCCTGCAGCGCCCTCCCTGTCTCCGGCCGGGTCGTCGCTGACCGCCGCGCCCAACCTTGCCATCCTGCAGTCGATGATGGCAACACGGTTCGTGTCTAGCTCACCAGCTCCTCAAGCAGCCGCCTGCCGTCGGCCGGCCCAGGTAGATAACTCGCGCGGACGCCCGTGACTGACGCCTCTTCCCCCTTGCCTCGTCGATGGTCTCGTGCCGCTCTTCCCTCCAATCGCGTCGCACCTTACCCAGCTCATCGTCTCGCGCACGCTGAACGCCGCCGGCATGTATACCTATCTAACGTGCGCTCGTCTTCATTTTCTCTCTCTCTGCTACCACCGGCCTCTGCCGGTCGAGGTTCATCCGACTGACGATCCGACGCGCGCGCGCGCCCTTTGTTGACTAGGGTTTCGACCCTCGGTCTCGGCGGCCCGGCCGTCGCGACGACGACGCCGACCACCACTCGGCGGACTACGACGACGCCGACCACGACCCGGTCCGTCTGGTGTCTCCCCTGAGCAAGCTGTAAAACGTGCCGGCGGGCTGACCCGCAGTCCTGCTCGCGCTCGATCAGGACCTCGTCGACGACGACCCGCGGGGCGGCGGCCCCGACGCTAACGACCGGCCGGCCAAACGCCGACGGCGTCGCCGTCACGCCCGCCTCCGGCACCCAGCTCTCGTACGAAGAATTCTCGCTCATGGTCGCCAGCCCACTCTCGTCGGCCTACTATGCGACCGTCAGCTCGGCAGGTGCGCCCTTCTTTTGGGCCCGCGCGACCTCGCCAGCCGCGCGTCGCGCTTTGCTGACCCCCCCTGCTGCCCATCCCGTCGTCGGTGTTTTTAATCCTCTTCCACCCCGCGCGCGCGCGTCCCGTCGTCACTTTCACCCCGCCGCAGCCGGCCAGCGCGTGCCTTCGTGGTCGCCATCATCCAGCCTGCTCGTCTCGCTCGGCCTTGCGGTCGGTGCGGTCGGCGCCGGTGCGCTCCTCGCTTGAGCGGACCGGCCACCCTCTTCCTGTCAACCCGACGCAAGCTGCCCTCTTCCTCCTCCGCACGCATTTGCAACCCGCTCGGCTCGCCGCAAGCACACCTATCCCTCTTTGTCCCTACCCTAGATCCGCATCCAGTCGGCCCCTTCCCCCTTATCTTGCACCCCTCTCCGCCCTTCTAGGCGGTGGGATCCGCGTCTCCTCTGGCCCCGGCCGTCTTTGTTCGCTACACTCTCGGGAACAAGCGGTCCAGGAGCACCGCGCATCCCCAACCCTGCCCTTTGTCGTTCCCTCACCCTCCTTGGCCTCATCAGCATTGCAGCGGGCGCCTCTCGACCCTTTGCCCGCGGGCTTGCCTCTGTGTCCGCCTGCCCTTTCCTCTCTTCCTCCTTGCCCCTGCTTCTGCCCCGCGTTCCTCGCCTGAGGTTCATACAGCCCCTCCATCTGTCGGACGTGCTCCTTCTTCTCTCTTACACTGTGCTACTAGCCCCACGTGCCCCGTTCCTGGACCGATGCACGCGAGGCAGCTCAAAGTGTACATACGGGCTAGGCGTTTGCGCGCTGCGGCTCGGCCCTCGTCAGGGGCGTCCGACGGGCGCAGTCGCCTCGACCTCTCGCCCTCAACTATCACCACGCCTCTCCCTTCATCTCGCCGCACCTTCTCGCCAGCGGCAGCTCGCTAGCGGGCTCACGTGAGGAGATGTTCTCCACGCGCGGCCTCTTCAGCTCGACCGGCTGCCCGGACATTCACTGCCGGCGCGTCGGCTGCCCCTTTGCTCACAGCGCCGGTGCGAGCTCGACGACGGTGGCAGCGGCGACCGAGAGCAAAGCGACGGCCGACGCTCGCAAGCTCCTCGGCTTCGGGCCTGTCCAGCAGGCGCGATCTCTCGCGGGTCAAGCGGCGTCGTCGTCGACGAGGAAGCGCGAGGCTGCTGAGGGGTCGGCGGACGATGGTCGGCTGGCTGAGCAGCAGCAGCGTCAGGTCAAGGCCAAGGTCGATGCCAGGCCTCGGACGAGCTCGACGACGGCGGCGGCGTCAGGCACCTCGAGCTCGAGGTCGGTCGGCAAGAGCAGTACGGCGGCAGGAGGCACGTCGACCATCGCCTCCCTCCGGGCCCAGGCGAGGGAGGCCGCCGTCCCTGCCCTAACGGCCTCTTTGGCGAAGCGCGAGGCAGCGTCGTCCTCCGCCTCCTTGGCGACGAGTCGGACGAATGCGATTGCCTCAAGCTCGCGCTCGACGCTCGATCCGCCGCCCAAGTCGAGCTTACTTCAGCGGCCAGCGCCGGCCTTTGGCGTCACGCCCGTTCGAGCCGGCACGATAACCTCGTCGTCGTCGGGCGAGGTCAGGCCGAGAGCGACGGTTCCCAAGGTCGTGACGACAACGACGCCGGTCGTCCGCCCGACAAGCCACTTGATCCCGACGACGGCCCGCTCGTCTGGTCCTCCTGCCCAGTCGAGCAGGACCCAGCCCGACGTCCGCTCGACGACGCGACCCAGCCAGCCGACCACGAACCGACCGCAGCCCGACGCGCCGCGTCTGAGTCTCCGGCCGAACGAGACGGTCGTCCCGTTGAAGTCGCGCAACAAGGGGCTCGACGTCCTCTTCAAGGAGTTTCTGAAGCTCTATATCCCGCTCGAGGAGACGGACGGCTGGGAGCTCGTCGGCCTGCTCGCGAGCGAAGACGCCCTCGCGCAGGAGGCCGAGTGTTACGCCAAGGGCGGCAAGACGGGCTACGCTAACGTAGGTCGCGCGGCTGTGAGCCTGTGAGTCCTGACGACGTAATCTCGGCTGATAGTCTACAAATCGCTCTCCTGTTACCAGGCCATCACCAACACTTTGACGGCGATCCGCAAGCGGCCTCCGCCGACCTCGACATCCCATCCGTCCGTCGGCCTCCAGTCGGCCTACATCAAGGTCGTCTCAGAGCTTAATGCGTCCGCCGCGTCGCGTCTGACGGCTCCGATCCTCGCGGCGCTCGTGCACCCGCGCGAGGAACTTGAGCGCTATGGCTACTTGGTTGATGTTCCCGACGTCGAGGGCGGCCAGCGACCGACAGAGGAGGGCCTGCTCAAGGTCTGCGATCGCTGCAAGGTCGAGTTTATCGTCGGCGAGGCCGGCGCTAAGTGTTGGTACCACTGGGGCCGGGCGCGCTACGGTAAGGATCAGGGTATGTGAAAAGCAGCAGTAGTCGAACAGCATGCGCTGGAACGCCCGGCTGACTTGGCTTTCCGAGATGCAGGCATCCGAACGCAGCTGGCGACCTGCTGTGGTGTACCGTGGACGAACCAAGGCTGCACGACGTCCACCCACCATGTCTTCAAAGAGTCAGACCCGCTCGACCTGCACGCCCGGGCCGGCTTCATCTCGACGGCCGATCTGCCCGCGCCTGCAGCGCCGACCCGGCTCGACGTCGTCGCGCTCGACTGCGAGATGATCTACACGACCGCGGGCATGACGCTCGCGCGCGTGACCGTCGTCGACGAAGACGGCAAGTCGCTGCTCGACGAGCTCGTCCGCCCCGATCCGGCTCGCGTCCTGTGAGTCACCAGTGACCTTCTGCTCGGCGTCCCCGGCTACGCATCGCCCTGCTGACTCGCAGCATCCGCACCTTGAACGACGCAGCGATCACAACACGAGGCGAGACTTTAGTAACTGGGCTGTTGCAGTCAATGATCACACGCTGACAGTCGTACCTCCGCCTCTCAGGTTTTCGGGCATCAAGCCTGGCGACGTCGAGAATGCCGCGATGAACCTCGATCGCGTACGCGATGCACTCGGCACGCTCATCGGACCCGACACGGCTATCGTCGGGCACGGGTGGGTCGCCTCGGCTGCAGACTCGACTACCCCCTCGTGTTGACGCCCTCCTTCTCTTTCAGACTCGAGAACGACCTGAACGCCTTGCGACTCGTTCACAGCAAGATCATCGACACGGCTCTGGTGCGCCTCCCCCCTCCTGCGCGGCATTTCCAGCCAGCGTAGCGACTGACGACCAACTTGTCCTTCTCGCAGCTCTTCCCGCATCCGTCAGGCCCGCCCTATAGGCTCGCGCTGCGAGACCTCATGATGACGCACTTGAGGAAGGTCATTCAAAACGCCGGCGCCTCGGGTGGGGGCCACAGCTCGCTCGAGGACGCCGCGGGCAGTGTTGAGCTCGTACGGCAGCGGGCCAAGGAGATGCGGGAACGGCAAGGCTAGGCCGCCGCACGCTGTGGGCCGAGAGGATACTATGCCCACCTGCCGTACGGTCTGCCTCGAAGCCATGACCGGCTTCCGCGAGAGGCAGCCCTTCCTTCCCTGAAAAGCCTGAGGTCGGGGCGCTACATACCTGGCCTAGATACTTGGGCTGCGGCCAAAGTCGGGCCTCGCTGCCGCTCTAGCAGACACGATTACCCAGAGGGCTGGCCTCGGCTAAGAGTGGGACATCTTGCGACTAAGGAACCCTTGAGGGCATCGGCGTGCTCAGAGTATGCTGCGAGCGCCTGAAGTCGATGGCCGTCCTTAACGTTGTCGCGTCGTTTCGAGACCGTCGTTGACCGCGTCCTGACGGAAGCGTCGACTGCTCGGCCCTCAGAGGTTGCGGACGCCCTTCTCGTCGTCGTCGTCCTCGTCGGCTGCTTCGCCGCGCCTGGCCATGGCGTGGAACTTGGCGTAGAGGGCGTGCATCCGGCCGGTCGTTCGAGCGTCGAGTGCGAGCGTCTGGCAGCACGCATCGAGCTCCTTCGCATCGGCAAGGATGTGCGCCTCGGCTACGGGCTGCTGGCCGTCCCAAGGATCCGACTTGTCGCGCCGTGCCTTCTTCGCCTCGAAAAGTGGCCGCTGGAAGGCGGCTGAGACGCCATGCGAGAGCGCCAGAATGTGCGCGACGTCAAGCGCGAGACGTCTCGCCGCGCTAGCGGTCGCTTCGGAGGCCTGCATGGAGGATGACCAGGCCGAGAGCGCCGTCGAAAGAAGGAGGAGCGGCGGGTACTGGACGGCACGCGCCGTCAATGCACAAGTGAGGGCCTTGACAGCCTCTGCGGTGCGTTGGGCATGAAGGGCACCTGGTCAGTGGACCAGGCTGTACGAGCGCTTCAAGTGCAGCGGGGACGCACCGGAGTAGAGATCGAGCATGACGAAGACCTCGCCCGCGGAGACCGCAAGATGGGGCGTCGTCATCCACTGGAGAGACAGTCAGGTTTCATCAGTTCACGCAGGTCTCTCCTTGAAGATGCAGTACATTGACACGGACTGTGGCCCGGCAGCCTCGAGCAATCCGCTCGCCGGCGACGCCGTCTTGGAGCTTGAGGCAGCAGCGCAGCGCCGTGTCAACCGTCTCGCGGTTATCGTAGCCCGGGCTTGCATTGAGCGTCTCGCAAATGGCCAGACACTCGGCGTACGACCGACGTTCGTACAGCGACGCCGCTTCGAACTCTGTCGCCCGCAGGCCGGGAAGGAGGAGGGTGTGGTCAGCTGCGGGCTGCGGTTACCGAGCTGGGTGAAGAAGGTCCCGGCACGCACCGCGATACCGCTGCTGCTGCTTCTCCTCAGGCATCTTGGCCTTGATGATGTCTTCGTTCGCGAACCACTGACGACGAGCAGCGGGAGTGGGTCAGGTAAGCCCTTAGTTCCAAGAGCAGCGAGCCCAGACGGCAAGGACTCACGCCCGCTGGCGTCTCGGCCTGGCCACGGCCGTACGTCCGCTTGCCCTCATCGATGGCGCGCTGGATCCGGAGCTCCTTCGTCGACAGCTGCCTCGGAGCCTCAGACTCAAACTCCCCCTCCGAGTCGCTCCCGCCACCGGGGAAGAGGGACAGGAAGCCGAGGTCGGTCGAAGGGCTCGACATGGTCGTCGTCGGCCGGAGACCAGGCAGCCTCCGCCAAACTCAACGTTCTGCCCTCCGACGCTGACCTTCGCCTCCGTCCCTCGCCCGTACAGACCCTCCTGTCTCCTCCTCACACGAAGGGCGCGATGAATCTCTACTTCCAGGCAGCTCAGGTGGTCCGTCTCCGATACTTGCACCGCTGGAGGCTGGCCGGAGTCCCAAGGCTGGGTTCAAGCGTTGACACGCCCCTGTTCCCGACCCCGTCCGCAGCTCGACACGCTCGAGCTCAAGCAGACGTCGCTCAAGTCTGCGCTGGCCTCGCTCCATTTGCCCGAGAAGGACTCGAAGCGGCTGCTCGCACTCGTCATCAGCACGCTCAAGTACAAGCCGGCCATCTCGGCCATCCTCAAGCTCGTGCCCTGGTCCAAGGACGACAAGAAGGCGATCTGGCCAAAGGGCAAGAGCGGCAACCTCGCCCTCGTCCTCGTCCACGACCTTGTCTTCGCTGACCGCCCGGGGTAGGTCCGGCGACGCTCGCTTACTAACACTTTCTTCAAGTCTAAGTTAAGTCTGAGGAGCTGATTCATCTGTCTCCTGGTCGTCCGCGCCGACAGGATCCAGTCGTCGTCGGGTCCGATTAAAGACGCTATTCAGCGCAACAAGACGCGCATCGGAGCCGAGCTCATCAAGTACAAGATCAAGAAGGGCGTGTCGAGCAACAAGGAGCTCCAGATTGGAGGTGGCGTTGGAGGTGCGACACATCTTTTCTGATTCTCATTGACCGAGCTGACACCCCTCGGCGCACACGCAGACCAGATCCCTCGCTATGCTCGCATCAATACCAACCTGACGACGGCCGAGTCGCTTATTGCCTACCTCCAGACGGCGGCCGGCGGCTCCTTTACCTTCCTACCCGGCCCCGGCCCCTACCCTTCGCCTCTCCCGCCGAGGACAATCCACCTCGACGAGCACGTACCCAACCTCCTTGTCTTTCCGCTTTCGTCCTCGCCCATCCTCACGGCACCCCACCCTTCGTACGCGGCCGGCCATCTGATCCTCCAAGACAAGGCCTCGTGCTTCCCAGCCTACGTGCTCGACCCGTCGACCGTCGGCGGTGCCGAGGCGATCGACGCAACGGCCGCGCCGGGCAACAAGACGAGCCACCTATCGATGCTGCTCGGCAATGCCGGCAAGGTCCACGCGTTTGAGCTCAGCCCTAAACGGTACGAGCTGCTGCAGAAGATGATCGCCAAGGCGGGCTGCAAGAACGTCGAGTTTGGCACGGACCCTCGTGGACGTGACTTTCTCGCGACGAACCCCAAGGGACCCGAGTGGAGCAAGGTCCAGTACGTACGCGGCGTCGCTTTTAGGTCAAGTGGAGCACAAAGTTGGCTGACAACCGGTCCCCCAGGTACATCCTGCTCGATCCGAGTTGCTCCGGAAGCGGTATCGTCAACCGTCTCGACTTTCTGACAGAGGAGGGTGAGCCATTGGCCGCTGAATTCTGACGAGTTAAGGCCGATTGCTGACACGTGTTGGCTTGTTATGACCTAGCCGAAGAGGAGAACGATAACTCAAAGAAAGAGCGACTCGACAAGCTGGCCGGTTTCCAACTTTCTATGATCCGAGTGCGTCACTCTGCTGGGCCAGGCGTCGAAATGAGCAACGCTGACTATGTGCACCCTTCTTCTCCAGCATGCGATGAAGTGTGAGTGAGCGGGCAGAAGCCCTCGACCGTAGCACATTCTGAAGCCTCGCTGTCCATACTCCCATCTCAGTCTCGGCCGCGCATAGAATCGTCTACTCGACGTGCTCGATCCACCCAGAGGAGGACGAGATGGTCGTCCTCGCCGCACTCGAGTCGTCCGAAGCCAAGGAGTACGGCTGGGAGATCGCGCCGCGGAGCATGGTCCTCCCAGCTTGGGAGCGTCGCGGGCGAGAGGATTCGATTCCCAAGCGACGTACGTAGAGCGGCCGCCCTTTCATCCGCGATCCGTGCTGAGGCTGACGGTATCCCTCCGGCTGCGCGACAGCCGAACTCGCCGACTCGGTCGTCTGCTGTGAGCCGGGCACGGACAAGACCAACGTACGTGCTGCTGATTTCCGAGCACTAGCGTCGACTGTCGCTGACGGCTCGCTGCAGGGCTTCTTTGTCTCGTGCTTCATCCGGCCCTCGGCCATCCCTGCTGGCCACTCGACCGGCCCTTCCACCGCCACCGTCGAGTCAGCTACCGCTGCCACCGAGCCTAAAGTCGCCGCAAGCAAGAAGGGCAAGAAGCGGAAGGGCGCACCAGACACTGTTGCGTCGGATATGGTGGCGCCGACGACTGAGCCGGCTGCCCCGCCGCCAGCGTCGGTCAAGGGCTATAGCCACGCGACTCAGGGCTTGGACGATAAACGCAAGAAGAAGAAGCGCAAGGGTGGGGCAGCCAAGAAGGCGTCGACCGGTGGAGACGGCGAGTCTGCTGCGTTCGGCGGCAATCCATGATCCTGCGACGTGCGCGTGTGCTCTTGGCAGAATCATGTCAATCGCGGGTGGACCTCCTCCGTGATCGACGACACGTGAGCCGGCGCTTCCTTGAGCTCCTCGTCCGAGTCGTAGCCCTTGCCCTCGAGGTCCTCGTAGAAGTCTGGCGTCATGCCGGCGGCGAGCCGATCCAGGTCGTTGAAGGGGCCTGTGAGAGGAATTCCGGATCAGGCTCAGGCGCGGTCAGCGGGTCTCGTGGGGCATGAGCTGCGCAAAGACTTTGTTCACCCTTGAGCTTGCCTCGGAAATTGGCCCGAACGTCCTTCCTGTGTGCGAGGACGAGGCGGTCAGCACGTCTGATGACTCTCTCCGTTGAGCGCGAGAAGGCAACCGACCTGAAGGTCTCGATCGGGTCTACGTCTTCCTGCTTGCAGACCCAAGTGAACCACTGCATGCGACATTGGCTGTCAGCGATCAGCCATGTGCAGAACGACGCAGCGAGCGGCGCACCTTGTGACCGGCCGTGACGTGTGTGACCTCATCCGAGTGAATGATCTCGAGCGCCTCGACTGCCTCGAGGTCGCCGGCCTTGCGGAACTTCTCGATCGTGTGCGGGTTGACGTCGAGACCTCGAGCCTCGTGTACTGGCAGTCGGAGTGGGGCGTTAGACAGGCAGGTCAGCCTCGAGCGAAGATTGGACGCTCCCTCTTCACCTGGACGTACCCATGTGGATGATGGCGAGCCGGGCCCGCAGGCTGTGACTGGTCTCACGCGCGCTGTCCCAGAGACCGGCGTGAACGGCATGATCACCGTATTGAACGCCCCGCTTGTTGAGGAGGGCGACGAGAAGTGAAAAGTGCTTTGCCTCATCCTCGGCGACCTGTAGGTCAGAGAGGGGTCACTGTTCAGCCAAAGCAAGGTCCGCACAGAACGCCTGGACGTGAGCGCACCTTGACCCAGTCGAGGTAAAATTCGTCGGGGATGACGGCCCCGTTGATCTCGGAGGCGGCGAAGCGGGCGATGATGTCCCAGGCGAGATCGATGCTGGTCAGTTGTCGAGAAGAGGATTCATCAGCAGTGTGGCAGACGGCGACGATTGCGCAACGCCCAGGACGTACGCCCACTGCTCAATGTTCGCAAGAGCATCTGGAGTAGTGCATCCTGGTCAGCGTACAGCACGGCAGTTGCAAGCAGCAAGGGTCAAGACGTACGAAGCATGAGGTTACGACTCTTCTCCGATCCGCCCTTGCCGCGCTTGCCAGTCCGTCCAGGGGCGACGCTCCCGCCCTTGGACTCCTCGCGCGGCGGCGTCTCGTGTCCGACCGCAACTCGCGCGCGCGCACCCTCTTCGGCGTCGACGAGCGGCCGGCCAGCGAGGAGCTCGGGCGAGCGTACAAAGGCGAGCGCTTCGCGCGTCAGGGCAACCTTGCGCAGCGGGTTAGCCGTCTTGAGGATGACGAGGGCATATTGAAGGAGCGTCGTTGGCCGGTCCGTCGATGCCAATCCGATTGACGACGGCGTCGAGCCGAGCGAGAGTGCGTCGAGTAACAGCGGCACAGAGCCCGGCTTGCCGTCGGCCGACTCCAGTGGCGGGGTTGGCAGCTCGGCGAAGGCTGCCGAGCGCGCACAGTGGAGAAAGGCAAGCTCAGCCAAGTGATCCTGATCTGTGTCGCAGGAAGCGCTGCGTACGCACCTTCTGATACGGGCTCGTACTTGGCGAGCTCCCAACCCTCCTCGTCGGCCTTGCCGGGCGACTCAACCATGACGAAGCCGCCGCGCAGCTTGACGGCGTACGTGCAGAGCCGCATGCCCGTCTCGGACTCGCCGTTGTTGCGGAGATCGAAGTCATAGTGATGAAGCGGGCAGACGATCACGGCGTCCTCGATCTCTGCTCGTGAGAACGAGGTAGAAGGTTCGTGTCAGCACTCACTGAACGTCGGACTGTCGCTCGGTATGCGAGGGGAAGGAGGCAACGCACCGGCGTGGCCGAGGTCTGCGCCGAGGTGTGGGCACTTTGCCTCCTGGTAGTGGTCGAACGATGAGCGTCGGTCAGCAAGAGCTCACGCCAACAGGGATGGAGCGGGAACCTGCCATGGCAAAGAACTCTGGCTCGGCGCTGGCGGCCGGGCTCGCTTGAAGGCGGAAGAGGAGGAGCTTGTGGGTCGCGTAGTCCGGGTGGGGTGCCGCATGGCGTTGGAAGAAGAGGTTCCAGCGGGTAAAGCGCATGAGTTGCGGCAAGGGCGCGACCGAGATGAAGCGCATGGCGAGCGAGGAGCTGTTGTCAGAGGGCGAGGCCTGTATGGGCTGATCGACGAAGGGAGCATGGGCTGAAAGACGAAGGGAGCATCGGAGGGGCGGCCGGCCGGATGCGCAGCTCGGATTTGGGCTTGAGCCGGCCTGTCTGAGCCTCAGCCGACGAAGGCCTTCTACCCAACCACAAGCGCTCCCGATCAGAGGCTGGTCTGGATAGCGTAGTCTAGGAGAGACCACACAGGTGGGAGATTGTGACCTCGCAGTGCAGGGAGGGTTGGGATGAAAGGCACTCCCTCCCGTCGCCTCATGAGGGCTGCCAGCGGGCGTCCGCGCGCAGATAGCGCTCTGGCCGCCGAGCCTTCGACTACGACACCTCCATTCGTCAACCTCCTCCCTGCACGCGTTCTCGACAGCAGGACGATGGCAGCGAGCTCGTCGACGCTGCCGCCGGTACCGGGCCCGAGGCCCATCACCTTGACGAGGCCACTGATGGTCCGTCTTCACCCTCTCGGCGTCGCGTCGAGCTCCGGCGGACGAGCTCGCCCCTTGTCGCACGCCGTCCCGGGCTGACGGGCCTCCTCTCGGCCTCGCTCTATAGGAGTCGTTCAAGCCGGCCAAGGCCCTCCAGGGGACGCAGGAGCCGGGCCACATCGTCACCTCAATGTCGTTTGACCCTGCGGGCGACGTTCTCGTCACCTGCGGCACGGACCACGCCTTCCAGGTCGTCAGCTGCAAGAGCGGCAAGTGCGTCTGGCGTCGCCCGCTATCCTCCAGCTCTCGCATAGCCGGCTGACATCTTAACGTGCCGCTCGTTGCAGGGTGACCAAGTCGTTCAACTCAAAGAAGTATGGTTGCGACCTCATCCGCTGCCTGCGAAGCAAGAATGGCATCCTCTTCGCGAGCACGATGGGCAACGGCACGTCCTCCCTACTCTCTCGAGCTCGCTGCGCCCTCTCCTGCCGGTGCACTGCTGACGCCTCCAGCTCTTGATCCCTCCGTAGACGACATCCGGCACATGACGACGCACAACAATGTCTTTCTCAACTACTTCAGCGGGCACACCGGCCGGTGCGTGCCGTGACGCGACGGGCTGCGCCGCCGCGTGAGAGGCGCCGACGCGCATTTCGCTGATCCCGAGACCGCTCCTCCCCCCTTCTCGCAGGGTGCTCTCGATCCATGTCAATCCGACCGACGACACCTTCATCTCGTCCGCGATGGACGGCACCGTCCGCCTGTGGGACATCCGGCAGAAGAAGTGTCTCGTGCGTTACCGCTCCCCACGTGCTCGCATAGGCTGGCGGGCCACTGCGCATTGACTCTCGACCTAACCCTCTCCTGTGTCTGATCCGACAGGGCGTGCTCGAGGCTGGTAGGGAGCCGGTCGCCGCCTTCGACAACACGGGCAAGGTGTTTGCCGTTGTCCACAACAACGATCGGCGGGACGCGATCCACCTGTTCGACAGCAAGAACTATGAGGGGGTGCGGACCCTCCATCGCCGTGCTCTCCCCTCGCAGTATCCACCGCTGACCTCCGCGTCCCACTCCAGGGCTCGTTCGACTCCATAGCGCTCATCGACCCGCGACTGCAAGGCTCGACCAAGGCCCTGCCGCTGCTGACGTCGCTCAGCTTCGCGCCCGACGGCCGCAACATGCTGATCGGGACGGCGGACAGCGTCCACTATGTCATCGACGCTTTCGACGGCCACCTCGTTCGGCGGCTCATTGGCTTCCGCGGGCTCGGCAAGGTCGACGAGAATGGCAAGCTCTCGATCAAACCGCAGAACCGCAACGGTAGCGGGCAGGAGATCTGCTGGAGCCCGGACGGGCGGTACGTCATCGCAGGTGCGCACCCCTCCCATTCACTGGAGCCTCTTGGGTCCGATTATACACGCGCGCGACGATGGCTGACAGTCTGCTGCACGACGCATTCCTCCCCCACTGGCAGGTGGCGCGAGCGGCCACGTCTTTGTCTGGGACGTCGTTGAAACGCCCTTGCAGGGCGCCCAGCCGCCCGTCCGGAGAGACGGGCCCGATTGGTACGAGATTGAGCCGATCCTCAAGCGCGAGGCCTCGAACGGCAAGGCCGTTCGCGCCGTCGCGTTCAACCCCCGGAACGCGCTCTTTGCGGCGGGAACCGACTCAGTGGTCAGTCGGCGGTCTCTCCTTACTGCTGCGCCGCCCCTTGGGCTCCGGGAGAATGCTAACACGCTCGTCGCCTCTTGCGATCCTCGACCTCGCAGAGCATGTGGATGCCGGAGCGCGATAAGCTGGAAGAGGCGCAGGCAAAGTCGTGATGCGATGGCGTCTCGAGCAAACGTCGGCTCCATGCAATCTCGACCAGACGGGTGGCCCTCGCCTACTCCTCGTCCGAGTCGCTGATCGTGGCCTTCGAGACACTGAGAAAGGAAAATTTGGGAGAGTTCAGCGAAGCGCGAGAGTGCACGCTGCAAAGGCTGGGAGCGGGGCAAGGGGGCGAACGCACAACTTCTTGCCTCCACGCTTGGGCGCCTTCTCGACAACCTCGTCGTCGTCCTCGTCGAGGATCGCCTTCTTGCGGGGAGCCTGGGGAGCGAGCGAGCGAGGGCTTCAGCGATAGCTGGATTTGGCAGTGGGATCGCTCGGGATTCACCTTCTTCTTCGGCTTGGGCTTGGCCTTCTCCTCGCCGTCCGAGCCCATCGGGGTATCGCCGTCGTCGCCGTCCGGGTCGACATACTTCTTCTTGGGCTTAGCCTTCTTCTTCTTAGGCCGCTCTACCTCCTCCTCCTGGCCGCTTGAGTGGGCCTCGCCCTCGGAGCCGCCGACGTCGCCGCCGGCCTTGGCCTTTTTGCGCTTCTTGGGCGCCGACGATTTCTTCTCGACATAGTCGTCGGGCTCGGCAATAACCCAGCTTGCGACCTCCTGCTGCTTGGCCAGCCGGGCAGCCTTGACCTCGTCGGCCTGCTTGCGGATCTCGACCATGCGCTCCTCCTGCAAGTGTAGGAACGGTGATCCGGATCAGCTCAGCGCAACCCTCGGGCAAACACACGCGGCGTAGACGATCGCACCTCCTTGCGCTCAAGCTCGGCCTTCTCCTCGGCCCGCTTAGCGATCGCCATATCGAGCTGCGCCTTGGCTGTACTCTCCCAGACGCGCTGCTTCTCGGCCTCGGCTCCCTCCTTGCGGAGGATCGACAGGCCATACTTGAAACGCTGGTCGGCGAGCCGGGGGTCGTACGGCAGGTTGCGCGAGCGATCCTGGGCGAGCGAGAGGAAGATCCTTTAGGGAGTGAAAGGAAGCCAAGCTCAGGTCAGAATCGGCATCGCGAAGAGCACGATGGGACGCAAGACGAACGTCTGGGCATGGGCAGCGTGCTTGAAGCCGTCCTCGAGCTCGGCCAGCGTCCGGCGCTCGACGTTGAGCGAGACGAGCATCTCGGCCGCCTTCTGCTGGATCATGGCGATGTTAAACAAGATCGCCTTGTCGTGCGGTTGCAGGTGCAGCGCCTGCGTTGTACGGGGAGGGGAGGTTAAGTCAGATTGCGAGGACACCTTCGCTCAGCAGTCAAGCTCTCAGTCGGGTCGAACCTTCTGGGCGTAGCGCAGCGCGAGCTGCATGGCCGAAAAGTTGCCGTCGCGATTGGCTTTGCTGTACCACGTTCGCGCAAGGTAGAGCGATGTCGCCCAGTCGACGCCGTTGTAGAAGCGCTGGAGGGCCGTCTCGTACTGCAGAGAGAGGTGAAGGAGAAGCGTCAGCTATGGATCCTCGGCGCAAGCAGGCAAGGCTAGAAGACGCACGCTCTCGATCGCCCGCTCGAACTCGTCGTTGGCAAAGTAGCAGTGGCCCATGTTGACGTAGACGCTGCCATCCATGAGCGTCTCACGGACGCGCTGGAAGACTCCGAGCGCCTGGCGGGCGTTAGCGATCCGGGTTCGGCTGTCCTCGTTGGTCGCCGCGCCGGGCAGGGCAAGGGCGTTCTCGGCAACGGCGATCGCAAGCGCCTGGGCCGCGAACGAGCACTCTGGGTCGACCAAGAGAGCCTTCTCATAGAGCTCGGCCGCGCGCGCGTAGTACTTGGACCGCTCGCGGCCGAATGCGGCCATCCCGGCGTCCGTGTGAGCATCCTTGGCGTGGGGCTTCATCTCGCGCCCCTGGCGATAGTTGAGCCAGCCGGCGGCCGAAAGCGTGTAGACGTCGCTCCGATGCTCGCGCAGCGTGTTGTAAGCAAAGTCGATTGCCTGTTTGATCGCGCTCGCGTTGAAGGCGAGCGTCGACGCCGTCTGGACGAGAAAGTAGAGGTAGTAGGCCCGAAGCTCGCTGTTGGCCGGATGGGCCGTCAGCGCGTCCTTGAGGTGATTGTTGGCGACCTCGAGCTGCTGGACGTTCAATGCCATAGCGGCCAGCCGGACCTTGGCTGAGGGTCGGAAGAGAACCGATGCGCATATCCTCGATCAGCGCTGTGCTGGGTTTAAAGGGGCAGCAACCGGACGAGCAACTTACCTTCCGGGTACTCTGGGTGGACGTTGAGGATTTGCCGGTAGGCGTTATCGGCCTCCTCTGTCATGCCCTGGCCCTCGTAGGCGCGACCGAGGTTGTAGAGGATTGTCGTCTTCTGCTGGCTCAGGGCGGCACCGTCGAGCCCAGCCGCCTTGGTCAGAGCGTCCTCAAAGAAGCCCTGGGCGGTCGCGGCATCGCCGTCGAGCATCGCGAGCGCGCCGAGGTTGTTGAGCAGCGCGGGCGACTCGGGCCGGCCGGCGTCCTTGCGAGCCCGGGCTGCACTCTTGTAGGCTTTGGCGGCCCGCTCGAGTGACTCGCCGTGCCAGGCCTGCGCCATCTCGATAAAGAGCTCCTCGTCGGCCGCAACGTCGCGCGAGACGGCGCTCGACGGACCGCCCGTCGTGTCGGCGATCGCGGCGCTCTTCGCGTCGGCGTCGATCATTTGCTGGACGCGGTCGAACGTCGCCCGTGCGCGCACACGGTCGGCCGCGCGCTCGAGGTCCGAGAGACCCGGGTGGGCGTGCGCGAGCAGGGCCGCGAACATGGCCTGGACCTCGGGCTCGTTAGGCCAGCGCCGGGCGACACCCTCAAACGTGTGCTTTGCGGCGAGGAACTCGCCCTTGAGCAGCTGGACCTGGCCGATGCCGAGGTCGGCGATCAGCGAGGCGTGCTTGGACTCGTTGTCGGCGAGGCCGTAGAAGCGTTCGGCGTCGGCCGCCTCTCCGCGCATGTGGTGGACGCGCGCCATCGCATTGGCGCCGCCGAGGAAGTGGGCGCGCGTGTCGGCGAAAGCCATCGCGCGCTCGGCCAACTTGAGCGCCCGCTCATAGTCGCCGTTTTCGGTCGCGTACGTCGTACTGAGTGCAATTGCAGCCCCGGCGCTCGTCTGGGCGCTGTTCTTGAAAGCCGAGCCGACACGCTGGAGGCCGTCGCGCACGGCGACAAGCCGCTCCTTGGCCGACGTCTGGGGCAGCTTGGCGTGGTTGACCCGCTCGAGACCGAGAAGCAGCTCTGCTGCCCAGTTGCTCGGGTCCTGAGAGAAAAGGAGGCAGTGAACATTAGCGCGCGCGAACGGGTTACAAGGGCCGTTAAGAGAGGCTGCAACGTACCAGCTCGAGGGACCGGCGCCACGCTGTCTTTGCCTGCTGCTTGCTCCCGAGGACCCAGTAGCAGAGTCCAATCCCGATGCGAGGGTCCGGCTTGCAGTCGGGCTTCTGCGACAGAACGAACTGGAAGATGGTGAGAGCGCTCGCCGGGTCGCGCTTCGTGTAAAGGATGCGGGCCTGGTTTCACCGAGGTGAGCACAGGATGTCAGTGATGGCTGGGCACGTCTTGGGCTCGCCTCGAGCCCTAGCTGACCTTGCACATGAGCGCAACCAGGTTGGCCGGCTGCTCTTTCAGGATCGAGTCGAGGTCCTTCAGCGCCTGGTCAGCCTGGCCTTGGCCGAGCAGCAAAACGGCTGCGATGAGAGGGGGGCGTGATGCAGCGTCAGCGTCATGGCAAGCGGGAGCACAGCAAGAGGGCAGCGACGCACCTCGGCTGAGGAAGCCGATGATGTCGAGCCGCTCGCCCGCCTTCTCCTGGAGCGCCTGCGCCTGCTGGAGCATCTGCTGGGCCGTTTCGAGGTAGTATTGCTTCGTCTTGGTGTCCTCGGGCAGCTTGTCGTACCTTGCCTCGGGGACGAGGACCTTGGGCGCCTTGCGGGCCTTGGCCAACGTCATGTTGGCAAAGATGAGCAGAAGCGGAACCTGACCCTTGTAGTCGCCCTTCTGCATCTTGACTGATGGACCAGCGAGCACACATGGGGAGTTAGCAGAGGTAGACCGGACGAAGGATGAGTACGGGGAGACAACGGACCCTTGAGGCCCTCGGTCACCATCATCTCGGCGAGCTCAAGCCGGCCAAGCCGGACGAGCTCGAGGATGCAGACGGCCCAGGTCTGTGCGGGCGCCTCACTCAGGACTGAGAGGACCTCGAGCACCTCGGCTTCGGCGTTGGCGAGCTGCGAGAGCTCGAACTCGACGAGCTCGCCGCTGCCGACGTCGACCTCGATCGAGCGGCTGTTCGGCTGCGGTCCCGACGTGGCCGGCAACGGCGGGGCGGTGGCAGCTGCTCCGGCGGCCGACATCTTGGCAGACGCAAGGGACACGGGCGAGGTAATCGGAGCGAGAGGAGCAGGCACGCTGTTGGAGGGAGGTGCCAGTGCTGGGTTGCGAACGAGAGAGGTCGGTCGGGTTGATGGGAGCGCGGCCCTGTCGTCGAGGGGCGGAGGCGGCGCGGGCGAGCGCGTCCAATCGCTTTGGCAGGGCCGATGCGAAGCCAGCGGGCGACGACCGACCAGGCGGCAGCAGCTTCAGCCCTCCGACCACGACCACGACCACGAGCAGGAGCAAGCATGGGCTACGTCTCGTTCCTCACGCCCAAGGCGCCTCCCCCTCCTCCTGCACCGACTGACAGGCCCGAGCCGGTCGAGTTCAGCCCGGTCGCTTCCACCTCAAAGCTCGCCCGCTCGCCCTCGCCGCCGCCGCCGCCGCCAACGGTCGCGACCGCACCTGTGCACCAGAGTCCAAAGGCCGCTGCCGCCGCAAACGGCACGTCCGCCGGCCCGTCGCGCACCAACGGCAAGCGACCGAGGATTGTCTCGTACCTGTCGGACGACGAGCACGAGCCTGCTCAAGACGGGGCTGAGGACGATGACGACGAGACGGGCGTCGCTGCCGCTCGCCGGCCGTCACAGACTGCGTCCAAGGTCGCGCGCACGACAGCCAACGGCGACGCCGGCTCGCGCCATGCTAAGGGCAAGGCACGCGGCGGGCCCTCTGCCGTCGACAAGGAGCGACTGAGGGCCGAGAAGGAGCGCCTTAAGACGACACGGATGGAGCTGCCCATCTGGGACGGTGCGTCCTGGGTTTCCAGACGTCGCGCAGCAACCTACCGCAGAGCTTTGCTGACTCTTGCGTGTCCATGCAGGCCAGGACAGTATCGCCGAGGCCGTCAAGGAGAACGATACGGTTGTCATTCTTGGAGAAACTGGATCCGGAAAGACGACGCGTGGGTAACGAGCTATCCCTCCATCGGTCGCGGCGTGATCGTACTTTTTGCTGACCCTGTGCGACCGAAACGCACTCTCACTGGTCACAGAGGTCCCGCAATTCCTTCTCTCGCTCCTCCCATCGCAAGCGGCGGCTGAGGGCACCGAGGCGCCCAAGCTGCTCGTCACCCAGCCCCGTCGGATCGCAGCCGTCTCGCTCGCAGCGCGCGTCGCCGCAGAATCTGGCACACACGTCGGCGGCCGCGTTGGCCACTCGGTCCGCTTCGACACTAACGTCGGCCGGCATACGCGCATCGTCTTTGCGACCGAGGGCATGGTCGTCCGTGAACTCCTTGGCGACAAGCTGCTGAGGTACGTCCTCAAGCCATCGGGTCGCTTCAAGCGCGGCATGCGAGGTTGCGGCTGACTCCTCCCCGCGCGATCTGCTCAGTCGCTACTCCGTCATCATCGTCGATGAGGCGCACGAGCGTTCGATAGCGACCGACGTCTTGCTCGGCTCGCTCAAGCGCATCCAGCGCTTGCGTAAGGCGGACGACTGCCCGCTTTCGCCGCTCAAGGTCGTCGTCATGAGTGCGACGCTCGACGCCGAACGGTTCTCAGACTTCTTTTACAAGTCAGTCGGCCGCCTCGTCTTCCCTGTCAGCCGCTGATCGCTGACCTCTCTCGTCCGACAGGTGTCCTATTCTCTTCGTCCGCGGCCGGCAGCACGCGGTCAAGGTCTACCACGCCGCTGTCGACCCCGACGACTATGTCGACGCCTGCGTGCGGACAGTCCTCCAAGTCCTCATGCGCTCTGACGGAGATGAGGGTGATATTCTCGTCTTCCTCACCGGCCAGGACGATATTGACTCAGCGTCGCAGACGATTGGCCACCTCATTGGTCTTCTGCCGCCGGGAGGGACCAACGTTCAGGTCCTTCAGTTCATGGCCTCGACCCCGCCGGCCCAGCAGGCTAAGGTCTTTGTGCCAAGTCCGCGAGGGAGTCGCAAGGTGATCCTCGCGACCAACGTCGCCGAGACGTCAATCACCGTGCCGGGCGTCACAGTTGTCGTCGACGCGGGCTTTGCGAAGGAGAAGGGCTACGTCAGCCGGCGAGGGTCCGGCATCGAGACGCTGCTCGTTTCGCGCATCAGCCGTTCGGCCGCTCAGCAGCGGACGGGTCGAGCCGGTCGTGAGGTGCGTCGGTAGCCCTTCGCAAACCTTGATCACGCCTGTGTCTGACGTTGCGTTCGCCGCTGTTGCTCGTACCCCGACACAGGGCCCTGGCGCATGCTACCGCCTCTACACGCAGAAGACGTACGACGGCATGGCAGCCTCGCCCTTGCCAGAGATCCAGCGGACCGACTTGACGCAGACGGTCCTCCAGCTCAAGGAGATGGGCGTCGCCGACGTCCAGAAGTTTGACTTCCTCGACAAGCCGGATCCAGACTTCAGTACGTCCCCCTCTTCGTCACCGCGCAATCTACTCGGCTGACGATCTATATCCGTGCTCGCGCTCTTAACGCAGTCGCCGAGAGTTTGCTGGCCCTCCACGGCCTCGGCGCGATCGACAACTCGCTGGCGGTGACGAAGCTCGGGCACCAGATGCTCAAGTTTCCGCTCGAGCCCTCGCAGGCGCGCGTCCTGCTCGCCTCGGTCGCTCGGTCGTGCACCGCCGACGTGCTCGACATCCTCGCCCTCGTCAACGACTCGCCCATCTTCCTCGACCCGCTCGACAAGCGCGATGAGGCGGGCGCCGCCAGGGCCGGCTTCAGCCACCGCGACGGCGACCACCTGACGCTCCTCAACGTCCTCCGGTCGTACGAGGCGATCCCGAAGCGGGACGCCGCCGGCCGCAAAGCCTGGTGCCGGGCACGCTTCGTCAACGAGCGTAACCTTAAGCGGGCGATCCAGGCGAGGGACCAGATGCGCGACATCTGCGAGCGCGAGGGCGTCGACTGGCAGACCCGGACCGAGGGCGACGACAGCGAGCCCGTCCTCCGCTGCCTCGTCGAGGGCATGTTCAACCGCTGCGCCGTCTGGTCCGGTGGCGAGTACCGACAGATCGTCGGCAACTCTGTACATAGCTGGTCCTCACTCGTTCCGCCCGCGCCAGAACGCGTCCGCTGACCGCTTCGCCCGCCTTTGCCCCTTCCCATCTGCCAGGCTGTCAAGATCCACCCCTCCTCGACGTTGCACAACAAGCGGGCGCCGGCCATCTTGTACGACGAGATCGTGCGTCGCTCCCGCCGTGCCCCTTCGAACGCCTCCCGTTTTTTCTAGACAGCCCTGCTGATCCCCTGCTTCCTTTCACTTGATTTTCAGATCCACACGACCAACACGTACGCCCGCGGCGTCTCGCAGATTCACCACTCTTGGCTGGCCGAACTCCCCATGTTCTCCTCGAAGCCCTGAGCTCTGCGTCGAACGCGTTATCGGCATCGGCGTGGCGCACTCTCTCTCGTTGCCTTCGTCGGCGCGGCCCACCTCGTCCACGGTGGGAGGGAGGGGTGGTCCGGCCGCAGTGATCGGCCGGCTATCTGGTTGGCCGGTCGTTGGCCGAGCCGTCGATCCTACTGATGCACTGCGCACGCAGCAGTCCCGATTCGTCAGTGCCCTGCTGTGCAGCAGACGACCCCAGTTCAATTCGCCGGCCTGCCGACCTTGAGCTCCTTCTCTCGAGAGAGGGATCACGTCGTCTGAATCGCGATGCCTGGAGACATCCGTCGCAGTATCAGTCGAGGAACTTTGCGGGCAGGCCAGGGGTTCGAGAGAATGACGGGCTGGTGCAGCCCCTTTCATTCCTCTGCTCGCGAACGATGACGCTGAGAAAAACTCTGCTGCTGCAGCCCGCGCGCTGGGCAAGCCTGGGCGCCACGGGGGGCGCAGCTGGCCCGCGAGCAGGGAGACCCCGGCCCAGCAGCCCACACGAGCAGCATCCCCTCTCCTAGCCCGGGCTGAGCAGCAGCAGCAGTGGGCAGCAGCAAGAGGGCGGTCCGGTCTCCCCTCCTGACGGCCACCCACAGACCGCCCAACGGCACGCTGCTCCCAACCTCCTACGACCGACCGGCCTCCTCCTCCTTCCCTCCTCCCGTCGCACGCCAAGGAGCGTCGTCGCCTGGCCTGCCTGCCCACAGCCTCCTTCTATCTCCTTCTGACTGGCGGCACCCATGGTCTTTGCGCCGGCCTCATACGCCTACTCGCTCCTGCCATCGAGTCGGCGGTCGTCGGTCGCCTCGACGACGAGCTCAGCCTCGTCCTCGCGCCGTTCGTCCCTGACCGCCGGCGGCGCTCTCGGCGCGGCCTTCGCCGCCGGTGCGTCGTCGTCCAAGCGGCGGGCGTCGACGCCGACGGCCGTCCTCGCCGGCTTCCTCGTTGCGCTCGTCTACTTCTCCGTCCAGGCCTGGACGGACCCGACGCTGCACGACTTCCTGGTTGCCCCGCCGGCGCCCGACAGCGAGGACTATGCCCGGCTCTACCGGACCTTCACGCCCGCCGGCGGTTCGGCGTGGACCGGCTCCGGCGGCGCTGTCCTCCCAACGCCGATGTACGGCGACGCCTGCCTCGAGTCGTGGCTCGGCCAAGGCGAGCCGTGCGCAGACCTCGGACCGGGCGCCGGCGTCGAGCTCGACGCCGTCATCAGCTGGGTCAATGGGTGCGTGCTAGGTTGTCGACCAGGCGCTCGGCTCGACGCTGTCTGACCCTCGTCATCCCACGCGCCGCCTCCCAGTTCCGACCCGCTCTGGTACGAGCAGGTGAGCGCCACTCGCGACTCGACCCTGTGCGTCAGCCGTATGCTGACCTACCACTTTTCCTCGATCAGTACGCCTACTTCTCCTCCGTCTCCAATATTCCAGAAGGCTGGGGCCCGGCGCCGATCCGACACTATCGCGAGGTCTGTCCCTCTAGCCCAGTTGTAAAGTGGTGACTGCGCTTCAGCAAGTTACTGACCCCTTTGCCATCGCCATCGCGGTACGTTTGCTCTTTCTGCCGAGCAGAAGGATGAGCTACGACACGCCCTCCGCGCCCTTCACGCTAACCTCGGTGGCCGCCTGCGGACGATTCACATCATCCTGGGGGACTGGCCCTCGGCCAGCCCCTCACCAGCCGCGTTCGAGGCTGAAATCGCTGGCGGCCCGCCGGCCGAGAACGAGCGCATAGGCCAGATGCCGCACTGGCTCGAGCAGACGCTGCTTGGCGTCGCCGACGAAGAGGGCGTCAGCGTCGTCGTCCATCACCATGCAGAGTTCTTCGGCGACCGCAACCTCGCCGCCACCGACGATGCTGGCCACAGGGCCTACCTTGACCGCGCTCTGCCGACGTTTAACAGGTGCGACGCAGGCTCCCCAGTACCGGTCTCGCGCTCGAGGAACGTGCTGACCCCGTGTTGGTTTCTGCAGCTTTGCGATCGAAAGTCAGCTCGCCAACCTGCCCAGCCTGGCCGCGCACTGGGTCGCGCTGAACGACGATTGTGCGTGCGGTGTCTTGACCTGATCATACGAGCAGCTACTGACTCGTCATGCATTGTTCTCTCGCTCAGTTTTCATCAGCCAGCCTGTGCGTCGACCAGCGTTCACCGAGAGGCGGAGGCGAGACCTGACCGTGCCACCTTCTCCTTCCTCAGCACTCTCCCTCTGACTGGTACACGCCCGCCTACGGTCCGCTGCTCCGGATCGAGTCGCCGACCGGTATGTACGGCCAAGTCTCGCCCGAGACTGAGTTCCCGCCGGCTGCGTGCCCGCACGAGCGGTCGGCCCTGCTCCGGTCCAATTGGCTCCTCTCGCAGCGCTTCGGCGTGCGCAGCCGCGTGCCGATCAGCCACATCCCTAAGGTCCAGTCGTCGGCCCTCCTCGCCGAGAGCGCCGAGATCTGGGCCGATGACTTCCGCATCAGCTCGGCTCGCCGCTTCCGGGAGGTCAGCGAGGGCGAGACGGCCGAGAGCAAAGTCGGCGACCTGCATGCCGTCTGGCTCGGCGCACTGCTGCTCGTCGAGCGGTCGCGCGAGGCCATGCGTTAGTCCTTCGGACCAGGGCTTCCTTTCTCCGGTCGAACGGCGATACTGACCTCCCTTCCAAATGCTTTCTTTAGTCTGGACTTGGGCTGTCGCTCGCATGGGCGGCCTTGACGGCACGTGGGGCACAGACGAACGCGAGGAGCTCGCCAGCATTTTGCGCCTCGATTTAACGGCCAGGCCGCAAGCCGTATTGGTCCCCGCTTTCGACGCAGCCAAGCGACCGACAACGACAAGCCCTGTCCTCCGTTTCAACCTGGGCGAGCTCGGTCTACCCCTGCCGGACGCGAGCAACGTCACCTTCTGTGCGTTCTGAATTGTTTATCGCCCCGGGAGCTCTCCGTTGACCCAATGACTGTCCTATCGACCCGCCAGCCAGCCTCGACGGCCCAGAGCCCGGCCGTGGAGCCACGAGCGGCGCCTGCGAGATCGACCTTGACCTCTGCTTCGGTGCCTTCTGGTCTGGCTCGCAGCCCGTTCTCGCTGAGCAAGCCTTCAAACGGCTTGCGTTTGAACATCCCACCTGCGGCGATTGCCTTCTCTCGGCTGTCGTTGCCGCTTCCGGTCCTGCCGGTCTCTCTGCCTTGCTCCCTCCAACTGCGGACGACGCAGGCGGCAAGAGTCCCGTCGCCGATGTCCCGCACATGCCGCTTACCAAGGACTGGCAGTCGACCGACTTTGCCCTTCGGACCATCGTCCCCGACGCCGAGACGATCGACCTTCGAGCCTGGTGCCTGCGGCTCATCGCTCGCTACCAGTACTCGCTCGGTACGCCTGTCTCGCCGCCGTTCGGAAGTGTTCAGCAGAGGATTGCAGGCTGACTGTCTCCACCTTCCCTCACGCGCAGGCGAGCAATCGCATCTTTTTGCCCAGGTCATCTTCCCCGACGACATCTACTCGATCGGCTCGCGGCTTGAGCGCGATCCCGTGTCGACCCTCGTACTCAACGATGATTTAGACGGCACCCGTGCGTCGGCCTACCCTGCCCCTCCTATCGCTTGCCGTGCTGACGGCCATTTGCCCGCCCTGACCCAAACTTCTGGCAGTCGGACAACAGCGCCGGGCCTCGGACAACATTCGCGCGTGGCTGGACGAGACCTGGCCGACGCCGGCCTGGTGGGAGCGCGGCTTTGGTCCAGATGCTGCCGTCGCCGAGGACAACTCTGTCTGAGCGTCCGTCCAGCCGCAGTTCCCTCCCCGCGCCAGACGTCTTCCTGCCCACTGTATCTCTAGCCCACACACACACACTTGCATGCGCCGGCTTTCATCCCGGCGCCTTCCGCTCGCACTATGTACCCTACTTCTACGGCCCCTCTCACAAACTCTCCTCTTGCACTGCCTGCAGTGGCGCTACTCTCGCGCACGACAGCTTGACGGTAGTTTCGCCCATCGATGCTCTCGCTCGACTCGCCACCATCGAGAAGTCGATCGTATGCACCATCAAAATTGCTCCGCTCGCGCCGTCGCCTTTTCGAGAAAGGACCGGCCCATCACTCACTCGCCGCTTAAAGACGTCTCGCAGACAGAAGAGGAACTGCTAGGGAGAAAGGGACAGAACGAGCGGGGTCAGTAAGGGAATGGCGGCTAGACACGCGCGTGGTCGGCGCCAAGTGGACGAATGACCGACTGCATGGATGAGGGAAGAGCTCGGGTTGCCGGCCGATTGACAGGCGATCCAGGTGGGCGACGAGCCGAGGCAGTGACGGGTGGATGGGTGGGCGTCGGGTCGTCGTGATGGCCGTGGGTGCGTTCGTCGCTGGCGCTCGAGGACGAGGGTCGGCGGTCGAGGGCCTCACATCTTGGTAAGGGCCCCTTCCTGTCGATGCGATGAGCGCCAGCAGCGCGATGGAAGGTGAGAGCAGCGGCGGACGGACGGAGTCAGTCATCCGCATGCTGCTGGTGCCGGCCGAGTCGGAGATGGCCCGCGTCTGCGCGGCCGCCTCCTGCCGCTCGCACGAGCCGAGCAGGGGACGGGACACGATGCGCAGGCCGAAGCTGGTAGGTCAAAAGCGGCTCATACCTTGCGCGTGATGGCCTTGCCGGTCGAGTCGCCTGCGCCAGGGAAGATAGAGAGACAACGGAGACGTTCAGCCTGGACCCGCCCCGGGCGGAGGGGGTCGCGTCTCCCTCGCTAGCAAGGGCGAAAAAGGGGTAGGCGGATGAGAGCAAGGCAGGATGAAAGGGGGGAACGCACTGGTGACCTCGTACTTCGTGGTGCCGTCGGCTGGAGAGTACAAGGACGTGTCGAGCAGGAGGTCAGTCCTCGTCGGCCGGCAAGGGGGGCCGGAGGATGAGGTTCGACATCGCTGCGAGCCAGACAGGCAGAGTGTTGGAAAGGGACGCACCGGCCGTGGCGCTATGGACGCCGGTGATGGTGCCCTCGATGGTATTGGGGCCGACGTGGTAGGAGACCTTTGTGCCAAGCTTGTAGGGCATGCTGGACTAGGGCTTGAGCTGGGTAGAGGGTGGATAGACGAGTAGGGCAGGTGGCGGGGAGATGGCGGTCGGGTGGCAACGAACGACGCGACGACGTGCTCTGCTGCCGCCGTCACCGCCGCGCCGGCCGGCAGTCTCCCTCCCCAGAATTCCAGGCACGACGTCACGAGCGTCGCGCCGCCTCCCGACGTGTTCAGCATGCAGACGGCCAGACAGCACCCGCCGAGCAACCGAGCGAGCGGCAGGGCCGGCGGGTGCTGAAACGGCTGCCCCTTTTCGTACGCCTAGAGCGGCACCGGGTTCGCCGACGGCAAGCAAGTCGTCGTCTCGCACCACAAGCGCATACAAGCAAGCATCTTTGTACAGGGGGGCAGTAGAGAGATCTATGGGGCACTGCCGCCACCCCCGCCGCCCATCTTGGCGAGCAGCTGCTTGAGCAGGTCGACGACCTCGGTCTTGTCGACGTTGGCGAGCGGGCTCGGGGGCACGCCCGGCGGCCTGCCTGCCTGCATGCGCGCCGGGCTCGCAAGCAAGCCCGCCAGCGACGGGCCTGCCGCCGAGCGAGGCGGGCTATCCGGCGGCGGACCGGGATGGGGGACGTCCCGGATTGGCAGGTAGAGGTCCTCGGTCGGGTCAAAGTCCGAGTCGGGGTCGCGGTCCGAGGACGGGTCGTCCTCGTCGCCCGACGTGTCGGAGACGTCGGACGTCGAAGGCAGATGCGAGCCGGCCGGCGTGCTGGACGGGTGGCCGTTCGTCGCTGTTGTTGGCGGCGGCTGCGGCGGCGGCGGTGCGAGCCCCCCCGTATCGCGGCCATCGGGGACGACCGTCGCTTGCGAGGCCGGCGAGGACGGGACAGCAGCAGCAGAAGGCGGGGCGCCCTCGACGAAGTCGTCGTCGTCCGGGTCGTCCTCCTCGGTGTCGCCGTCGTCGGACGAGCCCTCGTTGCCGTCGGTAAACTCGGCCTCCTCCTCGTCGTCGACGGCGGGGCCGCCTGTTCTTGGGGGCGACTTGTCGTCGACAACCGTCCCCGGCGCAGTCGTCGTCGTCGTCGAGGACAATGGAGCCGAGGCCCTGTCGGTGACGGGAGCAGCACCAAAGGGCGTCTCGGCCGTCGACTTGGAATCGGCCTCGTCCTTCTTCTTGCGCGGCCGCCCGCGCTTGCGCTTGACCGGCGTCGGCGGGAGCTGCGCAAACGGGTGCTCGGGCGCATCGCCATCGGCCCCCGCGTCGTAGATGTTAGGAGTGTTGTAGTAGACGAGGGTGTTGGGCGCATGCGACGGCCTCGACGACTGGGCTTTGAGAAGTCTATAGAGACATAGGCCGCATTCGGCTGAGGTCAGCAGGCGAGCCGCCAGTAGGCCGCGGAGCTCTGACCGAGGTCAAGGACGTACTCGTGCCGTGTCGCCCTGAGCTCGCCCTCGAGCATCGTGACCTTTGCCGTGAGCTCGGCCACTGAGGCCTCGAGATCCTCGACGACCTTTTTGGCGCGGAGCCGACTCGCCAGAGCTGGGAACGAGCGTAGAGCAGGTCAGCCGGCTGACTCTCTCTTGCAGGAGGAAAGGTAGACGTACCCGATGCCTTGTTGCGCTCGCTCCGTCTGGCCGCGCTCTCTTCCTTGCTAAGGACGGGCGCACGCCCCCGCTTCTTGCCGCCGGTGACCGTCTTAGGCGCCTCTGCAGCGGCGCCGGCCAACGGCGAGGTACCAGCGTCCTCATCGCCCGAGCCGCCAGCCGACGTGCCCCCGACCGACGTGCCAGCGACGCTTCGCGCCCTGCCCTTGCCCTTAGCCGCCGCCGCCGAGGGAACCGGCTCCTCAACCCGGACCTTCTTGCGGGCTCTCAACGAGCGTTCGGGCTGTGCCGACGAGGTAGCGGGGACTGAGACGATCAGAGAGGGCGAAGGCGCCGAGCCGTGGGCCGTGCTCGGATGCAGTCGCGCGCTGCCGCCACCGGGCGAGGGTCGGCCGAACGCGCCTGGCGAGTGCGAGGCAGCGAGCTCCATGAGCGACGTCGCGGCCGGCGAGGCTGCTGCATACAGTGCCGAGGTCGTCCCCTGCCCGCCGCCTGCGCTGACGCCCGGTGTCGTACCGTCCGGGTTGAGGCCGATGGACGAGAGGAACTCGCCGTCGCCAGCGGGGGAGAAGGTGAAGACGCCAGGCGTGCTGCCGTGGGCGGCCGGCGTATGACTGTCGGACGGGGGGACGTACGTCGGGTCGTCCTCCTCGCCTTCCTCCTGGAGGTTCCACCAAAAGTCGTGGTCCATCGGCGCCGGCGTCGGCGCAAATGTCTGCGCGCCGTCGCCGCCGACCGCGAGCTGAGGGTCGAGCATGAAGTCGGAGCCGGCCGGAAAGGCGTACGACTCGGACTGAGAGGCTAGCGTGACGTCGTTGAGGATCCGCTCGAACTCGCCAGGAGCAAGATTGGCCCAGATCTCGGAGATGGACACCGGCTGCGCGTCGGCCGAAGGACGAGACGGCCGGCCGCTCCGCGTAACCGTCTCCGGTGGGGGAACGGCATGGCTCGCCTGGGCCGCCGCAATCCGCGCCGTGACGAGCTCAAGCAGCCGAGGGTTGTTGATGATGTGGTTAAGGGCCGCTTGATCGACGACTGTCGGGTGCGGCTGCGGCGGCGGCTGAGGGTGGCCGTTTGCGAGGCTTGAGCCCGCAAGGTGGTGGCCGCTTGAGGCTTGGGCTCCGTTCAGCTGCGCCTGGGCCTGTTGGACCTCGGCCGCCTCGGCGGCTCGAACTAAGGCGGCCATGGAGCTGCCGATCTGCTCGGAGGGCGGAGAATGGAGCGAGCGAGGAGAGGCCTTGGTCAGGGGCGAGCACGGATGAGCGCCGCTCGGGAGCCGACGAGCAGCAGGGACGCACCGGCCAGTCCTGGTCACCGTCGGCCAGAGACATCGGCGTCGCAGTCGGGCCGCCGTTCGACATGACCGAGAGCTCGGAGGTCGTCGTCGTTTGCGGGCGGAGGGCGACGAGGACGGACAACCCCTGGAGGAAGGCAACGACGGGGAAGGAGCGACACGTGTACCCTTGAAGGCGCCTTGTTGGCCCCGAAAGGACGAGCCGGCCGTCAACCTCCGTTGGTTGAAGAGCAGGGAGGGCAGATAATGGCCATATACAGACCTGTGTGGTCCGAGGTAGTCGCGTGCGAGGTGATTGTCCCAGCAGGGCCGCTCGACGGTCGTCTACTCTGGACGAGGACGGTGCGAGGGTAGCGACGCGCGCGTCGGCCTGGAAACCCTTCCTACGGGCTGGTCCTCCCTTCTGACTGCCGCGAGCCTGCAAGTGAACGATCCTGCGATACGGAGGTCCGGCGGTGCGCCTCTGAGTGACCGATAGCGCGAGAGACAGTGAGAGAGGGGGCTGCCTGAGTGGATGAGAGTATGAGGACGACAGGGCAGCCAAGGGCCGACGCGTCGTTCGCTAGGGCGCGCGCGCGCGTGTGCCCGCCGGCGAGGGCCGAAAGCGAGCGGCACGAGCAAGAGCCGAGGCAGCACAGAGGACGGCACGACCGCGCTCGAAGCAGACAGAGGCGAGAGCTGCCTGCCGTGCTATACAGTGGTCCTGAGCAGATCCGGATCGATGTGACTCTGGGGCGTGAGCCGACTCCTTTGTGCTCAACGGCAGGCCACCGCACGCGGGCCGCCATCTTCCATGCCGCTGCGGCCGCCGTCTCCCGCCCCGACGCCCCTAACGCCCGCCCTCGCTCACCTCTCCCCCGCCTCGACTCTCTGTCACGCCTCTACTCCTCGGCCAGCCTCGTCACTCAGGAGTTGAACCCCGCATCGAGCATCAGCCCCGTCCCCCCTCCTAGAGGGAAATACGAGCCTGAAAAGCGGACGCGCCCTGGCCGATGTCGTCTGGCGACCCCCGACCGCCTACGCCTTCGTCGTCCGGATCTCAGCCCACCCACCCAGGCCCGACCGCGAGCCCATCCCGTCGCACCTCTGGCCCGCCCCCGCCTTCGTCGCCGACCCGCGCAAAGAGCGACCATCACCTCCGGCCGCCATCCTCGCCGACGACCCGCTCAGGCATGCCGACCGCCTCGACGCCCTTGCGGCCCGACGCCGCCGCACGTGCGCAAAACACCTCGTCGAACTCGTCCCCCTATGCCTCGCTCAATCTGGCTGGTGGCAACGGCGGCAGTGGTGGCGGCTACCCCTACCAGGCCTCGGTCCAGTCTTCGGCCGCCTCCTTCGTCTCGTCTGCATCGGGCGACGAGGAAGGCGACCAAGCCGGAGGGGCCCGGGAGCGCGACGCCGCTCGATCCGCAGCAGCGCGGCCGGCGCCGGCGCCGCCTTCGTCCTACGCCCAAGCGGCCCGGGCGAGCACGTCCCGCCAGCCGTCGACCAACCGGCTGTCGACGCTCGGCAGTGGCACTCCGCAGGGGGGCGCGGTTCGCCAGCGGTCATCGTCGCGCGCCCGACCGCCGAACCGACGGCATCACACGACGACAGCCAACGTCTCGGCCGCTGAGGACGATGACGAGGTCCGCGTCCTCGACCGGGGCGAGGAGCTCATCCGCCGCCGGAACCGGGAGCGTCGGGCGCACGCCGCCGCGCTTGGCCGCGGTCAGAGCTTCATCGACAACCCGAACGCCAGCATCGGGAGCAGCACAGGTGGCGGCGAGAGCCGGCGGGTGTCGCGCAGCAAGACGCCGAGGGACCGCGACTCGCTCTTCTCGCAGCCGCCGACGTCGCCCTACATGCCCGTCCGACATGGGCCGTTCGAGGGCGGATCGCTCCAGCGCGAGCCCTCGCGCGACCGTGCGCCGTCGATCGTCGGACCTGATGCAGACGCCTCTGAGGCCGGCAGCGTTGCCGGCGAGCCGCTCAGCCACAGCTGGCACGGCAGCGTCAAAGGCGCCGAGGCTGACGGCGAAGAGATCCTGGAGGACGAAGAGGCGGATGAGGAGGCCGAGCTTGAGGACGGCGACGTCGAGGGCGAGGACGAAGGCGATGAGGACGAGGATGACGACGAGGACGTCGAGCTCACCCTTCGCGACCGGCAGGACGTGAGTCGCCCTTCGCTTGCGTCTCAATCCATCGGATGAGGATAACGACGCTGACGGCCTGACTCACTCCCCCGCAGGCCATCAACATCGAGCACCCGTTCGGCCTGCCGATCTGGAAGCCGGCGCTCTACAAGAAGTCGCGGACCGTCACCCGCCAGGCCGACAACGCGCTTCATGCAATCCCGTCGGCCGCTGCCCAGCGCCATCTCCTTCCGGGCAACCTGGCTTGGATCGTCTTTGCCGGCTGGTGGCTCGCCCTCCTCTGCTTCCTCCTCGCAGCCGTCCTCTGGTGCGTTGAGGGCGGCGGCCGCGGCCGGTACGCCAGGGTGATCGCCGGCCTCGGCTGGTACATCGGCTGGCCGTTCGGCAAGTATGTCGAGGGCGAAGGCCTGCGTGGCGCCAAGAATGCCGACGGCGAGGCGCTCGACGTCTTTGACGACGAGGGCCACGCTGCCTATTACCACGCGCCGGCTAGCTCGTCCGACCAGTCCGATTCAGAGGGCACAATCCGCGGCTCGCCCGGCCCACCCGACCGCGACGAGGAGGCCGCCGACCGCGTCATGCCGCTGCCGGACCGTACTCGCCGCGGTACCGAGAGCGACGACAACGACGACGTAAGCTCTCACGCGACCCTTCGGAATGTGACCTCGACGGAGCGCGAGCCCCTGCTCCCGAAGCGGGCCAACGTCGTCTTTGCCGGCGACGGAACGACCTCCAAGGGCAAGGCCCGGTCTCCGGAAGGCGACCGGCCTCCAAATGGCTACGGCTCGCTCATTTCACGCAAGGACCGCCGGTCATCCCTCTCGCAGGAGTTCCTGACGGGTGTCCGGTCGCCACTGACCGTCTGGCTCGTCCTTGGCCGGATCGCCTTCTGGCCGCTCTTTCTGCTCGTGCTGGCGCCCGTCATGCTCGCCGTCTGCATCCTCTGCTGGGGCGGCATCATCTCGATCCCGATGGCCAAGCTACTCTGGGCTCTGCTCAAGCTCCTCTGGTCGCGCCCGCTCGAGCTCGGCTTCAAACCGGCACCGACGGTCGTCCTGCCCGAGCCGGCCGAGAGCGACGAGGCCAGCGTCGACACGGCCGCCTTCATCAAGCGCGAGCGCCTCCGGGCCGGACAGGTGGCGCCGACGGGAGGCCCGACGTCGACCGTCCTGCTCTGCACGTACAAGGCGGTCGGCACCCAGTACTTCAAGTACACGATCGGCGGCGTCAACATCCTCTTTGTCAACCTCCTGCCGCTCGTCTTCTTCGTCATCTTTGACGCCTTTGTCCTCCTGCCGCTCTCGGAGAAGCACGACCTCGGCAGGCTGCTCAACCTGCTCGCCAACCGGGGCTTCATCTTTCTCCTCTCGCTCGCCTCCGTCATCCCGCTCAGCTACTTCATCGGCATGGCCGTCGCATCGATTTCGGCCCAGTCGTCGATCGGCATGGGTGCCGTCATCAACGCGACGTTCGGCTCCATCATCGAGATCATCCTCTACTCAATCGCCCTTACCCAGGGCAAGGGTCGGCTCGTCGAGGGCTCGCTCGTTGGCAGCTTGCTCGCCGGCGTGCTCGTCATGCCCGGCATGAGCATGCTCTCGGGCGCCTTCCGCCGCAAGGAGCAGAGCTTTAACGCAAAGAGCGCCGGCGTGACGAGCACGATGCTCATCATGGCCATCCTCGGCATCCTGACGCCGACAGTCTTCTACCAGGCCTACGGTAGCGTACGTCCGCCAAGCCTGCCGATCGCCGAGGCTGGACCGGACGCGCCCGCGCTGACGCTCTTTTGACGGCCCAACAGGTTGAGCTCAGCTGCTCTGGCTGCCCCGACGGCCGCTCTCCGAATGACCTGCCCGACAACCAGCCCTGGATGTGCCACAGCTGCCGCTACGTCCATCCCGACCCGGCCAAGGACCCCTTCTACCAAGACCGCGTCAAAAACCTCATGTATATCTGCGCGAGCCTTCTCTTGCTCGTGAGTTTCCGCTGGCTTTCGGGAAGTCGCCTGCTCGTCTAAGGCTCACGCGCTAATGCCTCCCTCCCTTCAGTCATACCTCATCGGCCTTTGGTTCTCGCTCAAGACGCACGCCTCGCAGATCTGGCAGAACCCACAGCAGATTCTGCAGCAGCCCGAGCTCATTACATCCGCCCACGCCGTCCACCCGGCTCACCGAGCATCGGTTCACAGCCGGCTCCCGCCTGGTAGCCTGGGGCTCGCGCCGAAGGACCTGCTCCCCTCGCACGGCAACTCTTCCACCTCAACGGTGCGGCCGTCCTCGCCGGCGCCCGCGCGGCCTGGTGTCTCGCGCCGCGAGTCAGCCCAGAGCATCGGGGCGTCGGCGGCTACGATGAGCCATAGCGCTCACTCGCTAGGCTCGGCCTCGGGCGCTCACACCGCGCCGATGCCCGGCACCCTGACGCCCTTCGTCGAGAGCATCGTCCGGAAAGACGTCAAGAACATGCCACCACTCTCGCTCGATGATCCAGCTGTCGCGCGCGACTACTTTGCCAAGGCGGTCACCGCCGCAACCGTCAGCGCGCTCCGGCACCAGCAGTCGATCAGCTCGGCCTCAAGAGGCGCTCGCCCGCACTCGGCCGCGGCCGCCGCCCACCATGAGGCCGACGGCCACGGCGGTGGGCATGAGGGTCCTTCGTGGGACCGCAAGACGAGCGCGAGCGTCCTGCTGGCATGCACCGCCCTCTATGCCGTCATCGCCGGTGCGTCTATGGCCGTGCTTACTCCTCAGGTCCGCCAATCGAGGCCGCCTTGCTGACTACCCGTCACCGCCGCCTCGCAGAGATTCTTGTCGACGTCGTCGACGTCATCCTCGAGGGCTCCGGCATCGATGAAAAATTCCTCGGCGTTACCTTGTTCGCGCTCGTGCCAAACACGACCGAGTTCATGAACGCCATGTCGTTTGCCCTCAACGGCAACATCGCCCTCTCGTCGGTCCCCCTCTCTTGTATCTCTTTCGAGCTGCTGCTTGCTGACGCTGAGCTGATCGCCGCTGCAGGATGGAGATCGGCTCGGCCTACGCCCTGCAGGTCTGCCTGCTCCAGATCCCGGCCATGGTCGCCTTCTCTGCCATTTACGACCCCGTCAAGATGGGCGAGTATGTCGACACCTTCACGTGCGTCCTCTCCTCACCTGCATGCGCCACGTACCTGAGGACCCTCGGAGCTGACATCTGTCCCTCCCTTTCTTCCTCAGCCTGATCCTGCCCCAGTTCGACTGCATCAGCATCATGTTCTCCATCTTCCTGCTAACTTACACCTACATCGAGGCCCGGGCCAACTATCACCGTGGCTCGATCCTGATCCTCGCGTGCGTCTTCAATGCTCGCTCAATGCTCGCTCAATGCTCGCTCAATGCTTGTCGATCGCTGCCGGCTGGATGCTGACCGACCTTCTCTTCCTCCGCTTCAGGTATCTCGTCCTCCTCGCCGGCTTTTACTATGCGCCGAGCCAAGAGGTCGATGAGCAGCGGTGGCCTCTCGGCGACAGCAGCGACCTCGTCGGCGAGCTCCAATCGACGACGATGTCGTCGACCGACCCGCTGCCGCTCCTCATGAGCGTCGCCGCCCACTTCCGCGGCCTCTTTGCCTGACCATTCCCTTCCGACCTCTCTCGCCTACACTCTTCACCTCTTCGGAACCGCATCCGCACTCTTCCCCGACCACGACACCCCGCCCGCCTGCTCCTTAACGCCCTGTCCTCCTCGCCTAGCCTTAATGCCCCATTCACTCTCGCCCATTCTGCCCTCTCTCGCTGCTCTGCTGCGATACGATGTTCCCCCCTCTTTGACGATTCGCTCGAGGTCCTGTCGGCGTACGTACGTAAGCAACTGCCGTCGGGCTCGGGCTCGAGCCGCCGCGTCACCCCCTTTCGGCCGCGTCCGATGCTCGGCCGCCCGTCAGCCCACACCCGCCGCCGCCGACGACCTGTCGCTCGCTCGACCGTCCGACCTTGCGACCGCCACCTGCTCCCTTTGTCTTTCTCGTCCTCGGTCCCCTGCTTCCGTAGCAGCACAGCCCGCAGCAAGTCCATAATCGTGCTCAGCATCGATCCCGCAGCCTCACGTCCCGATGCCGCGGCCCGTCCACATCATCGTCCTCGTCCACGGGCTCTGGGGTGACGTGACCCACCTCAAGGTCATGGAAGACACCTTGCTCGAAGCCTTCAGCCACCCGGCGAGCTCGAGCTCGCCTCCGACGACCGGCGTCGATGTCCGGATCCTGCGCGTCAAGGGCAACCAGAACGACAAGACGTACGACGGAATCGACATTAACGCCTCGCGCGTCGTCGAGGAGCTCGATGCAGAGATTGAGCGGCTCGAGGAGGAGGAGGGCCTTGAGGTCAAGTACCTGTCGATGTCAGGCTACAGCCTTGGCGGTCTCGTCGCTCGGTACGCGCTCGGCATCCTCTACACCCGGCCAACGTTCTTCCAACGGCACCAGCCGCTCAACTTCAGCACCTTCGCCAGCCCCTGGCTCGGCAGCCTCCGCTACGCGACCCTTTTCAACCGGCTCTTCACGATTGTCGGCTCGCGCTTCATTTCTCGCTCGGGCGAGCAGCTCTTCTGCGTGGACAAGGAGCAGCTGATCGCACGTCTCGCGCGTAAAGGTCAGAGGCTCGACCGGCCCCTCCTGCTGCGCACACGACGATCAGGGCTGACCCGTCATCCGCCTGCCGATATTCGCAGACGATATCTTCTACAAGGCTCTGGAGCAGTTTGCCCGGATCGACGTCTACGCGAGCGCCCAGAACGATCGCACGGTGCCATTTCCGTCAGGCGCCTTTGCCGAGGTGGATCCGTTTGAAGACTGGGACACCTGCGGGCTCCTCGTGTGCGTCGGGTAAAGATCCACTTGGCGTACAACGGTGCTCTCTGTGCGTCTGGCTGACGACTGCTCTTCCACCTGCAAGCGAGACGTGCGATGACGCACCAATCCTCAAGTCGTGGCGTCGGCCTCAGGCTGGCGAGGCCTCCTCCTCAACGTCGTCGTCCACCCTCGCCGAGCCTAAACAGAACGGCAAGCCGCACGGCGGAAAGGCAGAGCGCGCGGTCAAGCCGCCGAAGCGGCACCGGCTGCCGCCCTTCCTGCGCTTCCGCTTCCCGCTCAACCTCCTCTTCTACCTCGTCCTCCCGCTGCTGCTGCCGCTCGCCCTCTCGCTCGTCCTCTACCGTTTTGGGCGTGAGAGCCGGCGCTCGCGCGAGCGGCTTCAAGGGGCGGACAGCGAGAGCCTCTGGGCGCGCATCCGCGAGGTCGAGCAGGCGCTCGAGACCAAGCTCGAGGACGGCCTGGCCCGAGCCGAGGCGGACGACGCCGGCACACCGGTCAAGTCGGCCGAGGGCAAGCCAGTCAGCGGCCTCCGTCTGACCGAAAGCCAGCGCGCGATGATCCGCTCGCTCGATCAGCTGCCGAGCCTCGAGAAGGTGCGCAGCCCCGCTCGATCCTCTTTGCTTAGCGGTATGCTAACCGTCTACGGAGCTCCTTCAGCACTTCGCCTGGTTCCCGGAGATCTTCAACTCGCATGCTGCCATTATCGGCCGCGATCCGGTCAAGTTTCCAGACCATGGCCAGGGCAAGCTTGTGATCCAGCACTGGACCAAGCGCATGCTCTTGGAGCCCGAGCGCAATGGCCTCGTGGAGCTCTAGACGCCCCATGCCTAGATGCGCCCTCCCTTTTGTAGAGATGACCTTTGTATCGATCGGCTTCGGTTTTGACGGTCTGGGTGCAGAAAGACAGGCGAGGGCACAGGCAGGTGTCATGAATTCGTCTGGGTGGCGGTCCGGTGCGCACAGGGGAAGAGGGCTTGGTCTAGGTCGGCATGGAGGGCGAAGGAGGGCCATACGAGGGGTCGAGCTTGAAGGAGAAGGGAGGCGGAACGTGATTGGAGGGTGTCGTAGCTGCAGTGGGGTTGTTGCTTGGGAGGGCTGGGGCGGCAATGGTACAAAGGAGACAGCGATGCCATGAGGTCCAAGAAGAAGGAGGGCATGCTGACACGCGAGGGGAGGTGCAGACGGGTCAGCTTTAGCGAACGGCCTGGCCTACAACAGGCCCTCGACGTACAAGGCGACCGCGCTAGAGGATGGTGCACCCGCTCCGCTTCTTGCGCCTCCGCTGGGGAGCGCCGCCGTTGGCGCTCGGCGCCGCGACGGGCGAGAGGTTCTTGCTCGCGAGCACGGCCCGCGTCAGCGTATGAAACGCCTCCTGCACGTTGAGATTACTTCGCGCCGACGTCTGCGATCGAGGGTCGAGCGCGAATGTCAGCCGCCGGCGGAACAGGCGCCGCCGCATGAGACGGACCTCGTAGAAGTGAGGAATGCCCAAGCGCTGAGCGAGCGTCTGACCAGCCTCGAACGAGACCTCGCGATCCTGCCGGTCGCACTTGTTGCCGACGAGCACAACGCAGGGGTTGTCGATCCCGAGTTGGCGCTTGATCTGGACGATCCGCTCATGCAGGTCGGCCACGCGATGGTAGGCTGCATTACAGAAGGGCAATCGCAGAGGTGGGTTTGAGCAAGGAGAGGAGAGGCCTGATAGTTGAAGGCCGCAGAGCGACGCACAGGCTGCCGATGCGATTGAGTAGACGAGCAGGAAGCCGTCGCCATCTCTGATGGACCGACCCAAGAGGGGCAGCGAGGTCAGCAGCTGTCCGCCAGAGCCCTGGACGTATCACATCGCGCAACCGGTCGGGACGCACTTGATCCACTGGTTTCGCAGCGCGGTGAACTCCTCTGCGTGCTCGGCGCGAGGTCGAGGATCCGTTTTGAAGCGTTAGTATGGTCATGCGTGCCCCGGTGTCGAGCTGCGGGCTTGGGTGACGGACCTTGGCCAGCCGTGTCGAGCACCTCTACGAAGACCTGCTCGCCGTCCAGCAGCCACTGTTTGCGATGGCAATCCTCTATCGTCTGATGAGCGGAGCAACCGAAGGGGAGGCTCAGGGTCAGCCACTGCGCAGCGCAGGTCGAGCTCGAGGCGTGTGCGACGTCGAACGCACCGGGTCGTACGCCTGCCCCGAAGCCGGAACGCGAGAGGAGCTCAAAGGGTCAGCTGCAAGTCCTGAGGGACGTTTCAAGGTCGTGCATTTGGAAAGCAGACTGACCTCGACGAACTGGTTGCTGGTGAACTGGGTCGTTAGCGCTGTCTTCCCGACGCCGCCCTCGCCGAGCATCGTTAGGCGCTGGAGCACTGGCTCCGGGAAGGGTCCGATCGGATCGAGAGTGTATCAGCCAAGCGAGATTTTGGGTGGCGACTATCAGGTGCAAAGGACTGACTGCCACCTCGCGATGAAGGGCCGCCGTTGGGTCGCATGTAGGAAAAGAGAGATCGGGTAGCCAGAGGAACAGAGGGTCGGTCGAAGGGAGAACGCGGCCGAGGCGGGAGGGCTTGGGCGAAGGCGGTGGTCGGCAGAGCGAGGTTTGTCCGATGTGAGGTGCGGCGGGACAGTAGTCAAAGGCTCGCTAACTGGATCCTGATCGATCAGATCGGTTCACTCGGGCTAGGGTGGCTTGGCCGAGCTCTGGAGGAGGCGGAGGGAGGGCGAGGAGGCTGGCCGTCGGTGGGCTGAACGCGAGTCGGCCGCGCGCGGGCAACAAAGGGCGGCCAGCCCGTCCTCGTCGAGCTCAAGACGTGAACCTTGCGAGCCTCGCCTTTGCCGCAACGCACACGACTTGCCAAGACTTCTGACAGGCAAGAGGAGGGTGTCTGCTTCAGCTCGACATCAGACCCCTTCCAGACGGGCCAGGGAGGGAGGCGCGTCGAGCGATAGAGCTGAGCGTCGGCACGCGGCAGCGCGCCCTCACGAGCTCGGGCCTTCCCTCCAGCACTGACCCCTTCACGCCTTCCGGCTCCGCAAGAGCGGTCGCTGACTGACAGCTTCGCGATGCGTCTGTGTCGACGCCTTAAGAGTCCGCTCCAACTCGACTTAGAAGCGCTCGGATCGGGCGAGTTGTCGGCAGCGTCAGGACCAGCTACAGCAGCACCGCCGGCGTCCATCGCCGGCCCCAGACGAGCTCGACCTGACGCAGCGCGCAGCCTTCTTTCTCACTCTCTCGCGGCCGGCGTTTTGGCCTGCTGCTGCTTCTGACACGATCCGAGGACGGCCGGCCGAATGTTCAGATCAGAGCAGCGCTCGCTTGTGACATCCAGGTTGCCTCGCTCTTCCTGCCTTATCCTGTGTCCCGCGCTCGAGATCTCCGCCGGTCCGGCGACTACGACGTGCCACCGGATCTCTCCACTCGCCTGCCCTTGCGCTGTTTGACCTTCCACTTCTTGCCCTGGTGAAGAACAACCTGCGAGCGGCAAAGAGTAGCCGAGGACGACGCCATTCCTACCGATCGGCTTCGCGAGGACATGGCCGGCCCGGCAGAGTGCGAGAGTCGTCGGGCGCTCGTCTGTTTGGGCTGACCGTGGCTTATCGCTCCGGCGCAAGAGTTGGCCGCGGGCGACGATGGGCCGAGCGACGCATCTGACCGACGACCCGGCATCTCGCTCGGCCGCCCTCAAAGGAGGAGGAGTACAGGGCTTGTCGAGCCAGCTCGGCCAGACACCACTCTAGACATCCACCCTCGTTCCGTAGCAAGCATGCCCTCCCCGCGCGAGATCTTCGACGCCCTCCCTCGCACGCAGCTCACCTTCCCCGGCCCGTCGCACATCCACAAGCTCGAGCGGCTGACGGCCAAGCTCGGCGGCGCAGCCATCTACGCAAAGCGCGAGGACCTCAACTCGCCCCTCGCCGGCGGCGGCAACAAGGTGAGCTCGGGTGCCAGCTGCCGGTCAAGCGACCTGGAAGCTGACGTCGAGCGCACACCGTTCGCACACAGGTCAAGAAGGTGAGCTGCCCGCCGGTCAGGCCTGCGTAAGCCGACTCTCAGCTTGAGCTGATCCGAGACCGCATTTTGGGCCAGCTTGAGTACCTCGTCGCCGATGCCCTCCAGCAGGGTTGTGACACGCTCGTCAGCATCGGCGGTATCCAATCCAGTGCGGCCGATACTCCGGCTGGTGTCCTTGAGCAACTATCAAGTCGCTGACCTGCCTCCCTTTGGCGTTCCGCAGACCACACCAGGGCTGTCACGGCCGTCGCTGTCGCCAACGGGCTCAAAGCCGTTACCGTTCAGGAGGCCTGGGTCCCGCTCGACGGCTTCCCTGGCACGCTCGACTTCACCGACAATGAGAAGGCCGTCTACGGGTCCGTCGGCAACATCCAGGTCGGTTTAGACGATCGATGCGTGCCTCGCCCTCAACATGCTGATCGAGTCGTCGCTTTGTTCTCCGCGCAGCTGTCGAGACTCATGGGCGGCGACGTCCGTCTTGCGCCGGCCGGCTTCACCATCGAGGGCCAGTCGTCACTGGCCGACGCGGTCGAAAGCGTCAAGGCTCAGGGCGGTAAAGCGCGTCGTCTCCTCGAGATGCTCTGTCCCGCTCGAACCCCTCTTCTGACCTCAATTTTGTCCCTCTGCAGCCGTATTATATCCCGGCGGGCGCCTCTCTCCACAAGTACGGCGCCTGCGGGCTCCTGCGCTCGCTGCTCGAGGTCGAGGCGCAGGAGCAGGCTCTCGGCCTATTCTTCGACACGCTTGTCGTTTGCAGCGTGACAGGGTCTTCTCATGCTGGACTCCTTGTCGGCTCGCTGCTCGAGAAAGCCGAGGGCAAGCGCCAGCGCAAGGTCATCGGTATCGACGCCTCGGGCAAGGTCGACAAGACGCGGGCCCAGGTGATGGAGATCGCCCAGTCGACGTGTGCGATGCTCGGCTTGCCGCCGGTTGAGGAGGCGGAGCTCATCCTCGACGACCGCTTCAATGCGGGCGTTTATGGTCTCGCCGACGAGGCGACGCTCCAGGCCATCAAGATGGGAGCCGAGACCGACGCCTTTGTTAGTAGAGATCATTGCTCGCTGACGCCTGAGTCTCATCGCTGACTTTGGTCCCCTACCGGCCTTGCAGATCACGGACCCGGTTTACGAGGGCAAGTCGCTTGCGGGCATGATCGAGCTCGTCCAGAGCAAGGAGATCCCGGCTTCGTCCAACGTTCTCTACATCCACCTCGGAGGGCAGAACGCCCTCAATGCGCACAGCGAGCACGTCCGCTAGCCTCCCCTACTTTCGCCTCCCGTTGTATCCGATGCGCTCCTCGCCCCAGACAGACAAACATCGCAACGGGGCATCAATGGGGGACATGGCATGTTCGTTGAGTAGGGGCTACAGTAGGAGGCGGCAACAACAGGAGGAAATGGTAAGAGGTACATCAGCGCGCGTCAGCCGCTGCAAGCGAGGACGGCGGCGGGGAAGAGAGCGGCGAGGAAGGGGAGAGCGGAACCGGCACGGGCTCCATGAGCGTCGCCGCCGAGAGAAACGTCGGCTCGACGCAAGACGGGCCAGGTTCGGCGACCTGCGGTTCGGGCTGGTAGGAAGGGATGGCGGCCGAAGGAGCCTCGGATGACCGGCGCGAGGTGCGCGGCCCCGGGAAGTCGACTCGCCGAAGCGGTTTGAAGCGAGGGATGCGATGGGGCGGCGTCGCCTTGGATCCTTTGCGAGATGGTCCTGGCACGGGCGGCCGAGTATTGGCGAGTGATTTGGAGGGCGACCTCAGCGAATGGTCATAGCCCGCCACAGGGGCTGTGGAAGGAGGACATCAAGCGTCAGTCAGACACGGAAGCAGAGCAGGTACGCAAGTAGCGACGCACCGGATCGACCCCGTCGGGCGTCGCTCGAACCACCATCGCTATCGCTGGGCGCGAACGTGACCGTTTTTGAGCGGCGAGAGCGGTTGGTTGCCGTTCTGCCCTCGGAGTCCACCTCAGTCGCCGGCGATGACGAGCGCAAGATGCCCTTGACCTTCCTCACTGCCGTGAGGGCCGGGGGAGCGTCGAGCGGGGTCGAAGACGGCGTGGAAGGCGCGGGTGTCGCGCTCGACGGAAAGTGGAGCGACGGCAAGGCAAAGGCTGCGGTTGCGACCGGCGTCGGCGAGGGCGAGCGCATGTCGGCCGGGACCTCGTCAACGGCATCTGCCACCTTCATCGCTTCGACCATCGCCTGCCAGGCCTCGGCCTCGGCCTCGCCCGCCAATTCTGGATCGGGATCGACGTCCATGTCGTCGTCGGTCGAGCGGCTGCTGGCGAGTAGTTGCTGCTGCTCGAATGCGAGAAGGTCGGTCAAGCCGATCATGCCCTCGAAAGCCCAGTCATTGAAGGCGGCGGCAGCCTCGGGCGATTGAGCTGCCGGAGCTGTCGATGCCACGACCCCGCCGTCGAAAGACGGCTCCAGTGGGTCATCTTTGTCTACCGGCGAGCGGCCTTCTGGGGTCCGGCAGAGGTTGACGGGCGGACCCGTGTCGATTCGCTCGTCGGAGCCGCTCGCCTGGCTCAGGATCAGATGGCGCCAGCCGAGATCGCGAGTGAGCGGGACGAGCTGCGACGACTGAGGGCTGGTCCGAGTCGGTGCAGGTGGCGGCTCGTGGTCGCCGCCGGACGAGAGGGCGAGGATGAGTGGCTCGTCTAGTACAGCCTGGCAGACCTCCTCAGTCGTCAGAGGTTGACCGCGGCTTGCCGTCCCTGACGTCGGCGATGTCGGCGGCGCCAGCGGCGTCGGCGGCGGTCCATTGACACTTCCCTCGACGATGTCGTCCATCGGACCGGCGCCGCCATCTGGCGAGGGCTCGGCCTCGGGAGGAAACGACATGCCGCCCGAGAAGGAATCGAGCGACGCCGATGCGACGAGAGATGGCGCCGAGCGGCCCAGACTAGCTGCCGAGTCGGCCGTTGACTCCTCGATTGCGACATCTGCGCTCGTCGATGGCCTCGGATGCGGTGCTCCGACCGCAGTCGGAGAGCCGTTCTCGACGGTGGAGCCCGAGCGGTCGACGACCTTGGGCGCCTGTCGTACGGCCGACGGGTCCGAATTGGCTGCTTCGAGCGTGTCGGTGCCAAAGACGTCGCACCGAGGTGTTGGGCCGACCAAGCTTGTCCTCCGAAGCGGCACGCTCTTGCCCTTCCGGCTGACCGACTCGTCTTGCACTGAAGCGGTGTGCGTTTCGCTCAGGAGTGAGCCGATCAGACCCGAGAGCCGTATGCTAGGTTCGCGCCGTGAGGGTGCAAAGCCCGCCGAAAAGGCAGCGCCAACTGCTTTGTGAGTTGCAGCCGAGGATTCGGCGATGCTGGATTTCGAAGGCGGCGGCGGTGGCGGAAGCGGGGACTGCGCCCGATGAGGCAGCCGGATGGAGTCCGAGTCGACGACCGTGCTCGCCGACGGTTGGCCGTGAGCCGAGCGGCCCGTCTCGCGGTCGACGACCGACTCGCTCGGCGCCGAGAGGTCTGCGGTCGACAGCGTGCGGTTCGGGACCGAGAAGGTGATTGGCCGTGGCTGAAAGACGGGTTGGGCGCGCGGCCTTTTGGAAGGCGTTACGCCTGAGGCCAGCGGGGGGCGACCGGTTGGTCGTGGGGGTGGAACTGGCAGCCGGTACGGCGAGTTTGCGGCCGACCTGGAAAGAGAGGCGCGATGTCGTCGGTCAGCTGACTAAAAAAAAAGAGGCGCTGTATGCGTCGAATCTGAAAGCAGAGGACCAGCGGGAGGAGCGCACTCATCGGCGTCGTTGTCCGAGTCGGGTTGTACGAGCGTCAGCGGTGGCAGGCCGTTCCGTCGACCGATCTCGTTCTCCTTGTCGCCTCCGACGCCCGGCAAGCCCCGAGTCTTGCCTTGCTCTCTTGACCGTCGCTGACCTCTCCGGTGCCGGTCGCCCGGAAGTCGGCCATCGAGCATGTCAATGTCGCCCAAGACGTCCCGGACGTCCTTCGCGCGCACCGAATCCAAGTCGAAGCCCCACGTCCAGTCAGAGAGGGCGCGGACGGGCGCCGCTTGCCGGGGCGGGGTGATTTTCGGCCGTCGGAGGGCGGGTGTCGAGGCCGCGGCTGTCGTCGGAAAGCGGGGGAAAGTGAAGTCGGGCCGGCCAGATGTCCGGAAGGCCGATGAGCGGGAACGAGCAGGCGTGCGGAGACTTGCTGCGATCGAGCGCCGCCGAGTCGACGAGTCGAAGACAGGCACCGGGCTGGGAGGCAGAGGGAATGCGGCAGATCAGCAAAGCTTCACCGATAGACACCCGAAAGAGCCTCGTAGAGGTAGAGTCGACACGGACCTCGGCGGAGAGGACGCGAGCTGCAGGGCCCGAAGGGACGAATCGAGCCCACTCGGCTGGCGCGGGACGCGACGTACGCGCGTGTGGCCCGGCTTGAGCGGCTCAAGGTGCGCCTTTGAGTTCATCGACTCTGGCGGGCAGTGGCTGAACATCAGTCCCAGTGACCTTGCAGATGGACTCATTGACCCGACGTACTCTTTGCGTTTGCCGGCCGACCGACCATCCGCTTGACGACCTTCCCTTTCCCCTTTCTGAGCCCCGCCGCGGCCTCAGCGACCGTCCCGCTCTGGAGGGAAGCCTCGACCGTCGTCATCGGTGTTGGGATCGTCGGGAGCAGCCGGTCACCCTGCTGCCGGCGGAGCGTCACCCGGTCAACCTCGACCTCGCCTGAGTCGCTCGAGCCGTTCTCGAAAGGTAGCGGTACGCGGGCCCGAGCTGGTGGCGGTAGCGGCGGCGACAGTGCTGAAGACGGGCCGGCGGTCGAGCTTGACGGTCCGGCTGGCGACGTCGTCTGAGGCGCGATCCTCCTGACCGAGTATCCGAACCTGATCGGGTCTGGAGGAGGGAGAGGCGTCGGGGTGGCGGCCGGGTCAGTGCGCGCGGCCTGCTGCGCCGCACGAACAAAGGGGGGAGCTGGGGCGCACTCCGGCGGGCCAACCGCATCTTCTTCTGCGTGAGGAGAGCAGGGCAGGGTCCGTAGCTTCAGTCTCATGTAGGTATCATGCAGACCAGCTCCGGACGCGGGGCTGGACGAAGGATTGGGACGGTCGACGCACCGAGAGCACTGTCGGCCGGGCGTCAGGGTCCTCGGAGGAGGACGACGACGACGATGGGCCGCCGCCGCCACCACGCTCGTCATCAGCTTCGCAGGCGGCCGAGGTCGTCGGTGCTAGTGTGTTTGGCCGGCTCATATCGGTCGTCCTCGTCGAAGGTGGTGGACGCGAGCGGCCTCGAGCGGCGGAGACACGGGCTGATGGCCGTCGAGGGCGGGGTGGGTGGTGGTCGGCTGCGCGCCCACGGACCCTCTTAGACGATACTTGATTTTGATCAAGCGTCGGCCGCGGGAATTTCTCGCCAGCGGTCGTGCAGCTCGGCTCGACCTGTCGGCTTCTCCTGCTCCTCATCGATCTAGGTCAGTCCCAGTACAATGATGCTGTAGCTCTCGGAAGGGCTCGAAGACTGACATGAGATCACTCTCCTGCTGCTAGTCACCGCTGTGCCTCAACCCCCGTTCACGTCGCTAGACCCCACCCCCCGTCAAGACCTCACCTCCTTCAAAATGGCCTCCAAGGACGACTTCGAGAAGGGCGTTGCCGCCCCGACCCTCAACAAGATCCGCATCGTCAGTCCTTTGACTAGGTGGACGCTTGGTCAGGAGAGAGACCGGCTGGCCGTTCCATGGCTGGCCCTGGACTCCCTGCCAGAGGCGTGCCGCCCGGCTCCGGCCAGCAAGGGACGTAAAGCTGACCCTTCGACCTCGCCCACCTGCCGCCTCCCAGACGCTGACCTCGCGCAACGTCAAGAACCTTGAGAAGTGTACGTCTTTGACGACCTCTCGGCCTCGCGTCAAGCCTCGTTGCTGACCTCTCACCCGCCGCCGCCCCGCCAGTCTCGACCGACCTCATCAACCGGGCTAAGGACAAGGACCTCCGCGTCAAGGGCCCCGTCCGCATGCCGACCAAGGTCCTCAAGATCACGACCCGCAAGACCCCCTGCGGAGAGGGCTCCAAGACCTGGGACTGCTTCGAGATGAAGATCCACAAGCGGCTCATCGACCTCAACGCCTCGTCCGAGGTTGTCAAGCAGATCGTGCGTCTCAGCTCCTTTGTGCCACGGTCGTCGCCTCGCAGCCGACCTCGCGTTCGTTTCTGAGACTGACGCGTTCGTCTGCCCTTCTTCGCTTGCCTCGCCCTCGCCTGCTCAGACCTCGATCTCGCTCGAGCCCGGAGTCGAGGTCGAGGTCACCATCGCCGCCTAAACGGCGACCTGGTGCACTCGTCCCTCCACTGCCACACACAGAGGCCTCACGCCTGTGTCGAGGGCGCGTGGAGCGAGGGCTTCCCGCTCGCTCCCGCTCTTGGCGCCACGGGGTGGGCTTATCGATGCCTCATCCTAATCGACTCGGGCGTGCTCTGGCAGCGCGAGATAGAACCTTGTGCAACGAGAGGTAGGCATTAAGAGTCGAGCTGCTCGGAAGGATACTGGAAGCGACATAGTGAGAGCAAGCGAAACCGGCATAGCTGGCCTATACAACGGAGAGCCGGAGAACGGACCCGGAGACGGACGATGAACGTCGGGGAGTACAAAATGGGGTAAGGCGGGCCGGAACGTCTAAGAATATGGATCGGAGGGACGAGGCAGGGAGAACGAGACGGTCGAGAGGAAGATAAGGAGTGACCAGTCCTCCTACAGAACGCCATGGACGCCGACCGAGGCCGCATCCTTCTCCTTCTCGGAGGAGGTGTCGCCAGAGTCAGCGGGCACGGCCTGCTCGACGTCGTCGTGCGTCACCGGCGAGGCGCCCTCGTGATGGGCGTATATAGCCTTTGGGATGTGCGACTCTCTGTCCTTGAAGGCGAGCGAGAGGACCGTGTAGACGAGACCGGCGGCGGTGAACGAGAAGAGCCAGGTCTGTCGGCGTTGAGTGCGGGCGTCAGCGGGTTGGAACGAATGGACGAGCGGGAGCAGAGGGAGACGCACGACCGCATAAAGGTTCTTCATCCCCTGCGATATGGCGATCTTGGGGTTGATGGCGTTGGCGAGGCCCGGCAGCGTCGGCGTCACCGTCAGGAGGAGGGTGACGAGCGCCCGCCAGTTGACGCCTGCCGTGTAGAAGTAGCGGCCGTCTCGGCCAAGGTAGAGCGAGGGCACGTCAATCCGGCCCTGGCGGACGATCCAGAAGTCGGCGATGAGGATGCCGACGATCGGACCGAGGAAGCTCGTGTAGCCAGACATGAACGAGAGGAACGAGGTCGCGTTGGCGAGAATCTCCCAGGGCGCCATGCACCAGCCGCCGATGAAGGCAACGAGGATCGAGCCTCTCCGGATCTAGGGGAGCAAGAGGGTGTGATAATTGTCAGACATGAGAGGCGCACGGGACAGATCAATCGAGAGAGGAAGGGGAGGGGACGCACGTTGAACCAACGAGGGAAGAGGGCGCAGAGGTCGTTGGCGGCCGAGATGCTGTTTGCCGAGACGTTGGTGCCGATCGTCGCAAACGCAAAGCTAAAGGCGCAGAAGAACCGGGCCGCCCGGCCCTTGCCGTCGTCGCCAAAGTTGTCGATCAGAATGAGCGGGTTCCACTCGAGCTCGCCGCCGTAGATGACCTGGGCGCCGCTCGAAACGACGATGCCTGCAACGACAAATGCGGGAAGGTCAGCATTCGTGAGACAGAGTGCTAGCAGCTCGAGAGGGAGGATGCGCACCAATGAAGGCAGTGAAGGTGAACTGGAGGTTGATTAGCAGCAAAAGTCAGGACTGGAGCCGCTTCAGAGGCTCTCTGGTGCGAGGGAAACTGACGATTATGGGGATCTAGAAGGAAAGGGAGCAGCATGGGTCAGGACGAGGGCCGCCAAAGACTGCCCTCTAGTGCGGAGAGAGCTGACGATAGCCATCTGGATCAAGCTGGAGTTCCGCTTAACGCTGTAGCGAGAGAAGTCCCCGATGTTGACGCTCTAGAGGCGGTCAGGAAAGGCGCGTAGTGGGTCAGCTTCGGGAGGTCGAGGTTTTGATTTGCATGATGCGAGCGACTCGCCAGGGTAGCATAGTTTCCTAACACGCTGTTCAAGCAGGACATGAAGGCCCAACCAAGCTCTGAGCCGGATATGGTCGTCGGTCGGTTGAAGATCTCGCCCTTGCCGCCGCGAGCGAGCGCCCAGATGAAGAGCGAGAGAAAGCAGGTCGGGACGAGCACCGACTTGGCAAAGAAGAACCACCGGAGGCGTGATGGGTGGAGCAGGAGGAAAGGGAACTGGAAGAGCCAGAAGAGGAAGAAGCAGAGCATGCCGCTGCTCGTGATGCCAGCCGACTCGGGCAGGGTGTTGCGGAAGTCGCGGAACGACGGCGACCAGGCGACGATGATCTGGTTGAAGCACTGTGCGGCAGGCAAGACAGCAGTCTATCAGTGTCGGTCGGTGCGACGAGCGTCTGCCGAGAACCAACCTGGCCTCCGGTATATGTCTGCACGCCGAACCAGAAGAGGGCGAGGACCACCCGAGAAATGATCGCAAACTTGGACAGATGGTGACCGAAAGACGAGCGACTCTGAATCGGGAATGGAACGCGGAGGATGGCGCCTGTCGCACCCTGGAGGGTGATCGGGACGGCGATGATGAGATGGCCGAGGAAAAGGGCCGGGATAGCGTACTTCATCGACAGGCCGACGGCCTGACGAACCGGGGCAGCGAGCGTGTCAGGGAGGACCCAAAGGTGAGCAGGGGGCGATCGGTGCGCACCAAGAAGGAGCTCCCCATCTCCCAGGTCGAGATGTTGAGGCCATCCGAGATCCAGTAGGCGAGGAAGTCTGCAGACAGAGGGGTCAGCGATAGCGGGAAGGCGACCGAGTTCAGGGCAGCGACGACTGACCTCGGCGCGACCACGTCCGTTGCTCTGCGCGCGACAGATGTGTCAGCCCTTGTCTTGCGGCCAGCTCCTTCTGGCTCATCAGACGTACCAGGAGGGGTCGGGTCGAGGTCTCTGTTCGAGGCGCCGACTTTAGCGACTTTAAGGGGGGGAAGGAGGTCGGCGAGTCGAGCGAACAAGGGGGTCAGCTCGAGCGGGAGCTGGTCTCGGCGAAAGCCGGCCTCGGCGCGCGCGTCAGAGGCGTACAGGCAGATGGCTCGGGCGTGAGCTCCCATCTCTTCAGGGTGGCGAGCATGTCGAGTGAAAGCGTCGGAGGGAGGAGGCGGCGAATATGGGTGTTGGGCGGGAAGCAGCAGTGTCAGGCGGCCTCCTCGGTCGAGGTCGAGGAAAGTCAGAAGCCAGAAGGGACTAAGTCTCAGCCTTCAATTGGCAATCGATAAAGAGATTAGCGCGTCGATAAGCCAGGAATAATAAAGGGTCTCGAGAGGCCGGCGGAGTCTGGCACACGACCTATCGCCGTCCAGGTGCAGGAGGCGCAGGCGCACAGAAGTGCCAGCAATTAGGGATGCGGAAGCAAAGGCAAGGTCGTCATGACGATCCATGGCTGGGAGACGTCGCCCAGCAAGCCACTGCCGCCGCAGTGCGCCGCCCGGACTCTCGAGACTGAGCGCTGCACGGCCCGTCGCAGCCGCGCCGCCTCTCAGTCGTCGTGGACGAGTGTCGCGAGCAAGATGGGTGTCAACATGCCGGCGATGAGGATCGCTAGCCGCGACGCCTTTGAGAGCTCGGTCGTGCCGTCGTCGTCCGGATGTGATGGCGCCGGCGCATTGATGTCTTGGATGACTGCGAGAGCGGGAAACCTATCTTCAGTCGGATGAAGGTTAGGTCTGCTTGGTTACAGCTGGACGCACCAGTCGCGACGTAAAGGAAGGTTCCGCCCTGTCGGGAGAAGGGAGAGGTGACGGCAGCCGGTCAGCGCACGCCGATGAAAGCTAGCCGATTGTAGGTCAGTCTTCAGAGACGCACGGAGAAGGTGAGCGCGATACCTGTTGCGCGCGAAGCGGGTCAGCTTGGCGACGAGTCAGATGAGCCGACACGACGATGCCACGCACCGGTCCAGTACTGCAGCGCATTCTCGTTCAGGACGCGTCCGACAAGGTTGACGAGCGCGTAGGTCAGGAAGGCGCCAGCCGGCGCGGCAGCCGCAAACGCAGCAACACCCCAACGGACGAGCGCCCGAGGGAGGCCGTCTGCTTGCAGCGTTGTGCAGAGACCGACCTGGTCAGGCAGGGGTTGAGAGGATGTCAGACCCCGGCACCGGATTTGGCTGATGCTCTGTATCTGCGCTCGAGACGTACGGAAGCGGGGATCTTGTGAATCATGATGGCCAGAAAGACGACGATGCCGAGGTCGCCGTCGCCGCTTCTCGCCGATGCGCCCAAAGCGATGCCGTCCGCGAGACTGCACGATTGGACAAGGCCCGCGGGCGGTCAGGAACAGTCGAGTTGGAGAAGGTACTGAGCATGACGCACCTGTGGACGACGAGGGCAAAGACGGCGCTCGCAGATTTCGGATGCTGGGCTAGCGTGTCGCGCCACTGCCAACTGCCGCTGCCGGCCGTTGCGCCCTCCTCTGCCGACGCCCGTGGGCTCAGCTGCGGCGTGACGTCGCCCGAAATGTTGGCCTCCTCATCGACCTCGTCCGTCAGGGCGCCGAGCGACGGCCGGCGCTGGAGCCGGTGCCAGTCGGCTCGATCCCGCTCGGGCAAGAGCGGGATCGTAGACTGCTGTCGCGACGGCGTAGGCTGGGTCGGCCCACGCGGCCCGGACGAGCTTGAGGAGGCGCTCGGGCCAGACGACGACGGCGACTCGTGCGCGTGTGTCCACTGCTCAATGAGCAGCATCAGGACGAAGCCGGTGATGAGCGACAGGCCGATGGCCTGAGACAGGTCGCCGGCCTCGTCGTCGTCGTCGTCGTCGTCGTCGTCGTCGTCGTCGTCGTCCTTGTCGTCATCGTCATCGTCGTCGTCATCCCTGCGCTGACCGGTCCGCACCGGCAGCGTGTCTGCTGACCGTGGGAAGGCCTCGAGCTGCAGAGCGTCGATCGAGCGGACGGCGAGGTTGACGTCTCGCGTCACGACAGTCTGCGCGGCAGTGAAGGAGCTCGGGGCGAGCGAGCTGCTGTTGCTGTTGCTGTGGCCGTGGCTCTTGTGCGCGCTCGCGCTCGACGCATAGAGCGTCGAGACGCCCTCTGGGATGATGATCGTCAGGGCGGCGCCGACGAGCAGGCCCTTGCCGTACGTGCTCGTCACCTTGAGCTTGCGGCCGCTCGCGATGGACGAGAACCAGAGCGGCGCCGTGCCAACGATGTAGGCCCCGCCGCCGACAGCCTACGACCGTTCAAATTTGGGATGCTGTGCTCGTCAGCATCAGCGACAACGGTGAAGCAAGAGCGCGGGACGTACGGCGGCCTGGAAGAGGAGGTTCGTGAGACCCATCCGAGTGTTCGAGCTTGTAGAGTCAGGGAGCTCGCACCGGAAAGCTGGCTGAGGAGCAAGGCGCGGGGCGGCCGATGACGAGCCTGCGAGCCAGTCGGTGTCAGCCATCGCACCGATCCCTTCGCTGCCGACAACCGTCATAGGGAGAGAGCATACCAGAAGGAGATATAGCGCTTGAGATCTGGGAACGCGATAGGACAGGATGGGAGGACGTGACAACCTCGGAACCCTTGGGCCTGCCGACTCGGGCTCGGCGGCGGTGAGGCCAGGCCAGTCGCGCACCGCGCACGAGGAGGGCCTGACGAGGCGCAGCACCGGCGGCCAGGCCGCCTCGAGCTCGAGGGCGTCCTGGGGCAAATCAAGATGAACGTAACGTTACGAAGGAGCCGCTCTGGATATCTCCTACCTAAGCCGACTCTGAGCTAGACAGAAGGGGCCAGCTTGCAGCCAGAGGCCCAGCCTGCCGCAGCTCGTGCTGCCCCTGCCCAGGTCGTCGTCGCGTCGGGCTCGTGCTTCGCAGCTAACTCTCCTGGCCCCCTCCTCCGCCCACCACTCGCTCGGACGCTCCCTCCCTTCTCTACGGGCCGCCCCGTCCCAAGCAAAGAAGTTTCACAGCACGCAGCGCTTGAGTCGTCATGACGGAGACGATCGCTGCCGCTTCGAAGGCGCTCGACGAGGTCGATGCTGTCGATGAGCTCAGCGAGGTCGAAGGCAAGCTTGACTACGATGAGCTGGTCCGTCCTTCTAACCGCGCTGCGAGCTCAGCAGTCGAGGCTAATGTATCTGATTGCCAGCTGTACGATGATCACGGACGACCGACAAACTTCCAGATTCTCCTCGGTCAGGAGATGCCCGCCGCACATGCCACAGGCGCATGCCAGGACAGGCTCAGCAGCGTCGGCTCGTCGTCCGAGCCCTCGTCGCCCGCTGGCCTGTCAGAGGACGGATCGTCTTCGGAGCCCACAGCCATTGAGGAATCTCTCGAGGCAAGCTCGGCCAATCTTCAACGCCTGCCTTCGCTTCCCCTCGAGCTGCATGCCGCCATCATCCTAGAGGCGTCAACCTTCCCGTTGTCGCCGTACCAAGGCGACGACCTCGGCGCTCTCCTCGCCCGGCAGTCGTTTTTGGCACGCGCTTGCTGCGTCTGCTCCGCCTGGCAGGTGCGTACGGACTCACAGGCCATTACCGGGTTTGAATGCTGATCCTTCTTCCGAGCGGCTACGTTGTGCATCTCTGTCGCAGGAGATCGCCGAGCCGCTACTTTACGCTTGGCCGCGCGTCAAACTCCACACCGCAGCGCGCAACCACCCAGCATCGGGCCGGCGAGGTTTGGCCCAGGAGCTCGACTGGCATCCTCGCCTGCAGCTGTTCTTCGCTTCACTGCTGGAGAGCAAAGAGCGCCGTTACACCGACGACTCCGAGGTTCCGATTGCGCTCAACCTGCGCATAAACCACACCCCGGTCCCGCGAGCCGCGTCCGAGCAGCCCATCAGGCTCGTCGACGCAGGCGCCTATCGGAGCGGGCTCCTCATCCACGACGACATCAAGGCGAGCGGCGACAAGGCCCGCCTGCTCGGGTTCTCAGTCGAGGCCTTGACGCTCGACGGCAATCACGACGCCGACCTCTCTGAAGCCCTGCGCTTTGTCGAGTACTGCGACCTGCGCGACCTCGAGCAGCTGCACCTCCGGGGTCGCGTCGGACTCGAGGCCGTCCTCGACGACATCTTCACCCGATGGGCGCTGTGGGCGCCGCTCAAGCGCTTCACCGACCTCCGGCTGCAGTGCGTCCTGACGGCCGACGTCGTAGACGCTCTCGAGGGCGCTCTGAAGGAGATCGGCCCTCAGCTGCGCACCTTTCACCTCCAGCCGTCGGACGACGCCTGGATCCCACGCCATCTGCTCGACAATCTCGATCGGCTCGAGCTCCTCGCGCTCAACACCCGTAGCTGCGCCTTCCTCTTTGACCAGGGCCGGCTGCCGCGGCTCAAGTACCTCTTTCTCGGACAGCCGAAGCAACGAGGCAGCATAATGGACCCACTACTCACAGCGCGCTCCAGGCTACTCTACAAAGAGCGCATCGACGACATCTTCAAGCACGTCGCGACGCCCGGCCGCCGGCTCCACGTCGGGCTCTGGCAATTATCGTTCAAGCTGAGGTGTGTCTCCTCTCTCTCGGACTCCGCTGCTCAGCAGGATCCTGACTAGTCGCCCAATCGTTCCCGCCAGAGAGCACAGAGACTCACACCTCGTCCAGCTTGCGCGCGACCGGCTCAAGGCTTGCGGCCTTACCCTCGTCGACCGCTTCGCGCAAGAGCTTCCGCCAGAGTTGGACGACTCCCACGAAGCCTGATGCCAATTGCGCATTGTCGCTCGCATATCTCCGGTCCTGTTCTATGACCTTTATCTTTGAAGGCCGAGGCGATGATCTCGTCCACGCTGTCAGCGTTATGCGCAGAAGCTCTAGCAATGACGGCCAGTCAGAGACGCCTTCCGAGACCTTGTCGGCGCACGCCTTTCCCTCCAGAGGGCGCCCGTGGCCTCTCAGACTGCCAAATCGACCTTTTCCACCTGGGTAACTTGAGTCGATAGCCAAGCGAAGCCTGCCACGTCACGCTGCGACAACGTTGCGGTCTGCTGCGCCGCCGACTCGCGCGCCGACTCGTCGCGACCGCCTGCCTCTTGCTCCGCCCGCCCGCCCGACCCGACAGCCATCTTGCTCACGACCGACAGTCCATTCTCATTCTCTTCCTCCTCCCGCTATGCGGCTCTCGCTTCTTCCTCTCCTCGCTCTCTCGTCTGCGGTCCTGGCGGCCGCCACGCCCGAGCTTGCCGCTCCGCACCTCGCGGCAGGTCAGGCGGCGCTCGCCTCGGGCCAATACCTCGACGCCTCCCGAGCCTTCACGGAAGCCCTCGGTCGGTCCTTCAACGACGTTGGTGTCGGAACTGGGAGCTGGTGGACTGACGCCCTCTGTCTCCGCCATCAGAGCACGACCGGAGCTATGTCACGCTCTACAAGCGGGCCACCGCCTTCCTCAGCATGGGCCGCACCGGAGCGGCCCTCGACGACTTCGACGCCATCCTCGAGCTCAACCCGTCCTTCGCCAAGGTGCGCTTTATTGAGCTGCTAGATCTCTACTGGGTAGCTGATGCCATGAGCTGCCTCATCCGTTGCTGTTCGGACAGGCTCACCTCGAGAAGGCCAAAGTCCAGGTCAAGGAGGGCTCGTTCGCGGCCGCCCGGGCGAGCCTCCAAGCTTACCTGAGGAGCAAGCCAACCGACGTGACGGCGATTGATCTGGTGCGAGCGTCGGCTCTCTAGCTCAGCAACGGCCTCCAGCAGCTGACCGAAGGTCTCGTCTTCCTGCTCAGCTCGCCTCGGTCAATGCGGCCGAAAAGGCGCTGGCCGCCGCTCGCAAGGCGTCCAAGAAGCGCGACTATGACAGCTGCGTCGCGCAGGCAACGACCGTGCTCGACGCGAGCCCCAACTTGGTCGAGGCCCGCGAGATCCGCTCAGACTGCTTTTTCGGCAAAGGCGAGATCGACGACGGGATTGGGGAATTGACGTGCGTCCGATGGGGGAGAGCGCCTTCGTAGCCGACCTCGCGCTAACCGACCCCCTTTGCGTTGCTGCGCTTCAGTCGGCTGGCCATGCTCAACCCCTCGTCCGCGCCGCTCTCGATCCTCGTCTCCACGCTCTCATTCTTCTTCGTCACTCGTATGTGCTCAAGCATGCCGCCCAAGAAGCCCCTGGCTCCTACCGCCGCCAACACTGACGGCCATCGTGACCCTCTCCGGTCCACTTGCAGCTTCACAAGCCCTCCCGCAGCTCAAGCAGTGTCTTCACTACGATCCTGACTCCTCTTCTTGCAAGAAGACTCACCGCATCCTCAAGGGCCTCGCCAAGAGCGTCACCCAGATCGACAACTTTGTCGCCGGCAGCACTTGGCGGTCGGCCGTCAATCATCTCGTTGGCACGCCGTCCAAGCCGTCCGTGATCGAGGCCTTCGACGAGACACTTGCCTCGTACCAGTCGTCCTTCCCCGCTGCGCTCTCGACGCCGGCCGCTCGGCGCCTCAGCGAGCCCCGGCGTAAGCTGTACTCCGCAGCGTGCAAGGCGCTGACCGAGCTCGGCGAGACGGCCAAGGCCCAGCCTTACTGCGACGAGACGCTCCTTATGAAGGCTGACGACGTCGACGGCCTTGTCGGTCGAGCCGAGGGCCTGATGAAGGCCGAGGATTGGGAGGCTGCCGTCCGCACACTGGAGCAGGCGTTTGCGGCCACTGGCCAAAGCAGTCAGGACGTGAGTCGATGCGCTGACCCGTCGCCCTCAAGTGTCCGACGCTGACAGCCGCCCGCCCAATCAACAGGTCATGAACCGCCTCCAGAAGGCGCAGCGGCTCCTCAAGCAGTCGAAAGCCAAAGATTACTACAAGGTCGGTCGAGTCAGCTCTGCGACTAGGCATTGGCAAAGACTGACACTGCCCTGTCCCTTCAGGTCCTCGGCGTCTCTCGCGATGCCGACCCAAGGACGATCAAGCGGGCCTACCGCAAGGCGGCCAAGACGGCCCACCCCGACAAGGGCGGTAGTGAGGCCAAGATGGCCGCGCTCAACGAGGCCTACGAGGTGCTGTCCAACCCTGGTGAGTCGCGCCATTCGGTGCGGGCTCAACCTCGCCTGTCGACTTCTGACGACTCCCTTGTCACGCACGCCCAGAGCTCAAGGCTCGCTTCGACAACGGCGACGACCCGAACGACAGTGCCAACCAGGGCAACGGCGGCCACGGCGGCAACCCCTTTGCCCACCACGGAGGCAACCCCTTCGGCCAATTCTTCCAGCAGCAGGGCGGCTTCCACCACCAGGGCGGCTTCAGGCAGTCGCACCAGGAATTCAAGTTCAACTTCCAGTGATCTGCCCGAGCCCCTTCTCGCCGTGGCGCGGACGGGGATTGTATGTTTTTGCTTCCAAGAGTCGCAGCCGATGAAGGGGTGAGAGATCATGGTATCGACGGCAGCGGCAGGTCTGTCGGTCGGGCGTCGAGCGTCGAAAGCGCAACCTTCATCTTCTCGACCTCCCATGAAAAAATGATCGGGAACCGCTCAGCAACCTCGGCCGCCTCCTCCTGCGCCTCCTTGGGGCTAGGGAGGCGCGCCTTCCCGCGCTTCGAGCGCCTCTTTCTGAGATAGACGGCCGTCGCTTCGAGCCGGGCCGCCTTCTCGGCCGGCGGCTCCTGCGTGTCACCTTGGACGAAGGTGACGACCTTACCGCTCGTCTCGCCGCCCGTGACGGACCCGAGCCGGCCAAGCCGACCGGCGATATGAATGTAGTCGGCCGCGTTGGTAAGTGCCCCCGCTGTCAAGTAGACCGTCGCCAGGTCGGCGATGTCGAGCCCACGGCACGAGGCCGTGTCGGTGATGAGCAGGCTCGGCGCTGATGCTTCGCCCTCTGAGGCAGGAATCGTCTGCGCCGAAATGCCTGCCTCGGCGAGCCGGTCCCGGGCGTCCTCGACGGCTGCTCGGTCTCGAAGAACGAGCAGAGATCGGTCGGCCATCGCCGCATCGCCGCTCAGGCTCGCCTGGTAAACCGTCTTGAACGCGTGGAGGAGGTGAGAGGGGACGCGCGTCGAAGGTTGGCCGTCCGCGTCCAAGTCGGGCGTCGGGATAGGTTCTAGGTCGCGCTCGAGCGGTGCCGGCGCGGAGAGGCTGCGGATGTTGCCGGAGGGCGCAACGACGAGGACGTGGTGAGCGAGGCGGGCGAGCGCAGGTGTGTTGTACGACATCGTTTCCGGGAGCTCGCCTTCGGGGACGAGACGCGAGGGAGCGCGTATGGGGGTCTTGCTGGTTTCGTCACCGGCTTCCTGCGCTTGGACGATGACCTGGACCGAGGAGTCGACCCACTCGCGGTGCTCCTTGAGCCACCGCATGATCGTCGGGCTGACGGTCGAGCCGACAGCAATGATCTGGGGCTTGCGTCGCTTCTGGTTCCTCTTCTTCGACGCGTTTTGGAAGCCGCTTGTCAACATCTTCTCGATCGCCTTTGTGAATTGGGTACGGCGTGTGGCAGCACCGAGCAGGACATCGGCCTCGTCGAAAGCGATCGCCCGAAGAGCGAGTGCCCGCATCGGAGCGACGTTGGTCTCTTTGAGGGCGTCGGCCGTCGCGACAACGATGACCGGCGGGGTGGGGGTGGCGAACGTCTCGGGCGAGGCCGGATCGAACAGCTGGACCGTTCGTTCGAGCTGCTTCGGCGGGATCATGAGCGCGGCCCAGTCCATCACCTGCTTAGCGAGCGCCGCCGAGGGGACGACCATGAGCGCAGTCGCCTGCAAGGTCTTGTTCTGGGGCACTCGGATCGTGCTCCTCTCTAGTGAGAGGAGGGCGAGCAGGATAGAGAACGTTCTGCATGAGAGAGTACCACTTTGTCAGTGGGCCCTGACCTCGGTCTGTAGACAAGACGATAGAGGCCGGCACACTCACTTTCCGCGGCCAGTCGCCTGTTGAGCAATGATATCATTCCCGAGCGCAAGGTTCGAGAGTAGTTGCCGCTGGAATTTGGTCGGCTCTTTGATGTGCGGGAAACTGGCACAGATTGAGGCCGCGATGTCCTCGCGGATTCCGAGACCCTGCAGAGAACAAGTGCGAGCGGGAAGTTCAGCGGCGAGTATCGAGCGCCCGCACGCGGGAGGCGACGTACGAGGAAAAGGGCGATCGCCTTCTTGTCGCCGGCCGACGGAAGGACATGGCCGGTGCGCTTCGCCTCGTCTGCCTGACGGCGCTTGGCCGCCCTCTCCTCCCGTCGCCTCAAACGCGCATCGTCGTCATAAACGTCCTTGTCGACGAATTTGAACGAGTCGGGCTCAAGGTCTGCCCGTGAGGGCGTCGGCTTGAGCGAGTCGGGCTTTTGGTGTGGGGCGGTCTTCGCCGAGGCGGCCTCGAAGGATGCCGCGTCAAAGCTGAAGCTAGGAAGGGAGACCTTTGTCGGCTCCCTGCTCGATGCGAGATTTGTCTTGAGCTCAACCGCCGCACGCTCGTCCGCCACCCGCATCATCTCGACCATCCGAAGCCGGCTAGCCTCGAGCGGGTCGATGTGCGCAGCCTGGCCCCAGATGCTCTCGTCCGCCTTCGTCGAGCCCCGGGCTAATGGATCGACCGCAGGCTCGTCCGAGTAGCGATTCGCGTCAGACTTTGATGGCGTTGGAGCGTGGGCGGGCATGTCGAACCGGTCGTCGATCGAGTACCCTGACCTCGACGGCTTCGTGGGATGGCGCTTGGCTTTCCGGACGCCGTCGAGCACGCCGTCAATGACCGGTGCGAGCTCAGCGACTCTAGAATGTAGCCGGGCAGGAGACTCCCAAGCGGGTGCTGCTAGACGGTCATCCCTGTTCAACTGCCGCGTTGATCGTGCCTCGGTGTCGAGCGAGCGCCTGTCGTCGCGCATCGGTCGCCGCTGTTCGTCCATCGCCCTGCTCGAGGGTCTGGGCCCATAGTCTTCCGGACGGCGCCGGCCAACGTCGGCCGAGGGACGCCGGAAGCCGTCGGCCCTCTGGCTCGGACCGTATCCTGAGTTAGAGAGACTGGAGGCGACGCTCCTGGACGGCGCTGGCTGACGGATTACGCGCTCGCGCATAGCACCGGCTTCGGCGTCGAACGGTACTGCTATCGGCGTCACGGGCACATCACCCGCCGCTCGTCCGCTGAAGGCAACGTTGCCGGATCGCTCTTCAGCCGGACGCCGAGCCGAGCCTCTCGAGCTCGGGACGACTGGCGCCTCGGGGAGGATGCCGAGCAAGCTCGGACCGGCGGTGTCGGGCGTGGCCCTGGGCCTCGAAGGCGGAGCCTCGACGGCCGGCGGTGGGCTATAGAATGCCTCCCGCGGCTTGAGGCGTGGGTTTGAGTCGGACGGACCAGGACTGGGAGGAAAATGGGGTGCAGCAGAAACGACGGAGGCAGCCAAGCAAATGCGAGGCGAGGGAGACGGTCGACGAGTTGACAGGAGTGGTTCCGAGGGCGGCCAGAGTGAGGAGCAAGTAGGCGACGGTAGCTCGCGAGTCAGTCTTTTACGCGTCGAAACAGCAAGTCGCTGAGCCGCGATAGAGGGGCGTTCAGAAACCACGTACGCGCTACCAGTAGCGTCACTGGACGAGGCGGCGCTGTTGTTGCTGCTGCTGCTGCTGCTGCTGCTGGCGGCAGGAGCTGCGCCTGACGAGTCCCTCGGAGTGGAGGCGGCGAGCGACCGGCGCTGGCGACCTCCCGCAGCGAGAAGCCTCGCCGCAACGCTGGCAGTCGAGCTCCGACTGCTTTCGCCGGTTCGGCCTGCGAGCGAGAGCCGGACGAGGCTCATGCGGAGGGAGCGAGAGGGAGCGGGGCGGCGTGCGTGTGAGCGGTCGTCGTCGACGGCTGCGAGGTCGACTTTCGGCGGCGCGGGCAGATCATGCAGCGGGCGCAGGTTACGATGTTCGAAGACAGGGAGGCCGCGAAGGGAGCCCCGTGGGCGCGATGATGTCCCTGTCGTCGACCTCTGGCGCCCGGCAGCAGCAAAACCAGCAGCAGCAGAAGCAGGAGCAGCAGGACCCTCGCGACCTGCTGGAGCTGACTTCTGACGCTCTGCTTGCGTACCTCCGAACCAGCTTCAGCATCCGGGCATGCTGCCTCGGCCTCGGCCTGCGCCTGTCGTCGATGGACAAGCCTGCTCCGAATCGCCCATTCCCCAGACGCCCCTCCACAGCAACCCCTCCCCTCCTCCCGATCCACAGCGAGTCATCCGCCCGGGATTCCCGATGGGACGTACCCTGCGGCCTGTGCGGCCTGCCCGCGTCGGGGTATTTCGGTCCCTCGGCCGTCGGCTCCCGCCCGCGGCTCGCGTGCGTGTACGTCCCTTCCCTCGGGCTGGGCGTCATCGGCTCACGTTTGCAGGGCCAGGGATCAAGGTCCCGGTCGAAGGAAAGGCTGACGGATCCCGTCGGAGAGTGGAGGGGCGAGGTGCTGTGGAGGAGCCAGGAGGGCGACGAAGCAGAGCCTCAGAAAGGTACAAGAGTCCGAGGAGCTGTCGACGAGCTCCCTCCCACTCTCATCCGCTGTCCTTCCAAAGCCCAGCATGTCGGCCTTCAACACGACGATCCTCGGCGAGGCTCTCCGCCTTGCCACGGGCAACCGCTTCCCTCGCTACCCAGACGAGCGCGAGCTGCCGGCCAAGTACGCTGGCAGTGAGAAGCAGCCGCAGCCCTCGCGCCGTTCCTCGGCCGACTCTGCGCAGACACGCGTCGGCCAGCCAGCGCAGCAGGGCGAGAAGGAGAAGGGCGAGGACCCCAACGTCGTCGGCTGGTATGGACCTGACGATCCAGAGAACCCTCTGTACGTCCTTGAGAACTGAGCATTCCTCACCCGTCGCCGAGACTGACAGCTGCGCACCTACACTTCTCAGGAACTGGTCGACGGCCTACAAGTGCTTTGTCACATTTTGCATCTCGCTCCTCACCTTCAGTGTCTACATTGGCAGCAGCATCTACTCGTCGTACGTCCCTCGCAAGGTGAACAATTCGCAGGAGCAGCCTCCGCTGATGACCTCTGATGCACCTCGTCATGTCCAGCGGCATCGCCGGTCCAAACTCGATCATGTCGACCTTTGACGTCTCGCAGACGTCGGCCCTCGTTGGTCTGACGCTGTTCGTCCTCGGCTATGGATTGGGACCGATGATCTTCTCGCCTCTAAGCGAGATGCCATCCATCGGCCGGAATAGGCTCTATATCGGTACTTTGGCCGTCTTTGTCGCCCTCCAGTTCCCGACCATCTACGCCAGAAACTTCAACACGGTCCTCGCGATGCGCTTCCTCGCCGGCTTCTTCGGCAGCCCTGCCCTCGCGACTGGCGGAGCGACGCTGGCCGACATCTTTGCGCCCCAGCACATCACGTACTCGCTCGGCATCTGGGGCTGCGCAGCCGTCTGCGGACCGACCCTCGGCCCCCTCCTCGGCGGCTTCGCCTTCCAAGCCAACGGTTGGCAGTGGTGCGTCGACCTAGCTGGAGCTGGTAAGGCTGTCGACACGCCCGACTGACTTTCGTATCGTGTCGTTTGCCGTCTGCCAGGCCGCTCTGGGTCCTCACCTTCCTCTCCGGCTTCGCCCTCATCTTCCTCTCCTGCTTCATGCCAGAGACGTCGGCCGACAACGTGAGCACATCGTTTGATCTCCTGACGCCCGGCAGGCCTTGCATCGCTAACATTGCCTCACGCACGATGCAGATCCTCTATCGCCGCGCTCGCCGCCTACGAAAGGCGACCGGCAACGCCGACCTCAAGACTGAGGGCGAGATCAAGATGGCCGAGACCAAGAAGTCGGACCTCGTCAAGCAGACGCTCGTCCGACCTTTTGTCCTCTTCCTCGAGCCGATCGTCCTCGTCCTCAACCTGTGGATCGGCTTCATCTACGCCCTCCTCTACGTCTGGTACGTCTTCCTTGTCTTGGAAAGCGTGCGGCGGCAAGCAGTAGCTGAGCAGAGCTCCGATTCCCTTAGGTTCGAATCATTCCCCCTCATCTTCGAAGGCAACCACGGTTTCAACCCGGGCGAGATTGGCCTGGCCTACATGGGCATCCTCGTCGGCGTCATGCTCGCCATGGGCGCCTTCTGCCTCTACACGCGCAAGGTCGTCGAGCCCCAGTTCACAGAGAGCAAGGACGGCAAGATTAAGCCCGAGGTTCGGCTCCAGCCGGCTTGCATCTCGGCCTTCTTCATCCCGATCGCCCTATTTTGGAGCGGCTGGACCTCGGCGAGCACGATCCACTGGATCGTGCCGATCATCGGCACGAGCTTCTTTGGCATCGGCGCCTTCTGTGCGTCTGCCCTACTCCCTCGTCTACACCCTTCGAAGTCGAGGCTGACTTATCGCTTTCTTATTATCCAGTCCTTTTCCAGAGCATCTTCCCTGTACGTGACGTCCCTCTCGAGCTTCAGAGGCTGCGCTGTCGTCTCTGACGAGATCGACGCCCCTCCAGTACTTGACCGACTCGTACCCGAAGGATGCCGCCAGCATCCTCGCCGGAAACGACCTCATGCGTTCGGCCCTCGGAGCCGCCTTTCCACTCTTTGCTACTGGAATGTATCATAAGCTGGTGCGGATGACCCCAATCCTATCTGGCATCAGAACCCCTCGTCGATGACTGACGCGGGCGCTCCTCATCTCGCTTCAGGGCCTGGGTGGAGGTTCCTCTCTGCTCGGCGGCATCGCCTGGTACGTATTGGCTTGCTCCTCTGCGCTCGACGAACGTGACTGACGATGCGACGCGTCTTTTTCTATAGCCTCTTCGCTCCTGCGCCTTTCGTCCTCCTCAAGTACGGCGGTCGGATCAGGAAGGCGAGCAAGCGCGCCATGCAGGATGAGGAGTAGACCCCACACGTAGCAACGCGTCCTGCCCGTCGCCTTCAGCCAGCGCAGGGCTACCCCGCTTGGCCTACCCACCGGAAAATTCTCCTTCACACTCACATAGATCCACCCTCAATTCCTTAATCAGCAGTCTCGACTCACACGCTCAATCTACTGTAGCCATAGCGCGCATCAACAGCAACTGTACTGCTTGTCTGGCCAATCAGATCACACTTCCTGCGAGCTTATGCGAGGAGCAAGGAGGTCAAGCAAATCATCGCCATCTAGGTCGTACGCTCCCCGGCAAGCGCATCAGGCAGACGTCGAGCTTGGTGCGAGGCTCCCGAGGGTGTGGAGGAACTCGCGCGGGCTGAGGATCTCGGTGCTGCCGTAAGTGATGCGCTTGCCGGTGCCGGCAGCCCCACCGGCCGCGGCTGCCGCTGCTGCGGTCGCCCGCTCGGCCCACTCGGTCAGGTTGGTGTACTCGACGTAACCGCCGCCACCGACGACAAAGACGATGGCCTCGGCAAATACGTGCCGGTTCTTGCCCGCTCCGCCGCGGCCAACGCCTGCCGACGGCCGGGCCGAACGAGGGTCAAACAGCAGGTAGTCGTCCGTGTCCTGGAGAGCCTGCGTCGAAGCCGTCGCCGGCTCCATCAGCGCCTCGACGAGTCGCGTCACCGTCAGATTCTTCTGCGCCGGAAGGAAGTTCTTGACACCAGCGATGAGTGACTCGAAGCCGCCGGCGAGTGGCAGGCCGTTCTCTTTCAGCCGGTCCGAGATCTTGAAAAAAGAAGGCGGGTTCGGGTCAGCCTGAGCCGAGACCAGCAATTCGGGAGGGAGCGACTGACTCTGCTGCCCAGAACGCCGAAGCCACGGAAGAGCTCGCCGCCGGCGCCTCCGGTCGTTACCGGCGCTGCCGGCGCGGTTGCCAGCATCGTCATCCGCGTGATCTCGCGCACCCTGCGACGAGAAGCGATCGGGGTCAGCGACAGTGTAGCCGGAATCGCGCGCGCGCTCCGCCACCCACTTCTTGACGTATTCAAGCGCGCTCATGTCGGCCCCAGTCGTCTTGAGCGCGAGCACAATTTCGGCAAGATCCTCCTTTGTGACGGCATTATCCGGCATTGAGAGGAAGTAGATGATGACGAGCCGGAGCTTGTCCTCGTCCGTGCACGACATCTCGTCCCGGTCGCGGAGGATGTCGAGGATCGCCGCCTTGGTCTGCTTTGTGATGGCCTCCTCGGTCTGGAAGAGCGTGTCGAGCCCTCGTGACTTGATGGCCTGGAGCAGGGCCGTCGCAATGTTCATGTGGGTGTCGAGCGTGTGCTTGCGCGCCGTCAGCTCGGGCAGGAGCGTGATGGCCGTCTTCAGGTTGCTCGCATTGGACGAAAAGTCGCTGCAGGGCGTCAAGCGGGTCAGAACAGCTAGGCATCCGAGTCGTGCTCTCGCAGCTACGCACATCTGATTGATGTCGTTGACGTCGCTCATGCCGGTCGAGCGGGTGATCTCGGCCGCGTCCGTCTTGTACCGGTTGAGCTCGGCATCGATGTCCTCGGCCACCTGCGGGAACGGGTTGGCGGCATTCTTGGCCCAGAAGAAGTCCTTCGAGTCAAAGTCGTAGCTCTTCTTCTGCAGCTTGCCGTTCTCGGGCGACTGTAGGTTCGGACGGCGCGCGTTGGCAAAGTCAGGCTATAGGTGTTGCGCTCGACGGGCGGTCCCCTTGGCGAAACGGGGACTGACCTCGACGGTAACACGATTGAGCTTCATGTCGAGGACATCATGAACGAGCGCCTGGTACGTCCATGAGTGACTGAGCATCGGAACGAGGTCAACGTTCCGATCAAGGATGACGAGCACTGTACGAAGGGTGACGACAGAGTCAGCAGGAGCGCGAGCCGACCGTCAGTCCCCGAGCCTCGGACGTACAAGGCCGCTGCAGCCCGCCGAGGTCGCCGCCGCTGAAGAGCCCACCCGCAGGCCCTCCTGTCCGCGCCGACGTCTGGAGGTGGTCTCGCAGCAGGCTGTCGAGCTTGCGGCCGACCATCTCGGCCGCGTTGCCCCGCGGGCAGCGAACGAGCGGGATCTGGCCGGTCGTCGCGAGCACGCTGAAGAGGCCGCCGGCGATGCGGTCGACCTCGGACGAGAGGAGCTCCTCGGTCGTCGAGGGGTCGTTCAGAAGCGCGTACGTTGGCCGCAGGTGGTCGGCCGAGGGCTCCTTCGGGGCCGGCGCAGCCGCGCCCGCCGAGGACGAGCTCGCCGGGAGCGGGCGCGGCAGGAGCGAGAAGAGCGAGGGCGAGGGGACGATGAAGTCAAGGTATTGGTCCCAGACCTGCTCGACGAGCTCGCCGCTGCCGCTTGCTGCGAGCTGACCGGCAAGGTCCTCCATCAGTGGCCGGGGCAGGGCCGAGGTGAAGTTGAGATGGATCGAGTCGTACAGGCCTTGCTGGGCGTCGAGCGCGACCCGCCGGATGTTGGCCGCCGTCGGCGAGATAAAGTAGATGGCCGGCACGTCCGGGATCGGTGGCCGATTTGAGTGCAGCTGCCTACGAGTGCAGAGGGTAAGGAGCAGTAGACTTCAGTCGAGAACGAGCTTGACCCGGCCACGAAGCCTGCCAGCGCAGCCGGCAGCGCGCGCGCGCCTGACGGAGAGACGGGAAGCCTCGAGGCGAGCGACGCACATGTGGAGCGTCACGCCCTGGTCGCGGAGGTCCTGGACGCGTAGACTGGTCGCGAGCACGTCCTTGCTGGCCTCGTCGAGGATGAGGACCTTCCAGACCGGAGCAGCAGCGACGGGCCCGGCCGGCGCCCGACCGTTGGCGAGCGAGGACGACGACGACGCGGCCGCGCTCGGCTGGTTGAGGTTGAGGAGCGAGCTCAGGGCCGCCGTCTGGTGGGTGAGGAGCGACGGCGGGTCTGCGGCTGATGTCGAGGCCATGGCTGACAGACCGAACGAGAGCGAGGAAGGCAGGGGTTGGGCAGGTCGAAGGTGTTCGCCGGGGAAGGCAGAGCAAGGGGTGGTGATGGAGCAGGGGGGGCGGACCGGCGCGATGGGCAGCTGGCGCGGCAGCGGCGGCGCGTGCGTGCGGCTGTCGTCGCCTGCACCCCGACGAGTGCCACCCCTCAAGTACTTGACTCGAGCGCCATCGCTACCCTCGATTAAATGTTCGCAGCGCTGATGATAGCCGCACTCAGAGATCCGCTGCCTGACTCGTGGCTCCAGCCCTCGCTGATCTCGAACAGAGGACAGAGGTCGCCTGCACCCGCCCGCAGTGTCCGGGTCCTCGCCCTCCCTTCGGATCGCAGCATCAGCTCCTCCCCCACCCGAGCAATCGCCACGCCCAGATCCAGTTAAACGGGCATCGGATCGTGAAGCAGCGTTGCTTTACTCCTCGTCGTCAGCGGCGGCCTCCTCCTCGACCTCCTCGTCCTCCTCTGCAAAGCGCGCAACACGAAAACGGGAGCGGGGGTCAGCGAGACGATCCACCAAAGACAGGTAGAGCCGCAGCAGAGTGCCGGCCGAGACGCACCCTCCTCCTCGGACTCCTCCTCCTCAGCGGCAGCCGACTGGGCCTCCCAAACCGAGGTGGCGATGCGGTCGAGGTCCCGGACGCCGTCCTGGGAGATCTTGCGACCGCCGTCGGGGTGGAGCTCAAGGACGCCAATCTTCTGGAGCGACTGGCAGACGTTGCGCTGGACGGCGCCCGAGGCGTCACCGTGGTGCGAGGGACGCGAGCCCCGGCGGTTCTTGCCGCCGTGGAGCTTGGCGAGCGCGCCGATGCCGACGTGCTTGCGGAGGTAGATGTGGCGCGCAAGGGCGGCGGCACGGACGTAGTACCAGTCCGGGTCGTAAGGAGCAAGCTCCTTGTAGGCACCGGTCTTGACGATGTCGACCCAGTTGGGGATCTCGAGCTTACCCGAACGCTTAAGGTGCGACGAGTAGGCGGCGATGAAGTCCTCCGCAGCTGCGAGAGGCGACGTGTACCAGGGACGGGCGGCCAAGTCAGTCAGGAGACTCGACATAGCTGGACTGAGGCGGACGACGCTGCCGCTGCTGCTGCTTCTGCCACCCCTCCAATCCGTCCCGACGAGCCAACCGACCGCTCCCTGCCGTGCTCCGCCGAAGGGGCACAGCGGGTGGACGACAGACGAGGCCTCGAGAAGAGCGAGCGACCGGAGGAGCGTTGGGCCGGGCGGGCAGCCAACAGCAGCACGGCAGCGGCAGCGGCGGGGCCGGCGGGCGTGCAGGTGCTGGAAGGAGGGTCGGCGACGCACAGATGTCACGAACACCGGGCATGTTGAAGTATCAAGAAGTCGAACGAGGTCTGGAACCTGGACGTTTGACTGGTGGCTGTTGAAGGAACGGTCGGCGGTCAGTCGGGCTGGCTCTGGGAGGAGCAAGGCGCCTCGACCCCTCCGAGCATGCGCCACCCCTGCCTGGCCCAACCCAGCTGGCGCTCCGCACGCGCGCTGCTACACGGTCGCTCGAGTTCCCTGCCATAGGTCCCTCTAGTGGCCGGACGACCCCTAGCAAGAACCAGACTGAGCGCTTAAGCCGTGCTGAGGCGGCCATCGTGTGGCCTGTGCCAACCCGACTCGAGCGGCCAGGTCGAGCTCGGCTGGCGGCGGAGCTCGTGACCGCTTCGGCGCAAGGCACCAGCCAGACGAGGCCCCAGTCGGCCGTTCTGGGTCGTTCGAACGGGAGCGATCCCGTCTGGAAGGACGCGGCCTGACCGGTACAGATGATTGCAAGAAGGTGCGCCGACAGGAGGGTAGGGTAGGCTGGACTGACCGAGTGGCTTGACGACGGAGCTCGGATAGGGGCGCGCGCGGGCAAGAGCTCGACCAGGCGCGCCGGCGCCGGACCGCGCGCGCGGCGCGGCAGGCGGGGCGGGTGCAATCGGGTCTTTTGGGCTTTCTCTGTCATAGATGGGATCTACCCCCAATGTCGATTCCAGACGCTGGCTTCGCAAGGGTCGGTTCAAGTCGTCAAGTAGTCAAAAAAGAAGGCAGAAACGGCGAAGACAGATGATCGGGGTTGGCAGATGAAAAGGTGAGGCAGGCTGAGAGTTCTTTCAAACGCTCGCACACGTTCACCAAGGACGGGTAATCAAGACTGACGCCGAAGGGGAGGAACTGCCTCATGCTATCCTCGAGGAGCGCCCTTGCTCGCGACGACGACGAGATTGCGCGGGCTGACGTCGTACGCCCAGCCGACAACCACGTCGCCATCGATGCCCTCGACCTCGTTCAGCGCCCAATACCGATCGAGAGCGATGACACTGCAGAGAGGAGGTAGTTGGTCAGCCTCGATCTGCGGGGTCAGGAGGGACGGTTCGCACAAGCACTGACGATTCGACGACGCCGCCGCACGCTTTGGCGAGAGCCTCGACGACACGACCCCTACCCTCCCATCGCCAGTCGCCAAATGACGCCTCAAGCGCCCGCGCCGTCATCAGGATCGTCTCTCGATCAACCCGATCGAGAATGCCGATCTTGCTGAGCGCTCGCTCGGCGTAACACGGGAAGTCGTCGGCCTGCGCAAGGAGGACGGTCCCGAGGGGCAGGGGTTCCGGCGTCGAAGGCATGTCGGGTGCAGCGAGAAGGGCCGTAAGCAGGCGCCTGTAATGTGTTCTGATGCCAAGGCGTGACGACAAGAGAAGGAAGAAGGTATCAGCCTGTGTCAGAGCGAGCGACGGACCGCGCGGGAGACGTACTTCTTGCGCACGAGCAGCCGCCGACCAGCGAGTGCGGCCGTATCACGCCCGCCACTTGCCCAGTTCGACGTGTCCTGGCAGGCTGCCATCAGGCCGGTCGATGAGAGGCGGACGCCGCTTTGCCGGATGTGCGAACTCGAGGGAAATGCAGCGGCTTGCCCATCGACAGACGAGAGCCGCAAGTGATGAAAGCAGCCTGTGACAAGGACGACAGATGCGGCAGAGGGTCAGGGCGGTAAACAGTTGAGTTAGGAGAGATCTCCAGACTTGCAAGCCGCAACAACCGCGCCCTTGATGCGCTCCGTCCGGATAAACATGCCGAGGATGTCGTCCGTCAGGCAGCCGCAGCAGTGGAGACCGATGACGAGCGCGTCCTCGTCGCCGAGCCAGGCTTCGATCTCGGCCTTGGCCGAGGCGGACGACCGGATAAAGGCCGGAAGATAAGTTATCTGGTGTGCGAGCTCGGGCGAGAGACGCTGGCTGCCGGCTAGCTGGGCCTCGGCACCATCGATGGCGAGGAAGGCGAAAGTCGGGTGTAGCTTGGCGAGTGTACGAGTCAAGTACTGAGACCCGGAGGGATGAGGAAGCGGAATAGGCTCGTCAGATAACGTGGATCATAGCGCTGCCTACAGCATCAGAGAGGACGCACCCCTTGGCCTGCGCCGATGTCCTAGCGAGCGAGGGCAGTGCTTTAGCGACCGACAGCCGGGTGATCACGTGAGACATGACCGACGCACGATGATGCGCCGCACGCCCCGCTCTTCAGCGATGCGGCTGACGAGATGAATAAAGCGTCCGACCTCATGCGCTTTCTTGATGCTCATGCCCGGTCGGACGTCGACGTCTGCTGGCTTGGGCCCAGTGACGAGTCGTGGCAATTGCAGCGCACGCGTCGCGGCGAGGAAGGTCGTCAAGCTCGCAGGCCGGTCGGGGACTGATGAGAGTAGCAGGCGCATAAATGAGCGCTTTTCTTTTGCGCAAGTCGGCGAGACGAGTGCTGGCAGGCCGAGTACTTACGGTCGAGGCCGAGGCGGACGTCGTCCAACTTGGCCTGCAGGTCTTCTGGGCCCTCGACCGAATCGAACCATACCTGCCAGTCGGCGGGCAGCTTGTCCCAGTCACCCGGGTCTTGGCCAGGCCCGCTGCTGTCGGGCCGCGGCAGAACGTCGAGATGATGGATCTGAGCCTAGCAGTCGTGCGACGTACGACAGGGAGCAGGTCAGCGCTGAGGCGCAGCACGAACAGCTCTGAAGCTAGGCCGGACGGACCGTCAGGAGGGTGACGAGCTCAGAAGTCAAAAAGGCGCTCAAGGCCGCCGTGTACCCCTCGACCGAGTCGTACGCAGCCGGGACAAGCATCGTGTCAGCGGCCAGGAGGGCAGTGGAGGCCGTCAGACGGTCCGAGAGGGGTCGCCGTTGGTGTTGCGCGGCCAAAGCCGGCCGGCCGCACGTCGAGGGATCTGCTCCTGACGGCCATCTCGAACTCGCCTTGGATCTACACTCGCACAGAAAGTCAAAGCCCATCGACGTCCCACGCGCGCCATCTATTATCGAGGCGTCGCCATGTCCAGTTTCCCGAACCTCCGAGGTACATGGCATCCCAGCTCGGACGTAGTTATTGAGCGGCCGACGCGAGGAGGTGGCCTTGCTCAGCAGCTGACCGCCGCCCATCTGCCTTTGCTGCCCCCTCGCAGCCATCTTTGCCAGCTCGCGCTCGTCCGAGGATGAGCGGCGACTGTCAAAATCGACGTTCCTCAAGTTGTGCGTCTCGCTGATGCGGGTTGGCCTGGTTTGCCGGATAGACTGACGCTTGAGACCGACCCGTCGGCAGCATCGGCTTTGGCGTCTCGTGCGCGGTCATCAGCATCATCGCCCATTCGCGGGCCTCTCGCAGCCTCGCCTAGGTCAATCCAAGCATCTGGCAATCTCTCTTCGAGACCCACCCGAAAGGGTCTGATGTGGACCGGCGTCCCTGGCTTCGCCGGAGACAATTGAGCTCACTTGCAGCAACGGCTGCTAGAGTCGAGCCTTGCTCCTAACCGAGAGGCAGGCCGCAAGGCTGCCGAGCTCTACGGATGAGCTCGTGCATCGCAACGAGCCTGAGTGCGTCTGCTCGTAGTCCAGCGGTCGCGCAAAGGGTCACTGAACGGCCCACACAGCGGTCGGCCCAACTGCCCGCCGCGCAGCAGGCAAGCTCACGATGCGAACGGGCGGCCGACAAGAGTACCAACGGGGCTGGTCCCTGTGGTCCAATGGTAACCCTGTGGCCCCATCTCTTGCGGTCAGAGGAAAGTGCAGGGCGGCGGGGGTCGAAATGGAATGCTGAAGGGTGCGCCCAGACCTACCTCTCGAGCGTTCGCTACAGTTCACGAAAACTTCGAACCGGCCTCCTCCCAGACTGCCTCGCTCGCAGATGTGCAGAGGTCATGGCGCATCTCCTTGAGTCCTTGTCGACGTATGGCCGACAGTTGCGCTCCCCTCGAGCCGGTCGATCTCGATCTTCCACCCGCGCACCTCCTCTAGCGTCACCTTCGGCCCCAGCAGCGCGTCCACTAAGTCGCGCACCTGTCGACGATCCGGCTGGGGCGTCAGGTCCGGCTCGGCCAGTGTCCGCAATCGGTCTGCGACCGAGATCGATAGTGATGGGCAGACAGTGCCGTGTGATGCGACGACGTCGAGCGGGCGCGCCGCCGTGAAGGACCAGAGGCCCAAACGGCGGGAGCACAGGGCGCACGTCACGACCGTCGGCGCGGCGGCCGCTGGAGTGGCAGCCAGCTCGGTGCTCGCAGTCGTCGACGTAGCTTGACTGGCGCTGCGTGCACCGGGAGAAGGCGACGGCAGCAGCTGCCAATGGAAGACGGCTAGGATGTCCGCTGCAAGGGCCGCCGGGGTCGCCGAATCGTCGGGGCGGGCCGGGCTACGCGTCGCTGCTCGCGGGCGAGGTCGAAGCGCTGCGGTCATGGCCGCCAAGTCGGCGTCGGTCTGAGGCGGGCAAGGCAGCGCGTCAGTGAGGATGCTCTCGACAGGAGGCTTCGCGAACAGGCCGACGGAGACTCACGAGAGGATGCGTGAGCGCTAAGGCCGCGGGCAGATGGGGCCGCATCTCCTCGGCCCTCCGGCTGACATCGGCCGGACGGAGAGGCTTCACCTCAGCGACCGGACCCGGGCCCGCCTTCTCCAGCAGGTCGATGCCAATCCGCCAGGGACAGCTCGGACGATGCTTCTCCTTGAGGAGCGCTCGCATCCGGTCCGCGAGCTTCTCGCGTGCAGGGCCCTTGAGGCCGGTGAAGGCGCTGACCTTCCACGCCGCCTCGCAGCAGCCGCACTTGAGCCGGTCGCGCCCGCCCGACGACCAGCCAGCACGGGCCGCCTCAGAGGCTGGGAAGGCTGAGGCAGAGAAGTTGAGGAGGTTGAACGAGCCGAGCCGGTCGAAGTAGTCGGCCGTCGAGAAGGGGGCGAAGATGTCGGATGGCGCCCTCCGGGCTCGCTTCGCCGGAGGAGCGGCCGGCAGCGCCGCCATTGCCTGTTCAATTGTCCGCTTCGATAGCCTAGCCTGCGACCGGAGGAGTGGGATGGTGAGGTCTGGCCGTCCGGAAGAGGAGCCGGGATGCTGCTGCGGTGCCGACTGGCCGAGCTCGTCCGCCGAGCTCTCGTCCTCCTCGTCATCGTCGCGCCACGAGCCGAAGACGTCTTGGATGTCGCCCAGGATCTGGAGCTCGAGCTCCTCGTCCGCCGCAGTCGGCGACATTACCAGAACAGAAGGGCTGACGAAGGGTTTGCGGACGGAGAGGCGAAGGTAGCGTGGGGAGGAGGAGATCGCGAGCAAGCGGCGCGTCCTGAGCTCCCCTCGCCGACGCCGGCGCTGCGGCCCTCCCTCGTGCGTACGAGATGTAGCAGGTTCAAATGCGTCATCGATCATCCTCATCACGCATCGAGCGATAGCCGGGTCGCCCGCGCAGCCTCGAGCTCGGGACCCTGCAGCTGGTAGAGCTGGCGCTCATAGGCGACCCGACCGCCGGCGCCGCCGGTCCACTTGGCGAGCGCAGCCATGCCCGCCTGGGCACTCGCCCGCATCACCCGGCCCTGCTTACCCCGGCCGAGCCCAAGGGCGGCCTGGGCCTTGTCCTCGGCCTCGAGCACGTCGTCGATCTGGACCATCACTTGTACGATGGGCACGTAATCGAGAAGAAGCGCCGGCGAGGGCAGGAGCGGCGCCGGCGGCTCGATCAGGGGCTCGAGCATGTCGAGCAGCTTCGCAAGATGCGCCCGTCTGTGAGAGCGACGACGGAGCGAAAGAGTCAGTATGAGACAGGGAAGTAGCGAGGCAGTTGCATGAGCAACACTGGCGCACCTGCGAGGGATCCAGTCGAGCAGACTGGTAGATGACGCCCGCTGAGGGATCGCCAGATCGTTCGCCGCCCGGTCGTACAAGGCTCGGCTTGACGTCAGAGCGGCGCTGGCAATGTCCCGGCTGAAGCCGTGCTCGGGCAGGTCGACACCGAGCGGATCCGGCAGCGGCTTGAGCAGACGATCGTAATCGACCGGATCGCTTTCAGACGTCGCAAACCGGTCCAAGTCAAAGATCTCGGCCAGATCGGCCGGGCGCCAATCGATGTGCGCGTTCGTAAACGACACGCTATCGAGATGCGAGGCGATGGTCACGAGCTGCTCCGTCGCGCTCCCGGGGACTGCTGGCCGGTCCCCGGCGATGGCAGCCGAAGAGGTCGCCCAGTCGGCGACGCGGGCCTCCCAGCCATCCCACCGAGTCTCGCTCGTCGCCTCTTCAATAGGTGGCAGGATAGCGGCCGCGTCTATCGACGTGCCTCGAAGTGTCTGGAGATTGTTAATCGTCCGACGCAGGTCGGTCGAGTCGGGCGGCTGCGACGGAGCCGGATGGCCGGTGATGAGCGGGACGCCTGCGGTGAAGGCGTGATGCCCCTGATCGCGATGGAAGGCGGCGACCGTGCCCGAGGCGAGATCGAGACCGCCGGCATGCGCGAGGCGCTGGAGATAAGGCGTTGCGACCTCAGCCGGTGGCGGGAGGAAGACCAGCGTCGCCTGCAGCGGCAGATCATCGAGCGGGACGGCGCCGATATCTGTT
>Ga0308160_10000400_pt1 | contig 85827 bp, 81 predicted proteins | sample PhyFR1_FD_201036 | JGI IMG/M metagenome (GOLD analysis project Ga0308160, IMG submission 201036) | Phyllosphere microbial communities from UC Gill Tract Community Farm, Albany, California, United States - DLSLF.R1 | ecosystem: Host-associated > Plants > Phyllosphere > Unclassified | place: USA...
GACATGCCGATCTACAAAGGCACCATCGGCCCGGACGTCATCGACATCCGCAAGCTGTACGGCCAGACCGGCAAGTTCACCTACGACCCTGGCTTCATGTCGACCGCCGCCTGCCAGTCGGCCATCACCTACATCGATGGCGACAAGGGCGAGCTGCTGTACCGCGGCTACCCGATCGAGCAACTGGCCGTCAACTGTGACTTCCTGGAATCCTGCTACCTGCTGCTGAACGGCGAGCTGCCGAACGCCGCCCAGAAGGCCGAGTTCGAAGCCACCGTGACCCGTCACACGATGGTGCACGAGCAGATGAACTTCTTCTTCCGTGGCTTCCGCCGCGACGCGCACCCGATGTCGGTCCTGGTCGGCACCGTCGGCGCGCTGGCTTCGTTCTACCACGACTCGCTGGACATCAACGATCCGAAGCAGCGCGAGATCTCGGCGATCCGCCTGATCGCCAAGCTGCCGACCCTGGTCGCGATGGCATACAAGTACTCGATCGGCCAGCCGTTCATGTACCCGCGCAACGATCTGTCGTACAGCGCGAACTTCATGCACATGATGTTCGCCAACCCGTGCGAAGAGTACAAGGTCAACGACGTGCTGGTGCGCGCCCTGGACCGCATCCTGATCCTGCACGCCGACCACGAGCAGAACGCATCGACCTCGACCGTCCGCCTGGCCGGTTCGTCGGGCGCCAACCCGTTCGCCTGTATCGCTGCCGGTATCGCCTGCCTGTGGGGCCCTGCCCACGGCGGCGCCAACGAAGCGGCCCTGACCATGCTGAAGGAAATCGGCTCGGTCGAGAACATCCCGGCCTTCATCGAGAAGGTCAAGGACAAGAACTCGGGCGTGAAGCTGATGGGCTTCGGTCACCGCGTGTACAAGAACTTCGACCCGCGCGCCAAGCTGATGCGCGAAACCTGCCACGAAGTGCTGGAAGAGCTGGGCCTGCAGGACGACCCGCTGTTCAAGCTGGCCATGGAACTGGAAAAGATCGCCCTGAACGACGAATACTTCGTGTCGCGCAAGCTGTACCCGAACGTCGACTTCTACTCGGGCATCGTGCAGTCGGCCCTGGGCATCCCGGTCTCGCTGTTCACCGGTATCTTCGCGATGGCCCGTACCATCGGCTGGATCGCCCAGTGGAACGAAATGATCGCCGACCCGGAACAGAAGATCGGCCGTCCGCGCCAGCTGTTCGTCGGTTCGACCGTCCGCGACGTGCCGACTATCGACAAGCGTTAATTTGCCAAGCCGGCTTGCCGACTGTCGCAAACAAAAAGCGGGCCTCGGCCCGCTTTTTTTATACGTACGTTGAAAATTACTCGTCGAAGTCTTCCGCCAGATTCTTCCATCCCTTGCTCTTGGCAAAAGCCGCAAACTCCTCCGGCGCCTCCAGCACGATCAAACGGCTCTCCTGCAGCCCCGGATCGCTGAGGCCGAAGTCCGGCCCCTTGTAGCCGACCGCGCGCAGGCGGTCGACGATCGCGCGTAGCAGCACGCTGTCCTTGTGGGCGCCGGATTCGAGCGGGCGCTTGAATTCCACGTACACGTCGATGATCCCGTAGCCCTCGTCGAAAATGCGGATCGCCTTGACGTCGAGGGTACGGCCATTACCGTCCTTGGCCTGGAAAGGGCCGGACAGTTCAATATCGGAATCGGTAGTCATGGCGTGAGCATACCACCTGCGGCCAGGGTCTCGCGCGCCCGTGCGCGGATGGGTTAAGATCTTTCTTTTTCAATATCTCCGACCCATGGCGACGCAAGGCGAATTCGAGTATTTCAAGAACATCGGCGAAGACAATATGCGCCATGCCATCTACAAGCCGTGGTCGGACGCGCAATGCGGCCTCTACCTGATGGAGCTGGGCGCGATGCTGGGCCTGATGCCCGAGGGCGGGCGCCTGCTGGACATGGGTTGCGGCACCGGCTGGACCAGCGCGCTGTTCGCCCGGCGCGGCTACGACGTGGTCGGCCAGGACCTGGTGGCCGATGCGATCGACGCCGGCCGCAAGCTGAAGGCGGAGCAGGGGCTTGCCAATCTCGACTTCGTGGTCGGGGACTACGAATCGCTGACGTTCAAGGAAGAATTCGACATCGTGGTCTTCTTCGACTGCCTGCACCACGCCGTCGACGAGGTCGCGGCCCTCAACAGCGCCTACCGCGCGCTGAAACCGGGCGGCATCTGCATCACTTCGGAGCCGGGACTGGGCCACGAGAAGCGTTCGGCCGCGATCATGGCCGAGTTCGGCACCACCGAGCGCGACATGCATCCGGCGAAGATCATCCGCGCCGGCAAGAAGGTGGGCTTCAAGCAGTTCAGCACGCACCCGCACGCCTTCTATCTCTACATCGCCCTGTACCGCCGCGAACAGCGCGGCCTGCTCGGCAAGCTGATGCGCATTCCGGGCATGCGCACGCTGGTCGGCATGCTGGTGGTGCTGCTGTCGAAGCACCAGGCCGGCATTGTCGTGCTGCGCAAGTAGATGCGAAAACGGCTGCCGGATCGCTCCGGCAGCCGTCGTTTTAACGGGGTTTCGGTAAGGAGTTAGACGGCGTAGTAAGGCTCGACCGTGCCCTTCAGCTTGATCAGCATCGGACGGCCCTTGCGGTCCACGACCTTGCCGGCGGCGACCTTGATCCAGCCTTCGCTGACGCAGTATTCCTCGACGTCGGTGCGTTCCTTGCCGTTGAAACGGATGCCGACCGGATGCTTGAAGACTTCCGCGTTGTGATGCGGGCTGCGCGGGTCGATGGACAGGTGGTCGGGCAGGGGAGGGAGTTGGGTAGTATCGTTCATGGCGCCATTATCCACGATTCCCGATCCGTCCTCAATTACACTTGCCGCGCGCGATGGCCGCCGCCCAGAAGGGGAGGGCGAAGATGCCGCCCACACCGACGTTGAATTTCCCCAGCGGCGTATTCACGACGGTGCCGGAAGGCTGGAACCTGGTTGCGTTCGGTCCCAGGCAGCCGGGTTTCTGCGCTTCCGAAAAGCCGCGTTCGAATTTCTGGTAAGACGCGTCGGCGCTGAGTGCCTTGCCCTGCTCGCGCTTGATGCCAGCGCCGGTTCCGGCGTCGGCGCCGCTGCGCCCCTCTTCAAGCAGGGTTTCGCGCACGGCCTTGCTGATGAGCTCGTCAGTCAGGCGCAGGCGGGGCGGGGGCGGCGCGCTCTCCTTGCGCTCTTCGAGCTCCTGCGCCATCGCCTGCCAGCCGGTCAGGCATAGCCCCATCGCCGTCATCCAGATCCAGAACCGCATCGCTCGCACGTAGAGTTACCGGGAAGCCAACTGTACACGACTTATTGAACACGCGATGATCTTGCACAATTGGTTACATTTCCAACGTACAATGCATCATCCTATGCACGCACGAGGTACCGATGAAACGCCTTCTTGCCCTGATGGCCGCGCTGTTGATCACGCTGCCGGCCGTGGCCGCCAATGCCAATCCCGCGCTCAAGAAACAGGTCGACGCCTTCGTCGACAGCTGGCACGACGATGCCGCCCATGCGCGCATGGCCTACTTCGACAAGATGGCGCCGGACGGCGTCTACATCGGCACCGACCGCAGCGAGCTGTGGCAGCGCGATGCCTTCAAAGCCTGGGCGCGCAAGTATTTCGAAGGGAAGAAATCGGCCTGGTCGTTCAAGGCCACGCGCCGTAACGTGTATACTTCCGGTGATGGCAAGCTGATCTGGTTCGACGAACTGCTCGACACGGCAAACATGGGTCATTGCATGGCCAGTGGCGTGATCCGCAAGACGGACAAGGGTTTCGAGATCCTGCATTACCAGCTGTCGATGGCGGTGCCGAACGAAGTCGCGGGCCAGGTCACCGAACTGGTCAGGAAAGCCGAGGCCACGCCGGGCAGTGCTATTCATTGATTGAATGGCATCGACTGTTACCAATTCGCGACAGCATATCAATTGCGTATTAACAATGCCGGTGTAACCCGGTTAGAATGTTGCCTTGCAACAATCCGTAATTCCTCAATAGAACTTTTCTGTGGGGTAAGTTAGAGAAGCTGCTCCATGGGAACCTATTACGACATCGCACACTGGCGCTCCAGGGTCTTTTCGTCCCTGTTGTCGTATGTGGTCATGCTCGGCACGCTCGCCGCAGTGCCCAGCATCGGCCTGTCCATCAGCGAAGGCCTGTGGCCGGTTGCCCTGATGGACAGCGTGGCGCTGGCTTGGGTGACCGCGCTGTGGCGCCTGCCGCGCCTGAGCTACACCTTCCGCGTCCTCAATTTCCTGGCGATCCTGTACCTGATCGGCATCGGCCTGATGCTCACCGTCGGCCCGGTCAGCCAGATCTTCCTGATGGCGCTGCCCGTGCTGGGCGTGGTGCTGCTGAACATGCGCTGGGCGCTGGGCGCGCTGGTCTGGAGCGGGGCTTCGATCCTGGTGCTCGGCTTGACCGGCTACGCCCGGCTGTACGTGACCGGGCTGGAAGAGTACCAACTCCTGCCCTGCCTGATCGTCACCCTGAATTATCTGTTCGTGGGTGCGCTGATCACGCTGACCTGCGGCAGCCTGCTGCAGCGCCTCGACAACTCGATGGCCGAACTGGGCCGGACTGCCGACTCGCTCGAGGAGGGCCACGCCCGCCTGCACGAGCTGAACGCCGAGCTGCGCCTGACCTCGGCCGCGGTGGCGCGCCTGAACGACATGGTGCTGATTGCCAGGGTGGTGGACGGTACCGCCGCCGAACAGCCGATCATCTTCGCCAACGACGCCTTCGTGCGCCGTACCGGCTATACGCGCGAGGAAGTGGTGGGGCAGAGCATGCGCATCCTGCACGGCCCCGAAACCGACCAGGCCGAAGTCGCGCGCATCGTCGCGGCCATGGCACGCGGCGAGGCTGCCAAAGCCGAGATGGTGAATTACACCCGCCGCGGCGAGAAGTACTGGGTCGAGATGGAGCTGGTGCCCTTCGCCGACGAAGGCGGCCGCAACACGCACTGGGTGGTGGTGGGGCGCGACATCACCGAGCGCCGCAACGCCGCCGACGCCATCCACCGCCTGGCCTTCTACGATGTGCTGACCGGCCTGCCGAATCGCCGCCTGCTGATCGAGCGCCTCGACGCCATGATCGCGCGCGCGCACATGGGCACCGGCCTGGGCGCGGTGTTGTTCATCGACCTCGATAACTTCAAGACCATCAACGACGCGCGCGGCCATGCGATCGGCGACACCATGCTGAAACACGCAGCGCAGCGCGTGGCGGCGGTGCTGCGCCAGGGCGACACCGTGGCCCGCCTGGGCGGCGACGAGTTCGTGGTGGTGCTCGAGAACCTGGGCGGCGACGCGCTGCGCGCCACCGCCGCGGCGCAGATGGTCGCCGAGAAGATCCGCGGCGCGCTGGCCGAGCAGGTCGAGATCGGCGGCCAGATCTACCATGCCTCCGCCAGCATCGGCATCGCCTTGCCGCTGCGCGCCGGCCAGGCCGGGCACGACCTGCTGCGCGAAGCCGATACCGCCATGTACCACGCCAAGGTGGCGGGCCGCAACGGCGTGGCCCTGTTCGAAGACGGCATGCTGGCCGAGGCCGAGCGCAAGCTGACGCTGGAGCGCGACCTCGCCCAGGCCATGGAGAGCGGCGAACTGTCGATGCACCTGCAACTGCAGATCGACCACCGCCACGTGCCGGTGGGCGCCGAGCTCTTGATGCGCTGGTGCCGCCCGGACGGCAGCTTCGTGCCGCCCGACGTGTTCATCCCGGCCGCCGAATCGAGCGGCCTGATTTACCCGCTCGGCCAGTGGGTGCTGCGCCAGGCCTGCGAATACTGGCTGCGCCTGCAGCGTGCCGGCATGGCGGTGCCGCTGTCGGTGAACGTCAGCCCGCTGCAGTTCCGCCAGCCCGATTTCGTCGAGCAGGTGTGCGCGATCCTGGTCGAAACCGGCGCGCCGGCCAGCCAGCTGATCTTCGAGGTCACCGAAGGCTTGCTGGTGAATGACCTGAACGAAACCATCGCCCGCATGCACGAGCTGGCGCAGATGGGCATCCGCTTCTCGATCGACGATTTCGGCACCGGCTATTCGAACCTGGCCTACCTGAAGAAGATGCCGCTGTACGAGCTCAAGATCGACAAGAGCTTCATTCGCGACACCCCGGGCGACGTGAACGGCACCGCGATCGTGCAGTCGATCCTGGCGATGGCCGACCACCTCGGCCTGCGCGTGGTGGCCGAAGGCGTCGAAACCGGCGAGCAGGCGGCGTTCCTGGCCGCCAACCGCAAGCCGGCGATGCAGGGCTTCCTGTTCTCGCGCCCGGTCCCGCTGGACGACTTCATTTCCCAGATGAAGGTGTGGCGGGCCAAAGCCGCCGCCTAGCGCCTCACTTGACGAGCGCGAGGGCTTGCCTGCCGCTTTCCAGCGTCGGCAGCAGGCGCACGCCGGCGATGCCTTCGAGGCGCGCCACACCGGCGCCGCCGGCCCACAGTTCGACTTCCGCAGGCAGGGCCTGGCGCAGCTGCGTCAGCACCGGCGTCACCTGGCGCCGCGCATAGGCGGCCGAGAACGACAGCGCGACGACATCGGTGCCGTAGGCACTGGCCGCGCGCGCGATGTCGAGCAGCGGCGTTTCCGTGCCCAGCGAGATGCAGGTCGCACCTTCGAGCGAGAACAGGGCTTCGGCCATCAGCAGGCCGAGGCCGTGCGCCTCGCCGGAGACGGTGGTCAGCAGGATGCGCGGTCCGTGGCGCGCGACCGGCAGGTCGGCGATCGCCTGGCGCAGCTGCTGCTGGGCCGCCTCGGTAAAGAAATGCTCGTCGAAGACGTCGAAGCTGCCGTTTTCCCAGCAATCGCCCACCGCGGTGGCGAGCGGCGCCATGGTCTGCTCGACGAAGTTCTCCAGTCCCTGGCGCGCCAGCGCCTGGCGCAGCGCGTGCCGGAACACGCCCGGCTCGCGCGCGCGGATCTCGTCCAGCAGGCGGGCGATGGCGGCGGATTGCGCGGCGCGTGCCGGCGTGGCGGCGCGCTGCGGCACGGCCAGCGCACTGAGTTCGTCGTGCGCCATCGCCGCCAGGGCGCCGGGGCGGTGGCCCTGGTCCATCAGGCGCTTCATCAGGCGCAGGCGTTCCACCTGCTCGGCAGGGTAGCAGCGTTCGCCGTTCGCATCGCGCACCGGCTGCGGAAAGCCGTAGCGCCGTTCCCAGACGCGCAGCACGTCCTTGGACAGGCGCGTCTCGCGTTCGACAGCGGCGATGCTGAAAGTGGTGGAGGGTGTCGTGGTCATGTGAGTCTGTATTCTAGCCCCTTGGCGCCGCCTCTGCCGCACCGCGGCACAGCAGGGCGGCGCCATCGTAGCGGATCACGGCCAGCAGGCGCCGCAGATCGTGGTCGAGGCGCCTTTCCGCGCCGCTGAAGGGCACCAGTTCGACGATGCGCCCCATGCAGCTCAGCAGGCCGGGGCCAAGCTGCGGCGGCAAGCCGTCGGGGTAGCGCAGCGCGCAGGCCTGGCGCACCGCTACCAGCAGGGCCGCCGCGATCTGTTCGGTGAGTTCGATCACGCGCAGGCTTTCGCGCGCCGCACTGGTGCCGGTGCCGATTTTGTGGAAGACCGTATCCGGCGCCAGCCTGTGGGCTTCCACGGTCCATGCCGAGACGTTGCGTTGCAGCGCCTTCAGGCCCTGGTGGACGGCGGTACGCGCCACGACCGCGCTGCGCAGGCTGGACAGCAGGCCGTGATGGCTGGCATCGGCCAGCAGCGCAAGCTGGTGTTCGAACAGGTTGGCGAGCTTGCCTGCCGCATTCCTCATCCCGTCCATCGCATAGGTGATGTGGCCGCCGTGCTCATGTCCGCCATGCAGCAGGCGGCCGCCTTCGAGGTCGACCAGCAGGGCGCCGCTGGGGCTGTTCAGTTCCAGTTCGATGTGGCGGACCATCCAGGGCAGGGCGTCCATCAGCACCCCGATCACGTGCGGCGCGCAGCGGATCGCGTCGTGCGCTTCGGCGCCGGGCGCCGTGCCGCTGCGGTCGCCGAGGTCGGCGCGGATCCAGCCCGCCGCCTGCGCCATGCCGGGATAGGGCTTGGCCGCGAACAGGGCGGCGTCGAAGTGCTTGCCCCTGTCGCCCAGGGCGAGGACGGCGAGCGCGGTGATGCGGGCTGCCAGGCGGCACAGGGTCTCGGCGCGTGCCGCGGCCAGGCAGGCCAGACCGGTCATGGCCGCGCTGCCGGCGCTTTCGTGCGGCACTTCCGGCAGGACGTCGTGTTCCAGCAAATCGCACAGCAGCCGCAGCTGCTCGATGCTGGCGCCGGACTGGCCGCGGCTCAGCGAGGCCAGGCGTACCGCCAGGATCGCGCGGGTCTGCTCCGGCGTGAAGGCGGTGCCGGCACCGTCATCATCCCAGGCGAACAGGGCTTGCGCCGCTTCCCCGGCCGCCGTGCGTGTCGCTGCCGCCGCGTCGCCCCCGCCGGCAAGACGCGCCAGCAGCGCGGCCCCGGCTTCGATGCGTGCGACAAAGGCGGGGTCGCCCGACAGCACCGGACGGGCGCGGCGCGCAGCCAGCGCCACCACCTCGTCCAGGGTCACCGGGCCGGCCCCGAACACCACGGCGGGCAGCTCGCCGGCGGGCAGGTCGAGGTGCACGATCATGTCGCGAGGCTCCAGTCGGCCGGCTTGCCCAGGGCGCCGCGCGGGATGCTGCGGCCCAGCGTGATCGCCTTCGGCCGTTCGGGCGCCGCCAGGTTCGCGTCGATCCAGCTGCGCAAAGCCTGTACCAGGCCGGCATCGGCTTCGGCGCCGGCCCTGGGCACGATGAAGGCTTTCAGGCGCTGGCCTTCGTCGGGACGCATCAGGCGCACGGCAGCGTCTTCCACCAGCGGATGCGTGAGCAGGGCCTGGCGCACCTGCTCCGGAAAGACGTTGATGCCGCCGACCTGGACCGCGGCATCGCGGCGCGCGCCGAGGGTGAAGGTAGCCGGTCCGCACCAGCGCAGGCCGTCCTGCGCGCGGAGCAGTTGCGCCGCGCCGTCCGGGCCGCGGCGCAGCAGGCTGTCGTCGCTGTCCGGCGTGCGCTCGATATGCGGCAGCAGGCGGTAGGCATCGCGGTGCGAGGCGCGCCATCCGAGGCCGCCGGTCTCGGACGCGCCATACACCTGGACCAGGCGCAGCCCGGCCGTTTGCGCGCGCTCGGCCACGGCGTCGGGGCAGGGCGCGGTCGAGCTGACGCCGATCACGTCGGCCGGGAAGGCCGTCGCGGCGGCGATATCGGCACCGACTGCGGCCTGCCAGAACTGCGGATGGCCGACCACCAGGTCGCCGGGCAGCACGTGCCGCGCCAGCTGCGAAGGCAGGCGCGCGCGCACGCTGACGACCTGCGCGGGGTCGATGCCGAGGTGACGCGGCAGCAGCACGCCGAACAGGAAACCGTAGATGTGGTGGCTGGGCACGGCCAGCAGCAGGCGCCGGCGCCCCGGGAACAGGGTGGCCAGGCTGGCCGCTTCCTGCTCCAGCGCGGCCAGCGCATGCGCGCAGCGTTTCGGCTCGCCGGTGCTGCCCGAGGTGCGGAAGGTCAGCTCGCCGTCCCAGTGTTCCAGGCCTGCCGTGGCGATGTCGAGCCAGCCGGCCAGGGTGCGGCGCGCCAGCAGATAGTCTTCGACGCCGCTGCGCTGCATCTGCAGGGTTTCCGCCAGGCTGCCCGCCAACTGCAGCAGCTCCAGCGAATCGACGCCGAGGTCGTGCTGCAGCGACAGCGAAGCACTCCAGCCCTCGGGCAGCAGCAGCGGATCGTGGCGCAGCGCCGCCAGCTCGGCCGCCACCAGGTCGGCCACCACGCGCAGCAGCGCGTCGCGGTCGGTCCACCAGGGCGTGAGAAGCGTGCCGGTCGTCTGCATGGGCTTACAGGCGCTTGACGAAGATCCAGAAGCTGCCGTCGCTGATGGCCTTCTTCATGTGGATCTTGACCTTGGTCGGCGTCATCTTGTAGTCGAACACGTACTCGAACATCGTGTTCAGGTTGTTCGAACGGACGCCGGCATCGAACACGCCCTTGAAGCGGGCGGTGTTGGTGCAGGGCGCGACGTCGCGGAAGAAGTTGGTGCCGATCACGGCGCTGGCGATACGGCCGGTGATCTGCGCTTCCGCTTCGTTGTAGCGCAGGACCTTGCCCTGGGCGTCGAGCTGGATGGCGCCGAAGGCCAGTTCGTCGATCTGCTTGCCGGTCATCTTGGCAAGCGAATTGTCGATGTCGTCCTTGCCGAAGGCGATGATGTTGAGGCTTGACTGCATGGTGCTCCTTTATCCGTTTTGTAAGATTGAACCACAAATTTGTCTAGGACAAAGTACGATTGTATATTACTTTTCGGCAATGCTGTTAATTTGTCCTGGACAAATCGTGCGGACCCCATGGCGGCCACATGGTCCGATCGACCACAGGCGGGCGATATGCTAAGGTGGCGCCCGTGAGCAGCTTTTCGACTTCATCCCCATCCCCGGCCGGCCGCTACGTCGGCCGCTTCGCCCCTTCGCCGACCGGCCCGCTGCATGCGGGCTCGCTGGTGGCGGCCCTGGCCAGCTACCTCGATGCGCGCGCCAACGGCGGCATCTGGCTGATCCGCATCGAAGACATCGACGAGGGCCGCGCCGTGCCCGGCGCTGCCGAGACCATCCTCGAACAGCTGGACTGGCTGGGCATGCATTCGGACGGCGAGATCGTCTGGCAGAGCCGGCGCAAGGATCTGTACCAGGCCGCGCGCGAACGCATCGCCGGTCACGTGTACGGCTGCGGCTGCAACCGCAGGGAGATCGCCGATTCGCGCCTCGGCGTGGGGCCGGACGGCGCCGCCATCTATCCGGGCACCTGCCGCCATGGCCTGGCGCCGGGGCGCGAGGCGCGCAGCCTGCGCCTGCGGGTGCCGGAGGCGGGCGAGGACCTGGTGGCGTTCCGCGACCGCTTTGCCGGCTGGCAGGAACAGCGGCTGGCGCTGGAATCCGGGGACTTCGTGCTCAAGCGCGCCGACGGCTATTGGGCCTACCAGCTGGCGGTGGTGGTGGACGATGCGCAGCAGGGTGTGACGGACGTCGTGCGTGGCGCCGACCTGCTCGACTCGACCCCGCGCCAGATCTACCTGCAGCGCCTGCTGGGCGTGCCCACGCCGCGCTACCTGCACGTGCCGGTGGTGCGCAATGCGCAGGGCGAGAAGCTGTCCAAGCAGACGGGTGCGCTGGCCGTGCTGCCGGCAACACAGGACAACAGGGAAGAGGCCGCCGTCGCAGCGCTGCAACAGGCGGCCGGGTACCTCGGGCTGCAATGCGCCGCGCCAGCATCGGCGATCACGAGCCTGTCCGCGTTCTGGCAGCAGGCGGTCCCGGCCTGGGCCAAGCTGCTTGCCGAACGCGGTGCTGCGCTGGCTGTCTAGTCCTCCACGTAGCTACTTCTGCCAACCGGCCTCCAGACGCCGCCGCCGGCCCATCCATACCAGCGCGCCGAGGCCGCCTGCCAGCAGTGCCCACTCTGACGGTTCCGGTACCGGCGCGGCAACGACGAAGCCGCGGATCTCGCCGTTCGGGAAGGCGGTGGTGTGGATGTTGACGTAGGCTTCATTGGCGTTCATGCCCGTCAGCAGCGCCGACGCCGCGCTCTGCGCCGTGCCGCCGTTGGCGGCCAGGAATGCCGGATCGAAGATCGATTCGTCGCTCAAGGACAGCGAGCCGGTGTACTGGCCCGCGTGGACGTCGGTCGGGAAGCCGGCGAAGGGCACCGCTACCGGCGCCACGCCGGTGAACGCGTCGGTGGTGCAGCAGTGCACGTGGGCGTCCACCGTAGCCCCGGTCAGGTCGCGGAACGGCATGTCGACCATCAGCTTGTCGCCGCCGATGTCGATGGTCACCAGGCTGTTGCCGGGCGAGCCATTCGGGGGACTTTCGGCGGGGCCGCTGGCGACGGCCCGGTAGGTCTGGGCGAACGCCGGGGCGGCCAGCCCCACCGTCGCTGCCAGTGTCAGAACAGACAGAACTTGTTTCATGGAATACCTCCTGTTGAACAGAGCCTCTGCAACGCACCCCGTCCTGGGGTGCCGTCAAAACTTAGCACTGGCGGATGGCCCGGACTCGCACGGTACGGCTGAGATAGTGCCTATGGGCTGCTGACATTTGGAAATCTTGGCATAATAGATTAATTGACCAGATATTCAGTAAATATGCGATACAAATTCCTGGCCCTACCGCTCGTTTTCGTATCATGTCTGGCGCAAGCCCAGGATGCATCGCTGCTGGCGGGCGCAATGCGGGTCGACCAGAACGAAGACGACACGTCCTTCGCGGTGGCCCTCGGCTACACGCACCACATCAACAAATATCTCTCGGTGAGCGCCGACTACCTGAACGAAGGCCATCCGAAGCTGCACCACCGCGACGGCCTCGGCGCCCAGCTCTGGCTGCGCACCCCGGTGCCCGAACGCGGCTGGTCTTTCGCGGCGGGCTTCGGACCCTACTATTACTTCGATACCACCACCGGCAACGGCTCGTTCACCGACTACCGCAACGAGCATGGCTGGGGCCAGCTGATGAGCCTGAGCGCCAAGTACCACCTGGCCTCGAACGTCTATCTCGAAACGCGCCTGGCGCACACCCACGGCATCACCTCGCACGACACCACGATGCTGCTGTTCGGCGCCGGCTACGAGTTGGGCAGCCAGCCGCGCGCGATCCGCCTGCAGAACGCGGAGAAGGGCGACAACACGCTGATGCTGCTGGCCGGCCGCTCGATCGTGAACAGCTTCAAGTCCGAGACCGCGACTTCCTACGGCGTGGAATACCGCCGCACGGTCAATCCGAACGTCGAGTGGAGCGTGATCCTGATGAGCGAAGGGAAGGTCGATGCGGCCGAGCGCAAGGGCGTCAGCGGCCAGGTCTGGCTGCTGCGCCCGTTCACCGAGCGCACGGTGCTGGAGATGGGCTTCGGCGCCTATGCGATGCGCGACCAGTTCGACCGCACGGACGCCAACGACGAACGCGAGAGCCACGTCGCGCCGATCGCCTCGATCGGCATGCGCTACCGCATCAACGACACCTGGCGCGCCCAGCTCACCTGGAGCCGCGTCATCACCAATTACGAGCGCGATTCGGACGTGTTCATGCTGGGTGCCGGCGTCGCTTTCTGATCAGGTGCCGGCCTTCGGTTGCTTCATGATCGAGATGCCGCCGTCGGCTTCGAGGAAAGCGCACTGCATCTCGTGACGGGCGCAGCCGGCTTCGCGCAGGGCCTGCTCGATGTCGATCTGGCCGATGCGGTTGCGCTGCATGACCTTGTCGAAGAAGACGCCGTCGCGCCCGATCAGCACCACGTCGCCCTCGACCAGCGCCTCCACCTTCCTGCTGCGTGCCGACAGCAGGCCGATGCTGCCGTTGAGCACGATGAGCGTGGCGGCGATGATCAAACCGCCGCTGACGGAATCGTCGCCGCCGGACAGGCCGTTCGAGACCGCTTCCGACAGCAGCATGACGACCAGCAGGTCGAAGGGCGTGAACTGACCGATGGTCCGGCGCCCGGACAGCCGCACCATGACCAGCAGCGCAATGTAGATCATCGCGCCGCGGACGATGAATTCCCACCAGGGTAGATCCATATCGAACATGACGGCCTCTCATGGAATGCTTGTGCTTGAGAGGATTGTAATGACGCGCCAGCTGTTTGATTGTTCGCTAGGGAACGGAGTGGGCCTCCGGCGTCACCACCCGCACCACCGTCTCGCAATAATCCCGGAACCCCATCCGCAGATACAGCCCGTGCGCGGCCTCGTTCGCGCGCATCACGTGCAGGAATGGCGTCTCGCCGCGCAGCAGCTGGCGCCGGATCAGCTTCAGCATCAGGCGGTGCGCGAGGCCGCGGCCCTGGTGCTCGGGGTGGGTGCAGACGCCGCTGATCTCGTGCAGGCCGGCGGCGGCCATGCGTTCGCCGGCCATCGCGATCAAGCGGTCCCCATCGTCGAAGTAGCCGAAGTACTCGCCCAGCTCGATGGTGCGCGGACCGAAGGGGCCGGGCTTGGTGAGCAGGGCCAGCGCCACGGCCTGCCCGGCATGGCGGGCGTCGAGCGGGACGGCGTCCGGCGCGGCGTCCTGCTGCGGCATGGCGCCGTCCCAGATCATCCGGTACATCGTCGATTCGGCCTCGATGCGCCAGCCTGCGGGGGCGGGTCCGGACCAGGCATCGCAGTAGAAGCGCTCGCCCGATTCGACGAAGGGCAGCAGGGCCGCGAAGTCCGGCTGCTGCGGATCGGGGAAGCCGACGATGGGCGAGAAGCCGGGCGCGTAGCGGCGCGCGCTGGCGGTGCCGGTCGAAAGGTGGGCGTGGGTGCCGCTCAGCGTATTCCAAAAGATGTTGTCGAGCGGGTGGGCCATGGTCTCAGCTTGTTGCTTCCGGATGGCGCGCCAGCCAGGCGGCCAGCGCCAGTTCGTAGTTCTCCTGCGCGATCTGGTAGGCGTCGAACACGCACATGACGCAGCCGGTGCCGCAGCAATCCTCGAGTTCCGGCTCCCTGGGCGGCTGCGGACGCGGGTCCGGTTCCACCGGCATCGACGACCCGCTCACGATTCCTTCCCGCCATTCAGGATGGCCTGGATTTCCTCGCGCTCCTTCTTGCTGACGTGGCCGCGCAGGGCGGCCAGCACCAGCGCCTTGCCGGAGCCGGAAAAGGCTTTGGTGATCAACTCGCTGACCAGGCTGGTCTGCAGGGTGTCCTGCGGCTGGGCCGGCGCATACACGTGGGCGCGCTGGGTCTCGTCGCGCAGCAGCAGGCCTTTGCCGTGCATGAGCTGCAGCAGGCGCAGCACGGTGGCGGCCGTCATGTCGGGACGCTCGGCGGCAATCGCTTCGTGCACCTGCCTGGCCGTGGCGGGGCCCAGCTGCCACAGGATGCGCAGCAGTTCCAGTTCGGACGGTGTCGGTTTGGGAGGAGAAGCGGGAGACGGCATGCGGTGCAGCATACCGTCTCCGGCCGCGGATGTCACTCGGTCAGCTCGTATTCGCGCAGCGAAAACACCATCCTGCCGCCTTGCTTCTGGCAGACCCCGGTCATGGTTTCGCCGGGACGCAGGGTGAACATCATGCGGGTGCCCGGCTTCCTGGCGGCGCAATCGGCGTGGGCGCTGGCCGGCACCTTGGGAATCTTCGGTGCAGGCGGCGGGGCGGGTGGCGCGGGTGGGGCGGCCGGCGCCGGCATGGCTGGCATCGCGGGCATGGCAGGCGCAGCGGGTGCAGCGGGTGCGGCAGGCGCGGCATCGGCGGGCGCGTCGGCCATCGCGATATCCGGCGCCGGTGGTGCGGGCGGGGCAGGCGGCGCCGGCAGGGCAGGCGGTGCGGGCGGACGCGGCGGCTTCGGCGCTTTCGGCGGCGGCGGGCACTTGGCGTCGGCCGCGCCGCAGTTGACGTAGACGTGGACGTCGGCCTGGCTGGCGCCGGCGGCGCTGGACAGCAGGGCAAACATCAGGACGGCGGCATGGTGTTTCATGGTGTTCTCCTCGGGTTGGAATGTGAGGATGGTGCCGCCCGAATGTGGAGAAAAAATGAAGACCGCTATAAATCGAAGCGGTAGCCGAGCCCGTAGATCGAATGGATGGCCTCCACGCCCGGCAGCGCGGCGTCCAGCTTGCGGCGCAGGTTCTTGACGTGGCTGTCGATGGCGCGGTCGGCGACATCGAGGCTGGCATTGCCCTCGCGCGCGGCGTCCAGCAGTTGGGCGCGCGAAAACACCTGGCCCGGCCGGCGCGCGAGCGCCGCCAGGATGCCGTATTCGGTCGGCGTCAGCTCCAGCGGCCGGCCCTGGATGCGGATGCGGCGCGCGGCCCCGTCGATGTCGATGCTGGGCGCAGCTGAGGACACCGGCGCGGAGCCCGGCGCGGCCGCGGACGGTCCGGCGCGGCGCAGGATGGCCTTGATGCGCGCCATCAGCTCGCGCGGGCTGAAGGGCTTGCAGAGGTAGTCGTCGGCGCCGGCTTCGAGGCCGAGCAGGCGGTCGATCTCCTCCACGCGCGCCGTGACCATCACGATGGCGACATTCGAAAAGCCGCGTACAGCGCGGCACACGGACAGGCCGTCCAGGCCGGGCAGCATCAGGTCGAGCACCACCAGTGCCGGCGGCTGGCGCCGGATCGCGTCCAGGGCCAGGGCGCCATCGCTGAATACGGTGGCCCGGTAGCCGGCGGCGCGCGCATAGTCGGCCACCAGCGCGGCCAGTTCGGGTTCGTCTTCGACGATGAAGATGTCAAGGCTCATGGGCGCTCCGCAAGCGGCATTGCGATGGTAACGCGCAGGCCGCCCAGCGGCGAATGCGCGAAAGCGAGCGACCCGCCCTGCGCTTCGAGCAGGCGGCGGCACAGGGCCAGGCCGAGGCCGGCGCCGCCGTGCGCGCGGCTGCGCGAGGCGTCGACGCGGTAGAAGCGCTGCGCCAGGCGCTCGAGCGCCGCGTCGGGCACGCCGGGCGCGCTGTCGTCCAGATGCAGCCGCAGCAGCCCTTCATCGCGTCCGGCGCTCAGCACCACCCGCCCACCGGCGGTGGTGTAGCGCAGGCTGTTCTCGAGCAGGTTGTCGAGCACCTGGCGCATGCGGTCCGGGTCGGCCGAGACCTGCGCGCGCGGCGGTGGCGCTGCGATGTCCAGCCTCAAACCCGCCGCCTGCAGGCGCGCTTCGAAAGCCCGGGCCTGGCCGGCCGCCAGCTGCCACAGGTCGAGGCGCTCGGGCTTGACGTCGAGGGCGCCGACGTCGGCCCGCGCCAGCGCATATAGTTCGTCGATCAGCTTGTTCAGGGCCAGCACCTGGCGCAGCATGGCGTCCACCGTGTCCGGGTTGGCGCTGCGCACGCCGTCCTGGATCGCTTCGAGTTGCGCGCGCAGCACCGCCAGCGGCGTGCGCAGTTCGTGCGAGGTGTCGGCCACCCACTGGCGGCGCGCGCTTTCCGCGCTGTCGAGGCGCTGCGCCAGGGTGTTGAAGTGGCGCGCCAGTTCGCCCAGTTCGTCGCTGCGCGCCGCCGGCAGACGCACGTCGAAGCGGCCTTCGGCCAGCGTGCTGGCGCCCATCGCCAGCGCCTGGATCGGGCGGCGGAAATGGCGCGCCAGCAGGGTCGCCGCCAGCGCCGAGAAGGCCACCGCGAAGGCGAGGATCCACCACAGGCTCGCGCCCAGCTGGTCGAGGAAGGCCAGCGCCATCGCATCGCTCGGCCGGTGGCTGCGCGCCACGCCGAGGTAGCCGACCGTGCGGCCATCGACTTCGATGGGCCGGCGCGCCAGCGGGATCGCATCCGGCTTGCGTCCCGCCAGCCAGCGGCCGTCGGCGTCGAGCAGGGTGATGCGCTGGGGCAGGGAAGCGTCGACGCCCGGTTCGGGGCCGATCGCGGGGACTGCATCGGGTAGCGTCGCGGGTACCGTGGCGGGCGCTGGATCGGCCGCCGGCGCAGCTGCTGGAGCGGTCGCCGGGTTAGCCACAACGCGTGGCGCAGGCAAGGGCGGCAGCGGCGGCGCGGGTGGCCGGGGTGGCGCAGGCACAGTAAACCGCTGGACTGGCGCGGCCGGTGCCGCTTCAGCTGCGGGGGCAGCAGGGGCCGCGGGTGCGGCAGGTGCGGCAGGTGCCGCGGGCGCCGGCTCGGGCAATTCGATCTCCGGCGCCGCCGGTGCGGGCGGCGCGGCGGGCACGCTCAAGGCCGCCTCGTCGCGCACGCTTTGCAGGCGTTCCAGCTCGCGCGCGATCCAGGCGCGGCGGCCGTCGCCATCGCCTGCCGGCAGAAAGCCCCAGCCGCCTTGCTTGCGGTACTGGCGCGCCAGCGATCCGGACAGCTCATCGAGGCGGTCCAGCTCGATCCCGACCGCGTAATCGCCGAAGCCTGCCAGCACGTTCTGGCGCAGCAGATAGACGGCGCCCGCCGCCACCGCGAGGATCGCGAGCAGGACGGAAGCGAACAGGCGATGGCCGATCGAGATCTTCAACGTGTCTTCAATGGTGGGCAACGCGCCATTCTAGGCCAAGTCGCCGGCCGGGGGGCGATTTCGATTGACGTACTGGCAAGCCCTCATTAGCATCTGGCGGGTTCGATCAACGGAGCCCATCCATGCCATTCGCCGCATCCCGTACTTTGCTTGCCGCCGCCATCTTCGCCAGCGCCGCGCCGGCCTTCGCCGCCGTGCAAACCGCGCCGCTGGCGACCACCGAGGCCGGCAAGCTGGCGGGCACGGTCGAAGACGGGGTGGCAAGCTGGAAGGGCATCCCCTTTGCCGCGCCGCCGGTGGGGCAGCTGCGCTGGCGCGCGCCGCAGCCGGCCGCGCCCTGGTCCGGCGTGCGCCAGGCTGTCGAGTATGCCCACGACTGCATGCAGCTGCCCTTCGCCAGCGACGCCGCGCCGCTCGGCACTGCGCCAAGCGAGGACTGCCTGTACGCGAACGTCTGGCGCCCGGCCGCAAGCCCGGGTGCCAAAGCGAAGGCGAACAAGCTGCCGGTGCTGGTCTGGATCTATGGCGGCGGCTTCGTCAACGGCGGCAGCTCGCCGCCCACCTATTCGGGGGCGCGCCTGGCGAAGCAGGGTGTGGTGGTGGTCAGCTTCAATTACCGGCTCGGGCGCTTCGGTTTCTTCGCCCATCCGGCGCTGAGCCGGGAAACCGGCGACGGCGTGCTGGGGAATTATGGTTTCATGGACCAGCTCGCGGCGCTGCAGTGGGTAAAGCGCAACGTCGCGGCTTTCGGCGGCGACCCGAGCCAGGTCACGATCTTCGGCGAGTCGGCCGGCGGCATGTCGGTCAACACCCTGCTGACCTCGCCGCTGGCGCAGGGCCTGTTCGCCAGGGCCGCGGTGCTGTCCGGCGGCGATGGCGGGACCTCGCCGGCGCCGCTGGCTTTCGTCGAGCAGGCCGGCGTCAACCTCGCAGCCAAAAAAGGTATCGCCGCGGACGATCCGCAGGCGCTCGACAAGCTGCGCGCGTTGCCGGCGGACGAGGTGGTGGACGGCATGAACCTCGCCAGCCGGCCTAGCGGCGATGCGCCGACCTATGTCGGTCCGTTCGCCGACGGAAAACTGGCGATCGACTCGGGCCGCGCCTTTGCCGAGGGCCGTTTCGCCAAGGTGCCGGTGATGATCGGCGCCACCAGCGCGGACATCGGCGGCAAGACCGGCTTCATGGTGGCCGGCGCGCGCAGCCTGGCGGGAACCCTGGCCGGACAGGGCGTGCCGGTGTACGCCTACCGCTTCTCCTACGTGGCGGAATCCTTGCGCGAGCAGGGTGCCCAGCACGCGACCGACATCCCCTTCTTCATGGACACCGCCGCCATCAAGTACGGCGACAAGACCAGCGCGCGCGACCGCGCCATGAGCCGGGCGATGAGCACCTACCTCGTCAACTTCGCCAAACACGGTGACCCGAACGGCGCCGGCCTGCCGGCCTGGCCGCGTTACGCGCGCGCCAGCGACGCCATCATGGATTTCGCAGTCGCCGGCAAGCCTGTAGCAGGGAAAGATCCATGGGGAAGCGAGATTGACGCGGCACAGGCCGCAAAGCCTTGAGCCCGCGCCGCCTGCGCACAGGTGACAAAGAACGCATTTTGCGGCGCCGGTTTTTGCTAATGTAGCGAACTCAAAATTGACGGGGAATTTCATGAAGCGGATCGTCGGCTGGCTGTTCATGTTGTGCATGCTCGTGGCGTGCAGCGATCCGGACCAGGGTCCGGCCCTGGGTCCGTTCGCGGCCATCACGAAAACCGAAACCGACAAGCCCTTCAACATCGTCCCGCCTTCGTCGAAGAGCCCGGCGCCGTTCAGCTACACCAGCAGCAATCAGGCGGTCGCCGTCATCGCCGGCAGCCTCGTCACCATCAAGGGACCGGGGGAAACGACGATCACCGCGACCCAGCCCGGCACCGGCGGCTGGGGCCCGACCTCGGCATCGACCACGCTGACCGTCACCGCGGTGGCCTGCGAAGCCGGCAGCGTGCGCATCAACGGCAACTGCGTGCCGAAGCCGAACTGCGTCGAGCCCGCCGTCCTGACCAACAACCAGTGCATCGTCCCGGCGTCAAATCCGCCGGTGGGGCTGGTGACCTTCGACGCCAAGGCCTGGATGGGCGTGAGCTTCTCGAACAACTGGACCAAGGCGCGCGACTTCTGCGACACCGTGACCATCGACGGGTACGGCAACTGGCGCCTGCCGTCGGTGGCCGAGCTCAAGAAGCTGGCGGCATCCGGCGAGATCGCCGGCCATAACTGGTCGGTCGGCGTGACCTGGGCGTCGGAGATGGGCACGGCATCGGACCAGGCGAGCCACAAGGTCGTCGACCTGGCCACCGGCGCCGATGCCGAACGTCCCGATGCGGCGGACGCTTTCGTCAGCTGCGTGCACTGAAGGTGACAATTGACGCAATTTAAAGGCTAGCCAACTGATATCGTGTTGGGCTGTTCCCTCATCCTCAGCAGCCCTTCATGATTTTCCAGCGTCACCCCGCCGCACTCGCCGTCCACCTCGCCCTGCTGTCCCTGCCGGCCGCCGCGCTGGCCCAGACCGCGCCCGCAACATCGGGCGCAACTTCGGCCGACAAGCCCCTCGCGAAAGAAGCGCCGGCCAAGCAGGACAAGATCACCACCGTCGAAGTGAAGGGCGCGGCCAGCAGCTACGACGCGCGCCGCGACGACACCGCCAGCAAGACCGTGCTGAGCGCGGAAGAGATCCGCAAGTACGGCGACGACAACATCTACGACGTGCTCAAGCGCGCGCCGGGCGTGACCGTCAGCGGCAAGACCCTGCGCATGCGCGGCCTGGGCGCCGGCTATACCCAGATCCTGGTCAACGGCGACCGCCCGCCGCCAGGCTTCAACATGGACACGCTGACGCCCGACCAGATCGAGCGCATCGAGATCATCCGCGCGGCCAGCGCCGAGTATTCGATGCAGGCGATCGCCGGCACCATCAACATCGTGCTGAAGAAGGTGACCAGCAAGGCCCAGCACGATCTGCGCGTCTCCGCTTTCCGTTCGCAGGAGAGCCGGAACTTCGGCGGCGGCGGCACCTGGGCCGACAAGAAGGACCAGCTTTCCTACTTCCTGAACTTCTACCTGTACGGCGGCGACAATGCCTTCACCAGCCGGACCTTCGAGCAGTTCGCGTTGCCCTCGGGCGAAGTGACGCAGGCGCGCCGCGCGGCCTACGACGGCAGCGGCAGCTACCGCGGCGCCGTCCTGTATCCGCGCCTGTCCTGGAAGTTCGAGAACGGCGACGAGCTGAATGCCTCGGTCGGCATCCAGTCGAACCGCAATACCTGGGGCGGCGTCTCGCACACCGACAACCTGGTCGGCAGCTTTGCCAGCCCCGATTATGTCGAGAACCTGCAGAGCAGCCCGGGCGGCATGACGGGCATGCAGGGCGAAGTCGGCTGGATCGCGAAGCTCGCCGGCGGCAAGCTGGACCTGAAGGTGTCGGCGGAGCGCAACCGCAATTACAACGACAGTCTCAACGACATGTACACGGTCGGCCGCGCCCAGCGCCTGCTGCGCGACTGGGATACCGTCGACCGCGGCCACCGCACCAGCCTGCGCGGCAAGTACACGCGCTCGCTGTTCGACGGCCATGCGCTGACCGCCGGCCTGGACGCCAGCGTGCAGGAGAGCGAGCAGACGCGCGACCGCCACGAGCAGTTGAACCAGGCGGCGCCGACCTACTTCGTCGAGACCTTCGCGCCGAAGCTCACGCGCCTGGCCGGCTTCGCGCAGGACGAATGGAGCATCGACAAGCAGCTGTCGGTCTACCTCGGCGCGCGCTGGGAAGGCGTGCGGACCGACAGCGAGGCAAACAGTCCCGAGACCGGCATGCTGAAGACCAGCTCGCGCAGCCACGTGCTCAGCCCCGTGGCCCAGACCCTGTACAAATTCCCGGGCGACAGCGGCCGCCAGCTGCGCCTGGCCCTGACCCGCACCTACAAGGCGCCGACCATCGACCAGCTCACCGCGCGCCGCTGGGAAGCCGCGGTCAACACGCGCTTCGACGCCGATTCGAGCGGCAATCCGGACCTGCGTCCCGAGCTGGCGAACGGCATCGACATCACCTACGAGCACTTCCTGAAGGATGGCGCGATGTTCTCGGCCAGCGTGTCGCGCCGCGCGATCACCGATTACATCCGCACCCGTCTCGACCTCGATGCCAATGGCCGCTGGGTCTACCGTCCGATCAACGACGGCGACGCGCTGGTGCGCTCGCTGCAGCTGGAAGCCAAGACGCCCGGCAAGCTGCTCGGCGAGGCTTTCAAGGATCTCGACCTGCGAGCAAGCTTCAGCCGCAACTGGTCGCACGTCGCCGCCGTCCCCGGCCCCGGCAATACGCTCGATGGCCAGACCCCGATGTCGGCCACGCTGGGCGTCGATTACCGCAAGGGCGACCTGGCCGTCGGTAGCAGCCTGGCCTGGCAGAAGGGCGGCTGGGTGCGCATCTCCGAAGCCCAGTCCCAGCTCCAGCAGACCCGGCGCGACCTCGATGCTTACGTGCTCTACAAGTTCAATCCGCGCTACCAGCTGCGGGTGTCGGCCAACAACATCCTCGGCATGGACAATCCCTCGGACCGGCTCTACCAGGATGCGGCGGGTACGTCGCGCGAGACCGGTTTCCAGCCGGGATCGGTGCGGGTGGGGGCGAATCTGGAGATGAAGTTCTGAGCGCTGAAGTAAAAAATCCGCCGGCGGTGAGCACGGCGGATGAATGCATATCCGGTGTCGGAGATACACAAGAGATAAGAGTGCGGCAAGCTCAGGGGGCGGCTCAGTACACATCCCGCCGGTAACGCCCCTCAGCCGCCAACTGTTCCAGCGCCTCCTTGCCCAGAATATCGGTCAAGGCCTCATGCACCCCGCCCGCCATCCCCTGCAGGCTGCCGCACACATAAATCGCGGCGTCATGCGCCACCCACTGCCGCACCAGCGCCGCCTGCTCGCGCAGCACGTCCTGCACGTAGCGGCGACGCGGCTGGCCCTCCTGCTGGTCGCGCGAGAACGCCAGGTCCAGCTTTTCCAGCCAGCCGGCTTCCACCCAGCCTTCCAGCTCCTCGCGCAGCAGGAAGTCGTGGGCCGCATTGCGTTCGCCGAACAGCAGCCAGTTCTCGCGCACCCCAAGCGCGATGCGGGCGCGCAGCAGACCGCGCAGGCCGGCCAGGCCGCTGCCGTTGCCGATCAAAAGCATGGGCCGGCGTGCGTTGTCGCCGAGGCGGAAGCGCTGGTGTGCGCGAATGCGCAGGGGGATCGTGTCGCTGCCGGATGCAGCTTCGCACAGCCAGCCGGAGGCCGCGCCCGGGCTGCCGTCCTCGCGCTTTTGCAGGCGCACCAGCAGCTCCAGGCGGCCGTCCGCGGGAATCGAGGCGATCGAGTATTCGCGCGGATGCTCGGGGTCCGCGGGCGCGCTGACCTGGGCCAGGTCGCCGGCTTCCCAGGCGGGCAGGCCGCCGTCCAGCGGCGCCAGCACCAGGCGGTAAAGAGGCGCACCCTGGCTGCCGGGGTTGAGCAGCGTGCGCTCGGCGATGCGCCAGCCGGCATAAGCCGGCGCTTCCCAGTCGGGGGCGTCGACGGTGCCGGCCAGGCGGCCCAGGTGGTGCTGCCAGTCTTCCAGGGCCTTGCCGGCGCCGCGGTCGACGTCGATGCGCTCGAACAGCGGCGTGGCGCCGGCCTTGGCCAGCCAGGCGTCCAGCGCGCGGCCGAAACCGCAGAAGTTGGCGTAGCTGCGGTCGCCCAGGGCCAGCACGGCGTAGTGCAGGTGGGCCAGGTCGGCACCCTCCGCCATCAGGCGTTCGGCAAAGCGCGCGGCCGTGTCCGGGGCGTCGCCTTCGCCGTAGGTGCTGGCGACGAACAGGATGCGGGTGGCGCCGCGCAGGCTGCCTTCGTCGAGGCTGGAGATGCACACGGCGCGCGCCGCCAGGCCGCCGGTGGCCAGCAGTTCGGCGCTGCGTTGGGCCAGGTATTCGGCGCTGCCGGTCTGGCTGGCGTACACGACCAGCCAGTCGGCCGCGGGGGCGTGCGCGCTGCGGCGGGCACGCGCCGCGCGCCAGTAGCCCGCGCACAGCGCCAGGTAGCTGGCCGACAGCAGCAGTGCGCCGCCCCAGCGCAGCGGGTCGATCGTCATCATCATTCTTGCAGTCTCATTGCAGCAGCGCGCGCCAGGCTGGCGTGTGCACTTCGCGCAAGCCATCGCCTTCGCGCACCAGGTAGCGCGCCGCCAGGCCGCGCTGTTCGGCGAAGGGCAGGCCGGCGTCCACGCCCATCACGGTCAGCGCGGTCGAGAGCGCATCGGCCGCCATGCAGGTCGGCGCCAGCACCGTGCATGATGCGACATCGTTGGCGATCGGGTAGCCGGTGCGCGGGTCCAGCGTGTGCGAGGCGCGGCGCTGGGCCGGGCTCATGGAAAGCTGGTAGTAACGGCGATAGTCGCCGGAGGTGGCCACCGCCAGGCCGTGCAGGGCGACCACCGCTTGCGGTACCGGGCCAGCTGCGGCATCGGGCACGCCTTCGAGTTCGACCCACCACGGCTGGCCATCGTCCTTGACGCCGGCGCCGCGCAGTTCGCCGCCGACTTCGACCAGGTAGTGGCGCAGGCCCAGCGCTTCCAGGCGCTGCGCCAGGCAGTCGACCGCATAGCCCTTGGCCACCGAGGACAGGTCGAGGATGGCGCCGCCCGGCTGGTACAGCGCGCGCTGGTCGCGGTCCAGGCGTGGGCGGCGGCCCTGGCGTTCGGCGAGGACGGCGGCCACCAGCTCGCGGCCTGGCGCGTAGAAGCCGGCCTGGTCGTAGCGCGAGGTCGGGCCGAAGCCCCACAGGTTGACCAGGGCGCCGGCAGCCGGGTCGTAGGCGCCGCCGGTCTCTTCACGCACCGACAGCGCGTAGTCCATCACCGCGAAGAACTGCGGCGGCAGCGCATGCCAGCTGCCGGCGGGCGCGCGGTTGTAGTGCGAGAGCAGGGAAGCGCCGTCCCAGTGGCTCATCTGCGCGACGATCTGGTCCAGCTCTTCCTGCAGCAGCTGCCGGATGGCGGCGCCCGACGCGAGGTCGAGCGCGGGCGGCACCATCATCCGGGCCGACCAGCTGGTACCCATCGAGACGCCGCCCAGCGTGCGCAGGCGGCAGCCGGGGGCGGGCGGGACCGGGTCGATCTCGAGTGGAACCAGGACGGCGCGCATCGGGGAGGCCATGGAATGCGCGCTTACTCCGGCAGGATCTCGAGCGTGGCCGAGTAGCTGTAGCGCTTGGTGTCGGCCGGGCCTTGCTCGCCGGGGCCGCGCGGCGCGTTGGCCGGGTAAGCTGCGCTCAGCCAGTACATGTTCGGTGCCGGCAGGGTGAAGGTGGCTTCGCCTTTCGCATCGGTGGTGAGGCGCACTTCGTTCAGCGTGCCGCGGTACTTCACGCCGCCCGGGATCAGGCTGAAGGGGAAGTTGGCCAGCGGCTTGCCGTCCAGCTGGAAGCGGAAGGTCGCCTTTTCGCCGGTGTGCAGCTCGTTCGGGTGGGTGACCGGCACCAGTTCGAGGCCGGTGCCGAGCGGCTTGAGGGCGCCGGTGCTGGCCTTGTTGGCGGTGACGAAGGTGTCCTGGCGCTGGACCGTGGTCGTGCGCCTGACGTCGGTGGCGCCGGCCGGGATCTCCTTGTCCGCGGTCTGCGCGCTGGCGCGGAAGCGTTTCGTCTCGCCGTTCAGCTGGTAGCTGCCCATGACGCTGGCCCCGGCCAGGGTGATGCGGTAGGTGCCGTTCTTCGGCAGCTTCAGGTCGACGCTGGAGCGGAACTTGCTCATGGTGGCGGCGGGCGCCGGGGCGGTCTGGCCGTCCGGATCGGTGACCGTCAGGCCGTCCATGCGCAAGGGCAGGTGGTCGAGGTCGAACAGGCCTTCCGACACGGCGCCGTCGATCGTGACCCAGGCTTCGCGGTCGGTCTCGATCAGGGTGCTGCTCGGCAGAATCCAGGGCTTGTGGGCCTGGGCGGCGCAGGCCATGCCGGCCAGGATGGTGGCGATCGCGAACTGCTTGAAGAATTTGTTTTGCATGGTGAACCCCTTATTGGACCGAGATCGAAACCGCGCCCAGCTCTTCCTTGCCGCTGGCGCTCGCTGCCAGCTTGCCCTTGGCCGGCCAGGTGAAGGGCACGCGCACCAGTTCGCGGCCGCCGGCTTCGCGTGCGGCCTCGATGACCAGCTTGTAGTCGCCGGCCGGCAGCTTGTCCAGGCCGGCCCTGGCGCCGGCGAAGTTCATGGTCTGCACGCCCGCCGAACGGGTCGCGCCGGAGACGCCATCCATCGGCAGCTCGACGTCGCGGCCGGCCTTGCGCCACCAGGTGCGCATGTCCTTGACCCACTTGGTGCCGGCGTTGTCCTTCTTCTTGACGTCGTACAGCACCGCAAGAGTGGAAGCGACAGTCTGGTCGGCGCGCTCGATCCAGATCGCGACGTAGGGCTTGTGGTACTCGGCCACGTTCAGCTGCGGCAGTTCGAACTTGACGGTCAGGTCGGCGGCCATCGCGCCGTTGGAGACCAGCGGCAGCGCCAAGGGCAGCGTCAGGGCGAGCGATCGGGACAGTTTCATGGGCATGCTTTCAAGTGGGATTAATGAACGAACAGGAGTGCCAGCACGATGGGCAGCACGATCCCGAAGCCGATCACCGGCCAGGTCGAGGGCCGGTTGGCGGCGTGGTATTTCAGGATCAGGAAACCGGTGATGCAGAAGACCAGGCAGGCGCCGGCGAAAATGTCGATGAACCAGCTCCACACGGCGCCGGTGTTGCGGCCCTTGTGCATGTCGTTGAGCCAGGAGATCCAGCCGCGGTCGGTCTTCTCGTATTCGGCCTGGCCGTCGACGCCGATGCGCAGCCAGGCGTCGCCGCCGGGGCGGGGCAGGGGCACGTAGGCGTCTTCCTCGCTCCACTCGGCGTTCACGCCGCGCACGTCGACCGGGAAGGTCTGGTTCGCCCAGCCGGCCAGTTCGTCCGGCAGCGGCAGTTTGGCGTCCACGTGCTCCCCGGCGAAGGCGGCCAGGCGCTCGCGCAGCGGGGCGGGCAGCGTGGCCTTCTGGCGCGTCACGCTCGGTTTGGCCTCGATCTGGGAGGCATGGTTCAGGGTGAAGCCGGTGATGCTGAACAGGAGCATCGCCATCAGGCAGAGGGCGGAACTGATCCAGTGCCACTGGTGCAGCTGGCGCAGCCAGACGGCGCGGCGGGCTCCAGGGAGAACTGGAGAGGCGGCAGTATTTTGCGAGGGAGATTTTGAACCGGTCGAGTGCATGCGGTAAATGATAACTATTATCATTTAGCGCGTCAACTCAGCTGTTTGGATGCCGCACAGTAACAAATAAAAACAAAGTCGCTCTCTGTCGTGCTCGACGCCTTGCGTTACAATACCGTGCGCTAAAAGGCTGCACCTTGGCCTCTGTAGAGTCCTTCCCCCACAACTTGAGTAGTAGTGCGATCCGCTAACCGGTCAGGCCGTGTCGCGGAAGGTTTGAATAACCCGCCCCAAAATCGCGAAGCGCGAAGAAAGGTGAGCAAGAATGATGCAACAATACGAAGCCAACTCGTACCTGTTCGGCGGAAATGCGCCGTATGTGGAAGAGTTGTATGAAGCCTACCTGAACAATCCGGGTTCGGTCCCGGACAACTGGCGCGCCTATTTCGACGCGATGCAGCACATGCCGGCAGTCGACGGCAGCGCCAAGCCCGACGTCGCACACGCCTCCGTGATCGCCTCCTTCGCCGAACGCGCCAAGCAGGGTCCGATCCGCACCGTGATGGCCTCGCCGGACGCTGAACTCGGCCGCAAGCGCGTCGCCGTCACCCAGCTGATCGCCGCCTACCGCTACCTCGGCTCGCGCTGGGCCAACCTGGACCCGCTGCAGCGCCAGGAACGCCCGCCGATCCCGGAACTGGATCCGGCCTTCTACGGTTTCAGCGAAGCCGACCTCGATACCAAATTCAATATCAGCAACACCTATTTCGGCCAGGAAACCGCATCGCTGCGCGACCTGCTGAACATGTTGCGCGACACCTACTGCCGCTCGATCGGCGCTGAGTTCATGTACGTCAGCGACCCGACCGAGAAGCGCTGGTTGCAGGAGAAGCTCGAGTCGATCCGTTCGACCCCGGCCTTCACCGCCGAAAAGAAAAAGCACATCCTCGAGCGCCTGACCGCGGCCGAAGGCCTGGAGCGCTACCTCCACACCAAGTACGTCGGCGCCAAGCGCTTCTCGCTGGAAGGCGGCGAGTCCTTCATCGCCTCGATGGACGAAGTGATCCAGCGCGCCGGTGAGCAGGGCGTCCAGGAAATCGTGATCGGCATGGCCCACCGCGGCCGCCTGAACGTCCTGGTCAACACCCTGGGCAAGGCACCGTCCGAGCTGTTCGAAGAATTCGAAGGCAAGCACGCCGACGACCTGCCGGCAGGCGACGTCAAATACCACCAGGGCTTCTCGAGCGACATCTCGACCCCGGGCGGTCCGGTTCACCTGTCGCTGGCGTTCAACCCGTCGCACCTGGAAATCGTCAACCCGGTCGTGGAAGGCTCGGTCAAGGCCCGCATGGAACGCCGCGGCGACCGCAAGGGCAAGGAAGTGCTGCCGATCCTGGTGCACGGCGACGCCGCATTCGCCGGCCAGGGCGTGGTCATGGAAACCCTGAACCTGGCCCAGACCCGCGGCTACGGCACCGGCGGTACCGTCCACATCGTCATCAACAACCAGATCGGTTTCACCACCTCGGACCCGCGCGACGCCCGTTCGACCATCTATTGCACCGACGTGGTCAAGATGATCGAAGCACCGGTGCTGCACGTGAACGCCGACGATCCGGAAGCCGTCGTGCTGGCCACGCAGATCGCGATGGACTACCGCACCGAGTTCCACAAGGACGTCGTGGTCGACATCGTCTGCTACCGCAAGCTGGGCCACAACGAGCAGGACACCCCGGCGCTGACCCAGCCGCTGATGTACAAGAAGATCGCCAAGCACCCGGGCACCCGCAAGATGTACGCGGACAAGCTGGCTGCGCAGGGCACCATCGCTGCCGAAGGCGGCGACCAGATGGTGGCCGAATACCGCGCCGCGATGGACGCCGGCAAGCACACCATCGATCCGGTGCTGACCGACTTCAAGAACAAGTACGCCGTCGACTGGGCGCCGTTCCTGAACAAGAAGTGGACCGACGCCGCCGACACCGCCGTGCCGCTGACCGAGCTGAAACGCCTGGCCCAGCGCATCACCACCGTGCCGGAAAACTTCAAGCTGCACTCGCTGGTCGAGAAGGTGCTGGGCGACCGCGCCAAGATGGGCCAGGGCGAGATGAACCTGGACTGGGGCATGGGCGAACACCTGGCCTACGCCTCGCTGTTGTCCTCGGGCTACGCGGTCCGCCTGTCGGGCCAGGACGCCGGCCGCGGCACCTTCGTGCACCGTCACGCCGTGCTGCACGACCAGAACCGCGAGCGCTGGGACCAGGGCATCTACCTGCCGCTGGCGAACGTCTCGGACAACCAGGCCAACTTCACCGTCATCGACTCCGTGCTGTCGGAAGAAGCGGTGCTGGGCTTCGAATACGGTTACTCGACCGCCGAGCCAAACACGCTGACCATCTGGGAAGGCCAGTTCGGCGACTTCGTCAACGGCGCGCAGGTCGTGATCGACCAGTTCATCGCTTCGGGCGAAGTGAAGTGGGGCCGCGCCTCGGGCCTGGTGCTGATGCTGCCGCACGGCTACGAAGGCCAGGGTCCGGAGCACTCGTCGGCACGTATCGAGCGCTTCCTGCAGCTGTGCGCAGACCACAACATGCAAGTCGTGCAGCCGACCACCGCTGCGCAGATCTTCCACCTGCTGCGCCGCCAGATGGTGCGCCAGTTCCGCAAGCCGCTGGTCATCTTCACGCCGAAGTCGCTGCTGCGTAACAAGGACGCCGGCTCGCCGCTGACCGACCTGGCCAAGGGCGGCTTCCAGACCGTCATCGGCGAACTGGACGAGAAGATCGACGCCAACAAGGTCAAGCGCGTGCAGGTCTGCTCGGGCAAGGTCTACTACGACCTGGTCAACACCCGCAAGACCCGCAACGCGAACGACACGGCCATCATCCGTCTCGAGCAGCTGTATCCGTTCCCGCACAAGGCTTTCGTCGCCGAACTGAAGAAGTTCCCGAACGCGACCGAAGTGGTGTGGGTCCAGGACGAGCCGCAGAACCAGGGTCCGTGGTTCCAGATCCAGCACAACATCTTCGAAAGCATGGAAGCGGGCCAGCGCCTGTCGTACGCCGGCCGTCCTGCTTCGGCGTCCCCGGCCGTCGGCTATGCCGACAAGCACGTGGCGCAGCAGAAGGAACTGCTGGAAACCGCGTTCTCGAAGTTGAAGGGGTTCATCCTCACCAAGTGAGGATGAGGGGCGCCGCACGCTCGCGCGTGCCGCTTCTGACCAAGTAAATAGTAAATTGGCCCAAGAGCGCCCCGCGTCGTCATAAACGCCGCGGGGCTTTGGCAAAAAATATACGGAGTTTTTAAATGGCACAAATCGAAGTCAAGGTCCCCCAACTGTCGGAATCGGTTGCTGAAGCGACCCTGCTGTCCTGGCATAAGAAAGTCGGCGAAGCCGTTTCGCGCGACGAGAACATGATCGACATCGAGACCGACAAGGTGGTCCTGGAACTGCCGGCACCGAGCGCCGGCGTGATCGTGCAGCTGATCAAGGCAGACGGCGCCACCGTCGTCTCCGGCGAAACCATCGCGATCATCGATACCGAAGCATCGGCGCAGACCAGCCCGATCGCCATCACTTCCGCACCGGTCGCCAACGCCCCGGCCGCCGCCGCAGCGCCGCAGGCTTCCGCCTCGACCGGCAGCAAGGGCGACGTCGCCATGCCGGCCGCCGCCAAGATCCTGGCCGACAACAACCTGACCACCGCTGACGCCACCGGCTCCGGCCGTGACGGCCGCGTGACCAAGGGCGACGCCCTGGCCGCCGTCGCCAACAAGGGCGCCGTCGCACCGGCCGCCCCGGCACCGCTGCAGCAGCAAGCCGCCAAGCCGGCCCTGCAGCAAGTCGCCGCACCGGCCCCGGCCAACCTGGGCGACCGTCCGGAAGAGCGCGTGCCGATGAGCCGCCTGCGCGCCCGTATCGCCGAGCGCCTGCTGCAGTCGCAGTCGACCAACGCCATCCTGACCACCTTCAACGAAGTCAACATGGCTCCGGTCATGGAACTGCGCGCCAAGTACAAGGACAAGTTCGAGAAGGAACACGGCGTCAAGCTGGGCTTCATGTCCTTCTTCGTCAAGGCCGCCGTGGCAGCCCTGAAGAAGTACCCGATCCTGAACGCTTCGGTCGACGGCAACGACATCATCTATCACGGCTACTTCGACATCGGTATCGCTGTCGGTTCGCCGCGTGGCCTGGTGGTGCCGATCCTGCGCAACGCCGACCAGATGACGATCGCCGAAATCGAGAAGAAGATCGGTGAATTCGGTGCCAAGGCCAAGGAAGGCAAGCTGACCCTGGAAGACCTGACCGGCGGTACCTTCTCGATCTCGAACGGCGGTACCTTCGGCTCGATGCTGTCGACCCCGATCATCAACCCGCCGCAGTCGGCCATCCTGGGCGTGCACGCGACCAAGGACCGCGCCGTCGTCGAAAACGGCCAGATCGTGATCCGTCCGATGAACTACCTGGCGATGTCCTACGACCACCGCATCATCGACGGCCGCGAAGCCGTGCTGGGCCTGGTCGCCATGAAGGACGCGCTGGAAGATCCGGCACGCCTGCTGCTGGACCTGTAATTCACGGCCACCGGGTTGCGGCCCGGTGCGTTCGCTGATTCGTTCGTTTGATGAAGGGGAGTCACCATGATTGCCGATGAACTCAAGCGTTTGCACGAACTGCACCAGGCCGGCGCCCTGACCGACGCCGAATTCGAACAGGCCAAGGCGAAGATCCTGTCCTCCTCGAACGTGAACCTGAACAAGGGCGCGTCGACGGCATCCGGCGGGAGCTTCGCGTCCGAACTCAACAGCCTGCGCCGCTCGCGCAGCGACCGCTGGATCAGCGGCGTCTGCGGCGGCCTGGCCAAGGTCTCGGACGTCGATGCGTGGGTGTGGCGGCTGGTATTTGCCGCCTTCACCCTCACCTTCGGATTCGGGGCGGTGATTTACCTGCTGCTGTGGATCTTCGTACCGGAAGAATAATTTAACAGTCGTACCCGCGAAATTTTTGCCGTCATTCCCGCGAAAGCGGGAATCCATACGCCGCGTGATCAGTGGCTCAGCATGGATCCCCGCTTTCGCGGGGATGACGGGCAGAGGGGTACGAATAAGGAATCAATAATGAGCGAAAAACAATTTGACGTCGTCGTGATCGGCGGCGGCCCCGGCGGCTATGTGGCTGCCATCCGCGCTGCCCAGCTGGGCTTCAAGGTTGCCTGCATCGACGAGGCAAAGAACGCCAAGGGCGGCCCGGCCCTGGGCGGCACCTGCACCAACGTCGGCTGCATCCCGTCGAAGGCGCTGCTGCAATCGTCGGAACACTTCGAGCACGCCGGCCACGCTTTCAAGGAGCACGGCATCAACGTGCAGGGCCTGGAGCTGGATCTGGCCCAGATGCTGAAGCGTAAGGATGGCGTGGTCAAGGCCAACAACGACGGCATCGTCTACCTGTTCAAGAAGAACAAGGTCACCTTCTTCCACGGCCGCGGCACCCTGGCCGGCAAGGCTGGCGAAGGCTTCACCGTCAACGTCACCGGCGCCGCCAACGAGACCATCACCGCCAAGAACGTGATCGTCGCCACCGGCTCGAACCCGCGCGAACTGCCGAACGCACCGTTCGACGAGAAGATCGTCCTGTCGAACACCGGCGCACTGGCCATCGATGCCGTCCCGGGCTCCCTGGGCGTGATCGGCGCCGGCGTCATCGGCCTGGAAATGGGTTCGGTGTGGCGTCGCCTGGGCGCCAAGGTCACCGTGCTGGAAGGCCTGCCGGCCTTCCTGGGCGCGGTCGACCAGCAGATCGCCAAGGAAGCGCAGAAGGCCTTCGTCAAGCAGGGTCTGGACATCCACCTGGGCGTTAAGATCGGCAACATCACCAAGGGCGACAACAACGTCACCGTGGAATACGCCGATGCCAGCGGCGTGGCGCAGACCGGGACCTTCGATCGCCTGATCGTCTCGATCGGCCGGGTGCCGAACACCATCGGCCTGGGCTTCGAATCGGTCGGCCTGCAGCTCGACGAGCGCGGCTTCATCGCCGTCGACGACGAGTGCCGCACCGGCGTGCCGGGCATCTGGGCAGTCGGCGACGTCGTGCGCGGCCCGATGCTGGCGCACAAGGCGGAAGAAGAGGGCGTCGCGGTTGCCGAGCGCATCGCCGGCCAGCACGGCCACGTCAACTTCAACACGATTCCGTGGGTGATCTACACCTCGCCGGAAATCGCCTGGGTTGGCCGCACCGAAGAGCAGCTCAAGAAGGACGGCGTCGCCTACAAGGCCGGCACCTTCCCGTTCATGGCCAACGGCCGTGCGCGCGCGCTGGGCGACACCACCGGTATGGTGAAGGTGATCGCTGACGCCGCCACCGACGAGATCCTGGGCGTGCACATCGTGGGCCCGGTCGCTTCCGAGCTGATCTCGGAAGCCGTGGTGGCGATGGAGTTCAAGGCTTCGGCTGAAGACATCGCACGCATCTGCCACGCTCACCCGACCCTGTCGGAAGCCACCAAGGAAGCCGCGCTCGCCGTCGACAAGCGTTCGCTGAACTTCTAAATATGTATGGCCGGGCGATATGCCCGGCGCAGGGTGGGCACCCCGTGCTCACGTGACGTTCGCAAATCGCATGCGTCCGCGTGGGCACGGGGTGCCCACCCTGCATTTATCCGAGCAGTCCTCTCATGAACGTTCAAGAGTATTATCAGCACGCCCTCAACGAGCGCGGTTTCAAGTCCGACGCGGCCCAGCAGCGCGCGGTAGACCGCCTGCAGCAGGCGTACGACGACTGGGTCCATTACAAGGCCCAGCGGTCGTCCGCTTTCAAGCGCCTGATCAACCGTCCCGATGTCCCGCGCGGCGTCTACATGTGGGGCGGGGTGGGGCGCGGCAAGTCCTTCCTGATGGACAGCTTCTATTCGGTGGTGCCGGTGGTGCGCAAGACGCGCCTGCACTTTCACGAATTCATGCGCGCCGTGCACCGCCAGCTCGACGAGCTGAAGGGCATGGAAGACCCGCTGATCGAAGTCGCCAAGCGCATCGCCAAAAAGTACCGCCTGATCTGTTTCGACGAATTCCACGTCAACGACGTCGCCGACGCGATGATCATGTACAACCTGCTCACGGCCCTGTTCGACAACGGCGTCTCCTTCGTGATGACCTCGAACTACGATCCGGACAAGCTGTACCCGGACGGCCTGCACCGCGACCGCATGCTGCCGACCATCGCGCTGCTGAAGGACAGGCTGGACGTGATGAACGTCGACGCCGGCATCGACTACCGCCACCGCGCGCTGGAGCAGGTGCAGGCCTATTACACGCCGCTCAACGCCGCCAGCGACAAGATGCTGCGCGACACCTGGGCCAAGGTCGCCGATACCGCCGACGAGAATCCGGTGGTGCGCATCGAACAGCGCGAGATCCGCGCGCTGCGCCATGCCGGCGGCGCGATCTGGTTCGACTTCGCGACCCTGTGCGGCGGCCCACGCTCGCAGAACGACTACCTCGAACTGTCGAGCCGCTTCCACACCGTGATCCTGTCCGGCGTGCCGCGCATGTCGGCGGCGATGTCGTCCGAGGCGCGCCGCTTCACCTGGCTGATCGACGTGTTCTACGACCACAAGGTCAAGCTGATCATGTCGGCCGAGGTCGCGCCCGAGCAGCTGTACACGGAAGGCGCGATGTCGAACGAGTTCCACCGCACCGTGTCGCGTATCATTGAGATGCAATCGCGCGAGTACATGCTGGCCGAGCGCCGCGGCGCCGCCGACGCGCTTGCGTGAACCCATCGCAAAGGACAAGAACAAGACGATGAAGACCGATATGACGATCCACCGTGCGATCCCGGCCACGCTGCTGGGCACGCTTTTGAGCGCGCTGCTGGCCGCCTGCGGCAGCACCGGCCCGGCGCCGCGCGAAGTGCCGCCGCCGCCCGTGACTTCCGTGGCCCAGGCCGACCAGCAACTGGCCGCGGTGGCGCGCGAGCGTGCCGGCATCGAAGCCCGCTTCGCCGAGCGCGAGCGCGTGTGCTACACCAAGTTCTTCGTCACCAACTGCCTCGACGAAGCCAAGGAGCAGCGCCGCAGCGCCCTGTCGGCGCAGCGCGCGATCGAGATCCAGGCCGAGCGCTTCAAGCGCCAGGCCGTGGTCGACGAGCGCGACCGCAAGCTGGCCGAGGCGGATAAAAAATACCGTGAAGAAGAGGCGCGCCTGGCGGCCCAGCCTTCGGCGCCGCCGCGCACGGTCCAGGACCTGCCGCCGCCGCGGGCAGCCGTCGCGCCGCAACGCGTTGCCGAACGCGATGCGCGCCTGAAGGAAGCCCAGGCCAAGGAAGCCGCCGAAGCGCCGCAGCGCGCGAAGAACGTGCGCGACTACGAGCGCCGCAAGGCCGAATCGGAAGAGCGCCAGCGCGAGGTGGCACGCAAGAAGGCCGAGCGTGCCGCGAAGGCGGCCAAGAAAGCCGAAGAAGAAAAGGCGGCCAAGGCGGCGGCCAAGCCGGCCCAGTAACCCGGATCCGGCCGTCGTGCCGGCACCCGGCGGCGCCTGCCACGCTCACGAGCCGTAGCCGCTGGCCTCCAGGATCGCGTTCGGGTCCTTCAATTCGATCAGGTCGCGGATGGCGGCATGCTTGTCTCTGGCGCGCGCCACATACGCTTCGGCGATGCGCATGCCGATCCAGTAGCCGGCCTCGTACGGCCAGCCCTCGGGCGCCGAGCCGTAATTCGAGAGCCAGCGCTGGTAGTGCGGGCTGGCGCCCGGCTTATTGAGGCTCTTGCTGTCCGCCTTCAATGCCTGGCGGTCGCGCTGGAATTCCTGCCAAAGCCAGGCTTCGCGCTCCCTGGCCCAGGCATCGCGGCGCGCGTCGGGGGTCTGGCCGGTGACGAGGCTCGCAAGATAATCGGCAACGCCCTCGCGCAAGGATTGATCCAGCAAGGGATCCAGCCGCCCCTGCGGGCTCGACTCGCGCTGCCAGGTGTGGACGGTTTCATGCGCAAAGAAATCGCGCATGGTGGCGCGGAACTTGTCGGGCGTGGCGCCCATCTGGCAGACGACTTCCAGACCGATCACCTGCGCCTCGCTGTTCGCGGTGCCGCCCGAATTGCTGGCGCCGAACACGACGTGGATGGCGGGCAGTGGGCGTTCCGGCACCAGGCCGGCAAAGGCCAGGTAGATCGCCCGCAGGTCGCTGCGCAGCGCGGGCAGTTGCGGCAGGCACTCGCGGATGGCTTGGCGGTAGTTGTCCTGCCTGGCGGCCACCACCCGCGCCAGGTTCGCGGCATCGACGATCCGGTTCGGGGTGAAGATCCTGACGCCCCGTCCGGCGCCGTCGAGGTAGCCGCGCTGCAGGACTTCGGCCGTGGGCAGGGCGCCATCCTTCATCAGGCCGGCGAAACGCTGCGCATCGACGATGTCGATGTCCGCGGTCAGCGGATCGACACCGGCGGCGGTCGTCGTGGCTGCGGTGAGTGGGGTCGCAATGGCGGCGAAGGCGAGGAGGGCGGCAAGCTTTTTCACTGGCGTTATCGTTGCGTTCAGAATCGTTCACGATAGCATGTTGATACTATCGGGAAATTCACGCATTTCCACGCCCGAAACCTTTACACCGCCCGGCGCAGCTTCTCGACCGTGTAGTTGCCGGCATCCTGCGGCGGGCGCACCAGCTTCAGGATTGCCATCGTGCAGTTGCCGCCCTTGCCCTGCGAGCGTTCGGCAGCCTTGTTGATGAGCATTTCGGAAGCCTGGCGCGGCGTGGCGCGCGCGGTCGCGGCGCCCAGTTCGGCGTCGGTAAAGAAGTGCCACAGGCCGTCCGAGGCCAGCAGGAAGACGTCGCCGGCGGCCAGGCCGCCGTGGTGGCCGATGGCGACAAAGGGATCCTTGCGGCCATTGCCCAGCACGTTCACCAGCAGCTTCGACTTGCGGTGATTTTTGGCCGCGTCCGGCGGCAGGCGGTCGCTGGCCACCAGGTGCTCGACATAGCCGGCATCGCTGGTGCGCGCCAGGCAGGCACCGTCCTGGAAATGGTAGAGGCGGGAGTCGCCGACGTGCGCCCAGACCGCCTCGCCGTGCGGGCTCAGGATCAGCCCGACGAAGCTGGCATGCGCCTCGAGGCCGGTCGTCACGGCGTTCATCTTGATGACCAGGTGCGTCTCCTGCACGATGTCGCGCAGCAGCTGTTCGAGGCGCTCGATGCCGGGGCCGTCGGCCGGCTTGAACAGGTCGAACACCTGCTTGGCCGTGTGCAGTACCTGCTCGGAAGCCGCGGCGCCGGCGATGCCGTCGGACAGGATCGCCAGCACGTAGCCGGGCGCGCGGGCGCCCGTCATCAAGGCGACCCGGTCATTCTGTTGCGGGCGGTTGCCGATGTGCTGCGCGGTTCCCGCTTCTAACTTGTATGAACTCATAAACGTGGCTTTCCGATACCGGCTTGCCGATCTTTGTTGGCGGCAACGTCGGCGTAGATTAAACTATGCACTGGTTTGCATCACAGTTGCAAGCCGTAACGACGATTCACGTCCTCCCATCCTCAGCTTCAGCCTCTTAAGTTCGGAATTGCCTATCATGATCGACGTCCAGGAGATCCAGCGCCGTATTATTGAACTCGACGTGGAACATCGCGACCTCGACGCTGTCATCGACATGCTCACCCGTGACGGCCATTCCGACCAATTACAGTTGCGACGTCTGAAGAAGCGCAAGCTGCAGCTGAAGGACCACATCACTTTGCTGAAAATGCAGTTGGTGCCGGACGTGCCGGCGTAAGCTGTCAGTCTTTCACCGACAAGAATTCCCGATTTTGACCGACCACCTGCCCCTGACCGGCCTTGCCGGCGAGCCGCTTCCTGCTGACACCACCGACGTAGCCGCATCCGTCCCCCAAGAGGGCGGCGAATCCGCTGCGCCCGGTAAATACGACGCCGAGATCGACCGCATCTTCGGTGCCGGTGGCCCGCTCGCGCCCGCCGTCGGCAGCTTCAAGCCGCGCCAATCCCAGACCGAGATGGCCAAGGCCATCGCCGACGCCATCGGCAACCAGGCCACGCTCATCGCCGAGGCCGGCACGGGCACGGGTAAAACCTTCGCCTACCTGGTGCCGGCGCTGCTGTGGGGCGGCAAGACCATCATCTCGACCGGTACCAAGAACCTGCAGGACCAGCTGTTCTCGCGCGACATCCCGAACGTGCGCCAGGCCCTGCGCGCGCCGGTCTCGGTGGCGCTGCTGAAGGGCCGCGCCAACTACGTCTGCCATTACAACCTGGAGCGCACGCTGCAGAACGGGCGCCTGACCTCGCGCGACGATGTCGGCCACCTGCGCGAGATCTCGCGCTTCATCAAGATGAGCAACTCGGGCGACAAGGCCGAGCTGGCCAAGGTGCCGGAGACGGCATCGGTGTGGAACCTGGTGACCTCGACGCGCGAAAACTGCGTCGGCCAGGAATGCCAGTACTACCAGGACTGCTTCGTGATGAAGGCGCGCCGCGAAGCCCAGCAGGCCGACGTGGTCGTGGTCAACCACCACCTGTTCTTCGCCGATGTGGCGCTGAAGGAGGGCGGCATGGCCGAACTGCTGCCGGCCGCCAACACCATCGTCTTCGACGAGGCGCACCAGCTGCCGGAAGTGGCGACCCTGTTCTTCGGCACCACGGTCTCGACCTCGCAGGTGCTGGAACTGTGCCGCGACGTGCTGGCCGAAGGCCTGGCGCATGCGCGCGGCGGTCCGGACTGGGCCAAGATCGTGATGGTGGTCGAAAAGGCCGCGCGCGACCTGCGCCTGACCTTCCCCGAAGGCGGCACCCGTTTGTCGCTGCCGCAGATCCCGCCGAGCTCGGACTTTTTCCCGGCGCTGGAAAAGCTGAAGGAAGAGCTGGAAGGTATGGTCGACGTGCTCGAAGAGAACGCCGAACGCGCCGAGACCCTGGAGCAGTGCCGCGTGCGCGCGGTGGAACTGCTGGAGAGCTTCAAGGACTGGAAGCAGGCCCCGGTCAAGAAAGACCCGAAGGAAAAGGATTACAGCCAGTTCGCCGGCGCCGATGCGGTGCTGTGGGTCGAGGCCTTCTCATCCTCGCTGCAGCTGCACAAGACGCCGCTGTCGATCGCGCCGATCTTCGCCGGCCAGCGCGCCGGCACGCCGCGCAGCTGGATCTTCACGTCGGCGACGCTGGCGGTGAAGAGCGACTTCAAGCACTTCACCTCGCAGATGGGCATGACCGGCGAGCCGGCCCGCACCTGGCCCAGCCCCTTCAACTACCAGGAGCAGGGCATCCTGTATGTGCCGACCGGCCTGCCGGAACCGAACACGATGGGCTACACCGACGCCGTGGTCGACATGGCGCTGCCCGTGATCGAAGCGGCGGGCGGGCGTACCTTCTTCCTGTGCACGACGATCCGCGCCGTAAACCGCGTGGCCGAACGCCTGCGCGAGGAATTCGCCGCGCGCGGGCTGGCGTTCCCGCTGTTCGTGCAGGGCGAGCGCGGCCGCACCGAACTGCTGGATTCCTTCCGCAATGCCGGCAACGCCGTGCTGGTGGGCAGCCAGAGTTTCTGGGAAGGCGTGGACGTGCGCGGCGAGGCGCTGTCGCTGGTCATCATCGACAAGCTGCCGTTCGCCCCGCCGGACGATCCGGTGCTGGCGGCGCGCATCGAAGTCATGGAAAAGAAGGGCATGAACGGCTTCGTGCACCATACGCTGCCGGAGGCCATCATCAACCTGAAGCAGGGCGCCGGCCGCCTGATCCGCGACGTCGACGACCGCGGCGTGCTGATGCTGTGCGACCCGCGCGTGATCAGCAAGCCCTACGGCCGCCGCATCTGGCAAAGCCTGCCGCCGTTCCGGCGTACGCGGGTGCAGGCGGATGTGATCGAGTTTTTCAAGCAGCCGAAGCCGGAAGCGTGATGTGGAACGTGGGCTCGGGGAGCCCACCCTACGGTAGGGTGGGCACCCCGAGCCCACGCGTGACCTCAGAATAACGATCCCGTCTCCGGCACCACCACCTTCTTCGCCCGCGGCGCCTGCGGTGCCGCCCAAGTCTTCATCCGCTCGGCCGGATAATGCCGCAAAAACGCCCGCGCCAGATCCGGATGCCGGCAGCCCAGCCAGGCATCCACGTCTTCCGGCGGCAGCACGACCAGCGCACGCTTCTCGTCGCCCGGCTTGTGGAAGCGCTTCATCAGCGGATGCTCGTCGGCGTTGATGGTGATCTGGGTGAACGAGGTCGCCAGGTTCCCGTCGGCTTCGCGCCACTCGCGCCACAAGCCGGCCACAAAAAAGGGCGAGTCGTCCGCCATGCCGATGCCGAAGCGCTCGGCTTTCCCGCTCTCGTAGTTCGGTTCATAGAAACAGCTCATCGGCACCGCGCACAGCTGGGTGCGCAGCCAGGCCGGCGCGAACGAGCGCTTGTCGGCGATCGACTCGGCGCGCGCATTCATCGTATCGAAGACCTTCACGCCAGCCGGGATGTGGCGGCGCGGCACCATGCCATAGCTGGCCAGGCTCAGCTTGCGCTGGTTGTTCGCATCGGTGCGGACAATCGGCGCGAGATAGTCCTTCCAGGTTTCAAGCGGCCAGTCCCAGTCCTTGTACAGGTCGATCAGGGTACCGAGGACCATGTCCAGTTGTTCGGGCAGCGGGGGGCGGTAGTTGACGCACATGTTCCCATGATAGCAGCAGCCTGCGGCCTTGAAAAAAAGTGATAGGCAGCTTCAAGTGCATCGGGTATCTTTCAGGAACTTGCCGTCCTTACAAGGAACTATCGATGAATGAGTTGGTCAACGCAATCAACGGCTACGTCTGGAGCCCGGCCCTGATCGCCCTCTGCCTGGGTGCAGGCTTGTATTTTTCACTGCGCTCACGTTTCCTGCAGGTGCGCCACATGCGGGAGATGACGCGCCTGATGATGGAAGGTAAAAGCTCGGACCAGGGCGTGTCTTCCTTCCAGGCCCTGGCGATGACGCTGGCGGGCCGGGTCGGCACCGGCAACATCGCCGGCGTCGCCACCGCGATCACCTTCGGCGGTCCCGGCGCCGTGTTCTGGATGTGGGCGGTCGCCTTCCTCGGCGCCAGCTCGGCCTTCGTCGAGTCGACGCTGGGCCAGGTGTACAAGGAACAGATCAACCGCGAATACCGCGGCGGTCCAGCCTTCTATATCGAGAAAGGCCTGGGCGTGAAATGGTATGCGGTGCTGTTCGCGGTCGTGACCGTGGTCGCCACCGGCGTGCTGCTGCCCGGCGTGCAGGCGAATTCGATCGCCGATGGCCTCAAGACCGCGATGGGCATCGACCCCAACGTCACCGCCGCCGCGCTGGCGATCGTGCTGGGCTTCATCATCTTCGGCGGCGTCAAGCGCATCGCGCAGTTTGCCGAGATCGTTGTGCCCTTCATGGCGCTGGCCTACATCATCGTGGCCGTGGTCATCATCTTCCTGAACATCGGCCAGCTGCCGCACGTGATGAAGCTGATCTTCAGCTCGGCCTTCGGCTTCGACGCGGCCTTCGGCGCCGTGCTCGGCATGGCGATCCAGTGGGGCGTCAAGCGCGGCGTGTACTCGAACGAAGCGGGGCAGGGCACCGGCCCGCACGCCTCGTCGGCGGCGGAAGTCAGCCACCCGGCCAAGCAGGGCCTGGTGCAGGGCTTCTCGGTCTACATCGATACCCTGTTCGTGTGCTCGGCCACCGCCTTCATGCTGCTGATTACCGGCCAGTACAACGTCGAGCGCGCCGACGGCAGCCACATCTACCAGGGCGTCCAGGGCGTGGCGGCCGGTCCGGGCTACGTGCAGACGGCGCTCGAGAACGTGCTGCCCGGCTTCGGTTCGATCTTCGTCGCGCTGGCCCTGCTGTTCTTCGCCTTCACGACCATCGTCGCCTACTACTACATCGCCGAAACGAATATCGCCTACCTCAACCGCAACACGCCGCGTCCGTGGATGAACTTCCTGCTGAAGGTGGTGATCATCGGCGCGACCGTGTACGGCACCGTGAAAACGGCCGACGTGGCTTGGGCGATGGGCGACCTGGGCGTGGGCCTGATGGCCTGGCTGAACATCGTCGCCATCTTCCTGATGCGCAATATCGCCTTCAAGTGCCTGCGCGACTACGAGGCGCAGAAGGCGCTCGGCAAGGATCCGGAGTTCGATCCGGTGGCGCTGGGCATCGCCAACGCCCACTACTGGGAGAAGCGGGTGGCCGAACGGCGCGCCGGCGAAGCGCTGGCCGACCGCGAGACGACGCCCGCGGCCTGATCCCTCACGCGCGTTTCAAGCCTTGATCGTGCGGACGTGGTTCAATACCTCGTCCGCGCGGCCTTCACCCACCAGCGCTGCCGGCGCCTTGCCATCGAAGGCGGCCAGCGGCGCCTCCATCCAGGCACTGGCCGCATCGTCGCTGCCCAGCACCGCGCGCACCGCATGCATGACGGTGTAGTAGGCCTGGGCCTTGCGCGACTGCTGCTCGAAGCGGGCGCGCAGGGCGGCCAGGCTGTCCGGGTTCAGTTTTTCGTCGCTCATGCCGCGTCTCCCGGCACGATCACGATCTTGCCCGTGACCTTGCGTTCGGCCATGTCGTTCAGGGCCTGCGCCGTCTCGTGCAATGCATAGCGCCGCGATACCAGCGGCTTCAGTTTGCCTTCCGCCATCCAGCCCAGCATCTGGCGCATCGCCGCCATGTTCGCCTTCGGCTCGCGGCGCACGAAATCGCCCCAGAACACGCCGACCACCGACGCACCTTTCAACAGCATCAGGTTCCACGGCAGCTTCGGGATCTCGCCGTTCGCAAACCCCACTACCAGGTGCCGTCCGCGCCAGGCGATCGAGCGCAGCGCCGGCTCGCTGTAGACGCCGCCGACCGGGTCGTAGATCACGTCGGGCCCCTTGCCGTCGGTGGCGGCTTTCAGCGCCTCGCGCAGGTCTTCCCTGGTGTAGTCGATCAGCACGTCGGCGCCGTGGGCCTTGCACACCGCCAGTTTTTCATCGCTGGAAGCGGCTGCGATCACGCGTGCCCCCAGCGCCTTGCCGATCTCGATCGCCGCCAGGCCGACGCCGCCGGCCGCGCCCAGCACCAGCATGGTCTCGCCGGGCTGCAGCGCGCCGCGGTCGACGATGGCGTGGTGCGAGGTGCCGTAGGTCAGGGTGATGGCGGCGGCGACGTCGAAGTCCATCCCGGGCGGCATCGGCATCAGCGCTTCCGCCGGCGCCACGGCCTGCTCGGCGAAGGCGCCGGTGCGGGTGAAGCCGATCACGCGCGCGCCCGGCTGGAAGGCCGTGACGCCGTCGCCGACCGCACGCACGATGCCGGCAAACTCGTTGCCCGGCGTGAAGGGCAGCTCGGGCCTGACCTGGTACTTGCCCTGCACGGTCAGCACGTCCGGGAAGTTGACGCCGGCAGCCTTCACATCGACCACCACCTGGCCTGCCGCCGGGACCGGATCGGCGAGGTCTTCCACCACCAGGCTGTCCGGTGGACCCCATGCCTTGCATAAGACGGCTTTCATATTTTTCTCCTCTTCGATGCCGGATTCCAAAGTCAGGATTATGCCCGATGGCAGTTCCGACGAGTCCGGCAGACCGCTTGTGCTTCCACAACATGCACGGTGCATGGGTTGATAGAGTCTGGTGGTCCGCTGCCGGTGGCGGCGATTGACGCTGCCTCGGGGCAGCGGATGAGAGGAAAGCGATGGCGATCCGTTACGGCTGTTTCTTCAGCTATGCCCATGGGCGGCATGAGCTCATGCAGCGCTTCAAAACCACCCTGGCCGATGCGCTGCGCTGCTACCTGGAGCCCTATTTCGACAATGAAGACGAACTGTTCGTCGATGTCGAGCAGCTCGGCGGCGGCGACGACCTCGACCGCAAGATCGCGCGCGCGATGTGCGAGAGCGTCTGCATGATCATGATCTACACCCCGAAGTACGAAGCGCACGCCTACACGCGCCGCGAGTACGCGGCCATGCGCCAGCTGGAAATCGAGCGCAGCAAATGGTATGCGCTGCCCAGCCACCTGATCATCCCGGTCATCATGACCCAGCATCCGGACCAGCTGCCGCGGCAGATCACCGAGTCCAGCTTCTACGTCGATTTTTCGCGCTTCACGATGGCGACCGCGGACCTGAAATCGAATCCCGACTTCCTGCCCGACATCGACAAGATGGTCAGGCGCATCGTCACGCATTACCAATGCTTGAAAAAATACATGCCGCCGGGGCACGACTGCAACCAATTCGAGCTCCCCGATGTCCCACCCCCATGGCGCGAAATTACGGATACCACCTTCCCGAAAAAATGAGGAGCAATATGGATACCAACCGCATCACCGCTGCGCCGGGGTTTGCCGGCGAGGTGACGACGTTTTACGCGTACGACGGCGCGGGTGCGCGCAGTCGCGCGCTTGTTCATGCCGCATGGCTATTGTCCGGCCGAAATCACGCCAAAACCCCCGTGTTGATGATCGACTGGGACCTCGAAGGCCCCGGCCTCCACCATTATTTTTCCAGCCAGCAGCCGCAGACCGAACGCCAGGGCGTGCTCGAGCTGTTCGAGGCCTGCCGCGAGCGCCTGCACGCGCTCGGACGCGCGCCCGGCGACGAGGTCCGCGAGCTGGCCGATCACATCCTCGACGGACTGGACTGGGACGACTACATCGAACGCGTCGACGACAGCCGCCCGCTCTACCTGATGCGCGCCGGCCGCTTCGACGACAGCTACGGCGAGCGGGTCGACCGGCTCGACTGGGATGCGCTGTTCTGCGCCTGCCCGGCCCTGTTCCGCAGCTTTGCCGCGCACCTGACGCGGCGCTTCGCCCATGTGCTGGTCGATTGCCGCAGCGGCCGCTCGGCTGCCACCAGCGTCTGCACGGCGCTGCTGCCGGACAAGATGGTCGGTTTGTTCACGCCGGAACCGCGCAGCCTCGACGGGCTCGGCGGGGTGGTGCGGCGCGCACTCGATTACCGCTGCAGCCACGAGGACGAGCAGCGGCCGCTGCTGGTTTATCCGCTGCCCAGCCCGCCGGATGGCACGGTCGAAGGCCGGCTCAGCTGGCGCCACGGCGATGCCGGCCACGGCCGGCCCGGCTACCAGGCGCTGCTCGAAGGCTTGTTGGGCGAATGCTACGGCCTGGCCGGGGTCGGCCTCGACAGCTACCTCGACGAAGTGCAACTGCTGCAGGCCGGCCTGGGCGAGGCAGCCGTGCCCGCGCCGCGCAGCGCCGAACGCGACCGGCTGGGTCCGGTGCGCAGCATCGAAACCCTGCTCGAATGGATGGAGCCTGGTCACTTCCCGTGGCGGCCGCTGGCCGAGGTGCGCCTAGTGCAGGCGGTCGAGGCACTGCGCGAACGCGCCGGCGATACCCAGGCGCCGCCGCTGGCCCGCGAGCTGGCGCGCCTGGGCCAGCTCTACCTGGGGCAGCAGGGTGACGAACTGGAAGCCGCGCGCCGGCTCGAGCAGCACGTGATCGCGCTGGAAGAGGGCTTGCACGCGATGGAGGAGGGCCGGCGGGCCGTTCGCGGCTGAGAACGGCCGGTCCGAGTGTGGCGCAGGTGCGACGGCAGGCTGCGCCGGCGCCGGTCGCGGTGGGACGCATATCGTCCCGATGAGCAATAAATGTGCAGCCCTGAGCGTCGATACCGCCGTTGCTTCAGGTAAAATCGCACGCATGCGTATCCTTATCAGTAACGACGACGGTTATCTCGCACCTGGTATCCAGGCGCTGGCCGATGCGCTTGCCGCGGTCGCCGACATCGTGGTGGTCGCTCCCGACAGCAACCGTTCGGGCGCATCCAACTCGCTGTCGCTGGACCGGCCGCTGTCGGTGTCGAAAGCTGCGAACGGTTTCTATTTTGTCAACGGCACCCCGACCGACTGCGTGCACATCGCGCTGACCGGGATGCTCGACTATCGCCCGGACCTGGTCGTCTCCGGCGTCAACAACGGCCAGAACATGGGGGACGACACCCTGTATTCCGGTACCGTGGCGGCCGCGACCGAGGCTTACCTGTTCGGCATCCCGGCGATCGCCTTTTCCCAGGTGCACAGCGGCTGGTCCGAGGTCGACTCGGCCGCGCGCGTGGCGCGCGACATCGTGCTGCGCCACTTCGAGACCCTGGAATCGCCTTTCCTGCTCAACGTAAATATCCCGAACCTGCCCTATGAGCAGATGGGCCCGCTTACCGCCACCCGGCTCGGACGCCGTCACCAGGCCGAGCCCGTGATCCGCGGCCAGGATCCGCGCGGGCGCGAGATCTTCTGGATCGGCGCGCCGGGCGCCTGCCGCGACGCGGGGGAGGGGACCGACTTCTACGCCACCAGTCAGGGGCAGGTGTCGATCACACCACTGCAGGTGGACCTGACCCACCGCGAACAGCTGGATGCCTTGCGAGGGTGGCTGAAATGAGTGAAAAGCGCAGCAACTTCCCCCTGCCGCTGTCGTCCGTAACGGGCGCAGGGACACGAAAGCCTGCTGCGCCGGCGCCGGTGGCGACGCCGCAAACGGCAACCCAGAACGCCCGTACCAGCCAGGTCCAGACCCGGCAGGCGCCGCCGCCCGCGCCGCGCCCGGTCGCGCCCGGCACGCCCCAGCCTGTCCAGCCGCAGCAGACCATGCAGCGCTCCGAGCTCGCCGCCACCGAGGCGCCGCGCCGCGCGATGGCCGCCTACGTCGCGCGCCTGGGCGTCAAGGATGGGCAGGTGCTGGCCGCACTGGAAACCGTGCCGCGCCATATGTTCATCGAACCGGCCCTGTCGAGCCAGGCCTATGCCGACGTGTCCTTGCCGATCGGCCACAATCAGACGATTTCCCAGCCGTATATCGTGGCGCGGATGATCGAATTGCTCCGCGGAAGCGGCCAGCCGCTGCGCCGCGTACTCGAGATCGGCACCGGCTGCGGCTACCAGGCGGCAGTGCTGTCCTGTGTGGCGCAGGAGGTGTATTCGATCGAGCGCATCAAGCCATTGCACGAGCTCGCCAAGGCCAACCTGAGACCCTTGCGCATCGCTAACCTGCGCTTGCAATACGGAGATGGTATGCTTGGGCTGCCGCAAGTGGCGCCTTTCGACGGCATCATCCTTGCGGCGGCCGGCCTCGAGGTGCCGCGGGCACTGCTTGAGCAGCTCGCCATTGGCGCCCGGCTGGTCGCGCCCGTCGGCGCGCAGGTCCAGCACCTGCAGCGCATCACCCGCATCGGCAAATCGGAATGGACCAGCGAAACGCTGGAAGCCTGTCATTTTGTCCCGCTGCGGCCAGGCATCGTCTGAGAATGCCAGAAAGTCGTAACAAGAATTAGATGAGAATGAAACCAACACCCCGCCTTGCCCTTCTGACCGTCAGTATCGTGCTGAGCGCTTGCAGCACCGAAACCCGCCAGGCGCCCGTGATCGATCGTCCGGCGCCGACCGCCGCCAACAAGAGTCCGCGTCCGCATCCGCCCGTCGTGGCCCCGTCCAACGACGAACCGAAGGCCGACGCGCGCGGCAGCTATACCGTGCGCAGGGGCGACACGCTGCTGAAGATCGCCCTCGACTTCGGCCAGAATTACCGCGACATCGTCGCCTGGAACAATCTGGCCAACCCGGACGACATCAAGGTCGGCCAGGTGCTGCGCGTCCTGCCGCTGGAGCGTAACAACGGCAACGGCAACAATAACAACAACGGCCTGGCCGGCACCAACCCGATCACGATGCCGGGCGTCGACAAGCCAGCCGTGCCGCCGAAGAAGATCGCGCCGCGCGGCGACAAGAAGCCCTACACCGAAGGCGGCCTGGCCGATGCCAAGGACGACAACCCGGGCGTCAATCCGAAAGCCGCCGAGCGCCCGTCCGGCGGACTGGCCACCGGCAGCGTGGTCACCGCCAACGACGACGAGAAGCTGAGCTGGATGTGGCCGTCCAACGGCAGGATCATCGCCACTTTCGACGACGGCAAGAGCAAGGGCATCGACATTGCCGGCAGGCTCGGCCAGCAGGTGATGGCGGCCAGTCCCGGAAAGGTGATGTACGCAGGGAGCGGTATCCGCGGATATGGTAATCTCGTGATTGTTAAGCACAGCAACACCCTGCTGTCGGCGTACGCGCACAACCGCGCAATCCTCGTCAAGGAAGGCGAAAGCGTGGCCAAGGGCCAGGCGATCGCCGAGATGGGCGATTCCGACGCCGACACGGTCAAACTGCATTTCGAGATACGCCTGCTGGGCAAGCCGGTCGACCCGTCGAAATACCTGCCCAGCCGCTAGCGAGGACCAATGACGCTGCCGCCCGACCCGCTGGACCAGGACCCGCCGGACAACGCGGCGGACGATGTGCCGGAAGAGGCGCTGGGCGACGGCGACTTCGGCGCCGACGGCAGCGAGCGTCCCGAGCTCCTGCCCGAAGGGCCGGCGGAAGGCGTCGACGAGCTCAAGAGCGTGCTGCAGGCCGAGCTCTCCACCGATACCACCCAGCATTACCTGAACCGGATCGGCGCCAAGCCCCTGCTCACGGCCGAGCAGGAAGTCCATTACGCGACCCTGGCCAAGGCTGGAGATTTTGCCGCCCGGCAAAAAATGATCGAGCACAATCTGCGCCTGGTCGTCTCGATCGCCAAGCACTACATCAACCGCGGCGTGGTGCTGCTCGACCTGATCGAGGAAGGCAACATCGGCCTGATGCGGGCGATCGACAAATTCGAGCCCGAGCGCGGTTTCCGTTTCTCGACCTATGCGACCTGGTGGATCCGCCAGAGCATCGAGCGCGCCATCATGAACCAGGCCCGCACCGTGCGCCTGCCGGTGCACATGGTGCGCGAGCTGAACCAGGTGCTGCGCGCCAAGTACCACCTCGAAGCCCAGCACCACGACGGCAAGGAAGCCAGCGCCGAGGACATCGCCAGCCTGGTCGGGCGTCCGGTGGAGGAGGTGCAGGACATCCTGGCGCTGTCCGAGCACGCCGCCTCGCTCGACGCTCCGCTCGACAACGACCCGCAGACCAGCCTGATGGACATGCTGCCTGACGACGGCGACGTCAGCCCCGACGCCCACGCCGAGCACCACGAGATGACGGTGCTGGTGCGCGACTGGCTGCAGAAGCTGCCGGACAAGCAGCGCGTGGTGGTGATGCGCCGTTTCGGCCTCGACAACGACGATCCGGCCACCCTCGAAACCCTGGCCGAGGAGATGGGCGTGACGCGCGAGCGGGTGCGCCAGATCCAGCAGGAAGCCCTGGTCAAGCTGAAGCGGGCCATGGCCGCCCGTGGCGTCGTGCGCGATTCGCTGCTATGATGTTCGGCTTTCCCCGTCGTTCCCGCGAAAGCGGGAACCCATACCGAGCAAGCGTAGTCGTCATGCCGGCGTACCGGCTTCGCTAGCTTCAGCATGGGTCCCCGTTTCCACGGGGACGACGTTGTTCCCCGTTTTCTTCTATCCCCATGCAAGAAACCTTCATCAAGATCAAATCCCTCGACATGGACGCGCGCGGCGTCGGCCACCTGGAAAACGAAGACGGTTCGCCGGGCAAGGTGATCTTCGTCGAAGGCGCGCTGCCGGGCGAGACGGTCAGCTTCGAGACCCTGCGCAAGAAGAAGAACTGGGAATCGGGCCGCATGGTCACGCTGAAGCAGGCTTCGTCGATGCGGGTCGAGCCCAAGTGCGAGCACTTCTGGCATTGCGGCGGCTGCTCGATGCAGCACCTGGAACCTTCGGCCCAGGTGGCGATGAAGCAGCGTGTGCTCGAAGACAACCTCTGGCACATCGGCAAGACCAAGGCCGAGAACATCATGCGTCCGATGTACGGCCCGACCTGGGGCTACCGCTACCGCGCGCGCCTGTCGGTGCGCCACGTGGCCAAGAAGGGCGGCATGCTGGTCGGCTTCCACGAGCGCCATTCGAGCTACGTGGCCGACATGACCAACTGCTACATCGTGCCGCCGCACGTCGCGAAAATGCTGGTGCCGCTGCGCGAACTGATCGGTTCGCTCTCGATCTTCAATCAGATGCCGCAGATCGAGCTGGCGGTCGGCGAAGAATCGACCGTGCTGGTGCTGCGCATCATGGCGCCGCTCACCCCCGCCGACGAAACCCTGGTCAAGGCTTTCGCCGATCAGTGGAACATCGAATGGTGGCTGCAGCCGAAGGGTCCGGACACGGCTTACCCCTACTACCCGAAGAAAACCGAGCTGTACTACACCCTGCCGGAATTCGGCATCCGCATGCCGTTCAAGCCGACCGATTTCACCCAGGTCAACCACCAGATCAACCGTCTGCTGGTACACAAGGCGCTGGGCCTGCTGCAGGTCGAGAAGGAGGACCGCGTGGCCGACCTGTTCTGCGGCCTCGGCAACTTTACGCTGCCGCTGGCGACCCAGGCGCGTGAAGTGGTGGGCATCGAGGGCAGCACCGCGCTGACCACGCGCGCTCTGGAAAATGCGCGCGCCAACGGCCTGTCCGATAAAACCAGCTTCTCGACGCGCAACCTGTTCGAGATCACCAAGGACGACCTGATCGCCCTGGGCAAGTTCGACCGCATGCTGGTCGATCCGCCGCGCGACGGCGCGGTGGCGCTGGCCGTGGCCCTGGCCGAGCTGCGCCTGACGCATCCTGAGCTGCTGCCCAAGCGCATTGTTTATGTCTCCTGCAGCCCGTCGACGCTGGCGCGCGACACCGGCATCCTGACCCACCGCGCCGGCTACAAGATGAGCAAGGCGGGCGTGGCCAACATGTTCCCGCATACCTCGCACGTGGAATCGATCGGCGTGTTCGACCTGCTGGAAGATTTCGTGCCTCGGCAGTTCGAGGTGAAGGACGTGGCGCAGCAGCCGGAAGCGCAATAAGCAGACCTGCAGTATGTGCTCGTCATCCCCGTGAAAACGGGGATCCATGCTGAGGTGCCGCAGTCGTAATGCAGGTGTTGCGGCTTCGCTCAGTTCCGTATGGATTCCCGCCTGCGCGGGAATGACGGATCAAACTTTCGGGATCACCGCCGCCAGCGCCTGCGTCAAGGCCTCCGCATCCACCGGCTTCACGAAATACCGGTCGAAGCCCGCCTCCTCGGCATCGACCCGGTCGGCATTCTGGCCGTAGCCGGAAATCGCCATCAGCACCGCCCCATCCTGACCCGGCAGCCGGCGCAGGCGCCGCGCCAGTTCCACGCCGCTCATGCCCGGCAAGCCGATATCCAGCAGGAACACGTCGAAACGCTCGGCCGCGGCGCGTGCCAGCGCCTTGAACGGGTCGTGCACTACCGTCACCGCGTGGCCGCCCGCTTCCAGCAGCAGGCCCAGGGTCATGGCCGCATCCTCGTTGTCGTCCACCAGCATCAGCCGCAAACGCTGCGCGGCGTTCACGCCTGAAGCAGCGGGGGCGGGCAGGGCATCCACCGCGGGAGCCGAAGCGCGCAGGCGCGGCAGGCGCACCGTGAATTCGGTGCCCATGTTGCGCCCTTCGCTGCTGGCGGTGACCATCCCGCCGTGCAGTTCGACCAGGCTCTTGACCAGCGCCAGGCCCAGGCCCAGGCCGCCCTGCGAGCGGTCGGGCGTGCGCTCGGCCTGCGAGAACAGGTCGAACACGGTCGGCAGCAGGTCGGCCGCGATGCCGATGCCATTGTCCTTCACGCTCACCAGCAGGTGGTCGGCGGTGGCGCCCATCCACACCGTCAGCTTGCCGTGTTCCGGCGTGTACTTGGCGGCGTTGTTGAGCAGGTTGGCCAGCACCTGCACCAGGCGCTTGTAGTCGCCATGGACGATGGCCGGGCCGGTTTCAGGCGCCAGCTCCAGCGCAAACTCGTGGCGGCGCGCCTCGATCAGCGGGCGCACCTGCTCGACCGCGTCGTCGACCACGCGCCGCAGGTCGACTTCGTCGCGGCCCAGCACCACCAGGCCGCGGGTCACGCGCGAGACGTCCAGCAGGTCGTCGATCAGGCCGGTCATGTGCGCCACCTGGCGCGCGATGATGGCGCTGGTGCGCTCGACGCGCGCGCTGTCCGGCGGCCCCATGTTGAGCAGCTGGGCGGCGGCCGAGATCGGCGCCAGCGGGTTCCTCAGCTCGTGCGCCAGCATCGCCAGGAACTCGTCCTTGCGGCGGTCGGCCAGGCGCAGCGCTTCCTCGGCGCGCACGCGCTCCAGCGCGCTCCAGGAACGCTCGGCCACGTCTTCCATCAGGCGCACGATGTCGGCGCTCCACACGCGCGGCAGGTTGTCGTGGATGAACATGCAGGTCGTCAGCGCGCCGTTGCGGTGCACCGGCACCACCACCGCCGAGCGGATCTGCAGCGACGCATAGGTCGGCCAGGTGTCCGGTCCGCCGGTGCGCGGATCGCGCTGCACGTCGCTCGCGACCCAGGTCGTGCCCTGGGTCAGCGCGCCGAAATTGGCGATGCCGAACAGGGACGCCGGGAAGGTCCCGACCAGGTCGGCGACGATGCCGTCGGTGTAGTTCGAATGGAAGGTGAGCAGCTGGCGGTCGGCGTCGTAGTCGCCGTACAGCACGCGGCTGGCCTGCAGGAAGCGGCCCAGCATGGCGCTCGTCTGGACGAAGATGTCGGCCGGGTCGTCGAGGCGGCGCAGCATGTCGGCCAGTTCGAGCCGGAATTCGTTCATGTCCAGCAGCGTGGTCTGGCGCGCCACCGCGTTGCGCAGGGCCTGCTCGGCCGACATGCGGTCCAGCGCTTCCCAGCTGCGCTCGGCGATGTCGGCGGCCAGCTTGCATTCTTCCTCGTCCCAGCCGCGCACGTCGCTGGCATAGCCGACCAGGGCCGCCTGCAGCTGGCCGCGGCGCAGGCGCGGCAGCGCCAGGATCGCGCGCGCGCCGGCGGCGGCGTAGCGTTCGCCGTTCTGGGGCAGGCGCGCGTCCTGGGTGGCATCGCGGATCGCCAGCGGCGCCCCGGTGCGCAGCAGGGCCAGCGCGGCCGGGCCGAAATCCTTGATGCGGGCGCGCCGTCCGGCCAGCGCCGGCGCGCTTTCGCGCGCCCAATCGTGCACGACCTCGAAGCCGGCGCCGGTGCCGTCGCCCTCGACGTAGCAGGCGTGATCGAGATCCAGGTGCTTGCCGAGCATCGCGCACGCCGCCTCGACGATGTCGGACGGGTGGTGCAGGCGGCGCAGGCTGTCCACCACCTGCAGCTGCACCGCGTGGCGGCGCTCGAGCTGCACGCGCGGGGTGGTTTCGCTGATCACGCACAGCACGCCGCGCACCGCGCCGCCTTCGTCGCGCACCGGCGAGTAGGCCAGGGTGAACCAGCCGTGATAGGGCTTGCCGGCGCGGCGGATCGTGCGCGGCACGTCTTCGCCATAGGTCGAGTGGCCGCCGAGCGCGCGGTCGACCAGCGGCTTCATGCTCGGCCATTGGTCGCCCCAGACTTCGGTGATCGGGGCGCCGAGCGTGGCAGGGTGGCGGCCGTCGAGCAGGGAGATGTAGGCCGCGTTGTACAGCATGATCAGCCTGGGGCCCCAGGCGATATACATCGGAAATTCCGATTCGAGGATGACGCTGACTGCGCTGCGCAGTGCGGGGTCCCATAGTTCGGGCGAACCGAGGGGCGAACCCGACCAGTCATGGAGGTGGTAACCGGCGCGCACGGCGCCGGAGGTGTCGAGGAGATGAAAGTCGCGCGTGGCCGCTTCCATGCTGATCGCCTTCGAGTTCGAAAGTGGTCATTCTATGCGCAAATGCATAAGCTGGATCGCGGTCGAGAAAAAATAGATTTTCCGGAAGAAAAGGCGTCTTTCTCCCGGAAGCAAGGCTATTTCCTCGCAGAATTCAATCAAAAGTGCGCGCGCACGCCGAACACCAGGTTGCGTCCCGGCAGCGGCGAAATGTCCTTCAGCAGCGAGGTCGACAGGCGGATATCCCGGTTCAGCAGGTTCTTCGCCAGCAGGAACCAGGTCAGGTCGGTCGTCGCCAGTTTCTGGGTGTACGAGAAGTTGGCGTCGACCAGGTTGTAGCCCGGCGTCGGTGTGCTCTCGAAGGCGGCGAGGCGATCCTGGCCGCGCGCGTGGGTCCAGGACAGGCCGGCGCGGTAGTCCGCCTGGCGGTAGCCGATGCTGGCGCCGATGCGGTCGGCCGGCTGCAGCGGCAGGTTCTCGCCGAGGTCGAGCTTGCCGCGCGAACCGTCGGCGAACAGGCGGCCGTTCCAGCCCATGCCCGTCTGGTTCCAGGTCAGCTCCGCTTCGACGCCCTGGATGTGGGCCGGGGCCTGCTGGAACAGGCGCTGGCGGAACTCGCCGCCAGGGTTGCCGTCCTCGTCCAGGGTCAGGCCGCCGATGTGACCGTAGATGAAGTCGGCCACGTTGTTGCGGAACAGGTTGGCCTTCCAGCGCAGCAGGCCGCTGGTCTTTTGCAGCGACAGTTCGATGTTGCGCGAGATTTCCTTTTTCAGGTTCGGATCGCCGATATCGAAAGTCAGGGTCGCATCGTGCGGGCCGCCCGAGTACAGCTCGTCGGTGGAGGGCGCGCGCTGGGCATAGGACAGCGTGGCGCCGGCGCTGTAGCCCGGCATGAAGGCCCACAGGGCGCCAACCGAGCCGGAACCCAGGTTGAAGCTGCGCTCGACATTGCCGACCGGCTCGCGGCGCACGTTCTCGTAGCGCAGGCCGGCGTTCAGGGCCACCGGCCCGATTCTGGTTTCTTCCACCAGGAAGGCAGCCTGCGAAGTCGAGTGGGTGACCGGCACGGTGTCCGGGCCGCCGGCCGCCGACAGCGCCGAGAAGTGCGTGTTCTCGGTCTGCACGCCGAAGGTGCCGCGGAAACCGAGGCTGCCGACGCTGAGCGGCTTGTGCGTCAGCTCCAGGCGCGACTCGAAGGAGCGGTTGCTGAACACGACTTCCGGCGCCAGATCCTCGCCGAGTTCCGCGTGGCGGTAGTCGGTGAAGCCGGCCTTGAAGCGCGCGCTCTCGAAACCGGCGAAGGGGTCGTGCACCAGGCTGTCGAGGTCGTAGCGGTTCTGGCGCTGATCGATGCGCGAGCCTTCGTCGCTGGGGATGCCGTAATTGTTCGACAGGTGGTTGGCGGACACGCCCACATAGCCCCAGTCGCGAATGTAGGACGCGCCGGCACCGATGCTGCGCTCGCTGGTATCGCTGTCGGGCAGGCGGCCGCTGCCCGATGCGGGCTCGTTCAGCACGCGGCTGCCGGGAATCTTGTAGTCGCCCGTGTCGCGCCAGTTGCCGTCGATGTGCATGCCGACGTGGCCGGCCGCGCCGTCCAGCGAGCCCGACACGTTGCGGCCGTTGTCGACCGTGCTGTAGCGGGTTTCGACCTGGCCGGTCGGCTTGTCTTCGAGCGCGGTCGGGATGCGTTCGTTGACCACGTTGACCAGGCCGCCGATCGCGCCCGAGCCGTAGAGCAGGGCGGCCGGGCCGCGCAGGATCTCGATCTGGCGCGCCACCGCGCCTTCGGAGGCGACCGCGTGGTCGTTCGACAGGCCGGACACGTCGGAGGTCGCCATGCCGTTTTCCAGCATCTTGACGCGCGAGCCTTCCATGCCGCGGATGATGGGGCGCGAGGCGCCGGCGCCGAAGGCCGAGGCGGACACGCCCAGTTCGTTCTGCAGGGTCTCGCCGAGCGAGCTGCCGACCTTGTCGCGCAGTTCGTCGCCGGCCAGCACCTTGGCCGGGGTCAGGATCTGGTCGCCCTCGCCATTACGCAAGGGGTTGGCGGTGACGACCACCTGCTGCACCTTGCCGTTGTTGACGGTTTGGTCGTCGGCGGCGATGGGATCGGCGAAAGCAGGAGCGTAGGCGAGCAGGATCGCGCTGGCGAGCAGCGTCGGTTGAATCTTTTTCATTGTGGTAAACCTCGGGCAAATAGATAACGGTCCACGCTGCCGGACCTCGGTACGGCAGCACGGAAAAACAAAAGGGGGGCGTTATCAGGCCAGAGGCGGGCCGCGCTGCTGGAAGGGGCAGACCGCCAGCAGGCAGATGCCGGGCGTGGCCGCGAGACTGGGGACGGCGTACGCGAGCTCGGCGGGGATGAATTGCCGGACCGTGGCCGGCAGGGCGAACGCGACCTGGGCGCTGGCGGCGCACTGGCCGCACAGTTCGTGCAGGCCCGGCTTGGATGGCTTGCCGCCATTTTCGCCGGCTTGCTGGGTCAGCGATTCCTGGACGTCGGGCCAGTGCGAGTAGGCGTGGCCCAACGACAGCTGCTGCGAAACGAGCAGCAACAGCGACAGGAGTACATGGACCAGACTACGTGACATTCAGCTATTGTACATAAAAAAAGCCGGCTCACGGCCGGCTTTTGGATGCTGCGGAAGGCGCGATCGAATGCTTAGTCGCGCGAACCGAAGCCGATGCCCAGCAGACGCAGCAGGGCGGTAAACACGTTGTACAGGTCCAGGTAGATCGACAGGGTGGCGCTGATGTAGTTGGTTTCGCCGCCGTTGACCACGCGCTGCACGTCATAGATCATCCAGGCCGAGAAGATACCCATGGCCATCACCAGGGTCACCAGCTGCAGCGCGCTCAGCTGCAGGAAGATGTTGGCGATCGAGGCCAGGATCAGCACGATGGTGCCGGCGAACAGCCAGCTGCCCATGCCGGAGAAATCGCGCTTGGACACGGTGGCGATGGTCGCCATGGCCGCGAAGATCACGGCAGTGCCGCCGACCGCGCCCATGATCAGCGCGCCGCCATTGGCGAAGCCCAGGGTGTAGCGCAGCAGCGGGGTCAGCATCAGGCCCATGAAGAAGGTGAAGCCGAGCAGCACCGGCACGCCGGCCGCCGAGTTCTTGGTCTTCTCGATCGCGAAGATGAAGCCGAAGGCGACTGCCAGGAACAGCAGGGCGCCGAGGCCGCCGCCCATGATGGGCATGTGGGTGGTCAGGCCGACGTAGGCGCCGAACACGGTCGGGATCATCGACAGCGCGAGCAGCCAGTAGGTATTGCGCAGCACGCGATGGCGGACGGCGCGGCCGGCCGAGACGTCATAGGTTTTCTGCAGATTGGGGATCATGTTTCCTCCGGTTGGTGAGCTTCTATCGTTGTCCAATATGGGGACGGCTCCCGCCCATCAAAACCCCATCCCGGCTTGGTTAAGGCACTGTTAAGCCGGCGGGAATGGACGAGTATTTATTATCGCCACTGTATCACTTGCGGCATCGGCCTCGCAATATGGGATGGCGTCCGGATGTATGGTAAAATCGAAGGTTGATTGAGTTCCGAAGTTCTCGCGAAGTTCTCGATTTAAACCTTTCTTTTTATTGGAGTTTTTACATGGCAATCGAACGCACCCTGTCGATCATCAAGCCCGACGCAGTTGCAAAAAACGTCATCGGCCAAATCTATAGCCGTTTCGAAGGCGCTGGCCTGAAGATCGTCGCTGCCCGCATGGCCCAGCTGTCGCGCGCTGAAGCCGAAGGCTTCTACGCTGTGCACAAAGAGCGTCCGTTCTTCAAGGATCTGGTCGACTTCATGGTTTCCGGCCCGGTCATGATCCAGGTGCTGGAAGGCGAAGGCGCGATTGCCAAGAACCGCGAACTGATGGGCGCCACCGACCCGAAGAAGGCCGACAAGGGCACCATCCGCGCCGACTTCGCCGACTCGATCGACGCCAACGCCGTGCACGGTTCGGACGCTGCCGAAACCGCAGCCGTCGAAATCGCCTACTACTTCCCGGCGCTGAACGTCTACTCGCGTTAATTGACTTCGCTGTAAGCGAAGTCATCCCCGCGAAGGCGGGGACCCAAGTTATTGTAAGTGCTTGAAAGTTTTTCACGCTTAGCCGGTCTGCTGCGTTAAGCTGCAAACCTGCCGCAATATCCCGCTCGCCCATGCTCCCGGAGCTTGGCGGGCGGAACTTATTTTAAAGATACAGGATTCAAAACATGGCAACTCTCACCAACCTGCTGGACTTCGATCCCGCGCAGCTCGTCGCTTACTGCGCCGAGTTGGGGGAGAAGCCGTTCCGCGCCAAGCAGCTGCAGCGCTGGATCCACCAGTTCGGCGTCGCCAATTTCGACGACATGACCGACCTCGCCAAGTCGCTGCGCGAAAAGCTGAAGACCCGCGCCGAAGTCCGCGCGCCCGCCATCATCAGCGACCACACGTCCAGCGACGGCACCCGCAAGTGGCTGGTCGACGTCGGCAACGGCAACGCGGTCGAAACCGTGTTCATTCCGGAAGAGACGCGCGGCACGCTGTGCATCAGCACCCAGGCCGGTTGCGCCGTCAACTGCCGCTTCTGCTCGACCGGCAAGCAGGGCTTCAACCGCAACCTCAGCGTGGCCGAGATCATCGGCCAGCTGTGGATGGCCGAGTTCGAGCTGCGCAAGACCAAGGACATCGAAGGCGGCCCGAAAGGCGAACGCCAGATCACCAACGTGGTCATGATGGGCATGGGCGAGCCGCTGCTGAACTTCGAACCGACCGTCACCGCGCTCAAGCTGATGCTGGACGATAATGCCTACGGCCTGTCGCGCCGCCGCGTGACCGTCTCGACCTCGGGCGTGGTGCCGAACATGGACAAGCTGAGCCAGGAATGCCCGGTGGCGCTGGCCGTCTCGCTGCACGGCTCGAACGACCCGCTGCGCGACATGCTGGTCCCGCTGAACAAGAAATACCCGCTGCGCGAGCTGATGGCCGCCTGCAAGCGTTACCTGGAATTCGCGCCGCGCGACTTCATCACCTTCGAATACTGCATGCTCGACGGCGTCAACGACACCGACGAGCACGCCCGCCAGCTGATCGCCCTGGTCAACGATCCGGTGGTCGGCGTGTCGTGCAAGTTCAACCTGATTCCGTTCAATCCTTTCCCGGAATCGGGGCTGGTGCGCTCGAAGAACCCGCGCATCAAGGCCTTTGCCCAGATCCTGATGGATGCCGGCATCGTCACCACGGTCCGCAAGACCCGCGGCGACGACATCGACGCCGCCTGCGGCCAGCTGGCCGGCGAGGTCAAGGACCGTACCCGCGTCAACGAGCGCATGAGCAAGATGGCCGAATACCAGCAGAAGTTCGGCCCGAACTTCGGCAAGATCGTGGAGATCCCTTCTTGAAGCCGGTCCTGGCCGCAAGCGCCGCCTTGCTGTTTGCGATGTCGCTGCTGTCCGGCTGTGCCGGTACGGGCGCTTCGCCACGCGAACTCAAGACCGCTTCCGACCAGACCGCTTCCGAGAAGCGTGCCCAGATCCGCCTGCAGCTGGCGGTCGGCTACTACCAGGACCGCAAGTACGAGATCGCTCTCGACGAGGTCAAGAAGGCGATCGCCGCCGCGCCGGATTACGCCGATGCCTACGGCTTCCGCGCCCTGATCTACACGGCGATGGGCGAGAACGCGCTGGCCGACGAGAACTACCGTCACGCGCTGCGCCTGGCGCCGCGCAATCCGGACATCGCCAACAACTACGGCCTGTTCCTGTGCGAGGCCGGCGGCAAACCGGTCGAGGCCATGAGGTATTTCGAGACGGCGCTGAGCAGCCGCTCCTACGCCTCGCCGGCCAAGGCCCTGACCAATGCCGGCAATTGCAGCCTGAAGCAAAAGAATACTGACGCGGCCGAGCGCTATCTGCTCGAGGCCTTGCGTTACGAGCCTGAGCTGCCGGCCATCCAGGCCGGTCTGGCGCGGGTTTATTTCGAGCGGCGCGACTACACCCGCGCCGGGTTTTTCATCAACCGCCTGACGGAGGCAGCGAAACTCGAATCGCTGTCGGCCGACGTGTTGTGGCTGGCCCTGCGGGTCCAGCACATGCTGGGCGACCGGGCCATGGAAGCCACCCTCGCGGCCCAGCTGCGCAAGCGCTTCCCCGGTTCGCCCGAATACGCGGCGTTCGAGCGCGGTGCATTTAACGAGTGAGACGACGACGATGAGTTCCGAGCGTGCAGAAGAGCCGACGACGCCCGACAACCGGGGTGGACATCCAGGCAAGGTGCTGGCCGCCCAACGCGAAGCGATGGGCTGGACGGTGGAGCAGGTGGCCGACCAGCTGAAACTGGCGGTGCGCCAGGTGGTGGCATTGGAAGCGGGCGATTATGCCTCCTTGCCGAGCCCCGCCGTGACGCGCGGTTTCGTGCGTGCCTACGCCAAGCTGGTGCGGGTCGATCCGGCCCCCTTGGTGGCGCAGATCGCCATCGACACCCCGGGCCAGGCCGAAGTCAACAACGCGGCTGTGCGCCGCCCGACCCCGGCCTCGTTCTCGCAGGCGAAATTCCCCTCGCACGGCAAGCGTTCTTCGCTGCCGCTGGCCTGGATCGCCGCCGCCGTCGCGGTGGTGGCGGTCGCCGCCGGCGCCTGGCATTTCGGCCTGCTTCCGGGCAGCCAGCATGCCGACACCACGGCCGCCGCCCCGGCAGCTTCGGCGCCGGCCGCGGCCGAGATGCATGGCAGTGCCACCGAAACCCTGCAGAATCCCTCGGTTCCCTTGATTTCGGTGCCGGGTCAGTCCAGTGCCCCGGCCGATGCCGCCACTGGCGCGAGCGCCCCGGCTGCGGCCCAGGGTGCAGTCGTCAACACCCCGGCAACCACCGCCACCGGCGCACCGCCGGTCGCCGGCTCGACGGCGCAGCTGAGCACGCCGCCGGCGAATCCGGTGCAGACCCAGTCGCCGGCGCAAGCCGCCGCCGCCGCGCCTGCCGCGGCCAGCACGCTGGTCTTCAACGTGCGCGAGGATGCCTGGATCGAAGTCCGGCCGGCCAAGGGCGGCACGCCGATGATCAAGCGCCTGGTCAAGGCCGGCAGCACCGAGACCCTGAACGTCGACCAGCCGGTGCGCGTCATCGTCGGCAACCCGGGCGCCGTCTCGGCCAGCCTGCGCGGTGCCCCGGTGGCGCTGCCGCTGGCGCCGGGCAAGACTTACTCGTTGGTTAATTTGCAATAACACCGAACCAAAGCGCAACATGACAGACATGAATACGATGAACTCGCCGATCCCGTCCGGCCCGCTGGCGCGCCGTGCCAGCCGCCGCGTGCTGATCCAGAACGGCGAGCGCAAGGTCTGGGTGGGCGGCGATGCCCCGGTCGTCGTGCAGTCGATGACCAACACCGATACCGCCGACGTGATCGGCACCGCGATCCAGGTCAAGGAACTGGCGCGCGCCGGGTCCGAGGTCGTGCGCATCACGGTCAACACGCCGGAAGCGGCGGCCGCCGTGCCGGCCATCCGCGAGCAGCTGGACAAGATGGAAGTGGACGTGCCGCTGGTCGGCGACTTCCACTACAACGGCCACCTGCTGCTGCGCGACTACCCGGAATGCGCGCAGGCGCTGTCGAAGTACCGCATCAATCCGGGCAACGTGGGGCAGGGCGCCAAGCGCGACAGCCAGTTCGCCCAGATGATCGAAACCGCGATCCGCTACGACAAGCCGGTGCGCATCGGCGTCAACTGGGGCAGCCTGGACCAGTCGCTGCTGGCCCGCATCATGGATGAGAACGCCGCGCGCGCCCAGCCGTGGACGGCCCAGGCCGTGATGTACGAAGCCCTGATCACCTCGGCGATCGAGAATGCCGTGCGCGCCGAGGAAATCGGCCTGGCGCGCGACAAGATCATCCTGTCGTGCAAGGTGTCGGGCGTGCAGGACCTGATCGCCGTCTACCGCGAACTCGGCAAGCGCTGCGACTACCCGCTGCACCTGGGCCTGACCGAGGCCGGCATGGGCAGCAAGGGCATCGTCGCCTCGACCGCGGCCCTGTCCGTGCTGCTGCAGGAAGGCATCGGCGACACCATCCGCATCTCGCTGACGCCGGAACCGGGCGGCGATCGCACCAAGGAAGTCGTGGTCGGCCAGGAGATCCTGCAGACCATGGGCCTGCGCAAGTTCACGCCGATGGTGATCGCCTGCCCGGGCTGCGGCCGTACCACCTCGACCGTGTTCCAGGAACTGGCCGACAACATCCAGACCTTCCTGCGCGAGCAGATGCCGGAATGGAAGAAGACCTACCCGGGCGTGGAAGCGATGAACGTGGCCGTGATGGGCTGCATCGTCAACGGTCCGGGCGAGTCGAAGCACGCCAACATCGGCATCTCGCTGCCGGGCACCGGCGAATCGCCGGCGGCGCCGGTCTTTGTGGATGGCCAAAAGGTCGCTACACTGCGGGGCGAGCGGATCGTGGATGAGTTCAAGACGATCGTGCTGAATTACGTGCAGAAAAATTACGGCGCAAAGGCCGAAGCAGTCAGCGAATAACGTAGGGTGGGCTCGCCGAGCCCACGAACAGCGTTGGCAAACCGCAAACGCGACGCGTGGGCACGGGGTGCCCACCCTACGGGCGTAAGGAAAATAGAAAATGTCCGACAAAAAAGAGAAATTCACCGCCATCAAAGGCATGAACGACATCCTCCCGGCCGACGCGCCGCTGTGGGAACTGTTCGAAAACACCGTGGAATCCGTGCTGAAGAGCTACGGCTACCAGAAGATCGTCACCCCGATCGTCGAGGAAACCGGCCTGTTCGCGCGCGCCATCGGCGCCGTCACCGACATCGTCGAGAAGGAAATGTATTCCTTCGAAGACTCGATGAACGGCGACCAGCTGACCCTGCGCCCGGAAGGCACGGCCGGCGCGGTGCGCGCCGTGGTCGAGCACAACCTGGCCTACGACGGTCCGAAGCGCCTGTGGTACAAGGGCCCGATGTTCCGCCACGAGCGTCCGCAGCGCGGCCGCTATCGCCAGTTCTTCCAGTTCGGCGCCGAAGCGATCGGCTTTGCCGGCCCGGACATCGACGCCGAGCTGATCATGCTGTGCCGCCGCGTGTGGGACGACCTGGGCCTGGACAACATCCGCCTGGAACTGAATTCGATCGGTAACGCCGAGGAGCGCCAGCGCCACCGCGCCGACCTGATCGCCTATTTCGAAGCCAACGCCAGCGTGCTCGACGCCGAAGCCCAGCGCCGCCTGCACGCCAACCCGCTGCGCATCCTCGACACCAAGAACCCGGCGATGCAGGACATGGTGAACAAGGCGCCCAAGCTGCTGGACTACCTGGGCGGCGAATCGCTGGCCCACTTCGAGGGTCTGAAGAAGATCCTCGACGCCAACAACGTCCAGTACACGGTCAACCCGCGCCTGGTGCGCGGCCTGGATTACTACAACCGCACCGTGTTCGAATGGGTCACCGACGAACTGGGCGCCCAGGGCACGGTTTGCGCCGGCGGCCGCTACGACCCGCTGATCGAGACCTTCGGCGGCAAGCCGACCCCGGGCATCGGTTTCGCGATGGGCATGGAGCGCCTGATCGAGCTGATGAAGAGCCAGGGCGAGCCGGCCGCGCCGAGCCAGTGCGACGTCTACATGGTGCACCAGGGCGAAGAAGCGCAGATGAAAGCCTTCATCCTGGCCGAGCGCATCCGCGATGCCGGCCTGGACGTGGTGCTGCACTGCGCGACCCCGCAGGGCGCCGGCAGCTTCAAGAGCCAGATGAAGAAAGCCGACGGTTCCGGCGCCGCGTTCGCCGTGATCATCGGCGAGGACGAGGTCAAGAACGAAGTCGTCGCCGTGAAATCGCTGCGCGGCGCGGAGGGTAGCGCCCAGCAGACCAGCGTTGCTTTCGACGAGGCGGTCGACTACATCGTCGACCAGGTCATCGGCGGCGGCGAGTGCGGCCCCGACTGCGACGAGCACCACCATCACCACTAATCATTCCCAACTAGAATAGAAAAGACGTCCATGGCATACGATCTCGAAGAACAGGAACAGATAGCCAATTTCAAAGCTTTCTGGGCACGCTTTGGCAACCTGATCAGCTGGGTGCTGATCATCGCGCTGGGCAGCTACGCCGGCTACAACTTCTGGAACTCGCACAAGCGTACCCAGTCGGCCGAAGCGGCGGCGCTGTACGACCAGTTGGCCGAAGCTGCGCAAGCCAATGACAATGCCAAGGTGCAGCGCATGGCCGGCGACGTCGAAAGCAAGTTCGACGGCACCGCCTATGCCCCGATGGCCGCGCTGGTGGCCGCCAAGACCGCCTTCGACGCCAACGACCTGAAGACCGCCAAGGCCCAGCTGCAATGGGCGGTCGACCATGGCAACGACGAGATCAAGTCGATCGCGCGCCTGCGCCTGTCCGGCGTGCTGCTCGACGAAAAAGCCTACGACCAGGCGATGGCGCTGCTGAACGCCGACATCCTGCCGCAGTTCGCCGCCGAAGTGCAGGACCGCAAGGGCGATGTGCTGGTCGCGCAGAACAAGCTGGCCGAAGCCCGCACCGCCTACCAGGCCGCGCTGACCAAGATGGACAAGCGCAATCCGGGCCGCCAGATCGTGCAGATCAAGCTGGAAGCGATTGGCGGGTCGGTGCCGGCGGAAGCGAAGGCTGCAGCCTAACCGTCGTTCCCGCGCAGGCGGGAACCCAAGTTTGCATGCGTTACGGCAGCTCACGCTGAACTTGGGTTCCCGCCTTCGCGGGAACGGCGTTTATATAGACGACGTTTGTAGACATTCGAAGAATAAGGCAAGAAGAACATGCGTATTACCCGGAAGCTCGTTGGTGTCGGTGTCCTCGCCCTGATGACGGGCTGCTCGACGATTAGTTCGCTGAACCCGTTCGCATCCAAGCCGAAAGGCAACCTGCCGGCGCCGCTGGTCGACCTGAAAGGGTCGATGGCCGTCCGCACCGCCTGGAAGCTGGAAGTCGGCAAGTCCCGCAACTACCAGTTCACCCCCGCGCTGGCCGGCAATACCGTGATCGCGGCCGGCGGCGACGGCACCCTGGTGCGCGCCGAAGCGGCCAGCGGCCGCCAGCTGTGGCGCGTCAAGGCCGGCATGGACCTGACCGCCGGCGTCGGCACCGATGGCAACCTGATCGTGGTCGGCGGCGAGAAAGGCACGCTGCTGGCCTTCGACATGGACGGCAAGCAGCTGTGGAAGACCCAGCTGTCGAGCGAGATCCTGTCCTCGCCGGTGGTGGCGCAGGGCGTGGTGGTGGCGCGCAGCGTCGATAACCGCATCGTCGGTGTCGATGCCGCGACCGGCCAGAAGAAATGGACCGTGCAGCGCGCCGCGCCGCCGCTGACCCTGCGCCTGGCGCCGGGCATGGTGGTGCACGACAAGGACGTCATCATCGCCCAGCCGGGCGGCAAGCTGCTGTCGCTGCTGGTGGCGACCGGCGCGCCGCGCTGGGAAATCGAAGTCGGCGTTGCCCGCGGCGCCACCGAACTGGAACGCATGACCGACATCGGCGGCTACCCGGTGGTCTTCGAAAATGACGTCTGCGCGGTGTCCTACCAGGGCCGCGCCGGCTGCTGGGACCTGCTGACCGGCAGCCCGCGCTGGACCCGCGACCTCTCGTCGCAGGTTGGCGTGGCGGTCGACCAGCGCTTCGTCTTCGCGACCGACGACAAGGGCGCCGTCTACGCCTTCAACCGCGATGGCGGCACCAGCGCCTGGAAGAACGACAAGCTGGCCTTCCGCGGCGTCTCGACCCCGGTCTCCTATGGCCGCACGGTCGCGGTCGGCGACTATCAAGGCTACGTGCACTTCCTGTCGCGTGAGGACGGCGCCTTCCTGGCCCGCGCCGCCACCGACGGCAGTGCGATCAGCTCGACGCCGCTGGTCGCGGATTCGAACCTGATTTTTCAAACACAAAACGGAACCGTGACAGCGATCGCGGTGGAATAAGATACTTACATGAAGCCGGTAATTGCACTCGTAGGACGCCCGAACGTCGGGAAGTCCACACTCTTCAACCGCATGACCCGCTCGCGCGACGCGCTGGTGGCGGACCTGCCTGGCCTGACGCGCGACCGTCACTACGGCGAGGGCCGCATGGGCGAGCGGCCTTTCCTGGTGATCGACACCGGCGGTTTCGAACCGGTCGCCAAGGAAGGCATCATGCACGAGATGGCGCTGCAGACGAAGCAGGCCGTGGCCGAAGCGGACATCGTGATGTTCATCGTCGACGGCCGCCAGGGCCTGACGCCGCACGACAAGACCATCACCGACTTCCTGCGCAAGTCCGGCCGCAAGGTCATGCTGGTCGTGAACAAGAGCGAGGGCATGAAGTACACCAGCGTCACCGCCGAGTTCTATGAGCTGGGCATGGGCGACCCCTATGTGATCTCGGCCGCCCACGGCGACGGCGTGCTCGACCTCGTCAACGAAGCGATCGACGAAGCCGCGACCCTGCGTCCGGCCGAGGAAGCGGAATTCGATCCGGCCGACCACGGCGTCAAGATCGCGCTGGTGGGCCGCCCGAACGTCGGCAAGTCCACGCTGATCAATACCCTGGTCGGCGAGCAGCGCGTGATCGCCTTCGACATGCCGGGCACCACCCGCGACTCGATCGAGGTACCGTTCGAGAAGGGCGGCAAGCACTACACCCTGATCGACACCGCCGGTATCCGCCGCCGCGGCAAGGTGTTCGAAGCGGTCGAGAAGTTCTCGGTCGTCAAGACCCTGCAGTCGATCTCGGAAGCCAACGTGGTCGTGCTGATGCTCGACGCCCAGGCCGACATCGCCGAGTCGGATGCCCATATCGCCGGCTTCATCCTCGAGTCCGGACGCGCACTGGTGGTCGCCGTCAACAAGTGGGACGGCCTGACCTCCGACCAGCGCGACCAGGTCAAGAACGACATCGACCGCAAGCTCGACTTCCTGGGCTTTGCCGAGACCAAGTTCATCTCGGCGCTGAAGGGCACCGGCATCAATCACCTGATGAAGGCGATCGACACGGCGTACGCCGCGGCCACCGCCAAGCTGTCGACCCCGCGCCTGACCCGCGCGCTGCAGGAGGCGATCGAGAAGCAGGAGCCGAAGCGCAAGGGCAGCACCCGCCCGAAGATGCGCTATGCCCACCAGGGCGGCCAGAACCCGCCGATCATCGTCATCCACGGCAATGCGCTGGATGGCATCACCGAGCCGTACAAGCGTTACCTGGAAAAGCATTTCCGCGACACCTTCGACCTGATCGGCACGCCGCTGCGCATCGAACTTCGCAGCGGTAAGAACCCGTTCGCAAAAGGCCAGGAATAAGATCTTTCCGTCGTTCCCGCGGAGGCGGGAACCCAAGTTCTGCCCGTATCGACGAACCCGGCTGCCCGCCTTCGCGGGGATGACGTATTAAGCCAGATCTAACCGTACGAGTACGACAGAAAACGCCAAAACAGGTTACAGTAGCCGCGGGACATCATTCACAAAATGAGAATGTTGACCCAGGCACTTGAAAACTGGCGTAGCGCCACAATTTTTATACGACAACAACATACGGAGCTGTTATGAGCAATAAAGGGCAACTGTTACAAGACCCATTCCTGAACGCATTGCGTAAGGAGCACGTCCCCGTCTCGATCTACCTGGTCAACGGGATCAAGCTCCAGGGACACATCGAGTCCTTCGACCAGTACGTGGTTCTGCTCCGTAATACCGTCACCCAGATGGTCTACAAGCACGCCATTTCCACCGTCGTTCCCGCTCGCGCCGTCAACCTCAACCTCGAACAGGACGCCGAGTAAGGCCGATGGCAGACGTCTCCGGTAACACCATGCGCGCCGCATTGGTCGGCATCGACTTCGGGACTGGCGATTTCAAGGCCAGTCTCGAAGAACTGGCACTGCTGGCGCGCTCCGCCGGAGCGGAGCCGATCACCACGATCACCGCAAAACGCAATAGTCCCGATCCCGCGCATTTCGTCGGCAGCGGCAAGGCGGACGAGATCGGCCAGGCTTGCCTGGCCGAGCGGATCGAAATCGTCATCTTCAACCATGCGCTCTCGCCGGCCCAGCAGCGTAACCTGGAAAAGCGCCTGAACGTCCGGGTGCTGGACCGCACCAGCCTGATCCTCGACATCTTCGCCCAGCGCGCCCAGAGCCACGAGGGTAAGCTGCAGGTTGAGCTGGCCCAGCTGCAACACCTGGCCACGCGCCTGATCCGCGGCTGGACTCACCTGGAGCGCCAGAAGGGCGGTATCGGCCTGCGCGGCCCCGGTGAAACCCAGCTCGAGACCGACCGCCGCCTGATCGGCGAGCGCGTCAAGATGCTGCGCACCCGCCTGGCCAAGCTGCGCAAGCAGCACGAGACCCAGCGCCGTTCGCGCGGCCGCAACCAGACTTTCTCGGTGTCGCTGGTCGGCTATACCAACGCCGGCAAGTCGACCCTGTTCAACACCCTGACCAAGGCCGGGGTGTACGTCGCGAACCAGCTGTTCGCGACCCTCGATACCACCAGCCGCCGCCTCTACCTGGGCGAGGAAACCGGCAACGTGGTGATCTCCGATACCGTCGGTTTCGTGCGCGAACTGCCGCACCAGCTGGTGGCCGCTTTCCGCGCCACGCTGGAAGAAACCATCCATGCCGACCTGCTGCTGCACGTGGTCGACGGCTCCTCTCCGGTGCGGATGGAGCAGATCGAGCAGGTCAATGAGGTGCTGCGCGAGATCGGCGCAGACCACATTCCGCAAATCCTTGTCTGGAACAAGATCGATGCGGCCGGGCTGGAGCCCGGGGTGGAACGTGATGAATATGATAAAATCAGCCGCGTTTTTATCAGCGCCCACAGTGGGGCAGGCCTGGATCTGCTGCGCGACGCCATCGTCGAAGCAGCCCGCGCCGAGCCCGGCGAAGCCGCTGATCCCGCGATTGCGCTGGCTGACGCCGAGCATATTCCGAACTCCACCCATGTGGGTCCACACTAGCCTATGTCACTGCACGACCCCCGTTGGGGCCACAATCCGAAATCCGGCGACAAGCCGAAAGCCCAGCAGGGCAAGGGCCCCGGCAACGACGGCCCACCCGACCTCGACCAACTCTGGCGCGACTTCAACCAGCGTTTGAACCGCCTGTTCGGCAAGCGCGGCGGCAGTGACGGCGGCGGCTACCGCCCCGATGCGCGCGGCGTCGGCGTCACCGCTTCGGTGGTCGGCGCCATCCTGCTCCTGATCTGGCTCGCCAGCGGCGCCTTCATCGTGCCGGAAGGCCAGGTCGGCCTGGTCAGCACCTTCGGCGAACTCTCGCACAAGACCGGCGCCGGTTTCAACTGGCGCTGGCCGGCCCCGATCCAGTCGCACAAGATGGTCAACGTGGCCCAGATCCAGACCGTGGAACTCGGCTATCGCGCCAACGTGCGCAACAAGCAGGCCAACGAAGCGCTGATGCTGACCGCGGACGAGAACATCGTCGACGTCCAGCTCTCGGTGCAGTACAAGGTGGTCGATCCGGTGGCATGGGCATTCAACAACAGCGATACGGTCGAGACCGTGCGCGACGCCGCCGAGACCGCCACGCGCGAACTGGTCGGCCGCAGCAAGATGGATGCGCTGCTGTTCGAAGGCCGCGACAAGCTGGCCGGCGAGGCCCAGCGCATGATCCAGCAGATGCTTGCGCGCTACAAGATGGGCGCCGAGATCACCGGCGTGACCGTGCAATCCCTGAGCGCGCCGGAGCAGGTCGCCGCCGCCTTCGAGGAAACCGTCAAGGCCCAGGAAGACCGCAACCGCGCCCGCGCCGAGGCGCAAGCCTATGCCGACGACGTGATCCCCGAAGCCAAGGGCCGTGCCGCGCGCATGAAGCAGGATGCCGAAGCCTACCGCGCCACCACCGTCAACACGGCCGAAGGCAATGCCGCCCGTTTCAACCAGGTCGTGGCCGAGTACGCGAAAGCGCCCGCCGTCACCCGCGACCGCATGTACATCGACACCATGCAGCAGATATTCTCCAGCACCAGCAAGGTCATGATCGACGCCAAGGCGGCTGCGACCATCAACCTGCCGCTCGACCAGATGCTGACCCGTTCGGTCGCCAACGAAGCGGCGATGGGCAGCCGGTCCGGCCCGGTGATCCCACCGGCGCAGGCGGTGCCAGGCCAGCAGCCGGTCCCGAACGTCGGCACCGTCACCGTGAACGGCAACGCGGCCCAGGCGCAAGCCCAGCCGCAAACGCAAGCCCAGCCGCAAGCCCAGGCCCAGGCGCAGCCGCAAAATCAGCCGGCACCGGCACAGGAAGCGCATCCGTCCGAATCGGTGCGCAAGACCGATCCGCGCAGCCGCGAATCTTCGCGTGAAAGGGAGACCCGCTGATGAACCGCCTGATATCGATCGCCATCGGGGCGGCCATCGTCCTGACCCTGTTGAGCTCGAGCGTATTCGTGGTCGACCAGCACCGCTTTGCCGTGGTGTATGCCCTCGGCGAGCTGCGTGAAGTGATCCAGCAGCCCGGCCTGCACGTCAAGCTGCCGGCGCCGCTGCAGAACGTGGTCTACCTCGACAAGCGCCTGCAGACCCTCGACACCGCCGACGGCGAACGCTTCCTGACGGCAGAGAAGAAGGATCTGCTGGCCGACGCCTTCGTCAAATGGCGCATCAGCGATCCGCGGCAGTACCTAACCGCGACCGGCGCCGGCAGCAGCCAGAACAGCGCCGAACGCGGCGCCGAGCGCGTGGCCCAGGCCGTGCAAGTGGCCATGAATGCCGAGATCGGCACGCGCAAGGTCGGCGATGTCCTGTCCGGCCAGCGCGCCCAGATCGACGCCGCGCTGCGCGAACGCATCGCCGCGGCCGGCCGCCAGATGGGTGTCGAGATCGTCGACGTGCGCCTCAAGCGCGTCGACTTCACGGCCCAGGTGAGCGGCGCCGTGATCGAACGCATGAAGGCCGACCGCATCCGCGCCGCCAACGAAACCCGCTCGACGGGCCAGGCCGAAGCCGAGGAAATCCGCGCCGACGCCGAGCGCCAGCGCGCCGTGATCCTGGCCGAAGCGGTGCGCGACGCCGAGACCATCAAGGGCGAGGGCGATGCGAAAGCCACCCAGATCTACGCCCAGTCCTTCGGCAAGAACCCGGAGTTCTACCGTTTCTACCGCTCGCTCGAAGCCTACCGCGCGACCTTCAAGAGCCGCAGCGATGTGCTGGTGCTGGACTCGAACTCGGAGTTCTTCAAGTATTTCAAAGGCCCGGGCGCCGGCAAGTAATCCGTAGGGTGGGCACCCCGTGCCCACGCATGCCGGCCGCATTTCGCATGCGTTCGCGTGGGCACGGTGTGCCCACCCTACAACTTTCTGCGCCATTCCCGCTTGGTTTTCGGTTAAAATCGTCGATTCGGCGCAGAATACGCGTGCAAAGCCGCGCATTCTGTTGACCAATCTTTAACAACTCCCATTCGCTTTGCCCATGCCTACCTGGCTACTGCCCGAGAATATCGCCGACGTCTTGCCGTCCGAAGCGCGCAAGATCGAGGAACTGCGCCGCCTCATGCTCGACACCTTCCGCACCTACGGATATGAGCTGGTGATGCCACCGATGCTCGAGTACGTCGAGTCGCTGCTTGCCGGCGCGGGGCAGGACACCGATTCCAAGACCTTCAAGCTGGTCGACACGATGAGCGGCCGCCTGCTCGGCCTGCGCGCCGACATGACCACCCAGGTCGCCCGCATCGACGCCCACCTGCTGAACCGCGACAGCGTGACCCGCCTGTGCTACGCCGGCACCGTGCTGCACACCCGCCCGTCCGGCCTGCACGCCACCCGCGAGCAGCTGCAGATCGGCGCCGAGATCTACGGCCATGCCGGCCTCGAAGCGGATGCCGAGATCCAGGAACTGGCGCTGGCCTCGCTGGCGCTGGCCGGCTTCGAGTCGCCGCGCCTGGACCTGTCGCACGCCGGCGTGCTGCGCGCGATCCTGGCCGAAGACGCCATGGCCAGGCGCGACGAGCAGCTGCTGCACGGCCTGCTGAAGGCCAAGGACATGCCGGGCCTGGCCGAGGCCACCGAACACTACGCGAGCGCGACCCGCGCCGCCCTGATGGCGCTGCCGAACCTGTATGGCGACGTCGAGGTGCTGGCGCGTGCCAGGGAACTGCTGCCGGCGCTGCCGGGCATCACCCGCGCGCTGGCCGAACTGGCGGCGCTGGCCGCTGCCATCGGCGGCCGCGCCCAGATCGCGATCGACCTGGCCGACCTGCGCGGCTACCAGTACGAGAGCGGCGCCATGTTCGCGCTCTACGTGCCGGGCCTGCCGAACGCCGTCGCCCGCGGCGGCCGTTACGACCACGTCGGCGAAGCCTTCGGACGCGCGCGTCCGGCCACCGGCTTCTCGCTCGACCTGCGCGAGCTGGCGCGGCTGCTGCCGACCGCCGACCGCAAACACGCCATCCGTGCGCCGTGGGGCAATGCGCCCGAGCTGCGCGAAAAAATCGCCGAACTGCGCAATAGCGGTGAAGTCGTGATCCAGTCCATGCCGGGTCACGAGAACGTACAGGACGAGTTCGAGTGCGACCGTGTGCTCGTCCTCGAACAAGGAAATTGGATTCTCAAAAACTTAGGTTAAGTGATGTCAAATACTGCTAAGAACGTCGTTGTCATCGGCACCCAATGGGGCGATGAGGGCAAGGGTAAGATCGTCGACTGGCTCACCGACCACGCCGCCGGCGTGGTGCGTTTCCAGGGCGGCCACAACGCCGGCCACACGCTGGTGATCAATGGCCAGAAGACGGCACTCCAACTGATCCCGTCGGGCATCATGCGCGAAGGCGTGGCCTGCTACATCGGCAACGGCGTGGTGGTGTCGGTGCCGGACGTGATGCGCGAAATCGACAAGCTGGAAGCTGCCGGCCTCGAAGTCGCCTCGCGCCTGAAGATCTCGGAAGCCTGCCCGGTCATCCTGCCGTACCACGTCGCCATCGACGTCGCCCGCGAAGCCAAGCGCGGCGTGAACAAGATCGGCACCACCGGCAAGGGCATCGGCCCGGCCTACGAAGACAAAGTGGCGCGCCGCGCGATCCGCATCGCCGACATGCTGAACGAGACCCGCTTCGCCGAGAAGCTGCGCGAGAACCTGGACTACCACAACTTCGTGCTGACCGGCTATCTGGGCGGCCAGGCAGTGGACTTCCAGAAGACCTTCGACGATGCGATGGCCCTGGTGCCGCGCCTGCGTCCGATGGTCGGCGACGTCTCCTCGGCCCTGTACGCCGCGCACAAAGCCGGCGGCAGCCTGCTGTTCGAAGGCGCGCAAGGCTCGCTGCTGGACGTCGACCACGGCACCTATCCGTTCGTGACCTCGTCGAACTGCGTGGCCGGCAACGCTGCCGCCGGTTCGGGCGTGGGCCCGGGCATGCTGCACTACATCATGGGCATCACCAAGGCCTACACGACCCGCGTGGGTTCGGGCCCGTTCCCGTCCGAGCTGCCGACCGACGCCGGCGTCGGCGAGCACCTGTCGCGCGTGGGCCACGAGTTCGGCACCGTGACCGGCCGTGCGCGCCGCTGCGGCTGGTTCGACGCCGCGCTGCTGCGCCGCTCGGTCCAGATTAACGGCGTGACGGGCATGTGCCTGACCAAGCTGGACGTGCTGGACGGCATCGAGTCGCTGAAGCTGTGCACCGGCTACAAGATCGACGGCCGTGACGTCGACATCTTCCCGGTCGGCGCCGAAGAAGCCGCTGCCTGCGTGCCGGTCTACGAAGAGATGCCGGGCTGGACCGAGTCCACCGTGGGCGCCAAGACCATGGAAGAGCTGCCGGCGAACGCCCGCGCTTACATCAAGCGCATCGAAGAACTGGTCGGTGTCCCGGTCGACATGGTGTCGACCGGCCCGGACCGCGTGGAAACCATCGTGCTGCGTCACCCGTTCGCTGCCTGATTCGAATAAAAACAAGGAATATAGATAGATGAATACTCCTGCATCGACCGACAAGGACCTGTGGGTCTCCTGGGACGAGTACAACCGCCTGGTCGAGCGCCTGGCGCTGCAAGTCTACGAATCGAACTGGAAGTTCGACATGGTGCTGTGCCTGGCGCGCGGCGGCGTGCGTCCGGGAGACGTGATCTCGCGCATCTTCGACGTGCCGCTGGCGATCCTGTCGACCAGCTCCTACCGCGAAGAAGCCGGCACCAAGCAGGGCAACCTCGACATCGCCAAGTACATGACGATGACCAAGGGCCCGCTGGCAGGCCGCATCCTGCTGGTCGACGACCTGGCCGACTCCGGCGTGACCCTGCAGAAAGTGCGCGAGCACCTGCAGACCAACTACCCGGACGTCAGCGAAGTGCGCTCGGCCGTCATCTGGGTCAAGGGCACCTCGACCTTCAAGCCGGACTACCACCTGGAAGACCTGCCGCACAACCCGTGGATCCACCAGCCGTTCGAAGACTACGACGGCCTGCGTCCGCACCAGCTGGCGGCGTGGATGAAGAAGTTCGAGAAGAACTGATCGGCCGGGATGCCGGAAAAGAAGAAGGGCGGTGCCGTGAGGTGCCGCCCTTTTTGCATGGGTTCCCGCCTGCGCGGGAACGACGTGATGGCCTTACTTGCTGGCGGCGGCGAGGTACTTCACCACCGCCTTCAGCGCCGCTTCGTCCGGAATGCCGGAGAAAGGCATGCGGTTGCCCGGCACCTTTTCCTGCGGCGCGCGCAGGAACTCCGTCAGGTTCTTTTCGTCCCAGGTGATGCCGCTGCGCTTCATCGGACCCGAGAAGCGGAAGCCCGCCTCGGTGCCGGCCGTGCGGCCGACGATGTTGTGCAGGTCCGGGCCGACGCCGTTCTCGCCGGCATTCAGCGAGTGACAGGCGGCGCAGGTCTCGAAGGTCTTCTTGCCGAGGTCGTCGGCGGCCTGGGCGTGAAGGGCGAAGGCGGCAAGGGCCGCGAACGCGATGGCGATTTTATTATGCATCGATGAGTTTTCCTGGGTTCTTGACGTAGACGTTCTTGATGATGTCGGCCGCCATGTAAGCGATGGCGCCGACCGGCGCGGTCGGGTTGTAGGCCGAGTTGTGCGGGAACAGCGAGGCGCCCATGATGAACAGGTTGTCGACATCCCATACCTGGCCATACTTGTTGGTGACCGAGTTGGACGGATTCGTGCCCATGATGGTGCCGCCGGTGTTATGCGTGCTCTGGTACACGGTCGCGTTCCACGCGTTGCGCGGCGTGGCCTTGTTCAGGTGGGCCGGGTTCATGGCTTGCGCGATCTTGTTGATGATCTCGGCGGCATGCGCCGAGATCTTGCGCTCGTTGTCCTTGTAGTCGAAGGTCATGCGCATCAGCGGCGCGCCGAGACGGTTGCGATAGGTCGGGTCGAGGTCGAGATAGTTGCCCCGGTTCGGCATCACGCTGCCGGCCGCCGCGATGTTCATCGCGCGTTCGTACCACTTGGCGGTTTCGTCCTTCCACTGGCTGCCCCAGGCCGGCGTGCCGCCCGGGGCCGGGTGCCACTGGATCGGCCGTCCGCCGTACTGCACGGTGCCGATGATGGAGCCGCCGATGTAGCCGAAGGGCGCGCGGTCGAAGTCCCAGTTGGCGTGGAAGTCGTCGATCAGGGTGCTGGTGCCGCCGGCCGACATGTAAGGGTGGAACAGCTTGTCCTCGAAGAACAGGGTGGCGCTGGCGCCGGTCTGGTAGCAATAATTCTTGCCGATCAGTCCCTTGCCGGTGGCCGGGTCGTAGGCCTGGCCGATGCCGGACACCAGCATCAGGTGCACGTTGTTCAGCGCGTAGGCGGTGAGCACGACCATCTTGGCAGGCTGGAACACTTCTTCGCCGTTCACCAGGTTCACGTAAGTGACGCCGGTCGCCTTCTTGCCGGAGGCGTCGCGCTCGACGCGGGTGACCCAGGCGTTGGTGCGCAGCTCGAAGGTCTTCTGCTTCTGCGCGAACGGCAGCACGGTCATGTGGGCGCCGCCCTTGGCGTTCGATTCGCAGCCGAAGCGCTCGCAATGGCCGCAGTACTGGCACTCGCCGAACTTGGCGCCATCGGGGTTGGTGTAGGCGCGCGAGGCGTTCGCGGTCGGGCGCGGGAAGGGGTGGTAACCCATCTTCTTCGCGGTCGCTTCGAACATCTCGCCGGCCAGGGTCTGCTCGACCGGCGGCAGCGGATACTCATGCGTGCGCGGCGCTTCGAAGATGTTGCCGCCGCTGATCTTCTTGCCCTTGATATTGCCGGCCTTGCCCGAGATGCCGGCCACCTTCTCGAACTTGTCGTAGTACTTTTCGAGTTCCTTGTAGCTGAGGCCCCAGTCCTGGATCGTCATGTCTTCAGGAATGTACTTCTTGCCGTACTTTTCCTCGTAGCGCGAACGGATCTTGAACTCGTCGTCGGTCCAGCGCCAGGTATGGCCGTTCCAGTGCGTCGATGCGCCGCCGACGCCGGTGCCGATCAGGTAAGAGCCCAGGCGGCGGTAGGGCAGCGCGGTTTCCTTGGCGTCGTTACGGATGGTCTCGGTCTGGTCGTTGGTGTTGACCATCATGCCGTTGCGGATGCCCAGCGCCAGCTCGTCGCGCATGCGCGGCACGGTGAAGTCATCCGCCGAGGCTTGCGGGCCGCCGCGTTCGAGGCAGACCACGGTCATGCCGGTTTCGGACAATTCCTTGCCCAGGATGCCGCCGGTCCAGCCTGCGCCGACCAGCACGACATCCACTTCATTCATCTTTTTCATTACGTTTGCCTTGGGTTTGCTTCAGCTGAGGTCGGCGATGCCGAGCGGCTGCGGGCGATACGGTTTGTTCTTGAACTTGACGATGTTCAGTTTGTTGGTGGTGTTCACGCCGGGGTAGCCGATCATCTTCCAGGCCATCTTGTCCCGGTTGCCACCGTACATAGGGTCCGCGAACATGGCTTCGTAGAACATCTGCAGCAGCTGAGCGAAATAGGTTTTGGCCGGCACGCCGTTAGGCAGGGCAATCTTGCCGGCCTGCAGGTCTTTCAGCAGCTGCTCCTTGGCGTCCGGCGGCAGGGCGTCGAAGGACGCCTTGTAGGTCGCCTGGCAATACGCCGCCAGGCCTTCGGTACCCGCGCGGAACAAGGCGGCGGGTGTCATGCCCAGCTGGTAGCCCTGGCTCGCGCTGCCCTGCTTGAACGGGCCTTGCAAATAGAGACGGTCGCCCTGGCCCCAGCTGCCGGCGAGCGCGCGGTCGAAGTAGACGTTCAGGCCCATGTCGACACCGTTCGGCGTGTGCTTGTCCGCCGGGCACATGTGATTGACGAGGCCTTCGACGAACACTTGCTCCGCCGGACGCAGCCATTCGTAAGCGGCGGCGGCGTCGGCGCCAGCCGGGGCGGCGGGCGCCGCCTGGCTGGCGGCGGCCTGGGCTTGCGCCGCAAGCGGCAGGGCGGCCGTGGCGGCGCCGGCCGCGCCGACGAAGGACTTGATCAGGAAGTCGCGGCGCGGTTTGGGTTGGATGGGGTCGGTCATGCTGTATGAATCCTGTGAAAACGGCAAATATGAAATCCGCAAAGGGTAATGCAACAAAATTTCCAGGGGGAATCATAAACCGCTTTATCCTGGCTTGACTACCGCTGTTGCATAGATACCGACAGTTACTAACTTTATGTTGCCTGATGGAAATTGTTCGGGCATATTGCCGGATTAGATATGGAACAAGCTGTTTTCCAAACGTCGCCCAGCGCCCAGCAAAGTACTCACATTGCCGATGAAAAACCTCAATATTGGCAAAAAAATCGCAGTCGTCTTCGCGATTGTCCTGGCCGTTTCGATCGCCATTACCGGCATTAGACTTTGGCAACTCAACAAGATGACCGCGTCGACACGCGAATTGATGGCGCTTCCCCTGACCAAGGAGAGGCTGGTCGGCGACTGGTATCGCACGATCTATGGCGGTTCCCGCCGCACGCTGGCGATTGTGAAAAGTGGCGACAATTCGCTGGTCAGCTTCTTCGCCGAGGACTCGGCCACCGGCTCCAGGGAGGCCGGCGAACTCCTGAACAAGGTCAAACAACTCCTGACCTCGCCGGAAGAGGCGAAACTGCTGCAACTGGTGTCGGACACCCGCGACGAATACAACGTCCACAAGGCTGCCGTCACCAAGGCCAAGGCGGCAGGCGATGTCGAGACCGCGAACCGGGTGCTGGAAGAGAAATTTATTCCAGCGTCGAACAAGTACCAGGCCTCGCTGCGCGAGCTGCTCGACATGCAGCGCAAGGCAATCGACGCGAGCGCCGTCCAGGCCGAACAGGCGGCAGCGGCCAGCCTGCGCATGCAGTCAGCACTGAGCGTGCTGCTGGTGCTGCTGGTGGCCGCCTGCGGATGGATTTTGCGCAGCAGTATCGTCAAGCCGCTGGAAACTGCCATCGGCGTGGCACGCCGCGTCGCCGGGGGCGACCTGACGGCCGACATCGAGGTCCGATCCACAGACGAGGCTGGCCAGCTGCTGGCGGCGCTGCGCGACATGAACGACGCCCTGCGCGGCCTGGTGCACAAGGTGGTCCAGGGCGCGGGCAGCATCGCCCACGCTTCCGACGAGATCGCTGCCGGCAACCTCGAGCTTTCCTCGCGTACCGAACAACAGGCCAGTTCGCTGGAAGAAACCGCATCGTCGATGGAAGAACTGACCTCGACCGTGAAGCAGACATCGGACAATGCGCGCCAGGCGAACCAGCTGGCGGGTTCGGCCAGCGAGGTCGCGGCCAAGGGCGGTGTCGTGGTGCGCCAGGTGGTCGACACCATGCACCGGATCGACGCCTCGTCGAAGAAGATCGTGGACATCATCGGCGTGATCGACGGTATCGCCTTCCAGACCAATATTTTGGCCCTGAATGCCGCGGTGGAAGCGGCCAGGGCCGGTGAACAGGGCCGCGGCTTTGCCGTGGTGGCCAGCGAAGTGCGCAACCTGGCCCAGCGCTCGGCGGCCGCCGCCAAGGAGATCAAGGGCCTGATCGCTGCCTCGGTCGGCAACGTGGAAACCGGTACCACCCTGGTGGCGGAAGCCGGTGCCACCATGGAAGAGATCGTGGAAAGCATCCGTCGCGTGACCGACATCATGGGCGAAATCCATGCCGCCACCCGCGAGCAGACCCTGGGCATCGAGCAGATCAACGAAGCCATCAGCCAGATGGACCAGACCACCCAGCAGAACGCCTCGCTGGTGGAGGAGGCTGCTGCGGCGTCCGAAACCCTGCAGCGCCAGGCTGGCGACCTGACCGAAGCCATGGGCGTATTCCAACTGGAGGATCGTGGGCTGGCCGCGGCGCCGGCTTCCCGCAAGCAGCTTGCGCATGCCGTTCCCGCGCTCGGCAGTCGCTGAACCTGACCTGGCGCATGCCGATCGGTTAAGATTGCTGGAAATACCTTAACCGATCCCATGACCCAAAGCTTTTTCCAGACCTTCATCCTGCTGCTGCTCGTTACCGACCCCTTCGGCAACGTCCCTCTGTTCGTCACCGCCTTGCGGGACGTCGCCCCGGAACGGCGGCCGCGCATCGTCCTGCGCGAGTGCGCGATCGCGTTCCTGCTGCTCCTGCTTTTCATGTTCTTCGGCCGCCACTTCCTGGCGGCGCTGCAGCTCACCGACATTTCGCTGCGCATCGGCGGCAGCGTGATCCTGCTGATCATCGCCATCCGCATGATCTTCCCGCATCCGGACGGCGTGCTCGGCCGCAGCGAAGGCGGCGAACCTTTCATCGTGCCGCTGGCGATTCCCGCGCTGGCGGGGCCGTCGGCGCTGGCCACGGTGTTGCTGTTCAGCTCGCAGACGACGGAGGAGGTGCTGGTCCATGTGGCGGCGCTGGCCGCCGTCGGCGTGGTCTGGCTGGCCGTATTCCTCGCCGCCGAAAAGCTGCAGAAGGCGCTCGGCGCCCAGGTCATGACCGCCTTCGAGCGCCTGATGGGCCTGATCCTGACGGCGATGTCGGTCGAAATGCTGCTGAGCGGTGTGCGCGCCTTCGTCAAAACTCTTTAACCCATCGATTGGAACCAATTCCCATGAAAAAGCTGCTCTCCATTTGCGCACTCGGCGTCGCCATGTCCCTGACCCTGGCCGGCTGCAAGCGCGGCGAAGGACAGGCCTCGGCTCCGGCCGCCGCGCCGGCCGACGCCACCCCGATCTCCCTGCAGAAGATCGATACCGTGCAAGGCACCGGCAAGGAAGCGACGGCCGGCACCACCGTCGTCGTGCACTACACCGGCTGGCTGTACTCGCCGAACGCGCAGCAACAGCATGGCGCCCAGTTCGACTCCTCGGTCGGCAGGGAGCCCTTCAGCTTCCAGCTCGGCTCGGGCATGGTGATCCCGGGCTGGGACCAGGGCGTGCAGGGCATGAAGGTGGGCGGCAAGCGCACGCTGATCGTGCCGGCCGCACTGGGCTACGGCGAGCGCGGCGCAGGTCCGATCCCGCCGAATGCGAACCTGATCTTCGACGTCGAACTGCTGGACGTGAAGTAAGCGTGCGCTGATTCCGCTTCGCTCTGTTGGCGAGCGTACCAAGCGCCGCCAACCCCCGTGATAAATTGGTAAATACTCAATATCCCGGGAGCGCGAAGTCATGAAGCATGCAAAGGCCGTCAAGGTACCGACCGGCATCCCCGAACTCGATGCGGTCCTGCATGGTGGACTGCTGCAGGGCCGCATTCACCTGATCGAAGGGCGGCCCGGAACCGGGAAGACCACCTTGGGGCTGCGCTTTCTGATCGAAGCCCTGAAAATGGGCGAGTCCTGTCTGTACCTGAGTCTGTCGGAATCGCTGGACGAATTGCAGGAAGCCGCCGATAACCACGGCTGGTCGCTGGATGGCATCGACATCGTCGAAATGATCCCGGTGCCCGGCGATGCCGGCGACGAACAGACCATCCTGCTGCCGACCGAAAAGGAACTGTCGAGCCTGATCGAGCAGATCGCCGACCAGGTCGAACGCAGCGCGGCCACGCGTATCGTGATCGATTCGATGGTCGAAATCCGGCTGCTGGCCTACGACAGCAGCCACTACCGGCGCCAGATCATCGCCTTGCGCCAGCGCCTGAGCAGGAAAGGCGTGTCCGTCCTGCTGCTGGACGACCTGACCTCCGATGGCCGCGAGTTCGAACTGCAAAGCGCCGTGCACGGCGTGATCACGCTGGAACAGATCGAACACGCGTTCGGCGCGGCGCGCAGGCGGCTGCGCGTGGTCAAGCTGCGCGGCGGAAATTTCCAGAGCGGCTGGCACGACTACAGCATCCGTACCGGCGAAATCCTGGTCTTCCCCAGCCTGATCGCGCAGGAGCACCATCGCCCGCGCACCGGGTTCGAGCTGTTCAGCGGCATTGAAAGCTTCGATGCGCTGTTCTGCGGCCCCCTGACCGAGGGAAGTTCGACCATGGTGCTCGGGCCCTCTGGGGTGGGCAAGACCACGGTGGCGCTGCAATACGCTTTGTCGGCGGTAAAATCTGGCCACCATGTCGGCTATTTCAACTTCGACGAATCCGAAACCACGCTCAGGTCGCGCCTGGTGGCCAGCATGGGAGAAGACGGCGCGCAGGACGAGGCCGCGGCCAACCGCGAGGACGACGACGAGACGCGCCGTTTCCATCTGCGCCGCGTCAATCCGTCCCGTATCTCGCCGGGGGAGTTCATCTGGAACGTGCGGCGCCTGGTCGAGGATCTCGACGTCCGGCTGGTGATCATCGACAGCATCAATTCCTATCTCGACGTCATCCGCGAGGAAAGGTCGCTGCTGCGCCAGATGCACGAACTGTTTTCCTACCTCAGCAACATGAACGTGATGGCGATCATCGTCGGCGCCCATTCGGCCAGGCTCGACACCTCGAAAGAGCCGGACGCGCTGAGCCTGATTACCGATAACATTATTTCCTTGCGCTACTACGAACACAGGAACGTGGTGTGCAAGGCGGTCTGCGTGCTGAAGAAGCGCCAGGGCCGGCACGCACACGATATCCGGGTCCTCTGCCTCACCGATGACGGCATCCGCGTCGGCGGGCGGGTGAAGGCCCGCGATGAACAGCTGGGAGCGGCGTCACTTGAAACCTGAGCCCGACCCTGCCGTCGTCGTCTTCGCGCCGGTCCCGCGCGATGCCGTCACGCTGCGCGCGCTGCTCGAGGAAGAGGCGATGCGTGCGCATTGCTGCGCCGATGCCGGCGAGTTCTATGCCGCGCTCGGCAACACGCCTTTGTTCGCGGTGATGACGGAGGAGGGCATTGCGCGCTGCGCGCCGGACGAGTTGAGCAGGCTGTTGCGGACGCAGCCGCCATGGTCCAACCTGCCGCTGCTGGTGCTGGCCGACGCCGACCAGCGTCGGATCGACACCAACCGCTTCGTCCACCTGGCCGAGATCGGTAACGTCACTTTGCTGACGCGGCCTGCCGCCCGTCTGACCCTGGTCATGGCCATGCGTTCGGCGCGCCGCGCGCGTCTTCTGCAGTTCGCGGTTCGCGACCAGATGCAGGAGCTTGCCGAGCATGCGGAAAAGCTGGAATCGACGGTGGCCGAGCGCACCCGCGAATTGCAGGCCGAGATCGCCGAGCGGCGGCGCGTCGAGCAGACCCTGGCGGAGGCGAAGCGGCTGGAATCGCTGGGACAGCTGACCGGCGGCATCGCCCACGATTTCAACAATATCCTGCAGGTGGTGACCGGCAGCGAGACCCTGCTGCGCCTGCTGTTGGGTCCGGAGCCCGACGCGCGGGTGCTGCGCGCGCTGCAAAGCATACGCCGCGCCGCCGACCAGGGCGGATCGCTGACGCAGCAGTTGCTGGCTTACGCCCGTCGCCAGCCCCTCGCGAACATCGTGCTGGATCTGCGCAAGCACCTGCACACGGTATCCGAGATGATCCTGCACATGCTGGGCCCCGAGGTGCAGGTGCGGCTGCAGATCACGCCGGGCCTGTGGCGGGTGCTGGTCGACCCCTCGCAGCTCGACGCCGCCCTCCTGAATATCGCGGGCAATGCGCGCGATGCCATGCCGGACGCGGGCCGGCTGGTGCTGGCGGCACGCAACCGGACGCTGCCCGATGCGGCGCTGCCGGAAGGCGCGCATCTCGCCGGCGACTTCGTCGAGATCTGCGTGACCGATAACGGCCATGGCATGTCGGCGGAAACCGCGCAGAACGCCTTCGAACCGTTTTTCACCACCAAGTCCTTCGGCAAGGGAACCGGGCTCGGCCTGTCGCAGGTGTACGGCTTCGCCATCCAGAGCAAGGGCCTGGCCTTTATTCGGCGCGAGGAAACCGGTACCGCGGTCGGCATTCTGCTGCCGCGCTGCGCATCCGCTTCCGACACCGCAGCCGCCGAAAAAAAACAGGCGGGGCAGGAAATCAAGGGCCTGCGTGTCCTGTATGTCGAAGACGATCCGGACGTTGCCGAGGTGACCGCAGCGATGCTGCAATCGCTCGGCGCGACGGTGACGACCGCCGACAGCGCGGATGCCGCCGTGCGCCTGGACCTGTCGGCGATCGATGTCGTCCTGTCGGATGTCATGATGCCCGGCGAGCTGGACGGCATCGGCCTGGCGCGCTGGCTGGCAACGCAGCATCCGCATTTGCCGGTCGTGCTGACCAGCGGTTATGTGCTCGCACCCGAGCGCCTGCAGGGCTTGAAGGTGGGCTTCGTGCGCAAGCCCAGCGCGATCGGGGCGCTGGCCGATGCCCTGGTCAAGGCCGCCGCCCGGCGCTAGGCGCTACATCGTCGGGATGTAATTGCTGTGCCAGCGGTGCCCGCCCTGGCGCCGCGAACAGGGCGTCATGCGCATCCCGGTCTGCACGGCTTCCAGGCAGCGCGTGGCGCCGGTTTCGCGGTTGGTCATGCGCATCAGCCGCGGCACGTCGCTCAGGCGTTCGATGTACCACTGCTGGTTCTCGGCCTGGCTGCAGGCTTCCATGGCCAGCAGCTGCTTGGGGTCGTCCGGATGCACGGTCAGGCAGGCGGCCGCGCCGTCCGCCGCGGTGTGGAATTTGTCGTAGCCCGGCAGGTCGCCGCGGGTGACGAACCATTGCTGGTCAGGGCCCTGGTTGCAGGCTGCCATGGCGACCTTGCCGCCGGCGCTGCCGAGGCAGCGGCCACGTCCGTCGAGTTCGTTTTGCAGGTAAGTCGCATCCGGCGCGGCGAAGGCCGGGCTGGCCGCGATATGGAGGAGGGCAAGCACGGCAGAGGCAATGAAGCGGGCTGGTAGTGCCATTTCTTTCCTTTGTGGTGAGCTTGCTACGACATTAACACGAAGCCCGCGCCGCTTGTGCAAATATTAAGCTTGAGCAATACTCATGCGCACTTCATTCCCAAAGCGGAGCCTATCCCGATGACTTTCCTTCGTACCACCGCCGCGCTCGCCCTCGGACTCGCCCTGGTTGTTGGCACCGCCGTCGCCGCGCCGCCGCCGCTGCAGAAAACCGATACCGTCGTCGGCAAGGGCAAGACCGCCACCGCCGGCGCCACCGTCACCGTGCATTACACCGGTTGGCTGTATTCGCCGAAGGCGCCGCAGCAGCATGGCGCCCAGGTCGATACCTCGACTGGCGGTGCGCCTTTCACCTTTGCCCTCGGTTCGGGCAAGGTCATGCCGGGCTGGGACCAGGGCCTGGTCGGCATGAAAGTGGGCGGCAAGCGCACCCTCGTGGTACCGGCCGCGCTCGCTTACGGGGAGCGCGGTGCCGGGCCGATTCCGCCGAACGCCAACCTGATCTTCGACATCAGCCTGCTCGACGTGAAATAAACGAAACCGGCCAATGCCCGGCATGGAAAAGCGGCTGAGAAGCCGCTTTTTTTCGTCGGGAAATTTTACATTTGATTCTTGGAATATATTTACGCCCGTAAATAAGGTGTTGATTCCTTTGGGAATTTTCCTGCTGGCACACTTCCTGCTCAGTAGTCCCGGGCGTACGTTAGCGCACACAACATAAGATTCTTTACCAAGGATAAGAAATGCTGACACCAAAATCGATGTACAAGAAGCTGTTCGGTACCGCTGCCATCCTCGTCACCGCGCTGGCCGGCGTCCAGGCTCAGGCCGCTATCGTTGGTACGAGCGGCTCGCTGAAGCCGACCATCGTCTCGGGCGCGCTGCCGGACACGCCTGACAACCGCATCGACCCGAACACCGCCTCGTCGCCGTTCTCGGGTGTCGTCAGCATCAATATCCGTTACAACAATGCCGCCGGCGAGTGTGAATCCTACATCTGCTCGGGCGCACTGGTCGGTAAGCGCCAGGTCGTGTCGGCCGGTCACTGCGTCGATACCAACGGCAACGGCGCCGTCATCGACATCAACAAGCCGGGCAACGACGTGCGCGTCATCTTCAACAACAACGGCAGCCAGTACGAGCTGATCACCGCCACCAAGGTGTCGATGAACCCGGATTACCAGGGCTTCGGCAATTGCCCGGCCGGCGTCAACTCGTTCTGCGTGAACGACGACATCTCGGTCATCACGCTGGGCCGCGACGCGCCGGCCAGCGCCAAGATCTACAAGATCTCAAACGCACCAATCGCCGAAGGCACCCACATCATCATGGCCGGCTACGGCACCTCGGGCGACGGCACCAACGGCTATTACATCGCTCCGGACTTCTTCGTGAAGCGCACCGGCGAAAACTACGTCGACCTGTTCGACCTGGACGACGAGCAGGGCTTCGTGGCCGGCAAGGAAGAGGTCTACTACGCCGACTTCGACGGCGCAGGCAAGGACCTGTTCTGCGAGCAGTTCGGCGTCTGCACCCCGCAACTGCCGAACGACAAGGAAGCCAGCATCGGCGGCGGCGATTCGGGCGGCCCGTCCTTCATCGTGCGTAACGGCGAACTGATGCTGGTGGCGAATAACACCTTCAGCGGCATCTGGAACGCCGATGACGTCGACGGCACCTTCGGCACCTACTTCGGCGGCATCGTGCTGGGCAGCTACACCGACTACCTGAACCAGGCCACCGGCGGCCAAGCCACCTTCGTCCCGGAACCGGGCAGCATGGCGCTGCTGGCGCTGGGCGGTGCGCTGCTGGGCGGGCTGCGTCGTCGTCGTAAGCAGTAAGCGCTTCGGTGCTTGCGTAAAGAGCGGCCTGCGGGCTAATGCCAGTCAGTTAAGCTGACTGGCATTTTTCATTGGAAACTTGGATCTGGGCTGTTTGACTGCTCTTGGAAAAGATCGCGCTCGACGTTCCGGCAAAAGATAGGCGCGCGCCTGCTCGCGT
>Ga0308160_10000402_pt1 | contig 85786 bp, 83 predicted proteins | sample PhyFR1_FD_201036 | JGI IMG/M metagenome (GOLD analysis project Ga0308160, IMG submission 201036) | Phyllosphere microbial communities from UC Gill Tract Community Farm, Albany, California, United States - DLSLF.R1 | ecosystem: Host-associated > Plants > Phyllosphere > Unclassified | place: USA...
ATTTTTATCCGAACGCCCTCTTCAGCAAACTTTCCACTTTCGGCTCGCTTCCCCGGAAGCTTTTGTACAGCTCCATCGGGTCTTTGGTGCCGCCGGAAGAAAGCAGGACTTTGTATTTGGCAGCGATTTCCGGATTAAAGATTCCGTTTTCCTTGAAATACTGGAAAGCATCGGCATCCAGGACTTCCGCCCATTTGTAAGAATAATATCCGGCCGAATATCCGCCCTGGAAAATATGCGAGAAGCTCGGGCTCATTGCCGTTTCGGGATTAGAAGGGTAAAGCTGGGTCGCTTTCGTGTATTCTTCCTCAAACGCCTTCACACTTTTACTCTCCAACTCTCCAACTTTTGTATGGTAATTCATATCCAGCAATCCGAAACCGAGCTGTCTCAGCGTCTGGTAGCCTTCCATGAAGTTTTTCGACTGGGCGATTTTTTCTATTTTCTCATCGGGTAAAACTTCCCCGGTTTTATAATGTTTGGCAAATGTTTTCAGGAATTCCGGTTCGTAACAGAAATTTTCCAGGAACTGGGACGGCAATTCCACGAAATCCCATTTTACCGAAGTCCCGGAAAGGGTAGGGTATTGGGTATCGGCCAGCATCCCGTGGAGCGCATGCCCGAATTCATGGAACAGCGTGGTGACTTCCTGGAAAGTCAGTAAGCTTGGGGTATCCTTCGTCGGTTTGCTGAAATTGCAGACGATGGAAATATGCGGACGGGAATTTTCACCGTCTTTCTGATACTGGTTTTTGTAGCTGGTCATCCACGCGCCGGCTCTTTTGCCTTTCCGCGGGAAATAGTCTACGTACAGAAGGGCTTTAAATTCTTTTTCAGTCATTCCTGAACTGGATACTGCAATTATTTCCTGTACTTCATAAACCTTTACTTCTTCGTGATATTTCGGAATGTCGTTTCTTTCCGTGAAAGTAAGTCCGAAAAGCTGATTCGCCAATCCGAAAACGTCCTCCTGAACCTGGTTCAACGGGAAGTAAGGTTTCAGTTCCTCGTCATTCAGATCATATTTCGCTTTACGGAGCTTTTCAGCATAAAAAGCATGGTCGTAGGCCTGCATGTCATCAATGCCGTCTGCTTTTGCCAATGCCTTTAGCTCCCCGATCTCTCTGGCTGCATAAGGTTGTGCCTTGGTCAGAAGTTCGTTCAGGAAATCGATCACTTTTGCGGGAGATTTTGCCATTCTTTCCTCCAACACATATTCTGCATAGTTTTCATAACCTAACAATTCCGCTTTCTGTTGTTTTAGGGAAAGCAGTTCTTTAATCAAATTCTGATTGTCGAACTCGCCGCCGTCAAAAGATTTTTTACCGTTGGCCAGCGCCAATTCCTTTCTCAGCGTACGGTTTTCCGCATACGTCATAAAGGGGAGATAGCTCGGATATTGCAGCGTTACCACCCAGCCTTCCAGGTTTCTTTCCTTGGCTTCTTCGGCATATTGCTCGAGAATTGCCCCGGGAATGCCTGCCAGGTCTTCCTTGTTGGTGATGTGCTTAAAATAATTATTTGTCGAAGCCAGAACATTCTGTCCGAACTGGAGCGATTTTAAAGATAAATCCATATTGATTTTCTTTAATTTTTCTTTGTCTTCTTCATTCAGCAGGGCCCCGCTTCTTACAAGACCTTTATAGGTCTCGTTCAAAAGCATTTCCTGTTCTTCGTTGAGGTTATATTTTTCCTTCTCGTCGTATACCTTTTTTATCTTATTGAATAAAGCTTCGTTCTGGGAAATTTTTGAAGAATATTCCGTCAGGATCGGGGAAACTTCCTGGGCAATCTGCTGTAATTCGTCGCTGGTTTCAGCGGAGTTCAGATTAAAAAAGATATTGGATGCCCTGTCCAGTTGCTCTCCCGAATAAGCCAGTGCTTCGATGACGTTTTCGAAAGAAGGTTCTTCGGGATTATGGACGATCGCATTGATTTCGCCTTCCGATTTTTGAATCAATTCCTTAAACGCGGGAAGGTAATCCGCATTGCTGATCTGATCAAATGGTGCCGAATGATATGGGGTATTGAATTTTTCCGTTAAAATGCTCATAGTCTGGTTTTAATATTTGTAAATGTAGCGATTCCGGTGAACCGACAGCAGAAATGCTCAAAAATAATGCCTGAGCCTGAAGGTGTGACAAAATTGACGGGATGGCATAATCTTGTCATAGGCGAAGCTGTCATGGGAAGGAATTGGTTAAATTTGGCAGCAGCCGGATATGATGGCTACTAAACATATTAACCTTTAAAAATTACTTTGACTATGAAAACCTTTTTAAAAATCATCGGGATCTTCCTCCTTTTACTGATGGTCTATGCGGTCATTGCCATGCTGGCTTTCGGTAAAAACTATCATTATGAAAAATCGACGGTCATCAATGCGCCAAAGGAAAAAGTATGGCAGCAGATCCGTTCGATGAAAGCTTTCAATCAGTGGAATCCGTGGCTGAAACTGGATCCGGGAATGAAGCTGGTGTATTCGGGAACCGAAGGGCAGGTTGGGGATAAATACTGCTGGGACAGCAAAAATGACGATGCAGGCGCAGGCTGCCAGGAGATCAAAGAACTGGTACCGTACCGGATGCAGAAAACGGAAATGATTTTTAAAAGACCTTTTGAAGGACAGTCCACTTCGGAAATCACTTTGTCTCCTGAAGGAAATGCGACGAAGGTAACCTGGACGATGGATACCGGGCAGGATCCCATGATGAAGATCCTCAGGCCGGTAATGGATTACCAGATGGGAAAATCCTACGAAGAAGGACTTGATAACCTGAAAAAACTGACTGAAAAATAAAACGAAAGCCTTGTCCGCAGACAAGGCTTTTTATTAAGCTTCTTTTTTACCGATTTCATTAATCGAATTGTAATTTCCCTGGCCTTTCGGATTAGGTCCGTATTCATTGGGTCCGTTCTCGCCGTCTGCAAACAGCATCCACAAGCCGTAGAAAGGAATGATCTGGAACCATCCGGAATTGCCGCGGTCATGGCATCTTTTTGCGCCCTGTGCGAGCATAAACCATAAAAAGGGAATCATCAGAATAAAGAAGATCGCCAGTACCGTTCCTGATGGTCCTTCGTAAGAATTTTCAGACATTCTTAGATAAACATTGAAAGGAAGGGCAAATACTAGGTAGATAAGATAAGACAGGCCGTACTCCAGTCTTCTGATTCTTCCGTTAAAGGAAAATGGTGCTTTGAACATGATTTTAGTTTTTTAAATTAAGTCTGTAAATGTAAAAATAATTTTTAAAAAACCGGAAAAATAAATCAGACTGTTATTTTATGTTAAGCTGAATAGAGATTATTTAAAAAATATTATCTTTATCTTAAAGATTCGATACATGGAGAAGATAGTATTTGAGAAAAACAACATAAGAAATTATGTAAAAGACGTGATTGCCGGAAAAATTGAAAAACTTAAGAATTTTATTGAATTTACCCTTGAAGCAAGCCGCGAAATAAAAAAGACCCCGAAATATGACAGTATAAGAGAAGAAATGCAGGAAGAAATTTACCAGATGCAGCGCCAGATGGGTGCTTTGCATGACCTCAGGAGAAATATGGCAAAGGTCCTGAATAATTCTACGGACAAAGTGCAGCTGGGTTCTCTGGTGATTACCAACAAGGCAAGGTTTTATATTTCCGTATCTCTCGGAGAATTCTTTTTTGAGGGCGATCGGTTCTACGCTATTTCCTCCGAAAGTCCGATGGCCCAAAAAATGATGGGCATGAAACCCGGCGATGAATTTACACTGAATAAAATCCACCAGAAGATTGTGGAGGTTTTGTAATAGCTTATGGCTGCTGGCGCTTAGCTTCCAGCTTCCGGCACGCCGCTTCCGCAATCTTCATCCAGCGAAATATGAAACTTCCTTCATCTTATTTCGGGCTTCCATCTTTTTTGTAATTTTGTTCCATGAATAAAGCAGAAGTTTTAAAAGAAATCATAGAGCAGAGAAGAAGTATCTTCCCGAAAGATTATACGGATGCGGAAATCCCTCAGGAAATCCTTAATGACATTCTACATTCAGCGACGCTGGCCCCCAATCACAAAAGGACAAAACCCTGGCGTTTTAAAACCTTCAGGGGAGAAGAAAAGGTAAAGCTTGCCTCCGAAATGCAGGCCATCTACAAATCTACCCAGCCCGAACATCTGTTCCTTGAGAAAAAATACAACGATATCGGTTTTAAAATCAATAAAGCGGATGCCGTGGTTTCGATTGTGGTAAACTTCAGCGGAATGGTTCCCGAGTGGGAAGAAATTGCCGCGGTTTCCATGGCTGTCCAGAATATGTACCTTACCTGTACCGCAAACGGGATCGGCTGCTACTGGAGCTCCCCAAAGCTGGTAGACCTCCTGAATGAATCTCTTACCATCGAAGAAAACCAGAAATGCCTGGGCTTGTTTTATATGGGCGTTGCCGGTTCAATGTTGTAACAGTGTAGGAATGTAATAATGTAACAGTGTAACAGTGTAACAGTGTAACAATGTAATAATGTAGCAATGAAATTGTAAGACAGTGAGATAATGAGATAATGTAGGAATGAGTTTCAGATAAACAGGGTTACCCTATCGGATTGGTAAACTGTTACACTTATTAATTGTTACATTTATTAATTGTCCAATAGTTTTTTTTGTTTATCTTTGCACTCTTAAATATTTAACTGGGACGAGTTCCCGTAAAATTCAAACATTATGTCAGTAAAAATCAGATTACAAAGACACGGATCTAAAGGAAGACCTTTTTTCCACATCGTGGTTGCCGATTCCAGAGCTAGAAGAGATGGTAGATTCATCGAAAAGTTAGGAACTTACAACCCAATTACAAACCCTGCAACTATCGATTTGAACGTTGATTCTGCTGTAAAGTGGTTAAACAACGGTGCTCAGCCAACTGATACTGCAAGAGCTATTCTTTCTTACAAAGGAGCCCTTTACAAAAAACACTTACAAGGTGGTGTGGCTAAAGGTGCTTTTGATGAGGCTGAAGCTGAAAAAAGATTTGCTGCCTGGGTAGAAGCTAAAGATGCTAAAGTACAGGGTAAAGTAGAAGGTTTGGCAACAGCTAAATCCGATGCTAAAAAAGCGGCTTTCGATGCTGAAACCAAAGTAAACGAAGCCCGAGTTGCTGCTGTTGCACAAGCTGAAGCCGATGCTAAAGCTGCTGAAGAAGCTGCCAACGCACCTGCTGAAGAAACTACGGAAGGAGAAACTGCTGCCGAAGCTACAGAAGAAAACACCGAAGCTTAAGAAAAATCCCGTATGCGTAAAGAAGATTGCTATTTGTTAGGAAAAATCACACGCAGACACGGACTTGCGGGAAACGTTATCCTTAAACTGGATACCGACCAGCCCGAGCTTTACAATAAACTGGAATCAATATTCGTTGAAATCAACGGATTATTGGTTCCTTTTTTTATTGAAAAATCCTCATGGAGCAAACTGGATGCTCTGAATATTGCCTTTAAAAATTCCTCGGAAGCTTTAGTAGACCAATCCTTAGGAAAAGAGGTCTACCTGCCCCTGGCTTCTCTTCCAAAACTTTCAGGAAAACAATTCTACTATCACGAAATCATCGGGTACAGTATTTTCGATGAAAATGATAACGACTGCGGCGTGATACGATCGGTAAACGATCAGACGGCTCAGGTCTACTTCGTTACGAATCTTGATGGAAAGGAAGTCGTGATCCCGATGATCAAAGACTGGATCATTGAAGTAAACCGTGAAGAACGCTTCATCAAGATGCAGCTGCCTGAAGGGCTCATCGATGTTTTTCTGGTCCCTTCCAAGAAAGACGAATAACTCTACTCTTAGCCATAAGCCATAAAGCTTAGCTTAATTTCTCTCCCAGACTTTCGATCTGCTCATACATTTTATTGAAAAATATCTTACGGTCCCTGTTTCCGGAAGTATTCATCGACTTTGAGTTTTTAATCTGATGCTCAAAATAATTCTGCGTTTCCATGCAGGTTTTCTCATCATCAATCAAAATATAGCCGAACATATTGGTCGGAATCGCAAACAGCGACTGTTGCGGATGATGAAAAAAGATGTCATTCGAGAGGTGCATCAGTTCATTTTCATATAACCGGAATGTCGGGTTGTTTTCCGTTTTCTTTTCGATATATCCGATGAGCTCCGTCAGCTCCTGAAGAATAATCCGGGCTTCATTCTTTTTCAGCAGGCCGGTTTCGGAATAAAACAGAACCTGCTGTAAGATACTGGAAACCGTACGGTCGTTCCACAGTTCAACCACATTTTGCGCTTCATATTTTTTCTTCAGTTCTTTCGTATCCGGTTCAAAATCAGGCGGGGCAAACTTCAGGAACGGGATAAACACCTGTTTCTCGTTCAGCAGGTTCATCCAGACATAGATTTTAAATCTTGAAAGCAGCGTATCCGACAGCGTATAAAAAAACGGAATATCCTTGGCCGAATAATAAATCGTCATTTCATCAGAAAGCGGCAGGTTCTCAAAAACGCTCAGGTTGTGACTGAAAAACGACTGCAGATCGCCCGTTTCGGTAACGGCTGTTGTTTTCTGCACCAGGATCCGGTGATCCGACGTCAGAAACTGATCCAGTGAAATCCGGTAATATGTGGCCAGTTCCAGGGCTTCTTCAAAGCTGAATTTTGCTTTTAGCGAAGTCCTGCGGTGGGCGGCATCATAACTGATGCTGAGGATATTGGCGATTTCGTCATTCAAGGACCGGTCACCGATTTTCCGGCGGATCTGCCTGAGTAGAAGTTCCTGATGCATATTTTGCGATTTTCACAAATATAGACATTTATTTTAATTTTTTTCCGCATTTGATTTTGTGCTTCCCGCAGGTAATTTTGAGGTATAATTTTAAACTATCTGCTATGAGAATTTTAACAGCCTGCCTTTTTCTTACAGGAATTTCGCTTTTTAAAAGTCAGGTCACGAGAGAAGGCGAATTTAAAAAATTTGCGGTTCTTTTAAGCACAAGAATCGAAGCAACGAATATCGATGATAAAGCATTTTTTTCTGTCGGACCTAAAATTCCGATTAATGATAACCATTATATCAGTCTGCGGGGACATTTCAACTGGTGGGATTTACCAGGCCGGAAATTTATTCTTATTCCTGAATTGGATTATTTTTATAAGTTCATTTCATAGGAAAAAAATGACGCCGTTATAAGGAGTTTATATGCCGGAGCCGGAATTACACCGAATGCGTTTTCTCCGAAATTTGGTGTCAATTTTTATTATTTCTTTACGACAGAATTTGGATATAATATAGAATACAATACCTATAAATATTTTCCGACAAAGGGATTTCGTTTCTCTTTCGGGATTAATCTTGTCTTTTAATTTTAAAATAGATCCTATGAAAACCATCCCTTATATTTTAATTGCCACCCGATTTATACTGGCCCCCGTTATTCTTTTATTGGCTTATAGCAATGGCGAAGAATCTTCATTTTTAATTTTAGGTCTCATGTATCTCGGGCTACTGACGGATATATTCGACGGAATTATCGCCCGAAAAGTTGGCATTTCATCAGAAAAGTTAAGAAGGCTGGACAGCCAGACCGACCTGATTTTCTGGCTTTCCCTTGGAGGAGCGGCTTATCTTCTCAATCCGGAACTGATGGAGACCGAATGGAAGGGGATTGCTTTACTCTTTACGATGGAAGCGCTCTGCTATATCATCAGCTGGCTCAGATTCGGAAAAGAAACCTGTACCCACGCATGGCTTTCAAAGCTGTGGGGGCTGAGCTTACTGCTGGCGCTTACTTTTTTAATAGGCTTCCAAAAAACAGGCTGGGCATTTGATCTGGCGGTTATTCTCGGCTTTATTTCCCATGTTGATGTGATTCTGATTATTGTACTGCTTCCGAAATGGCAGTATGATGTTCCGAGTTTTTACCATGCCTGGAGGATCAGAAGAGGAAAACAGTATAAAAAATCGGTTTTATTTAATTGATTTGTATATTGAATATTATTTTTGATAAGTATTTTTTTAATTCGGTGAGCACGGCCGTCAGATTGCGCTGTTTTTTTGTAACTTTGCACTCACTAATAATCAAGGAGAGTTATGTTAAAAAAAATTACTTACTGCCTATTTGCATTATTTATTTTAACGGGATGTGCTAATCTGCCTTCGATGAATATTCCTCAAAATTTTAATGAAAATGATTCGGAAGGAATGATTATAGGAGCTTTTTCGATAAAAAATGAAAAGCCTATTTTTAACGGCTATGGATTACATTATAACCTAATCGGCGGAAAAGGAAAGCTGAATGGAGAGAATAGGGTATGGATCGTTCCGGAGCAGATGATAAAAATGAAGCTGAAGCCTGATTTTTTTGATGGCGAGAAGGGGGTATATTATTTTGCATTCAAAAAACCGGCAGGAGATTATCATTTCAATGCGGTTACCTTGTTTGAGAACGGAGGTCTTTATTCAAGCAATGCCGGAATACATATAGATTTTCCTTTCACTGTAGAAAAAGGGAAAATTACCTACGTTGGAGAAATATATTTAGACTACAGAAATCAAAATGTAACTCAGAATATGCTTTCAGAAAGAGATTTACCAAAATTAAAAGAAAAGTTTCAAAGCATAGACTGGGACAAATTATTAAGATAAAATCGGGATAAATTAAAATCCTTTAAAACAAATGAAAAAGCAGACCATTAAGGAAATCCTACAGGATTACAAGAAAGTATTACATCATGACATCACGGTTTACGGCTGGGTAAGAACGTTCCGTGCGAATCGCTTCATTGCGCTTAATGATGGTTCTACGATTAATAATTTGCAGATTGTTGTTGATTTCGAAAATTTTGACGAAGAGATTATAAATAAGATCAGTACGGCTGCTTCTCTCAAGATTGTAGGTGAAGTGGTGGAAAGCCAGGGAGCAGGGCAGGCCGTTGAGATCGTGGCAAAGAAGATTATCCTGCTAGGTGATAACTTCACGGAAGAAAGAGACAAAACCATTCTTCAGCCTAAAAAACATTCCCTGGAAACCCTGAGAGACCAGGCTCACCTTAGATTCAGGACGAATTTATTCGGAGCGGTTTTCAGAGTACGCCATGCGGTGAGCTTTGCCGTGCATTCGTTCTTTAACAAAAACCAGTTTTTTTACATCAATACTCCGGTGATTACCGGAGCTGATGCGGAAGGTGCGGGTGAAATGTTCGGGGTGACAAACTTTGACCTGAATGCCATCCCGAGAGATGAGCAGGGAGACATCGATTTTTCCCAGGATTTCTTCGGAAGAAAAACCAACTTAACGGTTTCCGGACAGCTGGAAGGAGAAACGGCAGCGATGGGACTGGGCAGGATTTATACCTTCGGACCTACGTTCCGTGCAGAAAACTCCAATACGACAAGGCACCTGGCGGAATTCTGGATGATCGAGCCGGAAGTGGCCTTCAATAACCTGGAAGATAACATCGACCTGGCAGAAGATTTTCTGAAATATGTGATCCAGTATGTATTGGATAACTGCAAAGACGACCTTGAATTCTTAGATAAGCGTTTTGAAGAAGAACAGAAATCCAAGCCTGAAAAGGAGAGAGCAAAAGAAGGACTGATCGAAAAGCTTGAAAATGTAGTGGCTAAAAGATTCAAGAGGGTTTCTTACACGGAGGCGATCGAGATCCTGTTAAACTCAAAAGAAAATAAAAAAGGAAAATTCCAGTATCCGGTTGAAAATTGGGGAACCGACCTTCAGTCTGAGCACGAAAGATACCTGGTGGAAAAGCATTTTGAAAGTCCGGTGGTGCTGTTCGACTATCCGAAAGAGATCAAAGCATTCTACATGAAGCTGAATGACGACAACAAGACCGTTGCGGCAATGGACGTTCTTTTCCCGGGAATCGGCGAAATCATCGGAGGTTCCGAGCGGGAGGCCAGACTGGATGTATTAAAGCAGAAAATGGCGGAAATGCACGTGGACGAACATGAGCTTTGGTGGTATCTGGATACCCGTAAATTCGGTTCCGTACCGCATGCCGGTTTCGGGCTGGGGCTGGAAAGACTGGTCCTTTTCGTAACGGGAATGACGAATATCAGGGATGTAATTCCTTTCCCAAGGACACCGAAGAGTGCAGAATTCTAAAAAACAGACTTAAACCATATCAAATCCTTCTGAAAACCGGAAGGATTTTTTTATTAACTTTATTGAAAATTAACAAATGAGCACCATCACCATCCATACGAAAAATGAAAAACAGATCAATCTTCTGAAAGCCCTTCTGAAGGAATTGAAAATCAATTTTGAAATCAGTAAAGAAGAACATTTAACGGATTGGCAGAAAGATAAGATACTAAAGGGAATTTCAGATATTGCTGAAGGTAAGTTTTCTTCAAGTGAATCTGTAAGTGCTAAAGCCAGAAAATGCTTAGGATAATCTGGTCGCATCAGGCGGAATCTGATTATATTGATCGCTTAGATATTGGGTCCGACATAATAAATCGAACAAATATTCTTCTAAATTAATAGAGGAAGCTGAAAAGAAGAAAAATTGATTTCTGAAAATCCGGAAACAGGTTCTGTTTCTGAAATAGAAAGTGTACGACTTGTTTTAATCGATAAAAACTTTTCACTTTATTACAAAAGGAACGAAAGTACGGTAGATAGTCTCGCTTTCTGGGACAACCGGAGAAATCCTGAACATCTGGATATTTAAAAAATTAAGCGATCATTTTTTTTTCTGTTCTCCATTTTGTAATCTCTGCAGTATTTTAAATATAACCGTAAAAAAGCCCTGATAGTCATGCTTCAGGGCTTTTTTTGTTTATTTTAAATAGCTTATTATGTGGCATTGAATACAAAAATCGTGCTAAAAACTCTTTTTGTCAAAATATTTTATTAAATTCGTAGAATATGTTATGTTAAAACACCATCCAGTAATATGCTAAAACAACACTTACAACTCAAATTAGGGCAAAAGCTGGCACCCCAGCAAATCCAGCTGATGAAGCTGATCCAGCTCCACACTTTGGAATTTGAGGAGGAACTTGAAAGAGAATTAGAAGAAAACCCGGCATTGGAAATTGCAAAAGAGGAATCTAAAGAAGATGAATATGCCACCCTTGAAGAATCTTCATACGAAACAGAAGGCAACGAAAGTATTGAAACCGATTTTGATGTCGATCAGTATCTTTATGATGACGAGCCAAGCTATAAAACCGCATCCAGCAACTATTCTTCAGATGATGAGGAATTCGATAACGAAAGCCTCCTAACGGAAGGACAGTCACTGTATGATTACCTGCTGGAACAGATCCATCTGATAAACATCAGTGAAGAGGACGAAAAAATTGCAGAGTATATCATCGGGAATCTTGATACCGACGGCTATCTGAGAAGAGAAGTAAAATCGCTTGTGGATGACCTGGCATTCTCTCAGGGAATTTATACCACGAAGGAAAATGTAGAAGATATCCTTGAAAACTATGTTCAGAAGCTTGATCCCCCGGGAGTGGGCGCAAGAGGCCTTCAGGAATGCCTTTTGTTACAGATCGAGAAGAAAGTAAGTTCCGACAAGGCCGTTTCTCTGGCGGCCAATATTTTACGATACCAGTTTGATGCCTTAACCAATAAGCATTACAACAAAATTATCCAGAAATACGATATCGAGGAACAGGACCTGCGGGATGCTTTGGAGGAAATTTCAAAATTGTCGCCGAAAGTCGGCGGCAACTTCGATACCCAGACCATTACCATCAACCAGGAGATTATCCCGGATTTTGTAATCCAGGTAAAGGACGGGCTGGTTATCCCGATGCTGAACAGCAAGAATGCCCCGACCTTAAGGGTATCGGAAGAGTACAAAGATATTCTATCAACCTACTCCCACGATAAAAACTCCTCAGAGCACAAACAGGCGGCTTTATTCATCAAGCAGAAGCTGGATGCTGCCAAGTGGTACATTGATGCGATTAACCAACGCCAGAATACGTTGTTGCAGACCATAACGGCGATTGTAAAATTCCAGAAAGATTATTTTTTGACCGGTGATGAAAAGTCATTAAGGCCAATGATCTTAAAAGATGTGGCCGATATTACCGGATTTGATATTTCAACGATTTCCCGGGTCGTAAAAAGCAAATACGCCGATACGCCGAACGGAATCATTTATCTGAAAGATCTGTTCTCAGACAGCCTGACGAATGACGACGGTGAGGAAGTTTCCACCAAGGAAATCAAGACCCATCTTCAGGAAGTCATCAGCAAGGAAAATAAAAGAAAACCGCTTACGGACGATGCTTTGGTCGTGATGCTGAAAGAGCAGGGCTACAACATTGCCCGGAGAACCATCGCCAAGTACCGGGAGCAGCTGAACATTCCGGTAGCAAGGTTAAGAAAAGAACTTTAAATATAACAGAAAAGCATTTCAATTTGAAATGCTTTTCTGTTCTTCTGATGCATCAAGCATCAGGATTTTATGTTTTCCAGACCCAGTTCTCTGATCGAAACTTCCCGCATTTCCACTTTCCGGATTTTTCCGGAGATCGTCATCGGGAATTCATCCACAAATTTCCAGTATTTCGGGACTTTGTAATGGGCAATCTTTCCCTTGCAGTAGTCCAGCAGTTCGTCTTCGGTAACCTCAAAACCTTCCCTGATTTTTACCCAGGCCATCACTTCCTCGCCGAACTTTTCACTCGGCACACCGATGATCTGAACATCCAGAATATTGGGATATGTATACAGGAAATCCTCGATCTCTTTCGGTGAAATGTTTTCCCCGCCGCGGATGATCAGGTCTTTTATTCTTCCGGAAATGGTAACATAGCCTTCTTCATCCATTACTGCCAGATCGCCGGTGTGCATCCACCGTCCGCCATCGATAACTTTCCGGGTATTCTCAGGATCGTTCCAGTATTTCAGCATCACCGAGTATCCCCGGGTGCAGAGTTCGCCGTTTACTCCGCGTTCGACAATTTTTCCGTCCTGACCGATGATTTTTATTTCCAGGTGGTCCTGTACGGTTCCTACCGTATTGACCTGTTTGTCAAACGGTGTTCCGATCAGCGTCTGGGTAGATACCGGTGAGGTTTCCGTCATCCCGTAGCAGATGCTCATTTCTCTGATGTTCATCAGGCTTTCCACCTTTTTCATAATTTCCGGCGGGCATACGGAGCCGGCCATCACTCCGGTCCTTAAATTGGAAAAGTCGAAACGATCGAAATCTTTTACGGCCAGTTCGGCAATAAACATCGTAGGGACTCCGTATAAAGAGGTACATTTTTCATCGGAGACTACCTGCAGGGTGATTTCAGGATCAAAACTGTCGTTCGGGATGACCATACAGGCGCCGTGGGCGGTACAGCAGAGGTTGCCGATCACCATTCCGAAACAGTGATAGAAGGGAACAGGAATGCAGACCCTGTCTTTTTCGCTGTATTTCAGGCGGATCCCTATAAAATACCCGTTGTTTAAAATATTGTGGTGGGAGAGGGTAACCCCTTTCGGAAAACCCGTGGTTCCCGAGGTGTATTGGATATTCACCGGATCATCGAACTGTACATGCTCTTCAAAACTATGCAGGGTGTCGTCGGAGATTTCCTGTCCGGTATTCAGGAAGTCTTCCCAGTTGTCATCAAAGAAAATCTCAGATTTCAGGGTGGTACAGAATTCCCGGGCATCCGCGATCATCTTCTTATAATCGCTGGACTTGAACGCCAATGAAGAAAAAAGATGGGATATTTCCGACTGGTTAATCACGAAAATCAGTTCGCTGGTCCTGTAAGCCGGATTGATGTTTACTAAAATAAGTCCGATCCTGGCGGTAGCATATTGCAGCAATACCCACTCGTAGCGGTTGGCCGACCAGATTCCGATGCGGTCGCCGGCTTTGGCGCCGAGAAAAATCAAGGCTTTGGCTACTGCCGTCGTCTGGTTGTAGAATTCCTGGTAAGTAGCGCGGTAATTTTGGTGTACACAGATTAAGGCTTCATGGTCCGGAAATTTTTCAACGGTGCGTTTAAAATTGGTTCCGACCGTTTCACCCAATAAAGGGATACCGGAAGCCCCGTGAACATAAGATCGTTGCATAGAATAAAAGATTTGGTAAAATAAAATTAACGATAAAATCTTATATTCCTGCTCTTGCCGCCTAAATTTCCTGCGATTCTATTTCTTTAAGCTGGGTGAGGTTACGGTCGAGCTTTTTAATGATAATCCCATAGACCACTCTATAGTAAAGCCAGACCATTAATACCGTAAATACCGTACTGATTACCGTTCCGGCAATAAAACCCACCAGTGTGGCATTGGTAATCTCTATATTCTGGGTATTCAGGATGTAAACGATGAATACCGTAAAAATAGAAGTGAAGGTAACCAGCAGGGCAATATTAATTAAAATAAAAGCATTGACCGTTTTTTTGAACTGGATGATTTTAAGGATAAAATTTTTCAGGTTTTCCTCCACCTTAATGCCTTTGTAATTCAGGTAAAACCGGTAAACAAAATAAGCGGTGACCAGGAGGCTTAATATTTTCAGCACCAAATAAATGTTATCGAAGGTAAGTTCGAGCTCAGGAGTTTTCTGTACGCCCAGCTTATCAAGAATATTAAGGAATGAATTGGCTTCTTTCCCCTGGATAATGTAGAACAGCCCGATCAGGGTAAAGAAAAGAAATTCCGCTGCACTGATCCAGAAAATGTACTTCACATAATTCCGTGACTTTTTATTGAGCATCTGAAGGATTTCACTGCTGCCGTATTTCTGCTGAACAGGTTGTTCCTGCCATGTTTTCTTAAAGCTGTCTAAATCGAATTCAGGCATATTTCTCCATCTGTTCTTTAAGGGTTTTCTTTAATCGGTTCATTTTCACACGCGCATTCACTTCGGTGATCCCGAGGTTTTCTGCAATATCCTTGTAAGGCAAATCATCCAGGTACATCATCACGATCGCCCGTTCTACGTTGGGTAATGTCTTGATAACAGTATACAAAAGGGATACCTGCTGCTGTTTGTCGTCGTCATCTTCGATAAAATCGGCATGGTTGATATCCAGTTCGTTGGTAGGCAGGCTCTTGCTTTTTTTTCTGAAAAGGGTAATGGCCGTATTCAGGGCCACCCGGTACATCCACGTGGAAATCTTGGAATTCCCTTTAAAAGAATCGTAGCTCCGCCACAGCTGCAATACAATTTCCTGGAAAAGGTCCTCCTCATCTTCCAGGGAATTTGTATAGAGCCGCGAAACCTTGATAATCAGGCCCTGATTATCCTTGATAAGCTGCGCAAATTCTTTTTCCTTTGAAGCCAATGCCGGGGTAATAAATGATGGCACGAAGATAAAAAATTAATCTAATAATGGAGCAATATAGTGATATAACAATTTACCAATGTAACAATGTAACAATGTAATAATGTATTAATGTGACAATTTGAAGATAAATTGCTCGATTTAATATACAGGACTTATAAGGCTGGATCGTTATTGTTATACTGTTGGATTGGTTAATTGTTACATTAAATCGTTATCTTTGCACCCACGAGAAAATCGGCCTGTTGATTCTTGCTTCGGTAAGGGTAGGAAAGTCCGGACACCGCAGAGCAGCAAAGCGGATAACCTCCGTCACCCGCGAGGGTAGGACCAGTGCAACAGAAAGAATGTACAGTTCGGCTGTAGTGAAACCAGGTAAACTCTTTGTGGTGCAATGATAAGTATATCGGTTCTTTTCAGCAATGAAAATAGGAGTGGCTCGCTCTGAAAGCCGAGGGGTAATCAGCTCAAGTGATGCAGCAATGCAGCACGCAGATAAATAACAGGCATCCTGTTCCCGGAACGGGATACAAAATCCGGCTTATAGATTTTCTCGTGATTTTTTTGAACGTTTTAAGGATAAATAAAAAATGCGGAGCCCGGCTCCGCATTTTCTATGGATAAATATTAAAAAATGTAATATCCTGTGATCCTGAGGTGATCGTATACCATTCCGAAAAGACTCCGGTCGTGCTGCCGGTCTGAGACGGATTTACCGTAATACCGGCGGTACCCGCTACGGCAGGATCTCCAACTTCGAAATCATCATACTGGTTTCACGAGGCAATATCCTGAAGCCAGAAGATAAATCCCCCCATTGATTATTGGGAACCATGTTGGTAATAATGAAAAAATCATTGTAATTGTAGGTTCCTGAATTGGCAGGATTCACATAATCGCTTACATACCACCTGTCGATATCCATCACACTGCCCATACCGCCGGCGGTATCAAATTCTATGATAAGATTGGAATTATCCTTTATTATTCAGATTCAAGGATGCTTTTGGATTCTTTCAGGCTTTCCTTTTCTTCCTCTGAAAGTTCAGGATATTTCAGATTCATTTTGTCCAGCGTATCGATGATAATCTGGATCGCGGCGATCCGGGCAAACCATTTGTTGTCTGCCGGCAGTACATACCATGGCGCATCATCTTTGGCCGTTTCATTGATGGCGGTCTCATAGCATTCCATGTATTTGTCGAAAAGGGCTCGTTCCGGAAGGTCGGCAGAAGAGAATTTCCAGTTTTTATCGGGTTCGTTAATTCTGTCCAGGAGCCGCTTTTTCTGCTCTTCTTTGGATACATGAAGGAATATTTTAACGATGGTGGTTCCGTTCCGGGCCAGGTGCTGCTCAAAATTCCGGATGCTTTCATACCGGTTGTCCCAGAATTTGCCGTCAAAGTCTTCCACGGACTTCCAGGTTTTTTCGCTTAAATTATATTCAGGGTGTACTTTGCAGACCAGCACGCTTTCATAATGGGAACGGTTAAAAATCCCGATCATCCCTTTTTGGGGAAGTGCAAGGTAATGCCTCCATAAAAAATCATGGGAATATTCCCTGGAGCTTGGGGTTTTAAAGCTGGTCACATTGCAGCCCTGCGGGTTCACCCCGCCGAAAACGTGCTCGATCATGCTGTCTTTTCCCGCAGCATCCATAGCCTGCAGGACCACCAGAAGCGATTTGCTTCCATCCGAATAGAGCCGTTCCTGAAGCTCGCGCAGCTTCTCTTTTTCCCGGATCAGCAATTCCGCACCCTCTTCTTTAGTGAGTTTGCCTTTGTATTCCGTTGCTGCTTTTTTGATCGAAAATTTTCCTTTGATTAAAAAGTCATTTGAAAAGTCAGTATTCATATTTTATTTAAAGATTAAGTGTGCACTTGAAGTATAAGCCAGATTAACGGGCTGGAAGATAGAAGCTGGATGCGGGAAGTTTTTTTGGTCAACCAATTGCGGATAGCCTTCTGTATTTAATGATCTCATTTAAATCAGCTCTATATAAATTCCTGATAATACTTTTTAACGATCATCCCAATGTCCGGCCGCCCTCTTCCTGCTTCCTGCTTCAATCTCCATATAAATATACTAAAAAAACCGCCTCTGTGAGAGACGGTTTCTTTATTTTGAGTAGAGCTATCCTATTTTGCAGAAGCTTTAGCCGCTTTTTTTGCCGCTTTAGCCGCAGCCTTTGCTTCAGCTTTGTCTGCTTTTTCTTTAGCTTTAAGCTCTTCAGGCGTCAGTGGCTTCGGTTCAGGAGCGTTAGCATCTACGTTTCCTTTGATGTAGATAACGCTTCTGCTGTTCACAGGGTCATTGGAGAATACTTCAATCATTTTGTTGAAACCACCGTTGATTGCGGTATTGTATCCTACCTTGATTTTAGCGGATTTCCCCGGCATGATAGGATCCTGGCTGAATTCAGGCGTCGTACATCCGCAAGATGCTTTTACGTTTGAAAGGATAAGAGGCTTATCACCGGTGTTGGTTACGGTGAAAAATCTGATACCGTCTGAACTGGGCTTTACCGTCCCGTAGTCGAAGGTCGTTTTGTCAAACGTAATGGTTTGTGCAGATGCAAGAGCGAAGGTTCCGAATAATGCAATTCCTGCGATTAATTTTTTCATATTCTTGAATGTTAAATATGTTGTTAGATAAATTTCAGGAACAAAGTTAAAAATTATTTTAATTCATACTTAAAATTTTTTTTCTTTAGACTATTTTTGCAAATTGTAAAGTAAAGAAACAGAATTTATGCAGATTTCAGAAAAGTACAATCCACAGGAAACAGAACAAAAGTGGTACAATTACTGGTTGGAAAACAAATACTTCCATTCAGAGCCGAATGATAAGCCGCCGTATACTGTTGTAATTCCTCCGCCTAACGTAACGGGGATTTTGCACATGGGGCATATGCTTAACAATACCATTCAGGATGTTCTGGTCCGTCGTGCGAGAATGCAGGGCTTCAATGCCTGCTGGGTGCCGGGAACCGATCATGCTTCCATTGCTACGGAAGCGAAAGTCGTTGCCAAACTGAAATCGGAAGGGGTCAGCAAATCTGATATCACCCGTGAAGAATTCCTGAAACATGCCTGGGAGTGGACTGATAAATACGGAGGGACCATCCTGGAGCAGCTGAAAAAGCTGGGCTGTTCCTGCGATTGGGACAGAACCCGTTTTACCATGGAGCCGAAGCTTTCCCAGCAGGTGATCAAATCTTTTGTTGATCTCTATAACAAAGGGCTGATCTACCGCGGATACCGTATGGTAAACTGGGATCCTGAAGCAAAGACCAATATTTCCGATGAAGAAGTCATCTTTAAAGAACAGAACGGAAAATTATATTTCCTTAAATATGCCGTTGAAGGTTCGGAAGAATTCCTTTCGGTAGCCACCACGCGTCCTGAAACCATTTTCGGGGATACGGCCATCTGCATCAATCCGAATGATGAAAGATATGCCCACCTGAAAGGCAAAAAAGTAACCGTGCCGATTGTAAACAGGGTAATTCCGGTAATCGAAGACGACTATGTGGATATCGAATTCGGAACGGGAGCGCTTAAAATTACACCGGCGCATGATGTGAATGACTATGAGATCGGAAAGAAGCATAATCTGCCGATGATCGATGCCCTGGATGACGATGGAAACCTGAATGACCACGGACTGCATTACGCCGGGAAAAACAGGTTCGAAGTAAGAAAACTAATCGCAAAAGAACTGGAAGAAAAAGGCCTTCTGCTGAAAGCGGAAGATTATATGAATAAAGTAGGAACTTCGGAAAGAACAGGAGCCGTGATTGAGCCTAAAGTTTCGGTGCAGTGGTTCCTGAAAATGTCTGAAATTGCAAAGCCTGCCCTGGATGTGGTGATGGAGGATGAGGTGAAATTCTATCCTGAAAAGTTTAAGAACACCTATAAATACTGGATGGAAAACATCCGCGACTGGAATATTTCCCGGCAGCTGTGGTGGGGGCAGCAGATCCCTGCTTACTATTACGGAGACGGCGAAAACGATTTTGTTGTAGCGGAAAGCATTGAAGAAGGATTGGAACTGGCCAGGCAAAAAACCGGTAACGGTCAGCTGACTGCCGGAGACCTGAAGCAGGATGAAGATGCCCTGGATACCTGGTTTTCTTCATGGCTGTGGCCGATGTCGGTTTTCGACGGATTGCTTGATCCTGAAAATAAGGACATCAATTATTATTACCCGACGTCCGATCTGGTAACCGGCCCGGATATTATCTTCTTCTGGGTAGCCCGGATGATCATGGCCGGCCTGGAGTACAGAAAAGAAGTTCCGTTCAAAAATGTGTATTTTACGGGAATCGTAAGGGACAAGCAGAGAAGAAAGATGTCAAAATCTTTAGGAAATTCTCCTGATCCGCTGGAACTGATTGATAAATACGGAGCCGATGGCGTTCGTGTAGGTATTTTATTGAGTTCGGCAGCAGGAAATGATCTTCTTTTTGATGAAGACCTGATGTTACAGGGAAGGAATTTCATGTCAAAGATTTGGAGTGCATTCCGGTTAATTAATATGTGGAATCATGAAGATAAGACGGCAAATCCTACGGAAATTCAGGCGATTGAATGGTTTGAAAATAAACTGAATAAAACAATTGCCGAAATTGACGATCAGTTTAAGAAATTCAGAATTTCCGACGCATTGCATTTAATCTATAAATTGATTTGGGATGATTTCTGCGGATCTTATCTGGAAGCGATAAAACCGAATTACGGTGAGGGAATCTCCAAAGAAGTGTATCATAAAACAATAGAACTTTTCGAAGAATTGATGAAGCAGGTTCATCCGTTTCTGCCTTTCCAGTCAGAAGAAATCTGGCAGTTGATCTCAGAAAGGAAGACGGATGAAGCTTTAGTAATTGCCCAGCAGAAAAAAGCCGGAGCATTTGATGAGACAATCATTAAAAACTTTGAAACGGCATCGGAAATGATTTCCGGGATAAGGAATTACCGCCAGACCAAAGGAATCTCTCCAAGGGAAACTGCTGAAATTTATACGAATGCCACAGAATTCGCCAATGAAGCCGTTATCCGTAAACTGGCGAACGTTTCAGAGATCCATTTTGGGACGAAGACCGATAAGCCGAGCTTTACCTTCCTGATAGGCGCTACGGAAATTTCAATTCCGCTCAGTGAAAACCTGGACCTGGAAGAAGAAAAGAAAAAGACCGAAGAAGAAGTGAAATATCTGAAAGGGTTCCTGATTTCCGTAGATAAGAAGCTATCCAACGAAAAGTTTGTAGCGAATGCAAAACCGGAAGTGGTAGAGGTAGAACGTAAAAAACAGAAAGATGCAATGGATAAAATTGCCATCCTTGAAGAAAAGCTTAAAAGCCTTTAATTTAAAATGATAAACAGATCGATGGAAGACAATAGAGGCATTGTTACATTGGATAGTGATACCGTAGCTTCCAATCCGGGAAGCGTACGGATTATGCCTTTTGTATTGATGAGGTACATGCACAAATCCGTTTTGCTTCTGATCCCTCTGTTGGCTTCACTGGTCTTTGCCTTTCAGGTATCCCTGCTATGGGGCGGCTTATCTTCGGTCATCTTTTTTGTGATCAACTATTTGTACTGGAGAAGAAAAAGAGAGCATTTTGCCTACGGAGATTCCAATGGCGGAATTGTGGTTTCGGAGAATCCCAAACTGATTGCCGTTACAACCGATCTGTCAAAAGGATTTGCCGGCGGCAGCTATCCGGTGGTGAAGATCGTCCCTTACAAAGGAAAAGGCATGCTGAATGACAGAATCGGAACGGTTGCCCTGTACGAAGGGACGTCGAGCTGCACCCCGCACTGGAACGATTTTTTTCCGGTTCCGGTAGAATATGTAAACAGCAACAAAGCCGAGCTGAAGGCTGTCTTACGCTCTTATTCCGAAGAAAGCTGGGAAGTGCTGGAGACCAGGATAAAGAAGATCGGCCAGCCTTACACAGAAGGCCTGTTTAAAATTTCTACGGAAAACAGCAGCTGGTAAAATCATTCAGACTATATAAAATAAGATTTGCCGTATCTGAAGGCCCGGGCTGTCAGGTGGCAGCGATAAATTAAAATTAAATGACACCTATAGAAAACATAAAAAAACTATTTTCCAAAAACTTCGTTGAGAATCCTTTGCTGGAAAGCTTCGAAGTCGGGAAAATTTATCTGTCCAGCGGGAAGCTTGTGGCCTGTGATCCCATAATCACAAGCGATATGAATCCATTTACCGTAAAATTTCCGAAAGGGGATTTTGCTGTTTTACTGCACAAGGAACGGGAAAGCAATTGTGTCGCTTATGCCGAAATTATTTTCAGCCATGCGGAGGTTACCGACTGGAAGCTGGCCGTAACGGAAGGGCAGCATGTAAAGGACCTGACGGAAGGGGAAGTGTTCGGGTATCCCGTAGAAAGCGGAATGGGATGCTTCATGGATGCCGATACACAAAATGCGCTGAATGAACTTGAACAGCGGCTGTACCAAAGCAAAGGCGTAGACTTTATGGGAATCTATGAAGAATTCTTTCACGAATATTTTTTCGATGAAAACGGGGCGATCGACCAGTTTGCCTTTCTGAAACCGTCGGAAAAACATCCTGGAACCATTTTTGCCTTTGAAACCGGATATGGTGAAGGTTTTTATGCAAGCTATATTGCTTATGATAAAAATGGTGCACCGGTAAAAATTATTACTGAATTTATTGAAATCAGTTAATAAATGTTAATTGTTCTTGAAACACCGTTGCGAGATGGTAACTTTATCCGAATCACAAACTAAATAACAGCTAATATAAACACAATGAATTTTTCTTCAGAACAGCCGAAAATCATCGTTGTCGGAAGCTCTTCCATAGATCTTGTTTTAGAAACAGAAAGAGTTCCCTGCCAGAATGAAACCGTTATTGCCTATAATTCCGAAAGCTATTTTGGAGGAAAGGGAGCCAACCAGGCCGTAGGTGCCGCCAGGCTGGGAGCCAGCGTTTATTTTATAGGCTGTGTCGGGATGGATCCTCTTGGCCAGCAGATCATGAGAAACATGGTAAGTGAAGGCGTAAACGTCGGTTTTGTATTCGAAACTGATCAGGAAGCGACAGGGACAGCGTATGTGACAACCTCCGACGGCAGCTCTGCAATCGTTGTGGTTCCTGCTGCCAACAACTATCTGAGCATAGAGCATGTGGAAGCGGCACATAAGTATTTCCATACGGCAGATCTTGTGCTCCTTCAGCTGGAAGTTTCTCTGAAGGTCATTGAATATACCGTGCGGAAAGCCAGGAAGTACCGGAAAAAAGTCGGTCTGTACGCTTCTCCTGCGCAACCGTTAAGCAGCGAAGTGCTGGATCATGTAGATTTCATTATTGTAAAGAGCAGCGAACTGCACATTGTTTTCGGGGAAGATCAGCGGGAAGAAATTCTTAAGAAATATTTTAACAAAGTTTTCGTAAGAGACGATATCAATTCCACCGTTTATTTTGACGGTACCGAAATGAAGTACTGCAGGAACGATAAAGATAAAACCGTTTACAAAATGGGCATGGGTGATGCGTTTACCGCAGGATTTGCCATAGCCCTATGCCACGAAAATCCTATTGAAGATTGTGTGAAATTCGGGAATGAAGTTTCTGCCAGGGTTTCCGGTAAAAAAGGTTCCCAGACCGGGCTTCCGAGAATTTCGGATTTTCTTTAAATTATTTGATGCATATCGAAAAATACGACGAAGTCTGAAAATACAATGTAAAATTTCCACTTTTATAGTGGATTTTTTTCTTTTACCTATGCAAGAATTAAAACTTACAGCCTCCGATCAGTTTCCTATTACCGCTCATATTTTCCTGCCTGAAAAAAGCAACGGCAGGCTGTTGCTGATCAATTCGGCGACAGGGGTGAGACAACAGCTTTATTTTTCTTTCGCCCGTTATTTTTCGCAAAAAGGATTTACCGTGATCACTTATGATTACCGAGGCATCGGTCTTTCCAAGCCTGCCCGGATGAAAGGCTTTAAAGCTTCAATGAGGATTTGGGGTGCCGTGGATTATAAAGCCGTGACGGATTATATTAAAATTCATTTTAAGGACTGCAAAAAATATGTTCTCGGCCATTCGGTGGGCGCCTTGATTCTCGGGATGAACGAAGATTCCGGCATCTTCGATGAATTCGTTTTTGTCGGGACACAAAACGCCTTTATCGGAAATTTGAAATTCAGGACCCAGGCAGAAGCTTTTCTGGGGTTCGGAATTGTGCAGCCGCTGACCACCGGGTTGCTGGGCTATTTTCCCGCCCACTGGTTCGGACTGGGAGAAAGTCTTCCGAAAAATTGCGCATCTGACTGGAGAACCTTAATTTTAAACAGGAAATCCACCAACAGGCTGCTGGAAAAAACAGCTGATTTTACTAAACAGCTGACCCGGCGTGTATTGGTGATCAGGGCGGAAGACGACGGATGGCTGACTGAAAAAGGCGTACAAAGCCTGCTGAACGATACCTATCCGAACCTCAAACCGGTTTATCGATTAATTAAAACTTCGGAATCTGAACAGGGAGAAATTGGCCATGTCAATTTTTTCAGGAGCTACAATAAAAATCTTTGGAACATTATATTAAACGAATTGACAGAACATGAATAAGCTGATCGAAAATACGGTAGAATTTGTAAAAGAAAAACTGGAAGGCGCAGAAGCGGGGCACGACTGGTTCCATATCGAAAGGGTATGGAAGCTGTCGAAAAAAATTGCTGAGACCGAAAACTGTAATGAGGAAGTGGTGGAACTGGGCGCCCTGCTGCATGACATTGCCGATCCGAAATTCCACAACGGGGATGAGACCATCGCACTGAAAGTATCGCGGGAGTTTCTGGAAAGCCGGCAGGCTCCGGAAGAGGTAATCGGGCAGGTACTGTTTATCATTAAAAATATTTCCTTTAAAAACAGGGGCGAGGTGCCGCAGGATCTCCCGGTTGAACTTAAAATCGTACAGGATGCCGACAGGATCGATGCCATCGGGGCCATCGGAGTCGCCAGAACATTCAATTTCGGAGGCTTTAAAAATAATCCGATGTATGACCCGGACGTGGAGCCTAAGCTGAACATGCCTAAAGAAGAATACAAAAAATCCAACGGGACCACCATCAATCATTTCTATGAAAAATTATTGTTGCTTAAAGATCTGATGAACACGGAAAAAGGAAAGGAAATAGCAGGGGAAAGGCATGATTTTATGCTGAAATTCCTCGATCAGTTTTATAAAGAATGGAATGTTGACCAGCATTCCCGATAAACTCTTTTAAATAAGTATCTTTGCAGTATGGTATTGATGGTCCTGTTTATTTTCTGGGCGTTGGTTTTTTCCCTTATTCTTTTCAAGGTAAAGAAAGGAAGGGGTGCGGAATGGGCTAAGATCTTCCGTATCCTGACCATGGTTTTTGCCATTTCTTTTTTTTCTTACTGGTTTATCAAGAAAAGTTCCGTAGGCATCGTACAGGACTCCGTTGCCCTGCAGGTGATCAATAAGCTTCCCCAGCCTATTGACTTTTATGTGATTAACCTTAATGATCCCGAAGCCGGAAAGGCGATCGAAACCAAACACATCGGCAACATCCGTTCGGAATACTACCGGATCGAATACCTGAGAATGGATAAATCCGATGAATACTGGATCGTGGGGTATCTCGGGAAAAAAAACCTGGTGTATTTCTCCCAGCATTCCGTTCCGAATAAGAATATCGACCAGATTATTGAGATCAGCAACTACATCAACCAAAGCGTAAAGCTTTCGGAGATTGCCAAAAAGCAGGTGGAAGCCTACAATTATGAAAATACAAAGCTCGGCATCTGGGTAACGCTGGATTTCCTGCTGCTGTTCCTGAACCTTGTCCTGCTTACAAGAAGACGTAAATAAAAAAATCCCGGAAAATGTAGAAAACTTCCGGGATTGTATTTTAATTCAGGGCTATCTGAATTTTATTATAATTCATTTAAATTCAGTAAGTTATTTGATAAAGCAAAATGTAAGTAACCGGGTTTTGTGAATAACCAGTTAAGCACATTCACCATATGATCAAATGACAGATATCTTCATTGCATAATCAATACCTTTGATGTAACATTCATAAAAAAGAACTTCCGGCATCCGGCTTTCTTCTTCCAGCCTGTTGATTTGAGTTTATAAAATGAAGATTCAGGTGCTTAAGGATAATCCAGGATCAGCATAACCGTTTCCTTGAATTCTTCAGGGCAGTTCTTGATCAGTTTATCTTTGTTTTGTTTACTGATCTGCTTCGGATCCAGCCATTCCGTCCTGTCCGAGCTCAGGCTGTTGTTATCATACGTTCTTTTTATTTTATAATCTTCATAGAAAGTATAGGCATCACCCAGCCAGTTATTGGCGATGCTTATGGTGCAGATTTCCTTTTCCATTGCTTTTTAATAAATAGTTCAACATTCATTTAGTGGGGTCATATTTCCGAATGTACTAAATATAAGGACGCAAATGCAGGATTGTACAGAATTTTTTTAAAGACAAAAAAAGTGAATTATTTTCGTTAAAAAGATACTTTTCAGTGTAATTTATTTCACTTATTAGCGAATAATATTAAAAATCCAAATTTTTTAAAACAGGGTTCCCATGTTTTCAGTCGCCATTTTGGGGATGTAGAGGTCTGTTTTCCACGTTTCGTTCATTTTTCTGATCAGATATGCTGATAGAAGAGGGGAGTCTTTTTCAAAGCCCTGGTGGACAAAAAAGCAGATATTTTGTAAACCTTCATTTTTCCAGACGGTAAGGCGTTGTATCCATTCATCCAGGCGGGTAAAGTCTGCATCTGTGCCGGCAGCTACAAAGCGGATGAAGGCAACCGGAGTCGTAAGCCGCATATGGAGCATGTCTCTTCTGCCGGGGGTATCCACAATGATGTTGGTGATCCGGTGTTTTTCAAAAAGTTCGCAGGTGGTATTGAAAATTTCCTCGTTGTTATGCCATCCGGCATTTCTCAGCTCGATGGCCAGCGGAACTTCTTGAGGCCATTCTCTTACGAATTTTTCAAGTCTGCTGTAATCTTTCGGCTGGTAATTGTCATGCAGCTGGAGAAAGGCCATCCCCAGCTTTTCTTCAAAATTCAGAACCGAAGTGGCAAACTGGGTAACGTGGTCCGCCACATCAATCAGCCGCCGGTAATGGGAGATGGTACTGGTGATTTTCGGGAAAAACTTAAAGTGTGCAGGTGTTTTTTCTTTCCAGGTGAGAATCTGCTCCGGAGCCGGCATTCCGTAGAACGTGCCGTTCAGCTCAATCGAATTAAACTGGGTAGCGTAATGCTTCAGTTCGTCTTTCGTGCCTTTCGGGTAGAAGCCTTTCATTTCGCTTTTGGTCCACTTGGCAGCCCCGACCGAAATATTCTCAAGCCCTTTTGTATTCTGACTTAGAATTTCCTTAGTCTGCGGATGGTCTTTAGGCAATGTAAAATCGATCTTTGACGGATCTTCCACTTTTCCGAATTTCATAACTGAATGTTTTTTGATTAGGCACTCAACAAATATAAGGTAAAACCTACGTAAAATGAAGTCAGCAATTTACATCAGGCCACAAAAAGGCACGCTAAAAAGCGTGCCGAAGTGAATATGTATTGTTTATTATTTGGGAGTCTTATGCTTCACAAGCCGTGCAGGTAACAAAATTTACCATCATTTCTTTAGAAACAGAAGAACTTCTTTGATAATAAAGGGTTTTTACACCTTTCTTCCATGCTTCGATGTAAAGGTAGTTTACATCTTTTACAGGCATTGTAGAAGGAATCTGCAGGTTCAGAGACTGCGCCTGGTCGATATACTGCTGTCTTTGGGCCGCCTGGGAAATAATCTCCATCGGAGAGATTTCCTTGAAGGTTTTAAATACTGCTTTCTCTTCATCGGTGAGTTCCTTCAAATGTTGTACCGAACCGTGATTCAGCATGATGGTCCTCCAGGTCTCTTCATTGTCAATCCCTTTTGCCTCCAGCAGTTTCGCCAGGTATTTATTTTTACGCATGAAGTTTCCTTTGGCAAGTCCGGCTTTGTAATAGTTGGACGCAAACGGCTCGATTCCCGGAGAAGTCTGCCCCAGAATTGCGGAACTTGAGGTCGTAGGAGCAATGGCCATCGTTGTGGTATTTCTCAATCCGTATCCTTTCAGTATTTCCGGTTCCCCGTAGATATTGGCCAGCTCTCTTGAAGCCAGCTCGGATTGTTCTTTGATAAGCCTGAAAGCCCTTGCGTTGAATTGCGTTGCTTCAAAACTTTCAAACGGGATCATATTTTTCTGCAGATAAGAATGGTATCCTAAAACCCCTAATCCTAAAGCCCGATGGCGCATCGCGAAGTTTCTTGCCCCCTGCAGGTAATAATTGCCTTCCGTTTTATCGATGAATTCGGACAATACGGCATCCAGGAAGTAGATGGCCAGCTTTACGGCATCGGTATCTTTCCACTCATCATACAGTTCAAGATTCATGGAAGACAGGCAGCAGATAAAAGATTCTTCTCTGGTGGAAGGAAGCATGATTTCGGAGCACAGGTTACTTGCGTTTACGGTCAGTCCAAGATCTTTATACACCTGAGGCTTATTACGGTTCACGTTATCGGTGAAGAAAATATAAGGAAGCCCCTTTTGCTGGCGGCTTTCCAGTACCCTTGCCCAGATTTTGCGTTTGTCCATATCGCCGTCGATCATGTCCTGCATCCAGTAATCCGGTACACAGATTCCGGTAAACAGGTTCTGGATCGGGCTTCCGATGTCTTTGATCGATAAAAATTCTTCAATATCCCCGTGGTCGATATCCAGGTAAGCGGCAAAAGCCCCTCTCCTTACCCCGCCCTGGGAAACCACATCCATGGCCGTGTCGAAAAGTTTCATGAAAGAAACCGCTCCTGAAGATTTTCCGTTGTCCGTTACCGCTGTTCCACGGTTACGCAGTTCCCCGAAATACCCTGATGTTCCGCCCCCGATTTTCGTCTGCATGATCACCTCACCCATTTTGTGGGTAATGCCTTCGATGCTGTCCGGAATATGGACGTTGAAACACGAAATAGGAAGCCCTCTCTGGGTTCCCATGTTGGCCCAGACCGGTGAGGAGAAACTGATCCATCCTTTGGTGATCATTTCCTTGAACGCAGGCTGGAGCTCCGGCTTGTACAGCCTTTTTGCCGCAGCCGTGGTAATCCGGTCGATAGCGCCGTCTACCGTTTCCCCTTTCAGCAAATAGCCTCTGTTCAGCATTTGCTCCGACTCTTCATTGAGCCACCATATGTTGTTGTTCTGTTCGTCCATAGTTGTTGTATATTTTCGAATTCCCGAGCGGTTTTAAGGCTCAGGAATTTTGTTTTTTGTGTTATTAAAGGAAATTGTAAGACAAATAATTCGGTATTGTTGCGACTAATGCCTTGTTCATTTAGAACAGATCATTCGCCGTAATACTCTTATCGTGCTTCGTATAATCCACCGGTCTTTTTGCGAAGAAATCATCCATGGAGTTGGCGAAGACCTCTTCTTCAAACCAGACCATCGGCCTGTACTGCTCGGCCGTAATATTGTACCTCGGCTGCATGTCGATTTTCTTAAGGCTGTCATCAACACGGTATTTCATGAAGTTCAGGAGATCTTCTTTGGAAACGTGGTCAATTTCACCCAGTTCGAAGATCCAGCTCAGGATGTCGCCTTCTCTTTCAATGGATTCGTCTACCAGGGTATAGATGTCTTCGATATCGCTGTCGGTTAAAAGTTCCGGCTGCTCTTCTCTGATTTTGTTGATCAGGAAAATTCCGGCATTGGCGTGGATCTGCTCGTCAATGGAAGTCCAGGCGATAATATTGGAAACGTTTTTCATGAATCCTTTGAATCTCGTAAAAGAAAGGATGATGGCAAACTGAGAGAAAAGAGATACGTTTTCTACCAGGATACTGAACAGCAATAAGGCCGAAACATATTCCTTAGGCGTTGCGGAATTGGCGTGTCTCAGGGCATTCCCCAAAAACTCGATTCTGCTTTTTACGGCAGGGATTTCAATAACATTCAGGAACTCGTCATTGTATCCCAGGACCTCAAGAAGACGCGAATACGCTTCGGAATGACGGAATTCACATTCGGCGAAGGTAGAACCCAGCCCGTTGAATTCAGGTTTCGGAAGATGCGTGTACAGGTTTCCCCAGAAGGTCTTTACGGAGACTTCAATCTGTGCAATCGCCAAAAGCGCATTTTTCACCGCATGCTTTTCATGCGGCTCCAGCTGCGAGTGAAAATCCTGAACATCCGCAGTAAAATCCACTTCGGAATGTACCCAGAACGATTTGTTGATCGCCTCTACGAACTGAAGCACCTCAGGGTATTCAAATGGCTTGTAACTTACTCTCTTATCAAAAACTCCCATGTTAAAATGTCTTTATATTTAATTAATCGGATCAGTGTGGAAAAGTCCGGTATTGTATACAAGTGGTTGATTGATAAGTGTTTAATGTTAAAAGTTATTCACAATCAAAACCGCTGTGTATTCCCGGATGTCTAAGTACAAAGTTAGAAAACAAGAACTGTAATTGAAAGGGGCAAACACTAATTCGTTGACTTTTAACAGTAAAAGTTTTCCACATTTGCACGGAAAGCCTTTAGATACTGACTTATAAACCCTTATCGTGGAAAAATAGGGGATATTGTAGGATTTGTATTAAACAAAAAAATACAAAGCCTTATTAATAAAGGTTCCAGTAGTTAAACATGAAATTGTGGAAAGAAATTTCCTTTCTCCGTAACAAATTAAAAAATGTATCTACTTATTGGATATAAAACATAACATTACTTCATGTTACTAATTCAGGATTTACATAAATCGTACGATACGGGAAAAAGCAAACTCCACGTCCTCAAGGGAATCAACCTCAGCATTGCCGAGGGGGAATTTGTTTCGATCATGGGAAGTTCCGGCTCCGGGAAATCCACGCTGCTGAACATCATCGGAATTCTTGACGAAAAGGATTCCGGGATTTACGAGCTGGATAACGTGCCGATCGAACATCTATCTGAAATAAAAGCCGCAGAGTACAGAAGCCGCTTCCTGGGATTTATTTTCCAGTCCTTCAACCTGATCGGATATAAAACCGCACTGGATAATGTGGCGCTGCCGCTGTATTACCAGAATGTCCCGAGAAAAGAACGTAACCAGAAAGCAATGGAATACCTGGAAAAAGTAGGGCTGGCCCAATGGGCGAACCATTTGCCGAATGAGCTTTCCGGAGGACAGAAGCAGAGGGTGGCCATCGCCAGGGCTTTGATCACCGATCCGAAAGTGGTATTGGCCGATGAGCCGACCGGAGCCCTGGACTCCAAAACCACCCACGATATCATGAAGCTTCTTCAGAACATCAACAGTGAAGGGAAAACCATCATCGTCGTTACCCACGAACCCGACGTCGCCGCACAGACCAAAAGAAACGTGATCCTCCGCGACGGCATCATCGAAAGCGATGCGTTTATCAAGCAGCTGGTGTTATGAGGGTGAATGGTGAATTTCGCGATGCGAGTGAATTTTGCTGCGCAAGTGAATTTTTAGAGTCATGAAAAATTGACCATTGATTCGCAGAAATTGACCATTGACCTATAAACAACAAATGAACACGAAAAAAAATAATTATGTTTTTAAATCTGAATCATTATAAACTTGATGTTTATAAATCTGCCAGAAAATTAAGGTTGGAATGCTATAAAATTCTTCCAAAGCTTCCGGACAGTGAAAGATTTAATTTAACGGATCAGATAAGAAGGGCTGCTACTTCAGTGGTATTGAATATTACGGAAGGCTGCTCCCGAAAGTCGGATCAGGAACGAAAAAGATATTTTGAAATGTCAAGAGGTTCGGTCATCGAATTGGATTCATGTTTTGACTTGATTGTAGAAAGCAGTTACATCAAAATTGAAGAACTTGATAAAATAGGAAAATCGATAAAAACAACATTTATATTATTAAGTGGAATGTTGAAAGCGTAAAAAGTGAGTGATGAATGGTCAATTTTGCTTCGCAGGTGAATGGTCAATTTTACGTTGCAAGTGAATTAAGTCATGAAAAATTGACCATTGACTCGCAGAAATTCACATGAAATAATTCATTTTTTACAAAGTAAAAAACAAAAATATGTTTGATCTAGATCGTTGGCAGGAAATATTCAGTTCGATCCGCAGCAATGTATTGCGGACGGTACTTTCCGGTTTTACCGTGGCGTTGGGATTGTTTATCTTCATCGTGCTTTTCGGGATAGGCTCGGGACTGCAGAATGCTTTTACCCAGGGTTTTGCCCGGGATGCCCAGAACCTGATCTCGATCATGACGGGAAAAACAACCATTGCCTACAACGGGCTGCAGTCTGACCGCCAGGTAACGATGAACAATGACGATTACGATTTCCTCATCAATATCGATAAAGAAAAGGTGGGAAGTTCCACGCCGAGATATACCTCGAACCTGCTGGTAAAATACGGAAAAGAAAGCGGGAATTACCAGATCAACGGGGCAAAGCCTGAAGAGCAGGTGATCGAAAACCGGAAAGTACTTGAAGGCCGCTACCTGACCCCGACGGATCTTGAACGGAAACAGAATGTGGCCGTGATCGGCAGGATGGTGCAGCGTGACCTCATCAAAAACGGGAGCCCGGTAGGAAAGGAACTGAACATCAACGGCACCATGTTCAAAGTGGTCGGGGTTTTCTCGGATGACGGCGGCGACTGGGACGAAAGGCATATTACCGTTCCCATTACCACGCTGCAGCAGATGAAGAAAGGATCCGATACGGTAAGCATCAATTACATTGCCTACAACGAAAAAATGACCCCCGAACAGGCCATCAAATATGGTGACGAACTGAAAGACCGGTTGAAGGCCCGGAAAAATGTAGCCCCGGATGATGAAAACGGAATCCGCGTCTGGAACAATGCCAAGAACATGAACGACACGTTTGCCTTCATGGCGGTGCTTACCGGGATTGTGGGATTTATCGGGATGGGCACCCTGCTGGCGGGAATTATCGGGATCAGCAACATCATGGTCTACATCGTCAAAGAAAGGACTAAAGAAATCGGGGTGCGTAAAGCGATTGGCGCAAAACCCCGCAGCATCGTTGCCCTGATCGTTCAGGAAAGTGTGGTTATCACCGTGGTTTCAGGATTGGTTGGCGTCGGACTCGGGATTCTGGCTTTGTATTTAATCGGCAATAACCTGGAAGAATATTTCATCAAAGATCCGAGTGTAGGCTGGGGGCATATTATTGCGGCCTTTATCGCGCTGGTTTTTTCAGGGCTGATCGCAGGATTCGTCCCAGCATACCGCGCATCGAAAATCAAACCGATCGAAGCCTTGAGAACGGAATGATAAGGTGAATAGTGAATGGTGAATTTTGCTGCGCAAGTGAATTTAAAGAAGTGAATAAAATTGACCATTGACCCGCAGGAATTGATCATTGTCAAAAGGTGAATTTCAGTGAAAGCTATCATCAGAAGCAGCGCCGGAAAAACCCTTAACTGCAATTCTACTCTTTCGGAGAGATGGCGAAAATTCTGAAAGAATTTTTGACAGGTTGGTTTTAGAGTGAATGGTGAATTTTGCAAGTGAATTTAAAGAAGTGAATAAAATTGACCATTGCCCCGAAGGAATTGACTATTGACATTAAAAAGACGAATGGCGAATTGACTCGCAGAAATTGACATTATACATTTTTAAAATGAACATAATATTTAAAAAAGATACCTGGCAGGAAATTTATTATTCGTTGCGGAATAATAAGCTCCGGACGTTCCTTACCATGATCGGGGTAGGCTGGGGTATGTTTTTGTATGTAAGTCTGCTGGGAGCGGCAAAAGGAATGGAAAACGGTTTCGACAAATTATTTTCCGGCTTTGCTACCAACTCCATTTTCCTTTGGGCACAGAATACGTCCATTCCGTATGAAGGTTTTCCGAAGGGAAGGCAGGTGCATCTCCACCTTCCGGACATCGACATGCTGAAAAGGAAAATCCCGGACATCGACTATATTTCCCCTCAGAATTCACGGGGAAGCTTTACCGGAACCCCGGGGGAAGCCATGTCTAAAAACGGGAAGACCGGAACCTATTCCTTAACCGGAGATTATCCGATCGGAAACAAAATATCCGAAAAAAAGCTGATTTTCGGGAGATACATCAACGATGCCGATGTTTCCGGAAATAAAAACGTGGCCGTAATCGGGGAAGAGATTTATAAAAACTTTTTCGACGCCAAAAAAAATGAGAACCCGCTTGGGAAATCCATCAACATCAAAGGGATCTTTTTCAATGTCATCGGGGTCTTCCGGGTGAAGAAAGGCGGCGGCTTCGAAAATGACCAGACGGTTTTTATCCCGCTTTCCACCTATACGAAAATGTACAATGCGGCAGACCAGATCGATATGTTTGCCATTGTAAGCAAGCCGAATGTGGATGTGAATTCCGTGGAGCAAAAAGTAAAGCTTGAACTGAAAGCCCAGAATAAAGTTTCCCCGGAAGATACCAATGCCTTCGGAAGCTTCAATTTAGGGAAAGAATTTAAAAAGCTCACCGGCTTTCTGACGGGGATGCAGCTTTTAACCATCATCGTAGGAACCTTAACCATCCTTGCCGGGGTGATTGCCATTTCCAACATCCTGCTGATCACGGTGAAGGAAAGAACCAAAGAAATCGGGATCCGGAGAGCATTGGGCGCGAAACCTTCCGAGGTACGGAACCAGATCCTGCTGGAAAGTGTCGTCATTACGCTTTCATCGGGGCTGCTCGGCTTTATCTTCGGTATTTTTGTGCTGATGATTCTGGATATCGCTACCAAAGGCCAGGACGCGTTTCCGTTTTACAACCCGACCGTCAACTACGGGAATGTCTTTGCCGCAATGGCCGTCATGGTCGTTCTCGGATTGATTATCGGGCTGATCCCGGCACAGAGAGCCGTGAAAATAAGACCGATCGAAGCATTGAGAACCGAATAATTGAATGATTTAATTTAACCGAATAAAAAAATAAACTATACAATGAAAAAGAAATTCACCTGGAAAAAAGCCGTTTATATTGTCCTGGGGCTTTTGTTTGCCGTCGCCCTCTTCGCAGGAATCGGGTACCTGGTAAAATCCAATTCCAAAGAAAGCGAGGCATTCCTTACCCGCAAGCCTACCGTTCAGAATATGGACGATAAAGTAATGGCCACGGGAAAAATTGTACCGAAAGAGGAAATCGAGATCAAACCGAATATCGCAGGGATCATCGATAAAATCCTTGTGGATGAAGGCGACCGGGTAGAAGTCGGCCAGCTGATCGCGACGGTGAGAATTGTTCCCAATCTTTCCGAAGTAAACAGTGCCCAGCAGAATGTAAGCAACCAGCAGCTTCAGATCAGCAATGCCAAACTGAATGTTGACAATATGCGCAAACAGTTTGAAATGCAGGAAAGGCTTTACAAACAGGGAGTCGCTTCCAAACAGGAATACCTGAACGCCCAGCAGCAGCTGTATTCTACGCAGCAGGCCCTCAGAAATGCCCAACAGCAGCTGATAACGGCCCAGAAAGCTTTACAGATTGCAAAAACGGGTTCTACCCCGGAACTGCAGGGGCTGGCGACCACCCAGATCCGCTCCAAAGCATCAGGGACGGTGCTTGAAGTGCCGGTAAAAGTAGGAAGCCAGGTGATCGAGGCCAACTCGTTCAATGCCGGAACCACCATCTGTTCGATTGCCGACCTGAATTCACTGATCTTCCAGGGGGAAATCGATGAGGCCCAGGCCGGAAAGCTGAAGCAGGGGATGGACATGAACATCGTGATCGGCGCCCTTCAGAACAAAACGTTTCCCGGAAGGCTGACGATGATCGCGCCGAAAGGAAAAGACAACAACGGAACCATCAAATTCCCGGTAGAAGGCGATGTCTTCAACCCGAACAACGAATACATCAGAGCCGGTTTTTCGGCCAACGGTGAAATCGTGCTGAATTCCCAGAAAAACGCCTTGCTGCTGGATGAATCCCTGATCCAGTATGAAAAGAAAAACGGAAAAGACGTTCCTTTCGTTGAGGTAAAACAGAAAGACGGCAATTTCAAAAAAGCATATGTAAAATTAGGGGCAAGCGACGGGATCAATGTTCAGATCCTGGCCGGGCTTGATAAAAATGCAGAGGTGAAAGTATGGAATCCGTCCGATAAAGACAAAGAAGAACTAAAAGACAAAGCTAAAAAATAGTAAACAATCGCTATACATTTCTTTAAACGCAGTCCCGGGATTTCCCGGGATTTTTTTATTTCATCCGTTCATCTCCCGTCCGGAGATTTCCGGGAGCTATTTCCTGCTTTCCACTGTATCTTTTTTGCCGCCTCTGCGCTGTTCCTGCTGCCACAAAAAAGGATGCCGTTGCAATCAGGGCTAGGGCAGTAGCCGTTCCGTACACCTGACAGAAAAAATTATGCAGCTCACTTTCTTTTGTCCGGTGTTGACCTTGTTTCTGCTTCGGGCTCATGTTAATATGTAATAAAAACTTCATCAGAAATGTCTTAATTTTAAAACCAAAAGACAAGTCCATCCCATGAAAAAAAATGATCTGATCCTTTTTATTTTTATTCTCGCCAAGTTCATCCTTCAATACGCTCTGATTGGTCCTGAATATGAAATTCATCGGGATGAATATCTGCATCTGGATCAGGCCAGTCATCTGGCCTGGGGATATTTGTCGGTTCCGCCTGTAAGCTCATGGCTGGCTTTTATTGTTGAATCTTTAGGGAATTCCGTATTTTGGGTTAAATTTTTTCCGGCGTTGTTCGGAGCTTTATCCATTGTTGTGGTCTGGAAAACCGTTGAGGAGCTGAAGGGGGATCTGTACGCTCGGATCCTGGCTTCAACCGGAATTTTATGCTCCGTTTTACTTCGTCTGAACATGCTTTTTCAGCCGACGTCTCTTGAAGTTTTGCTTTGGACCATGCTGTATTATGTCTTAATTAAATATTTCAATACGGAAAAAGTAAAGTGGCTTTACATCGCAGCTCTCATTTTCGGGATCGGATTCCTGAATAAATATAATATTGCATTTTCAGTTTTAGGATTACTTCCTGCGATGCTGGTAACAAAACAACGCAGGATTTTCTTTCAGAAGCATCTGTACTTTTCGGCATTATTGGCGGTGTCGATTATTTTGCCTAATATTTTATGGCAGTATCATCATCATTTTCCCGTTGTTCTTCATATGAAGCAGCTTTCCGAAAGACAGCTTGTAAATGTCGACCGCTTTGATTTTATAAAATCCCAGATGCTGTTTTTTATCGGAGTTGTTTTTGTGATAATGGCAGGGTTTTACGCTTTGGTTTTTTATAAACCTTTTGAAAAGATCAGGTTTTTATTTTGGGCATATATTTTTACGATGGCGTTGTTTTTATTTTTCAGGGCGAAAGATTATTACGCGATAGGATTGTATCCTGTTTATATTGGCATTGGGGCGGTTTTCCTTGCCCGTCTTTTTGAGAAAGGCTGGAAGAAAAATATATTGAGACCGATTAGTATTCTGATCCCCGTGCTGCTGTTTTTACCTTTATATCATGTTGCTTTTCCTAATAAAAGCCCGCAGTATATTATAGATCATCCCGAAAATTATAAGAAATTCGGATTGCTGAGGTGGGAAGACGGAAAAGATCATGCATTGCCGCAGGATTTCGCAGACATGCAGGGCTGGAAAGAGCTGGCTCAAAAAGTGGATAGGGAATATTCTAAACTTTCAAAATCCGGAAAAACTTTGGTTCTGTGTGATAATTACGGACAGGCCGGCGCGATTAATTATTATTCAAAACAAAAGATAAAAGCCGTTGCCTTCAATGCAGATTACCTCAATTGGTTTGACCTGAGTGAAAAGTATTCAAATGTAATTCGGATTAAAGAGCCCGAAAACGGTAAAAATGAACTGCAAGAGACAAGCCCGTTTTTTGAAAAATCTGAAATTGCAGATTCAGTGACCAATCCTTTTGCAAGAGAAAAAGGAGCCGCTATTTTCAGTTTTGAAGGCGCAAAAACGGATATCAGAAAACGATTACAGGATGAAATCAATGAAGAAAAAAGCGGAAATTAATCTTCAATATCGATCAGGAGCAGTTTTTACAATACCCGGAAATAAACCCGTTAAAGGTCACCGATTGATAACCCTGCGGCAATTTTACCTCCATTTCATTGGGTAAACATTCAATTTTTCCACAGGTCAGACACCTGAAATGGAAATGATTATGCTGGTGCTTCTTTTCCGAACAGCTCGTGCAGACCGCAAAATAAAACTTTCCATCATCCCCGAGAATTTTGTGGACGATCCCGTCTTCGCAGAAACTGTTCAGTACTCTGTAAATCGTTGCCCGGTCCACAGATTCCCCCAGATCCTTCTGTAAAATTTCCTGGCTCACCGCCGACCGGGAACTCTTTAAAGAATCCAGGATCAGCTGCTTGGTTACCGTATTTCTTTTTGCCATACTGCAAATATAAAATTATTATTGCGATTTAGTCGCATTAATGAAAATTTTTTTTTACCTTTGGCAGGAATAAACAGGGCATTGCCTGTACTAAACCTTTAATAATAAACAGATATGGAAAACAATTTTGATGTCATCATTATAGGAGGAAGCTACGCGGGGCTATCGGCAGGAATGTCTTTAGGAAGGTCGCTCAGAAGAGTTTTAATCATCGACAGCGGAACACCCTGCAACCGGCAGACGCCTCACTCACATAACTTTCTTACGAACGACGGAAAAACCCCGGAAGAAATTTCCGGTCTTGCCAAAGCGCAGGTCTTACAGTATAAAACCGTAGAATTCCATGACGGATTGGTGACCCGAGTCTCAAAGCAAACCGGAAATTTTAAGGTACAGACTGAGCACGGCGATTTTTTTTACGCAAAGAAAATAATCCTGGCTTCCGGGGTGAAAGACCTCATGCCGGATATTCCCGGGTTTGCGGAATGCTGGGGGATTTCGGTCATCCATTGCCCATACTGCCACGGTTATGAAGTTCACGGAAAGACCACCGGGATTATGTCTAACGGCGACATGGCTTTTGAATTTTCGAAAATCGTCTATAATCTGACCAAAAAACTTACCCTTTTTACCAACGGTGCCTCGACACTCAATAATGAGCAGACCGCAAGATTCGGCAGGAATAACATCGGAATTACGGAAACGGAAATTGAACGGATTGAACATGAAGACGGATACATCCGTAAAGTCATTCTGAAAGGTGGGGAAGAAGTTTCTCTGGATGCCCTGTATGCCAAGATTCCGTTTGAGCAGAATATCGGTACCGAAAATCTGGGATTGGAGCTTACGGAACACGGGTACATCAAGACAGACCATTTCCATAAAACCAATGTAGAAGGTGTTTTTGCATGCGGTGACAATACCACTATGATGCGTGCCGTAGCCCATGCGGTAGCCCAGGGAAACGTAACCGGCGCGATGGTGAATAAGGAGCTAGCCGAAGAAGGTTTTTAAACTTCATCTATATATTTGTTTTGTGCCTTCCTGTTTTTGGAAGTCTTTTATATTATCATACTTAGGAACTGCTGTATGGCCTTGCTTGAAAATATTCAAGGAAAAAACCGGGGTGAGCATTTCATCAGAGAAAATTCTTACAGGCTGATCTGGTCATTTTTAACACTAAAAAACCTATTTCCCCATGCTTCAATCTCGCCGGAAATTTCGTACTTTTGGCATGGAAAATTTCTAAAACTAAAAGTAAAATGGACATTATTTTCGACCTGATTGAAAAAGAAAGACAAAGACAGACTCATGGCATTGAGATGATTGCATCAGAAAACTTTGTTTCTGAAAATGTAATGAAAGCCGTGGGAAGCGTATTGACGAATAAATATGCCGAAGGATACCCCGGAAAAAGATATTACGGGGGATGCGAAGTGGTAGATGAGGTCGAAACCCTGGCCATTAACAGAGCAAAAGAACTTTTCGGAATCGAGTATGCGAACGTTCAGCCTCATTCCGGATCCCAGGCGAATGCAGCCATTTATCTTGCCGTTTTGAAACCCGGAGACAAAATCATGGGAATGGACCTTTCCATGGGAGGGCATCTTACGCACGGTTCAGCGGTAAACTTTTCAGGGATCCAGTATGATGTGGTTTCTTACGGTGTTCAGCAGGAAACCGGCCTTATCGATTACGATCAGATGAGGGAAGTGGCGTTAAGAGAAAGGCCGAAAATGCTTATTGCCGGTTTCTCCGCTTATTCCAGGGATCTTGATTATGCAAAATTCAGAGAGGTTGCCGATGAGATCGGGGCTACGCTTTGGGCGGATATTGCCCACCCGGCAGGTCTTGTGGCCAAAGGCCTTCTGAATAACCCTTTTGAACACTGTCACCTGGTAACGACGACTACCCACAAGACTTTAAGAGGTCCGAGAGGAGGAATGATCATGATGGGCAAAGATTTTGAAAATACCTACGGACACAAAACCCCGAAAGGCGAAACCAAAATGATGAGCCAGGTTCTTGACGGCGCTGTTTTCCCGGGAATCCAGGGAGGCCCGCTGGAACACGTTATCGCAGGAAAGGCAGTTGCTTTCGGTGAAGCACTTGAGGATCATTTCATGACGTATGCCAAGCAGGTTCAGTCTAACGCGCAGGCCCTGGCCAAAGCCATGATTGACAGAGGATTCGATATCGTAAGCGGCGGAACGGACAACCACCTGATGCTGGTAGACCTCCGGAATAAAAATGTAAACGGTAAAGAGACCGAGAAAGCGTTGGTCCTGGCAGACATTACCTGCAACAAAAACATGGTTCCTTTTGATGATAAGTCGCCGTTTACGACTTCAGGAATCCGTTTGGGTACCGCAGCCATTACGACAAGAGGTTTAAAAGAAAACGATATGGATACAATCGCCGGATTTATTTCCGATGTGGTAGACAGCATCAAAAACGAAGAAGTGATCACTTCCGTAAGAAAGAAAGTAAATGAACTGATGGAAGGCAAGGCCTTATTCAACTATTAAAATTGCTTTTGGCTGATGGCCATTTGCTTTTTGACGTTCAATATCCTAACAAAGGGAGGCTCAAAGTATTTTGTGCCTCTCTTTTTATAAACAGCAATTTTAAGTAACCTACATCAACATTACAAATAAAGATGAATTCCGGTAAAAAATTATATACATTCGAAGAGATTAAGCAAAAACTGGTCAATTACTGTGTTTACCAGGACCGGTGCCATGCCGAGGTAGAACAGAAAATGCGGGAGTTTGTGTTGATCCCGGAAGCGCGGGAGGAAATCCTTCTGTACCTGATGAAAGAAAACTACCTGAATGAAGAACGGTTTACCCGAAGCTATATCCGGGGAAAATTCTATCTGAAAAACTGGGGAAAGATAAAAATTAAGATCCATCTGAAACAAAAAGGAATCAATGATAAGCTCATCGCTTCCTGCTTCGACGAAATTGATGAAAATGATTATTTAAAAATAGTCCGTAAGGTCTATGAAAACTATAATGCTAAGTTAAAAGGCTTGAACGATCATCAAAAAAAGTTAAAAACTGTTAAATATCTCATAAGCCGGGGTTTTGAATACGAGGTTATTCTGGAGGTAAGTGATTGAAAATTAACATCTATGTAATTCAGGATTCATTAATATTATTTAGATTTGCCACACGAAAAAATAATTACATGAATTTAAAATTACAAACGACATCAAAGATATGGTATGTGTTTTTGATGACTCTGCTCTCGATATGGGGATGGGGGCAAGTTTCGATAACGAGTTTGCCGCAAACTTATAATCAGGATTTTAATGGTTTGAGCAGCAGTTCCGCTTCTTGGACTAACAATTCTACTTTGGCAGGCTGGTATATTAGTTCTGCTACATTGGCCATATACTCAACAACTGCAAATAGCAATAGTTGTTATAATACCGGAAGCGCCTCAAGTAGCGACAGGTCAATTGGAGCTCTTTCTACCAGCAGTACCAGCCATTACTTTGGTATCAGAATAAAAAATAATTCTGGACAAGCCATCTCATCTTTAACTTTATCTTTTACAGGTGAGCAATGGAGACAAAATGATCTTGGAACTTTGGTTTTTTCCTACAGAGTTTCTTCAGGTGCAATTACTGATTTAACGAGTGGAACATATACAAATGCTTCTGCATTTAATTTTGGTTCTATTAACAATGGCACAGCCTCCGGAATTGACGGTAATGATCCTTCAAACAGATTAAATATCAGTAATACACTATCTGTAAACATTCCTGCGGGTTCGGAAATAATGCTAAAATGGTTAAAAAGCGGCTCCAACAGTGCTATTCTCTCTGTAGATGATATTTCAGTTACTGCAAATCCTGCTTGTTCCGCACCTTCCGCTCCTGCAGGTACAATTTCAGGGACTACTCCGGCATGTACTTCAACTGTATTAACTTATAATCCTGCAGCTGGAGAAAACGCGGCCAACCTATATTGGCAAACAAGCTCAACAGGAACTTCTACAAATTCTTCAGCTAATAATACTTTAAATGTTACCTCTTCAGGGACCTATTATGTGAGAGCATATAATGGAACCTGCTGGTCAGCAATTTCTACAGGATACTCCGTAACTATAAATTCTACGGTAAACGCTGCAATTACAACAAACAGTGCCAGTTCAATTTCGTATAATACTGCTACACTTAATGGAAATTTAACAACATTAGGAGTTTGTCCTGCTACAGTTGAAAGAGGATTTATTTATGGAACTGCCTCCGGATCTTATGGTGCTCCGATTGCTGTAGGAACATCACTTACGACAGGTTCTTTTACGAGTAATTTGTCTTCCTTATCAGCAGGAACGACCTATTATTATAAGGCATATGCAAAGGATGCGAATGGAATCTATATTTATGGATCGGAGCAAACCTTTACCACATTAACTCCTGCTACACAGATTATTTTTGTAAATGTTCCTTCAAGCGGATATGTCAATAGCAATTTGGGGTCTTTCAGTGTTCAGGCCAGAACGCCTAATAATACAATTGACACTAATTATTCAGGATCTGTCAGTATAAACAAATTAACGGGTGCAGGAATTATGTCTGGGACAACTTCAAACGTAAATTTTGTAAATGGTGTTGCAGTATTTAATGATATAAAATTTGATGTTGCGGACAATTATACAATTGCAGCAGTTTCGGGTAGCTTTCCAACAATAACATCCGGAACTATAACAATAAGTAACGCTCCGGTTGCTATTGCTGGTTGGGATTTTGAAAATACCACAATTACAGGAACTGGTAATACACCTAATGTTAATCCGGGTTCGGCCAATTTTGGGCTTCTTACAGCAGGGACCGTTTTTTCAGGGTACCATTCATCAAGCAGTACTTGGAGCACGGGTACAGGAAACGGATCAGCCAAAGCAGCAACCGTTCCAAATTGGAATAGTGGAGATTATTGGCAGATAAAATTTGTTAGTACCGGGTATAAAAATATTAGATTAAAAATAAGTCAGAGAGGAAGTAATACCGGACCTCGGGATTTTAAACTGCAATATAGCATTGACGGTATTCTTTATACTGACCTGACGGGAGGAAACTATTCGATAGTAAATGATTCTTGGTTCACTTCATCTACTGTAGCTGGATCTGTCAGAGTATTTGATTTTGATACTGTTCCATCACTTAATAACAAATCTCAGGTTTTTATAAGAATTGTAAATTCATCTGATACAAGTATCAATAACGGTTCAGTATCAAGTACCGGAACAAGTTTTATTGATGATATTACCGTTGAAGCTTTGCCACTTCCGACAACAATTTGGTCAACCACATGGAGTAACGGAGTTCCAAATAGTGAAACCAATGTGATCATCAATTCGGAATATTCTACTACCAATCAACCAAGCTTCACGGCTAACAACATCACCATTAAAAACGGCGGCGTTCTGGAAGTTAACGGGACAAACACGGTTAATGCTGCAGATGTTACGGTAGAAGACGGAGGTAACCTGATCATTAAAGATTCAGGAGCTCTGAATCAGAGCGGAGCTTTTAGAGTTCTTAAAAATTCAGCAAGCCCGCAGGGTAAGTATGTCTTCTGGTCTTCACCGGTAGCCAATCAGAACCTGTTCACCGCTTATTCCAACGGTTCTTCATCAACGGCTCCGCTTTATGTGATGAGTTATGATCCGGCAACCAATTTGTATCCGGCGGTTGCGAATGACAATGCAAACTTCACAAACAATGCGGGAAAAGGCTATTCGGTAAAAGTTCCGGCTGCGAATGCAAGCCTGGTTTTCGGAGGCGCTTCCCAGGTTCCTAACAACGGAACAATAAGTACGGCGTTAAGCAATGCAGGAGACGGATATAACCTGATTGGTAATCCTTATCCTTCAAACATAAGCCTGACTGATTTTTATACAGCCAACAATGCTGCCGTTGAACCGACCTTATGGTTCTGGGATAATACCACAGGAAATGTAACGACGCAGACCGGTAATACCTCTGTGAATGTAGGTTTTGCCACTTTCAACGCGCAATCGGGAACCTGGACCGAAGCACCGAATACCCAGTCTTACGGTTCTGCAGCATTGAACACTTTAGGCAGCTTTGCTAAGATTGGCCAAGGGTTTATTGTAAAATCAATTAATGCAGCACCTGCGACCTTTACGAATGCGATGCGTTCTTCGGCAGCAGCGGTGACCATGAATAAAAACGTAAATACTGCAGAAGGTAAGTATTGGATTAAGCTGACGACATCTTACGGAAATACCCTTACCCAGGCGGTCACGTACAATCAGGGTGCTTCTGATGCTTATGACGGGTACGATTCAAGAGCCATGGGAATGGGCTCCGATGCGTTCTACAGTCTGGCAGGAAGTGAAAAACTTGTTATTCAGGGCAGAGCCCCTTTCCAGATTAATGATGTGGTGCCATTGGGCAACAAGCATTTTGAAAATGGGGATTTTACCATTTCTTTAGCTCACAAAGAAGGCCTGTTTACAAACGGTCAACCGATTTACCTGCACGATAAGCAGAACGGAACCTATACCAATCTGCAATCAGGAAATTATACTTTCGCGGCCAATGCAGGAGACTTTACCAACCGGTTTGAAATTGTCTATAAACTCAACGTTTTATCCACTAACGAGACTGAAAAGGCATCTTTTGAAGTTTACAGGGATGGCGAAGACTTCGTAGTCAGAAACCATCATGCTATTCAGTCTGTGGAAGTTTTTGATGCTGCAGGAAGAAAAATTCAGCAGATCTCACCTAATTCTAAATCGGTAACGATAAAGATTCAGGCAAAAGGAGTGTTTATCCTGAAAGCCGTTTCTGAAGGAAAGCCGTTTACCCAAAAAATAATTAAATAAAATGAAAAAGATAATCATCCTATTCTCACTGGTCGTTTCCGGCCTTGCGCTGGCCCAGTCTGATAATCCTTATGTCTATAATCAACCTGAAACTTCTGAAATACAGGAAGAAGGTACTCCTGCAGGACCGGGAGATCCTGGAGTTGTTTCCATCGATGACTATATTCCTGGGCTTTTTATCATGGCAACGGTTTTAGCATTTGCCGCCTCACATAGGAAAAGGCAGACTGGAAAAAATTAAATTATAATAGATGACATTCCCGGAGCTTTTGCTCCGGGAATGTTTTTATAACCCCTTTAAATAATTAATGTTAATCATTTCCGGCTTTGCATAGAAATATATTTATCTAAAAAGGATTATTGATAAAGAGTTTTCTTGTAAAAATTGCTTTAAGTTAATTTTATATTTACCTGTTGATAATGAGCGTGGTAGATCTTAAAATGAGATATCTTTAACATTTAATTTTTTTATAGTTATAATATTGCTAGATTTGCAGAATTAAATTAAACACCAAAAATGCTGGATGAAAAAGCTAAATGACGCTTTTAATGTTCTTTACAACGGAGATAATATTGTTAAGCTCACCGAGCTGAGATATATACCTAGGTGGTCGGTCATTCTTATTGATATTTCAATCGTATTGCTGTCCATATTTTTCTCTCATTTTTTCCTCGAAAAGCTTCATGTAAGAATTAATTTTCCGCAGTATATCTTAGAACAAAAGATCTTGCTGATCGGGATCAATATGGTGTTTATGTTTGTTTTTAAGACCTATGCAGGCATCATCAGACATTCAACATTTTTTGATTTTTTCAAGATTATTTTGTCATCAGGGAGTACATTGGTTACTCTACTTATCATTAATTTTTTAATTGAAATCTGGCTGGGAAAATCTTTGTTTTTATATCCGTACCTGTTTCTTTATTTCTTTATTTCGGTAACGGTTATGTTTTTGTTCAGGATGTTTACCAAGCAGTTTTTCAACGTTCTGATCGATTTCAAAGGTTCCGCATCCAAGGTACGAGTTGCTGTAGTGGGTGTCGGAGATGCCTCGGTATCTTTGGCAAGAGCGATTTTACATAACCCCAATTATCCTTACCGTTTAGAGGGTTTCCTTACCAAAAGACTGGATTCTCATAAAGCCATGCTGTTGGGTCATAAAATTTACAATATTGATAAATTTTGCGAAAATAAACCTTTGATGAATCAATTTGATGCGGTTCTGATTATTAAAGAGATCATGTCTAAACATGAACTTGAAGAATGGATGACCTGTGCATTGGATAACGGACTTAAAGTTCTAAAAGCGCCTACTTTAAGCAAGATGCGTGATTCTGATCTGGTAGGCGGGATCCGGCAGTTACAGATTGAAGATCTTCTGAACCGCAGGCCGATAAAAATTGAAAATGAAGAAGTAAAAAAGAGACACTCTGAAAAAAATGTACTGGTAACCGGAGGTGCAGGATCTATCGGTAGCGAAATTGTAAGACAGGTAGCTCAATTCAACCCTTCTTTAATTGTAGTCCTGGATCAGGCAGAATCTCCTTTATATGAATTGGAACTGGAATTACTGGAAAGATTCCCTGAGCAAAATTTTAAGTTTGTACTGGCGGATATTTCAAACAGCTACCGGTTGGAAAAGATTTTCGAAGTGTATCAGTTCTCCATGGTTTATCATGCGGCAGCCTATAAACATGTCCCTTTAATAGAAGAGAACCCGCATGAAGCTATTTTTGTTAATGTTTTGGGGACTAAAAACGTGGCTCTTCTTTCTAAAAAATATAAAGTCAACCGTTTTGTTATGGTTTCGACTGATAAAGCCGTCAATCCAACCAACGTCATGGGTGCCTCAAAAAGAACGGCAGAACTTTTTGTGCAGTCTTTACAGAATTCTGAAGGGAACGTCACCAAGTTCATTACTACGCGATTCGGTAATGTTTTGGGATCGAACGGCTCGGTTATTCCCCACTTCAGGAAACAGATTGAAAAAGGAGGTCCGGTAACGATTACCCATCCTGATATCATCCGCTATTTTATGACGATTCCGGAAGCCTGTGAGCTGGTTTTGCAGGCAGGAACCATGGGAGGAGGCGGAGAAATCTATGTATTCGATATGGGAGAACCGGTGAAAATTTTGGATCTTGCCAGAAGAATGATTAAACTTTCCGGATATACGCCGGATGTCGACATCAAGATCAAGTTTATCGGCCTGAGACCCGGTGAAAAATTATATGAGGAGTTGCTGAGCGACAATGCAACGACTATTCCTACCCACCATGAGAAAATTATGATTTCCAAGGATCCTTGTGTTGTGTTTGAAGAAATAGACATTTTATGCAGACAAATTATCAAATCAGCAGTTAAAAGAGATAAAATACAGGTAGTGACGCTTTTAAAAGCAATTGTTCCTGAATTTATCAGTAATAATTCTCAGTTTGAAGTCCTAGATAAAAAGAGTAATTCGTTAGAGCAAAAAGAATTGCTAACTGGAGAAAAGGACGTCAGTTGATAATCATAGATTTTAAGAGAGCTGAAAACAAATTTTATTTAAAAAATAATAATCCTATTTTTGTGAAAAAATTACCGAAAATGAATTTTAAGAAATATATTGCAGTTGGTGCGTTAGGCTTGGCGGTATGCTCTTGTGCGCCCAGACAGGAAATTACCTATATGAAAGATATTGAGAATATTGTTCTTGATAACTCGATTAAAAACAGCAGAAGTACTTTCCAGCCGGGCGATCAGTTGATTATTACGGTTACCGCAAAGGATATGGATGTTGTTAAACCTTTCAATCAGTCATATTCAGCAGCTACTACTGTAAGTCAATATACAACTCCAAATTCAAACAGTATACCTCAGCAGGTTCCTGTTTCAGGATCTACCTATATTGTGGACACTGATGGAAATATTACTTTTCCGCAGATCGGATTGGTAAGTACCAAGAATGAAAATGTTGAAACCCTGCGTTCAAAGCTGGTTAATCTTATATCTGCTTATGTAAAAAATCCCGTTGTCGATCTAAAACTGACCAATTTTAAAATTTCTGTATTGGGCGAAGTGAATAAGCCCGGTCAGTATGTCATTCCTGACGGAGGAACTACTTTACTGGGAGCATTGGGCCTGGCAGGGGACGCGACGCCATTCGGGATTAGAACAAATGTATTGATTGTCAGGAATGTTGATGGACAAATTTCTAAGGAAAGAGTAGATCTGACCAGTGCCCAGTTTATCAATTCTCCTTATTATTACCTGAAGCAAAATGATGTCATTTATGTCCAGCCGAATGCCAACAGGGAAAAATCGGCAAGGGTCGACCCGAATACAGGATTGTATATTTCTGTAGCTTCCGTAATTGCATCGTTAGTTATTGGCGTTTTAGCATTAACGAAAAATTAATATTTAACAAGTTACACCAAATCAGTAGTGGATTACACCAAAAATCAAGACGAAGTTCAGGAAGAAGATTTTAACATCAGAGAAATAATTAAGCCGTATCTTTACCGTTGGTATTGGTTTGTAATTGGCAGTATCACTGCAATTGTCATTGCATGGTTTTTTTTGAGATACAGTGTCCCTATTTACGACACGGAATCTACCTTATTGATTAAAGAGGTAAAAAAATCAACATCAGGTCAGCCTGAAATGTCCGTTATTTCAGAACTCGGTGGAATCGGAGGGATGGGTACCAATTCGGTTGACAATGAAATTGAGATTTTAAAGTCGAAAAAGCTGATGCTTTCTGTGGTAAGAGAACTGTCATTGGAAACCAATGTCTATTCTAAAGGAAAGATAAAAGAAACTGAACTTTATAAAGACGGTACCCCTTTCTTTGTGAGAGTGATCAGTGAGAAAATTAAAGGCGTATATCCTACCAAAGAGGTTACTGCAAAAATTGTCGGTGGGAATGTTGTTCTTGAATCCGAAAGTTTTAAACAATCTATCAAGGCTCCTTTTAATAGAGCAGTATCATTGCCGTTCGGAGTAGTCATGTTTCAGAAAAATCAGGCATACAAAGCAACCAAACCGGAAGATGTTTACAGGCTTCAGTTTATGTCTGCTATGGACAGGACACGATATTATCTTTCTAAATTAAATGTGACTTTAGTACAGAAAGAAGCTACTGTGTTAAAAATTGCTATTACCGATCCTGTTCCGGAAAAATCTGAAGATATTTTAAATCGTCTGGCTGTAAATTACAACAGGGAAGCCAATCTGGATAAAAATTCGGAAGCACAGAAAACAGCAAGCTTTATTGATGAGAGAATTAATTTGATCAGTAAAGAGTTGGGTAATGTTGAAGCACAAAAAGAAAGTTTTAAAGTACAGAATAATATTGCAGATATTACGACAGAAGCGGAACTTTCTCTGCAGACGGCCGCTTCGGGAAGGGAAAAGCAGATCGAAAATGAATCGCAGCTTGAATTGATAAACAGTTTGCTGAACTCAATTAACAGACAGGGGAACTATCAGGTTTTACCTTTAAACGTAGGGCTTTCGGATGCTGATACTTCATCAAATATCGGAAGTTATAATCAGCTGGTTATTGAAAGAAACCGCTTGCTGGAGAACTCTACGACGGCCAATCCGCTTGTTCAGGACATCACTTCGCAGATCAACAGCATAAAAAGTTCTATTGTCCAGAGTTTACAGAAAAGTAAGTCTGCGCTTCAGATTTCGAGAAATAATATTTTGGATGAACAGAACCGTCTGGCAGGAAGGATTTCTAAGATTCCTGTTCAGGAAAAATTATTCAGAAGTATTGAGAGACAGCAGAATATAAAGGAACAGCTTTATTTATTATTGCTTCAGAAAAGAGAAGAAGCAGCCATATCCTTGGCTATAGCGGCTCCGAAAGCCAGAATTGTGGATGATGCCTTAACAAATCCCACTCCGGTGTCTCCTAAACGGATAATTATCTATTTAGCGGCATTAATCATAGGCTTACTGGTGCCTTTTGGAGTCATTTATCTTGCAGAATTATTTAACAATAAGATTAAATCTAGAAATGACCTTGAAAAGTTAGCAAAAGGTGCTACGGTTTTAGGCGAATTGCCTTCTTTAAAGAAAGGGGAACAGGAAATTGTGCAGGTTAATGATTTGTCACCTTTAGCTGAAGCATTCAGGATATTGATCACCAATATTAATTTTATGCTTCCAAAAGGTAAAAAGGGGAATGTAATTTTTGTAACCTCTACCGTAAAAGGTGAGGGAAAAACATTTACCTCGGTAAACCTGGCGTTAACCCTTGCGAGCCCACGGAAAAAAGTAATCATCATCGGTTCGGATATACGGAATCCTCAGTTACAGCGATATAATGAAAGCAGAAGGGGACTTGTCGGTTTATCCGAGTTTATGTATGACAGCGAAATGAAAGCCGGTGAAATTATCCACCACAGTACATTCAATCCAAATTGTGATGTGATTTATTCGGGCGCCATTACTCCTAATCCTACAGAATTATTGTCGAACGGAAGATACTATGAACTTATTGAGAGTTTAAAAGCAAACTATGATTATATTATTCTGGATACTGCGCCATTAATGCTGGTGACCGACTCTTTCCTTATTGCAGATCTGGCTGACATTACCATCTATGTTACCCGTTCCAATTACACTGAGAAAGAATTGATTTCTTTTGTCAATAAACAGGTTAAAGAGAAGAAAATTAAAAATGTTGGTTTGGTACTTAATGATGTGGACAAGATTCACAGTGGTTATGGCTACGGCTATAAGTATGGCTATGGTTATTCAGCAGAAAGCGACCGGTCGTTCTGGAAGAAACTATTCAGAAAGTAAATTTTAAGTATTTTTAATTTTTGAAAAAAACAAGATGAAAAAATAATGGATAGAAACTATAAAATTGCAGTCATTGGTCTCGGTTATGTGGGATTGCCATTGGCCCGGCTTTTTGCAACTCAATATCCGGTCGTGGGTTTCGATATCAATCAAAAAAGAATTGAAGATCTGCAGAAAGGAATTGATACCACGTTTGAAGTAGAAGACGAAGTATTACGATCTGTTTTGTCAGAAGCAAATCCGTTTTTAACGGAAAGCAGCAATGGATTATTTTGTTCAGCATCCATCAATGATATGGCTGATGCCAATATTTATATTATAACGGTTCCTACTCCTGTAGATAAACATAACAGGCCCGATCTTACTCCTCTTTACAAATCGAGTGAAACGGTTGGACGTGTATTGTCTAAAAACGATATCGTTATTTATGAGTCAACGGTTTATCCCGGGGTTACCGAAGAAGAATGCGTCCCGGTTCTGGAAAAAATATCAGGCTTAAGATTTAATAAAGATTTTTTTGTAGGCTATTCTCCTGAAAGAATTAATCCGGGTGATAAAGAACATACGGTTGATAAGATATTAAAGGTGACTTCAGGTTCTACCCCTGAAATAGGAAAGACGGTAGATAGTTTATATAGATCCGTTATTACAGCAGGAACTCATTTGGCACCCACTATAAAAGTGGCCGAAGCATCTAAAGTCATTGAAAATTCTCAAAGGGATCTGAATATTGCCTTCATGAACGAACTTGCGAAGATTTTTTCTCTGATGGATATCGATACCCATGATGTGTTGGAGGCTGCCGGTACAAAATGGAATTTCCTGAAGTTTAAGCCCGGTTTGGTAGGCGGGCACTGTATTGGAGTTGATCCTTTTTATTTAGCGCAGAAAGCACAGGAAATTGGCTATTATTCCGAATTGATTCTTGCAGCACGGAGATTAAATGATTCCATGGGAGCCTTTGTAGCTTCTCAGGTAATTAAATTAATGATCAAAAATGACATCAAAATAAAAGGTGCTAGGATTTTAAATCTGGGAATAACTTTTAAAGAAAATTGTCCGGATATCAGAAATTCGAAAGCTATAGATGTTATTTCTAATCTGCAGGAATATGGTGCTGAAGTAATTACTTATGATCCTTGGGCTGATTCTCAGGAAGTTTTTAGCCAATATGGAATACCTTGTTATTCAGGATTAGATAACGATACCTTAGCTGAAGCTTTCGAAAATAAATTTGATGCAATCATCCTTACGGTAGCCCATCAAGAATATACAGAATTTAACTTAAATGGATATCTTAAAAAAAATGGTGTCATTTACGATGTAAAAGGAGTACTTTCAAAAGAAAATGTAGACAGAAGACTTTAGTTAATTTTTTTTTATATGGAGGAAACGAGAAACTCAGTATCTGAATACTTTCAAAAGAAATAGAAATTGTACAATCCGGTTGAATACGTAGTAAATAATTTATTTATACTGTAGAAATAATCGTATTAAATCTTCAAATTGAATTATAAAAATATGAAAACTATCCTAGTAACCGGGGGTGCTGGTTTTATAGGCTCACATGTGGTGAGAGAATTTGTACTGAATTATCCCGAAGTTAAAATAATCAATCTCGATGCTCTTACTTATGCCGGTAATTTAGAGAATTTAAAGGATATAGAAAATCATCCGAATTATCAGTTTATAAAAGCTGATATTGTGAATGAGAAACAAATTTTAGAAATATTTGAAGAACATTTACCTGATGGTGTCATTCACCTAGCTGCAGAATCACATGTTGACCGCTCAATTACCAATCCCTTACAATTTGTAATGACCAACGTAATTGGAACCGTAAATCTTCTGAATGCAGCAAATAAAATTTGGAAAAATAATTTGGAAGGAAAGAGATTTCATCATGTATCGACAGACGAAGTTTTCGGAACTTTAGGAGAGGAAGGCTTCTTTACCGAAGAAACTTCTTATGATCCTCACTCACCATATTCCGCATCTAAAGCCTCTTCAGATCATTTCGTAAGAGCTTATGCAGATACATATGGGTTGCCAGTTGTTATAACAAACTGTTCCAATAACTATGGGCCGAATCATTTTCCGGAAAAATTAATTCCATTATGTATCCATAATATTATTAATAACAAACCTCTTCCAATTTATGGTGATGGAAAATTTACCAGAGATTGGCTATTTGTTATCGACCATGCGAAAGCAATTGACTTGGTTTTCCATCAAGGAAATAATGGAGATTGTTACAATGTGGGAGGATTTAATGAATGGCAGAACATTGATCTTATAAAGGAACTATGCAGACAAATGGATGAAAAACTAGGACGTGAAGTGGGAACTTCTGAGCAACTGATTACATTTGTGAAAGATCGTCCTGGGCACGACTTAAGATATGCCATTGATGCAAATAAAATAAACAGAGAATTGGGATGGAAACCTTCTGTAACTTTTGAACAGGGATTATCTAAAACAATAGATTGGTTCTTAGAAAACAAAGAGTGGTTGGAAAACGTTACTTCCGGTAATTATCAGAAATATTACGATATACAATATAAAGCCTAATGAAAGTAACCGAGACTAAATTAAAAGGATGTTTTATACTAGAACCAAGTAAATTTGGAGATAGCAGAGGGTATTTCTTTGAAAGTTTTAATACCAAGACCTTTAATGACCTGACCGGTACAGAAGTAAATTTTGTACAGGATAATCAGTCGTTCTCTTCATTTGGTGTTCTAAGGGGTCTGCATGCACAAGCTGGTAAGCATTCACAAGCAAAATTAGTACGTGTAATTGAAGGAAAAGTATTAGATGTCGCAGTGGATGTACGTCCCGGATCTGAAACGTATGGTCAGCATGTAGCAGTTGAATTGTCTGCAGATAATAATTTACAGCTGTTTATCCCAAGAGGATTTTTACACGGATTTGTAGTTTTAAGTGAAACGGCTATTTTCTTTTATAAATGTGATAACTTTTACAACAAAGAGTCAGAATGTGGTGTAAACCCTCTGGACGAAACTTTAAATATAGATTGGCATTTATCCAGGGAAGAACTTTTATTATCTCAGAAAGATGAAGAAGCTTTAAGTTTTAAAACTGTTTTTGAAAAGTTATGAAGATTTTAGTAACAGGATCTAACGGGCAGCTGGGATCAGAAATAAAAGTATTAAGCCGTAATTATCCTCATTACCATTTTATTTTTGCAGATAAAGACATAATGCCTTTAGATAATTTGCAAGAAGTGGTAAAAGTTTTGGATAGTGAAAAACCGCAAATTATAATTAGTGCAGGTGCATACACTGCAGTAGATTTGGCTGAGTCCGAAGGTGATCTTGTGGATATGATTAACCATTTGTCTGTGGCATCTATTGCTGTGTGGGCTAAAACTAATCAAGCAAAACTTATCCATATTTCTACGGACTACGTTTTTGATGGCAATCAGGAACAGCCTCTTAAAGAAGATCAGCCGACAGATCCTATCAATTCATATGGTCTGAGCAAGCTGCGTGCAGAAAAAGCGATTGTGAAGTCAGATGCTGACGCCATTGTAATAAGAACTGCTTGGGTTTATTCCAACTTCGGAGCCAATTTTGTAAAGACGATGATCAGATTGATGTCTGAACGCGATGAAATTAGTGTTATAAGCGATCAGGTGGGTTCTCCTACCTATGCAAGAGATTTAGCACAGGCAATTTTAGATATCATACACTCTCAAAATTGGGAAAAAGGAATCTATCATTACAGTAATGAAGGAAAAATCTCATGGTATGATTTTGCAATGGAAATACAAAGACTAAAAAACTTAGATTGTATCATTAATCCTATACCAACGACACAATATCCTACACCAGCGAGAAGACCTAAATTTTCCCTGTTAGATAAAACTAAAATTAAAAATCAGTTTGGTATCGTGATCCCGGATTGGAAGGTAAGCCTGATCGAAATGTTGAATAAGGAAACAGCAACCAATTAACTTAATAATTATAATAATATGAAAGGAATTATTCTTGCAGGTGGATCGGGAACGAGGTTGTATCCGTTAACAAAGTCTGTGTCGAAACAAATGATGGCGGTATATGATAAACCTATGATATATTATCCTTTATCAGCGTTAATGCTTGCGGGTATCAATGAGATCCTGATAATATCCACTCCACATGATCTTCCTAACTTCAAAAATCTATTAGGCGATGGAAGTGATCTCGGTATCAGATTAGAGTACGCTGAGCAGCCAAGTCCGGATGGGCTGGCACAAGCATTTATTATTGGAGAGGAATTCATTGGTTCAGACAGTGCCTGTCTTATTCTCGGGGATAATATCTTTCATGGGCATGGTCTTACAGAATTATTAAAAACGGCGGTTAATAACGTTGAAATTGAAAACAAGGCAACAGTTTTTGGATATTACGTCCAGGATCCTGAACGCTACGGAGTTGCAGAATTTGACAAATCTGGAAATGTAATTTCTCTTGAAGAAAAGCCGGCAGACCCAAAAAGTAACTATGCCGTAGTAGGTCTGTATTTTTATCCGAACTCAGTTGTTGAAGTGGCAAAACGAATCGAGCCTAGCGAAAGGGGCGAACTGGAGATTACGACAGTAAACCAGGAATACCTCAAACAGAATAATTTGAAAGTTGAATTAATGGGACGTGGTTATGCATGGTTAGATACAGGAACTCATGAATCGCTTCTTGAAGCTTCAAATTTTATTCAGACAATCGAAAAAAGACAAGGCTTAAAAGTAGCGTGTTTAGAAGAAATTGCTTATGAAATGGGGTATATCTCCAGAGAAAAAGTAATTGAATTAGCAACTCCATTGAAGAAAAATGAATACGGACAGTATTTGCTGCGTCTTGCTGATAGATACTAATAGCTCAGAGTCTTTATAAAAATATATCTTATGTCGTTAAAAAAACAAGCTGTTTCGGGAATGATTTGGACGTACTCCCAACAGTTTGGAAGTCAGTTAATTACTTTTGCGGTCTCGCTTGTTTTAACAAGATTGATTCTTCCCGAAGAATTTGGTTTGATTGGAATGATTACTATTTTTATGGGAATAGGTACAGCTCTTTTTGATGGTGGATTAACGAGTTCCTTGATTCGATCTAAAGATTTGGATCAAAATGATTATTCCACAGTCTTTTATTTCAATTTTGCAGGAAGTATTATTCTGTATATAATATTATTTGTTACAGCTCCACTAATAGCGAATTTTTATCATCAGCCAGAGCTCACTAATCTTACAAGAGTGTATGGCATTACGTTTATTTTAGCAGCGTTTGGAGCAGTACAAAATACGATATTAACAAGAGAGCTTAAATTCAGAAAGCAGGCCATGATTTCTTTGCCTGCAATAGTTATAAGCAGCTTATTAGGATTATTAATGGCTTATCATGGTTATGGAGTTTGGAGTTTAGTGGGAACAGCGGTTATCAATGCTTTATTGACGAGTTTATTTTTGTGGTTTAGTTCTTCATGGTATCCAACGCTTACATTTAGCAGGGAAAAATTTCATACTCATTTTCACTATGGGTACAAACTCACAGTTTCATCGGTTTTAGATATTATTTTTACCAATATTTATCAAATTGTGATTGGACGTTTTTATTCTGCAGCTCAGGTAGGATATTATACCAGAGCAAACAGCTTAATGATGCTTCCTGTAGGGAATGTTTCTGCAGCGCTAAACCGTGTAGTGTTCCCTTTATTTTCTCAGGTACAAAATGATATTCCCAGATTTAAAAAAGCGTATAAACAAATAATGCAAATGGTTTTGTTTATTATTACTCCAGTTATAGTAATAATGGCTTTTTTAGCTGAGCCACTCATTATTTTCCTTTTTGGGAAAAATTGGCTTCCTGTGGTTCCAATTTTTCAAATTATTTGCTTTACAGGCGTTTTGTATCCAATACATCTGTATAACCTTCTGGTATTACAGGTAAGAGGGAGAAGCGATCTGTATTTAAAACTAGAAATAGCTAAGAAGATTCTTTTGGCAGTAATACTATTAATATCGTTCTTTTTTGGTTTTTATGCATTACTTTGGGGGCAGTTGATCTTTTCCATTCTGGCGCTGCTGATTAACACACATTTTGCAGGAAGTATGCTCAATTACAGAACGTTCGAACAATTAAAAGATATCTTTCCGATATTTTTGTTTACAATACCTATGGGAGTAACTATATTTTTTTCAAACTATTTTTTAGAAAGTTATCATCTTCTGATACAACTTATTGTGGGTGGATTCTTCGGAACAGTGGCCTACTTGGGGACTGCATGGCTTTTTAAATTTGAAACAATTAATGATATCAAAAATCTTATACAAAAAAAATGATACCAGTAACAAAACCTTTCCTTCCTCCTATTGAAGAATATCAAAAATATTTAACAGGAATCTGGCAGCGCCAGTGGTTGACCAATATGGGGCCATTGGCTAGTGATTTAGAAATTAAACTTAAAGAACATTTAGGTTTGAAACATCTTCTTTTTGTTACAAATGGAACGGTTGCCCTGCAAATGGCAATTAAAGCACTGGATCTGAAAGGAGAAATAATAACCACTCCATTCTCATTTGTTGCAACTACAAGCAGTATTGTTTGGGAAGGTTGTACTCCAGTTTTTGTCGACATCGACAAGGATTCCCTTAATATCGATGCCACTAAAATTGAAGAAAGGATCACTGAAAAGACCAGTGCAATCTTGGCCACTCATGTTTATGGAAACCCTTGCGATGTAGATGCGATCGAAAAAATTGCCCGCAAGCACAATCTAAAAGTTATCTATGATGGTGCCCATGCTTTTGGCGTAAAAATAAATGAGAAATCAATTTTTGAATACGGAGATATCTCGATATGCAGTTTGCATGCTACAAAACTTTATCATTCAACAGAAGGAGGCTTAGTGGTTACTAAAGATGCGGACTTATTAAAAAAACTTGCTTTTATAAGAAATTTTGGAATATCTGGGTTTGATACTTATTCAGAGCTTGGTATAAATGGTAAGAATTCTGAGTTCCATGCTGCTATGGGGCTTTGTAACCTTAATTATGTTGAGAGGATATCAGAACAGAGAAAAATACTCTCAAATCGTTATGATGAAAAACTTTCGAGCTTGAATGGATATTATCCATTATGGCATCAATTCGCTTCGAAAAATTATGCTTATTACCCAGTAATTGTTGAAAGTGAGGAGCTTTTATTAGAAATTAAATCTGAATTAGATAAATACGAAATTTTCACTAGAAGATATTTCTATCCTAGTTTAGGATCTTCATTACCCTATTTGCCTGCAGTTGAATTACCTATTACTGATAGCATTTCAAAGAGAATACTTTGTCTACCACTTTATTATGATCTTACATTGGAAGAAATTGATTTGATATGTAGAATAATATTAAGAATACAAAATAACAAATAACTATGTATAAATCTGTTTTGTTCATATCCGATAATGAATACATGTGCAAACAAATTGAAAATATAATATTTCAATATAAATCTGAAACTAACAAATTTTCATTTGCAATCAGTCCATTTTCAGACCGCCAAAGTTTCACAAATAGTCTATCAGAGGATCTACATGTTTTTGATTTACGTAATAGCAATGATATTGATCTCATTATAAATAACTATGATCTCATAATATCTGTACATTGTAAACAATTATTTCCTAAAAAATTGATTAATCATGTTAAATGTATTAATATTCACCCTGGGTATAACCCCTCAAATCGTGGATGGTATCCTCAAGTATTTTCTATATTAAACGATGATATTATTGGTGCTACGATACACGAAATAGATGAAGAAATAGACCACGGGCCTATAATTGCAAGGGAAACAGTCATTAAAGACAGTATTGATACATCAGGCTCTTTATATGATAAAATTTTACAAAAAGAAATTGAATTATTTGAAAAACATTTCAGTTCAATTTTAGATAATTCCTATGCTGTTGAATATCCTGAAAATGAAGGTAAACTTTATCTAAAGAAAGATTTTAATGATCTTTGTAAATTGGACTTAAATGAAATTTCAAGCTTAAAAAATTTTATTCAAAAAATGAAAGCGCTCACACATAAAGATTTCAAGAATGCTTTTTTTATAGATGAAGATACAAATGAAAAAGTTTATGTATCAATAAATATAAGAAAATGAGTTATAGAGCAAAGATTAGTGTTGTAACTCCTACTTATGGTCAAGCGAGTTTCATTTTATGTAACATTAAAGGGGTTCTCTCTCAAAAGTATGAAGGTGATATTGAATATATTATTGTCAATGACAACTCACCAGACGATACTGATGCAATTATTACAGATTTTATAAAAAGCACATTGATCCCCGGTAATATAACTATCCGCTATATCAAAAATGATAAAAACAAAGGTGCAATACAAAATTTTATTTGGTCTATAAGCCAATCAAAAGGGGATTATATTGCAGTTTGTGAGGGTGATGACTATTGGACAGATTCACAGAAATTGCAAAAACAAGTCAATTTTCTCGAACTGAATAAGGATTACTCGATCTGCTTTCATGATGTGGAAGTTAAATATGAAAATAATATTGTTCCATTTCTAATAGACTCTAATAAGTATACTAAAGAAACTACGGATTTGCATGATTTGCTTCGTGGGAATTTTATACATACTCCGTCTGTTGTTTTTAGAAACAATAATGATTATCCTGACTGGCTCTTTAATGGTTATCCAGGAGATTGGCCATTGCATGTTATAAATGCTACATATGGTAAGCTAAAGTTTATGCCTGAAAAAATGGCAACTTATAGAGTGCATACAGGAGGAGTACATAGTACAACCGGGGGACAAATCGAGAAGTCATTTGAGACATTCAGAGATATTATTAAAGAGCTTGAAAGAAGAGGGCTGAAAACTGCAGTTGAAGTGGCTAAAGCCGAATACAAAAGAAGTTTTGCCAGATATTATGGTTTTAGTAAAAGTTCAAACATTAATTTTAACCGATTTAAAAAAAGTAGTCTGATTTTGAAAAGTGGTGATAAGAAATTAAGATTATTTTTTTGGCTGCCATTAATCTTCAACAATTCTTCAAATGAAGTTTTAAAGATTGTACTCAAAAAAATTCGTAAATAAAGTTTTATTATTATATAATGGGTTCGCAACCTTTTGGATATTAGAATTAAGTCGGAAAGTATAATACTGAGCATTGTAAAAAATTCTATTTTACAAAATTATCTCAGCGTTTTATTAAAAAAAACATTAGTCAGAATGGAATGTGTAGATATGAATGTTTCAATATTATTAGCTACTTATAACAGCAATGCTTTTCTCAGAGAGCAAATTGATTCTCTGTTAGAACAGTCATATAGAGATTGGAACCTCTTTATTAGAGATGATGGTTCAACTGATGATACAATAAATATTATCGAAGAATATGTAGCTAACGATTCAAGAATCTCTTTAATAAAAGACGACTTTAAAAATCTTGGCGCTGCTAAAAGTTTTATGCAGCTTATCAGAGAAGTTGAATCCGATTTTTATTTTTTCTGCGACCATGATGATGTGTGGCTGAAAGACAAATTAAAAGTGAGCCTGGAAGCTTTACGAAATGAAAATTTGAAAGATGAGAACATACCATTAATTGTACATTCCGATTTGTACGTTGTTAATCAAGATCTAGAGATTGTGAATAACTCTTTTTGGAAATCATCAGGGATCAAACCTGGTATCTTGAATGATAAATCTTTTATTCAGGTATTCAATTTCGTTACAGGTTGCACAATGGGATTCAACAGAAAAGCACGAGACATCAGTATGGATTTTCCACAGGATCTACCCATGCACGATTGGTGGATTACGATAAATGTTTTGAACCACAACGGCAGGGTAATTGACATCGAAGAACCCTTAATTTATTACAGACAACATTCTAGGAATGAGGTTGGAGCCCGTAATGTTGATTTAAAGTATTTTTTTAAAAAGTTTTTGAATTTAAAAATTATCCTGAAGGACCATTCTCGGCATATTCAATTTTTAAAATCAATTAATGGTCATGGATATTTTAAATATTACCTGATAAAAATATATTATTCACTAGTAAGAAAAGTATAAGATGATAATAGATTCAATTGTAATTTTATACAATCCCGACGAGCAGAGTGTATTGAAAAATATTGAGATAATTTCTGCCAATACAAATTGTTGCTACGTGGTTGTAAATTCATGTGCCGTTAAAATACTTGATCAGATTTCTCGTATCAAAGGAGTTGTGATCATCAACAACAACATGAATATTGGCCTTTCGAAATCTTTAAATATTGGTTTAAGAGAGGTAATAAAAAGTAATAGTGAGGGAGTGATCTTATTTGATCAGGATTCCTTACCCTCGGAATTGTTTTTCGACAATATCATCGCTTGCTGTCAAAACCTATTAAAATCCAACGAGAGTGTAGGTGCTGTAGGAGGATTGATACATGATGATAAAAAAAATATAGTAACAGAAGATATAGCGTCACCGACAACCGAGGTTGATGTAATAATTACTTCTGGATGCCTGATTCCTTTAACTACTATTAAAAAAGTAGGATTAATGGATGAAACATTTTTTATTGATTATATAGATTATGAGTGGTGTTTCAGAGCAAAAAGTATGGGTTATAAAATATTTGTTTCTAACAATTCAATATTATACCATAACTTAGGAGATAATTTGGTGGGATTTTTAAACGTGAAGAAGCCTATCCATGATAACGTCATAAGACACTACCACATCATAAGGAATCAGCTTGTCATTGTCTGCAGAAAGTATATACCCCTGCGCTGGAGAATCGGACATTTTTTTAAAATATTTTATAGAATACCGGGATATATATATTACTCTTCGAATAGGAAAGAAACAGTAAAAAACATTAGTAAAGCAATTGTTGATTTTGTGAAAATAAAAGATAAAGAAAATTATACTTTTTAAATATGATAGAAATCTATTTTTATATTGTTTTAGTTTTTTTTTCGTACTATGCTTTGATATTGTTATCAAACAAAACTATCTTGTTTAGAGCCTTTATTCCTATCTTTGTTATATTTAGTTTACTGTTGAGATTAAGTGTAAAGATAGAAGCAAATGCAGATTATTTTGGCTATTATTTTTTGCAAAAATCTACGTTCGAACTAAAAATTAGTTCCATTTTAGGTGAGCCATATTTTCCCGTTTTAAATCTTATTATAAAATACATTACCGGGAAAGATGATGTTTTATCTATAATATATTATATCAATTTAATTTTTTCTACGTTTTTTTTCGTTTGGGTCGCTGGTAAAAAAGACCTTAAATTATGGATAAAAGTTATTTTGTTTTCATTTGAATATTTTCTATTCACTTATACCACTATTCGAAATTCAGTAGCGTATATGTTGTTTGGAGTTTTAGTTTACGAATTGTTACATAACCGAAAATATTATTTGGGATACTTTGCTTTTCTGAGTCATGTAAGTGTTGTTCCCGCACTGTTGGCAACACTGCTGGAATTTAAAAAACCGACTTTAAAAAAAATAATATTGGTTATATTAGCCGCTGCAGTCTTTAGTCTTATTCTCAATTTGCCTATTTTTAATTTTATCAATGCAAAGTTTGATGCGTATTCCAATGTAGACCCAGATTCTGAAGTGGGTAAAAGTATTGTTCATAAGATATATTTTGTCTTCATACTATTACTGACAGGTTTTCTCTATTTTGTAAGTAGACGAACCGTATATAATACTTTTTACATTGGTATTTTTGCTATGTATGTCGGTTTATTTTTTGTAAGTCCTGTAATGGCATTTAGATTTTCTTTATATATAATAATTTACCTCTGCTTGTATCCATTTTACAAAACATCAAAATTTGATAAAGCACTCAATTTTTTATCGATATTGCTGATCCTAATATTTATCAAAGCTTTTATTGATACTCACTCTGATATAAATTTATTGTAATGAAATTCTTAATAGTCCTGGCAACTTACAATGGGCAAAAATATATAAAAGAACAAATTGATTCCATTCTTAATCAAGAAAATGTGGAAATTGATATTTTGGTAGGTGATGATAACAGTACTGATAACACGGTACCTATAATAAAGGAAAATTTTCCTGAGATTTCAATTTTACAAAATAACCCGGGTACAGGTTCTGCAGCCAACAATTTTCTGAAAATGATCAAGAATCTCAATTTTAAGGAAGATTTTGACTACGTTGCCTTTGCAGATCAGGACGATATTTGGCTGCCTGATAAGATGAATTCTGCATGGGAGTTGTTAGAAAAAAGTAAATCTGAATTATATTGTTCTAATTTAACAAAATGGGACACTTCCAATAATACGTTTACACTTCTGAAAAAAGATTTCCCTCAAAAGAAGTTTGATTACCTTTTTGAAGGAGGAAGTGCAGGCTGTACCTATGTTTTTAGCAGACACTTTGCAAATAAACTTCAGGAATTTTTAGTGACTCTTGATTCTTCTGATTGGAAAGGATTTTCACATGATTGGCTCGTCTACTTTTTTGCTCGTTCAAGAAATCACAAAGTGGCAATTGATGGAAATTCGTACATTCATTATCGCTTGCATGAGGAAAATGTGCATGGACATCTCAATAAATTATCTTTCGCTACAATTAAAGAAAAATCACAGCATGTTTTAGACGGATATTATCAAAATCAAATAAAAAATTATATTAAATATTTGAGTGCTAGTTCGGTAGAATATTATATTTATAAAGAATTTTTAGGAAATTATTTTCGACGGAATCGTGTTATATGGAAATATAATACACAGTTATTGAGAGATAATAAAAAATTCATGATATTTGCGTTGCTCAATTTATTGAAATTTAAATAATGTATAAAAACTTTATAAAAAGATCCGTAGATTTTATTTTTTCATTCTTGGGATTATTGATTCTAAGTCCGGTTTTCATTATCGTAACCATAGGGTTGTATTTTGCAAATCAAGGCAAACCTTTTTTCTTTCAGGCTCGTCCCGGATTAAACGGAAAAATTTTTAAAATAATAAAATTCAAAACGATGAACGACCGTAGGAATAGTAAGGGAGAACTATTGCCTGATGAAGAAAGATTAACTTCAATTGGTGCGTTTGTCCGTAAAACATCTTTAGATGAGCTTCCGCAATTGCTTAATGTATTAAAAGGTGACATGTCACTGATTGGTCCTCGACCATTATTACCTCAGTACTTACCTTTATATAATGAAAAACAGAAGCGGCGACATAATGTACGACCGGGCATTACAGGCTGGGCTCAAGTTAATGGCAGAAATACAATTTCATGGACGAAAAAGTTTGAATTGGATGTTTGGTATGTGGATAATATATCCTTAATTTTGGATATCAAAATATATTTTCTAACCATTAAAAAAGTAGTCATCAGGGAGGGCATCTCTCAGGAAGGGCAGGTTACCATGGAAGGATTTAACGGGAAGAATTAGAAAAATACTATGAAAAGAAACTTAATAGAATATTTAGTCGAAACAGTAAAGCAGAAAGGAAATGCAGCGGCCGTTATCGAAAACGATAAAAAAATTACCTTTAATGAGCTCTATAAAAACATCTGCATCTTAGGGAATTACCTTCTTGAAAAATCGGATATCATCAATAGGCCTGTTGCCGTTTATCTTCCCAAATCCATCAACTGTGTTGTAGCGGATTTAGGGATTATGATTTCCGGGAATGCCTATCTTAATCTCGATATAAAAAGTCCCTCGCAACGTATCGAAAATATTCTTGATCTTGTTCAGCCGGAATTTATTTTAACCACGAAAAATTTGCTGAAAAGTCTGGAAGGCATTTATACTTCGGAGAAAATTATTCTTATTGATGAACTGGAAGCCGGTGACTATACCGACGGACAATTGTTGGATAGATTAAAGCTGAGAAGTATCGATACCGATATGTCTTGTATAATCAATACTTCAGGTTCTACAGGGACGCCGAAATCCGTTGCACTCAATCATAGAAGTTTCGTAGATTTTATTGAGGTCTCTGATGAAATCTTCCGGTTTTCGGAAAATGAAATCATAGGATCCTTGTCACCGGTAATCTTTGATATTTTCAGTTATGAGCTCTGTATGCTGATTTCCAAAGGAAGCTGCATCGTGGTTTTGCCCGAGAATATGGCTGCTTTCCCAATAAAAATACTGGAGGAAATGCAAAAGACGAAAGTGAGCTTTATCTTCTGGGTGCCGACCATTATGGTGAACATCGCCAATATGGACTTGCTTACCAAAATAAATCTTGACAGCCTGAAACTGGTCTGGTTTGCTGGCGAGGTTTTTCCTACCAAACAATTCAATTACTGGAAAAAAACGCTTACCCATACAACATTTGCCAACCTTTACGGGCCGATTGAGATTACGCTGGATTGCACCTACTTTATCGTAGACCGGGATTTCGAAGACAACGAACCGTTGCCTATAGGCATTCCTTACAGAAATACGGATGTCCTGATTATTACCGATGAAGACAAGCCGGCAGCAAAAGGCGAAGAAGGCGAACTATGCGTGAGGGGAAGTTCCCTGGCTCTGGGCTATTATAATAATCCTGAGAAGACAGCGGCTGCATTTGTTCAGAATCCGTTAAATCCGCACTATCCTGAAGTTATTTACAGAACGGGGGATATCGTGGCGCTTAATAATAGAAACGAAATTATTTTTAAAGGCCGCAAAGATACACTCATCAAGCATCAGGGCTATAGAATCGAGATGGGCGAAATAGAGCATATTGTCGTAAATACCCTTAAAATTGCTAAAAATGCCTGCTGTGTTTACAATCGTGCCGATAAGGAAATCGTTCTGTATTACGAAAATCCTGAAGATATACAGCCTGCCGTTTTCAGAAAAGAGCTTTTGGCAAGCCTTCCGAAATATATGATTCCTACCGTATACATCCGTTATGATGAAATGCCGCGGAATCCGAACGGTAAGATCGATAGGGCCTTTTTGAATCAGAAAGCTAACGCATAGAAAAATGGAGCAATTCACGAATTTTACATATTCCGATATAAAATCCGAACTGTTTAGGTTAAAGTCTAAAGAAATGAAAACCAACTTCTTTATGACCGAATTACAATTCAACAGTTTAATGTCTGAAAATAAAATTCAGGGGTTTAAAACAGAAAAGGCGTGTTTTTTGCTGACAGAAGACGACGGATTCAGAAGGTTGTATTTTATTGTTTCGGATGTTGAAGAACTGAAACACTTTCTAAATAACGAAATTGAAAATTCTGAGACCGACATTTCCGTTGAAACAGCTGGAAATTCCGCATATCTGCAAGGCATCAAAGATACTTTTCTGCAAAACGGGTTTTATGAATATTCTTCAATGGTCAGAATGAGTAAAAAAAGAAATCAGGCTGAAGAAATAGATCTGGAGAACATTTATTTGCTTACCGCAGACAAGAAAAAGGAATTTCAGGAACTTTACAGGAAATATTTTGATAAATTTGTCGAGCGTATTCCTACCAATGAAGAGATAAATGGATTCATTGAAAATAAAAATGCCTATTATTTATCAGATAATAATGAAATTCAGGGCTTTATTGTCTTTGAATGCCATGGGATAACCAGCCATTTGCGGTACTGGTTTGTACATCCGGATTATCGCAATAAGAAAATCGGTTCAAAACTTATTCAGCTGTTTTTCAACATCGGTGAAAATATTAAAAGAGAACTGTTTTGGGTGATTGAGAGTAACGAAAACGCCATAAAAAGATATAAGCATTTTGGGTTTGTTGAAGAAGACATGCACAATTTGATTTTAATAAATAAAAATAAAAAATATGAAGAACCAAATTATTGAAATATTAAACGGAATCCGTCCTGAATTCGATTTCGGAACAGAAACAAATTTTATCTCTCAGGGGATGCTGGATTCTTTTGATTTGATAACCTTGGTAACGGAGCTTGATGAAGCTTTCGGGATTTCAATAGATGGTACGGATATTTTACCGGAGAACTTCGAGTCGGTAGATGCCATAGAGGCTTTGCTTAAAAAGAACGGTGCACAATAATGAAAATTAATTTTTCAAACAAAAAAATTACGGGAATGCTCAGCATTCTGCCTTCAAACGAAGTGATGTTTGAAGATGAGATGCATAATTACAGCTTTTCCGAAGCGAAATCTCTGAAACTTAAGGCCGCAATGGGCTTCAAGTCAAAAAGGGTTGTAGCAGAAGAATCTACGACAAGCTTTGATCTTACGGTGGCAGGTCTCGATTATCTGTTCGAAAATGATCTGCTGGATAAAAGTTCAATCGATGCGATTCTCTTTGTAAGCCAAAGCCCGGAATTCATTATGCCGCCGACAAGCAATCTGCTGCATGGAAAATATGGTTTGGAAGAACGTGTATTTTGTATGGATATCAACCAGGGCTGTGCCGGATTTGTGGTCGGATTGCAGCAGGCTTTTATGTTGCTTAATAATGAAGGGATCAATAAGGTCGTTCTGTGCAACGCAGATGTGCTGAGCCCGAAAGTATCAAAATTCGACCGGAACAGCAATCCGCTGATCGGTGATGCCGCAGCAATCACCATTATCGAAAACACTTCCGACAACACGACCATCGTGGGCGAAATAAGAATGGACGGATCCGGAGCCATGGCACTCAACATTCCCGCAGGCGGTGCAAGAATGCCTGTAACGGAAGAGACCTCAGAACTTTATGAGGATACTTTTGGTAATAAAAGAAGTAAAAATCATCTGGTAATGCAGGGCGACAATGTTTTCAACTTTGTTCAGACGAAAGTTCCGGAGCAAATAAAAAATATCGTAGACAATTCTGATGACAGTGTAGAAAGCATCGATTATTTCCTGTTTCATCAGCCCAACCGGTTTATGCTCCAGAAATTGGCAGATAAGATCGGTGTAAGCAGAGAAAAACTGCCGTTCAACGTGGTAGAAAATTTCGGTAACTCCAGCGGAGTGACTATACCGGTTGTAACCACCTATAATTTAGGCGAGCAACTGGAAACATCGGAACTGAAAGTGTGTTTCTCCGGTTTCGGAGTAGGGCTCACCTGGGGAACCATTATCATGAAACTCGGCAATTTAAACTTTTGCAGACTTATTTATAAATAAAAAAATTAAAAAATAAAATTATGGAAGATTTCTTGGAAAAAATGGCTGAAATAATGGAGGTGGACAGTGTAAATCCTTCTGATGAACTTACTTCTTTTGAAGCCTGGGATTCTCTTACCACATTATCAATTATCGCCCTGGCAGATGATGATTATCAGGTATCATTAACCAACGCGGAAATTGCAGATGCTAAAACCATTGAAGGTTTACATCAACTAATTCTAAGCAAACAAAATGCATAAAAACTTTTTAGACTTTTCCGGAAAATCGGTTCTTATCACAGGAGCGGGTTCAGGCATTGGAAAAGCTACGGCTTTGTATTTATCCTCAATAAATGCAAAGCTTCTTTTATTGGATATCAATGAAGAATCATTAAAGGAAACTTTAAAATCATGTAATGAAAACTGTGATTTTCTTGCTATTGATCTATCCGATTCTCACGGGATCAAGAATAAAGTAAGTGATAAGATAAAGACTTTCGGTGCGCTGGACGGGATGGTCCACATTGCAGGAATTCCTTATGTTTCCCCATTGAAGACTTTAAATACCGATACCGTCGATAAAGTGCTGAAAGTAAATACGGTGGCTGCCCTTGAGCTGGCGAAAGTATTTACAAAACATAAATTCTATAACCTGGAGAATCCGTCAATCGTTTTTATTTCATCAGTTTACGGGCTGGTAGGCTCTGCTGCTAACGTAGCCTACGCAATGTCCAAATCGGCTTTGCATGGCATCACCAAATCGTTGGCCATAGAACTGGCGCCAAAACGTATCCGTGTAAATTGTGTAGCACCGGGTTTCATCAGGACCCAGATGCTGGATGATGTTTCAGGGTCTTTTGATAATGGGTATAATGACAGATTAAACCAACTCCATCCTCTGGGACTGGGCGAAGCTGAAGATATTGCTTATGGAATTACCTATTTGTTATCAGATATGAGCAAATGGGTTACAGGAAGTATTTTATCGGTAGACGGAGGTTTTACGGCACAATAATTTTATATGAAAGAAACACTTTTTTTAACAGGAGCTACAGCGGGAATCGGCGAAGCTTTAGCAATAACACTGTCTCAGCAATACAACATCATTCTCAGTGGAAGAAACACGGAGAAGTTGGAAGCCTTAAAGTCAAAATGTCTGACTGGAAATTCAGTTTACATTTTGCCTTTGGATCTCTCCGACCTGGATCATCTGGAGAAAAATATTTCCTCTTTCCTCTCTGAAAATCAGTTGACCGTTGAAAAGTTTGTCCATTGTGCCGGATTCATGAAAATGGTTCCCCTCAAATTAGTAAGTCAGGATCTGATGCTGGAAACTTTCAAAACCAATGTCTTTTCTGCAAATACAATCATAAAACTATTAACGAATAAAAAAGCTAATAATTCCGCATTGAACAATGTGGTTTTAATTTCCAGCAACATCAGCAACCGCGGTGCGAAAGCAATGAGTACCTATGGTTCTTCGAAAGCCGCTTTAGACGGGTTAATGAGAAGCCTTGCCATAGAACTTGCCCCTAAGGTGCGTATTAATTCTGTTTTACCCGGAGCAGTAATTACCGAAATGACGAAATCGATTTTCGAAAACGAAGAAGTAAGCCGGAGAATGTCTGCGCAGTATCCTTTAGGAATCGGTTTACCCAACGATATTGCCGAAGCGGTAAGTTTCCTGTTGTCTGAGCATTCGAGATGGATGACCGGAGAACAGCTAACGGTTGACGGCGGAAGAAGTATTAATATTACGGGATAATGTTCAGCGTCCATTCATTTATAAATTCACCTGTTGATTCTGTATCTTATATTCTGTCCGATCCCGAAAGCCGGGAAGCTTTAATTATTGATCCCGGTACGGAATGTGATACCAGACTTACGGATTATCTGGATGAAAACCGGTTGAAATTAAAATTTATTTTTCTTACTCATGAACATTTTGATCATATTCTGGGCGTGAATTTTTTAAGAGAAACATTTCCGGACGTGCTTGTGGTTTCCTCTTCTAAAACTTCTGACAGGCTGTCTAATCCTAAGAAAAATCTGGCCATTTTTCATAATCAGATAAATCTGATTGTAGAGAAAGCCGATATTTTAATAAGTGAAGGAGCTATTGATATGATAAATTTGGAATTTGAAATCTTCAGTACGCCGGGACATACGGATTCGTCGGTAAGCCTGAAAATAGATAATTCTTTTTTTTCCGGAGATTTTCTTTTGCAGGGGAGCCGGATCGTTACAAATTTGCCGACAGGATCAAAAAAAGATTATCAGGAAAGTATAGAAAAATACAGCAGTATGCTTCAGGGGATAACGATTTATCCCGGGCATGGCGAAACTTACACTTTTGGAACTAATAAAAGATGATGAAACCAATTATTTTTATAGGAGTCGGGGCAGTGGCCTCAGAAATAATTTCTTATTTGGAAGATATACAGAACCATGATCATTCCACCGGATTTGAAATCTATGGATTCCTGGATGATAATGCAGATAACTTCACCGCAAACTCTAAAAAATATGGTTTTAAAGAACCGTTTTTAGGATCTGTTGCAGAACACCCGTTCTCCGATCAGTATTCTTATATTTTTGGTTTTTCAAATCCCGGCAGTAAAGAAAAAATTATTCAGAACCTGGATCTGGAAAAATTGGATTTTCCTACTATTATTCATCCTTCGGTTATCCTGTCCAAATCGTCAAAACTTGGAAAAGGAAATATGATATATCCAAACTCGGTGATCGGCCCTAATTGTAAAATAGGGAATTTCAACCTGATTACCTCATACAGCTTTATCAGCCATGATTGTGAAATAGGGGATTATAATTTCTTTTCTACAGCAGGTTTGGCCGGAAATGTAAATATAGGCAGCAAAAACTTTTTCGGAATCAGAAGTACCGTTATTCCTTCAATAACCATCGGTTCTGAAAATACCATTCAGGCCGGTATGGTGATTGATAAAAATGTTTCTGATCATGAAACTGTTTTTTACCGCTTTAAAGAAAAAGTAACGATTATAAGATCTTAATAAAATGAACTCAAAAATCTGGCTTTCCTCCCCACACATGGGCGGAACCGAACAAAAATATGTAAAAGAAGCTTTCGAGGCCAATTGGGTAGCTCCTCTGGGACCGAATGTGGATGGTTTTGAAAAAGACCTGGAAACTTTTTTAAATGAAGAAGTGAAAGTAGCGGCACTTTCTGCCGGTACGGCGGCATTGCATCTGGCCTTAATCGAATGTGATGTAAAATATGGTGACGAAGTGATCTGTCAGTCGATGACGTTTTCAGCTTCCGCCAATCCCATCGCCTATTGCGGTGCAACGCCTGTTTTCATAGACTCCGAAAAAGAAACCTGGAACATGTGTCCTTTGGCTTTAAAAGAAGCGATTGAAGACCGCGTTTCCAAAGGGAAGAAACCGAAAGCCATCATCGTCGTTCATTTGTACGGGATGCCTGCAAAGATGGATGAAATCCTGAAAATTGCCGGTGAGTACGATATTCCGGTGATTGAGGACGCCGCCGAAGCTTTAGGCTCAAAATACAAGGGGAAAGCCTGCGGAACCTTCGGGCGTTTCGGGATCTTATCTTTTAACGGGAATAAGATCATCACCACTTCCGGAGGGGGAGCTTTGGTATGCCATAATCAGGAAGATAAGGATAAAGTGGTTTTTCTTTCCACCCAGGCAAGGGATCAGGCGCCTCATTACCAGCATTCGCACATCGGCTATAACTACCGGATGAGCAACATTGTAGCGGGCATCGGCCGCGGACAGATGGAAGTTCTGACTGACAGAGTGGAAGCCCGCAGAAAAATGCACGATTTCTATATTGAGATTTTCAGGGATATCGAAGGCGTTGAGGTTTTTTCCGAGCCGTCCGGGGATTATTTTTCCAATCACTGGTTGTCGGCCATCACTATCACTCCTGAAATGGCCGGAAAGTCGCGGGAAGATTTAAGATTGGCTTTCATGGAAGACGACATCGAGTCAAGGCCTTTATGGAAACCGATGCACTTACAGCCGGTTTTTGCCGGTGCGCCTTATTACGGGGCTAATGTGGCGGAAACATTGTTTGATAACGGCCTTTGTCTGCCTTCAGGTTCCAATCTGTCCGATGAAGACCGATCCAGGATCCGGTCTGTCATCACAGATGTTTTTTCATAAATCATCTGCCTAAATAAAATTCAGATAAAATCACAACAGCTTGCTTTTCATAAGGTAAGCTGTTTTTTATTTCAAATATTTTACAGAATTATTCAATCTGTGAATGTGCAATCCACATCTTTCATTATCTTTACCGGGCAAATTTTTGAAGTGAAAAAATATCCCCGGTGGAAAGCAATGATGGATTATGGGATCGTTTTACCCGCAACCCTGGTATTGCTTCCTGTTCTTTTGATTCTTTTTTTGGTCGCATCTCTGGATACGGGTTTTCCCGGCATTTTCAGGCAGGAACGCATTGGGAGATACGGTAAAATTTTTATCATCTATAAATTCAGGACGTACCATTCGGTAACCCATACGAAATCACCGGTAGGGAATTGGATGAGGAAATATAAGCTGGACGAATTGCCCCAGTTGTTCAATATCCTTAGAGGGGAGATGTCTCTGGTGGGACCCCGGCCGGATATTCCGGGATATTACGATTGTCTGACAGGGAACGACCGGCTGATTCTTGAGCTGAAACCCGGATTAACCAGCGATGCCGGAATTAGGTACAGCGATGAGGAAGAACTGCTGAGCAGGCAGACCGATGCCTTAAAATATAATGATGAAGTCCTTTTTCCGGAAAAAATAAAAATGAATCTGGAGTATTACCACCATCTTTCATTGAAGAATGACCTCAGGATACTGCTCAGAACCTTATCCATATTAAGCTGATCGCGGCTTCAAAAATATAAGACCGGTAAATTTTCTCTTTTAAAATAAACAAAAGTTTTTTAATATACCGTTATAATGATTAAATAAGTATTCTAGTTTATAAATTATAAATATATTTGCAGGGCTTAAAATTAGAAAATTAAAAAATTTCAATATCATCCAAAAAATGGATAACAAAAAAATCAAAGAAATCAGTCTCAAAGAACTGTTGAGTCCTTATCTTAATAAATGGAAATATTTTGTTGTCATGATCATCATTATGACGCTATCAGGCATTTATTACATAAAATCAAGTCCGCAGATTTATAAAGCCCAGACTTCCGTACTCATAAAAGATGCAAAAAAGATGTCCGCAAATGCCGGGGATGTAAATGTACTTCAGAATTTCGGGAATTTTAACGGGATGGGTACCAATAGTATCGAGAATGAAATCGGTGTTTTTAAATCCAAAACCATCGTGGAAGATGTCCTGAAACAACATAACTTCCAGACGCCCGTTTATGCAAAGCAGACCTTCAACAGCGTCGAACTTTACGGCACCACTTCGCCTTTCCTCATTAATGTAATCCAGGAGAAAGATGGTACGGAACTTCCTAAAAAACCGATATCTGTAAAAATCAGCGGGGATAAAATTATTCTTTCTTCCGAAGAATGGGATAAAGAGATCCAGACTACTTATAAAAAGACAACCAGTCTGCCTTTCGCTGTTATAATGTTCGTTAAAAACCCGCAGTATACAGCCTCTTCAAAGGTAAATACGGATCATATTTATTTCACCTATAACGATTTCGCAAGTACGGTAAATCAGTATCAGGAATCTTTAATTGTCGATTTACTGGATAAAGAAGGTACCATTATCAATCTTTCGGTAGATTTTGAAAATCGGGAAAAAGCTAAAAATTTTCTCAATAGCCTGGTTAAGCAGTATAATGAATATGCGATTAACGATAAAAATATAGAATCCAAGAAAACAAAAGATTTTATAGATCAGAGAATTATATTGATTTCAAAAGAACTGGGTAGTGTTGAGACCCAGAAAGAAGGATTTAAATCCGGAAATAATATTGTAGACTTACCTACGGAAGCGGGCATTAATCTCCAGTTGAAAGAACAGACAAAAAACCAGCTTCTAGAATTGGGAACCCAGCTCGAAATTCATAGAATGCTGAAAAGTTCACTTACCCAAAAAGGAACTTCGGACGTATTGCCCTTAAATATCGGGCTTGAAAACGAAGCTGCCCTGAATGCCATTAAAGAATACAATACCCTGGTTATTCAGAGAAATAAATATCTTGATGAAGCAACTCCGGATAACCCGATTGTAAAAGAAGCCAATAAGCAAATCCAGCAGATAAAAACATCCCTTACGGAGTCTCTGCAGAGAAATATTACCAATCTGGAATTTGCGAGGAGAAAAGCTGCCATCCAGCTGGGGGGATCAGAATCCATGATCAGCAAAATCCCTTCCCAGGAAAAACTTTTCAGAAGCATCGAACGACAACAGCAGATCAAAGAGAACCTCTACCTGCTGCTATTGCAGAAAAGGGAAGAAGCTGCCATCAGCATGGAAATCAGTTCGGAAAAGGCAAGGGTGATAGACCGGGCTTTTATCTACAAAAAACCGGTAGCCCCTAAAAAAATGATCATTCTTGGGGTTGCTCTTTTGTTAGGTATTCTCATTCCGTTTTTAATTGTTTACCTGAAGCAGCTTCTCCAAAGTACCTTAACGACCAGAAACGATATTACAAAGCTTACCCAGTTACCGGTAATTGCAGAAATTCCTAAACTTAAAAATAAGCAGAATAACCTCATCTCTTTCAATGACGTGTCTCCAATGGCAGAAGCGTTCAGGATTCTGGTAACCAACCTGAAGTTTTTGTTGCCTAAAAAAGATACCCCTCATGTAATTATGGTGTCGTCTTCCGTAAAAGGGGAAGGTAAAACATTTATATCCACCAATTTATCGATGATTTTGGGATCTTCGCGTGATAAAGTTTTGGTTGTTGGAGCAGACGTGAGAAATCCACAGCTGCAAAGGTACAATCCGATGATGAAGTCTGCCAAAGGCCTTACGGAATATTTAAGTGATGAAGAAACGAGCGTTGAGGAGATCATTCATCCTAGCGGCTATAATAAAGATTGTGATTTCATCTACTCAGGATCCATACCGCCGAATCCTACCGATCTCTTACAGAGTGACAGGTTTGATAAGCTTTTATCCATTATTAAAGACCTCGGCAGATACAAATATATTGTACTGGACACGGCTCCGCTTTTATTGGTAACCGATTCTTTCCTGATTGCAAACAAGAGCGACGTCATTATTTATGTGACGAGATCTGAGGTGACGGAAATGAAATATATTGAGTTCCTGAACCATTCCGTGGAAGATGGTAAACTGAAAAATGTAGGAATTATCCTGAATGGAGTGGAGGATGCCAACTTCGGATACGGCAATAAGTTTGGATACGGCTATCAGGCAGAAGAAAAAAAATGGTGGCATTTTTTCAAATAATTTCTTTGATTGAAGGATGAAATCAGGTGATGGAAAGTTGGTCAGTATAAAGTTGAACTTTGTATTTAATGCTTTAAGGGTATTTTCAACCGCTTTAATAACGCTTTTTACCATGCCCTATCTTAATAGGGTATTGGAAGCGGAAAATGTCGGAAAGGTGGAATATGCTTATACGATCATCAATTATTTTGTTCTTTTTTCATCCATCGGGATCCCCATGTATGGCATCAGGGAGGTCTCCAAATCCAGAAACGATCCGAAAAAATTATATATTCTGGTTTCGGAACTGATGGTGATTCTTTCCGTCACTACGCTTGCTGCGTACATTCTTATCTTTGGGGTTATTATCCGGCTTGATGTTTTAAGCGCATACAAAGATCTTCTTTATATCATGTCGTTTCTTGTTATTTTGAATAATATAGGAGCCGATTGGTATTTTCAGGGTATCGAAAACCAGAAATTTATAACCATCAGAAACGTGGTGGTCCGTTCCCTCATTTTTGGCTTACTGTTTGTGCTGGTTAAAAAAAAATCAGACTATGACGTTTATGCCGTATTGTTTGTCCTTATGCTTTTCGGAGCGAATGTGATCAATTTCGTCGTCATTTTAAACAGAATTATTTCCAATAAGATTAAATTTAAAGATCTTGATCTGAAAAAACACTTAAGGCCTGTTTTTGCTATTTTTGTAGCTACGATATCCGTTAACATTTATCTCCAGCTCGATAATTTTCTGATCGGCAGTATCTCGGGAGACCGGTATGTCGCCTATTACGGGATTGCCAATAAACTGATAAGGTTTGTCATTACGTTTATCACCATTATCGGCTCCGTGATGCTCCCCAGACTGTCTTATCTTTATCATAACGATAAAGTGCAGTATTCCGCTCTTTTAAAAAAAGGGTTTCATGTCATGATGCTGCTGGCGATTCCCAGTACGGTTTATTTTTTAATATTTTCCAAAGAAATTATTTTATTCATGGGAGGGGAAGAATTCATAGTTGCCAATCTGACCATGAAAATTCTGTCGCCCCTTTGCATCATTGTCAGTTTCGCTTATTTTTTCGGCTTTTTAATCCTTTATCCTCAGGGAAAAGAAAAAATTTATACCTTCGCGACAATCGTCTCTGCTCTTCTTAGTATTTTACTGAATTACTTCGCCATAAAATATTTTCAGCAGAACGGAGCCGCAGTGGTTGCATTGCTGGTAGAATGTGTGGCGATCTTTATTATGTTTTACTACATCCGGAAGGAGAATGATTTTTCGGAATTCTTCAATAAAGATTTTTTCAATGTCGTATGGGTAAACGGAATTGTCATGGTGGTGGTTCTGGCCGGAAAATATTTTTTCGAAAACAACAGTTATTTTGAATGGATTTCGATGTCTTTACTGTTTATATTAACCTATGCAGCCGTTTTAGTGCTTATAAAAGAAAGGAATACGCTTGAAATCCTTAATCAGGTAAAACTTAAACTGGGTTACAAATAAGAGCGCAGTATCTAAAAATGATAAAAAACAATGGATATTTCAGTCATTATCGTTAATTATAATACATTAGAGCTTACAAAAAAATCAATTGATTCTCTTTTTGAATTCAAGCCGAAAGATCTTACGTTTGAAGTTCTCGTGGTAGATAATGCTTCAGCCGACGGAAGTAAAAGTCATTTTGAAAAGGATAACCGCATCACTTACTTTTATTCCGAAGAAAATTTAGGCTTTGGAAGAGCAAATAATCTGGCCATTGAAAAAGCAAAAGGAAAATATGTATTTTTACTGAATTCTGATGCTTATTTAATTGAGGATTCCATGAGTGTTTTTTACGAATTCATGGAGAAACCTGAAAATAAGAACGTAGCGTGCTGCGGAGCCAATATGATAGATGCGTCCGGAAATAATGTAACGGTTGGCGGCCATTTGCCTACCGTAAAGGAATCATTTGCGAGACTCGGGTTTGCCGTATTTTTTCTTCCGTATTACAGAAAGCATCTGGCAGGGGGAATGAAGCATTATCCGGAAAAAGGAACCCGGTATGAAATAGAATATATTTTGGGAGCAGATATGTTTTTACGGAAATCTGTCCTGGATGAGACAGGTGCTTTTGATCCTGACTTTTTCTTATATTATGAGGAATCCGAAATGACTTTCCGGTTTCGAAAGCGAGGTTATAAAAGCTATATTCTCGCAAATACCACCTTGGTTCATCTTGAAGGAAGCTCTTCCAAAACACCGGAGCTTAAAATGAAGAAAGAGAAAGTTTTTTCCGAATGCAGGTATTTATATTTTGAAAAATGCCACGGAAAGGCCTCTGCAAGATTAGTGACATTATTATTTGGAATACAGTCGGTCGTTTTGGGAATCCTTAAATTCGATAAAACCCGTTTTCTCAAAGCCAGGATTATTTTTAACACCATGCGGTAATTTATTAAGAAATAATGAATATAATCATCAATAATTCTATATTACGAAAATTAGACTCAAGACTACTGTTTGCAATAGGATTGCTGATTTGCGTTTTCATAGCATTTTTTAAAGAATCCATATTTCCGGAAAAATATTTTTTCGATTCCCACAGGATACAGAACCTGATTGAACATCCTTACAAAGATGAAGGGGATGCAGGGTTTACCAATACTGCCATTTTTTACCGGTACCTGCATATTGACCGTTTTTTTTTAGCACCTCTTTTAACGGTAATATCCTATTTTTCAGTAATTGTTTTTGTTTTCAGGAAATATAATGTAAAGACCGTTTCTTTTTTTAACCTGTTGCTTATCGTTACTTACAGTACAATGGCAATGGTATATATGTCCACTTACAGCAAGGAATTTGTTTTGTTCTTATTCATAGTCGTCCCATTTGTACTGTTTGAGAAAAAGTATCTTCTGGTCTGGACGTTATTTGTCATCTTATACGCTTCCTTTTTCAGAAGCTACTGGTTTATTATCATCCTCATGTTTTGGGGGATTAAATACTTTGTTGTAAAAACGCCAAGAATATTGATGATCGTTATCCCGGTATTTTACTTTTTGATCTCTTTTGTTTATAATTATATTTTTGGAGTCCCGCTCAGCATGATCCGTTATCTCACCAATCTTGATCGGGATGCAGAATCGGCACAGACTGCCATTGCAATTTTTATTGAAGGAAACAATTTTGCGGTCGAGGCCGTCAACTTTATCGTTACACTGATTTTTTTAATTATACCCATTCCTTTAATTTTATTAGGCAAACCTTTTTACATCATATTGGCACTCCTTATTATCATGTTCTTTTTTAATTTTATCAAGCTTTACTGGAAAGAAAACAAAAATAAGGAATATACGAACGTCTTTTCATTTGTTATTGCATTCATGTTGGTACAGAGTTTATTTGAGCCCGATTATGGTAGTTTTGTTAAACACCTTTCACCGTTATTTCCGATCATATTTATTTGTATTGCACGGAATACAAAATTTATAGAAGCTGAAGAGTAAGATTACTAAATGAAAAAAATTCACTTTCTTTTTTTTAGGTATTAAATGAATATTTAGAGTAATATTACCTGGCGTCATAAAAAGAGCCCGGACTCTGCGCTCTGATAATATGATAAAACTTGTTGCAGTAAACCGTCAGTTTGTAAATTTTAAATTCAGATCAAAATGAAAATCCTTCAGATAATTAATTCTTTGGAAACGGCCGGGGCAGAAAAGCTCCTTTTGGATACGGTTCCGCTTTATGTGAAAAAAGGGATAAAAATGGATGTTCTTCTGCTTTGGGATAATGATTTTCCTTTTACAGACTCCCTGAGAAAATTAGGCTGCTGCAATATTTACATCCTTAAAAAATCGGAAAACAGAAAAGATGTCTATAATCCATCGGCGGTGCTCGGCATCAAAAAGATTCTCAGCAATTACGATATAGCTCATCTTCATGTTTTTCCTTCTCAGTATTTTGCGGTATTTGCGAATTTGTTGAACGGGGGGAAAACCAAACTTGTTCTTACGGAACACAATACTTCAAACAGCCGGATAAAAAACAAAATTTTTAAGCCCGTAGAGCATTTTGTGTACAACAGGTATGATAAAGTAATCTGTATTACCGATGAAATAAAAAATATTTACCTGGATTATCTGGGCTTACCGGATAAACTGGTGACCATCAATAATGGGGTCGACATCCGTAGGATAAATAGTTCTCAGGCTTATACGAAATCAGATTTAGGGTACAGGGAAGACGAAAAACTCTTGATTATGGTGGCACGGTTTGAGGATCAGAAAGATCAGGATACCCTCATAAGAGCTCTGCTAAATCTACCGGAGAAATACAAATTACTCTTAGTGGGTATTGGAAAGCGCAGAAAGGAATTGGAGAACCTGGTGTTAAAGCTTAATCTATCGGAAAGAGTCCGTTTTCTGGGGCAGAGAATGGATGTTTACCAACTGATAAAAACGGCCGACTTTGTCGTGCTTTCTTCTCACTTTGAGGGCCTTTCATTAGCTTCTGTTGAAGGATTGGCTTCAGGAAAACCTTTCATCGCTTCCGATGTTCCCGGATTAAAGGAAATCGTAAAAGATGCCGGGCTTTTGTTTAAAAAAGGGGATGACCGGCAACTGGCAGACCTGATTTTATCTTTTGAGAATAATCAGGAACGGTATGATGATGTGGTTGCCGGATGCCTGGAAAGGGCAGATAAATATGATATTTCGGAGATGGTGAATAAATATATCGAATTGTATCATTCGGTTTTAGGCAATAATTTTGTCAACTCTCAGAAAAGTTAAATGGTACTTACGTATATGATGCCTTAATCAGGCTAAAAATCAATGACATAAATGAAGACAAAAGTTGTTCATATTACACAGGGTTTTGGCGGACTTTTTACCTACATTAAACAGATCGTAAAAAAAATAGATTACGAACAGTTTGAACTGGAAATTATCGCACCGGAAAATCAGGAGTGCAGAATTTTCTGCGAAGAGCATGCGATACCTTATACCGTTATTAATCTGGAGCGGGGATTCAATCCTTTTAAAGACTTCACAGGATTATTGAAATTATATAATTTTCTGAAGAAAACAAAACCGGATTTAATCCATGTTCATAGTGCCAAAGCGGGATTTTTAGGAAGGATAGCAGGGAAATTTGCCGGAATAAAATCCATCTACACCCCCCACGGAATTTCTTATCTGGGCTTTACCGGAATCAAGAGAACGGTTTTCTTCTCCCTTGAAGTCTTTGCAAAGAAATATACCGCCCATGTGTTGGCCTGTTCGGAATCTGAAAAGATAAGATGCAGGTACGAAGTCGGAATTCCCGAGGAAAAAATTAAGGTAATCCCCAATTCCGTCCAGGTGAACCCAGCCTTGCCACAGATTAAAGATTCTTCCGCAAAGCTTCATATCGGTACGGTAGCGAGGCTTACGTATGCCAAGAATCCCGTCCTGTTTGTTGAAATTGCAAACCGGATTAAACAGATCTATCCGTTTGCAGAATTTTCCGTGTTAGGAGCCGGCTTTACGGATGATTTAAAACCGGAATTTTTAGCTGCCATCTCAAAATATAATCTTGAGAAATCTTTTGCTATTCATGAATGGGGCTCATTTCAGTCTGTAGAGCAGTATTTGGAGACTCTGGATATCTTTTTAATGCCGTCTGTTTTCGAAGGTCTTCCGTTTGCTTTGCTGGAGGCGGTCAATGAAAATGTGCTTTGTGTAACAAGTAAATGTGACGGCTGTTGTGTTGTGATCAACAATAATGAAAATGGTTTTTCCTGTATGGAACTGGAGGATTATGTAGCTGCCATACAGAAAGCCGTACGCTCTCCGCAACTCAGTTATGATCTTCGATTACAGGCAAAAAAAGACCTGCAGGAGAAATATAATGTTGATCACTTTATCATCAATTTACAGAACTATTATTTATCCGTAAAAAATTAAGCGCAAGTCTGTACAAATACCTAGGATAAGAAATTCATTTCATTATATTTGTGGCACATTAATACAGTAATTGATTCATGAAAATAAAATCTACCCCAATTAAGGACTGCTACATTATCGAACCCACTGTTTTTGAAGACGACAGAGGATATTTTTACGAAAAGTTCAACGAACAGAAGTTTGAAGAACTTACCGGGATGAATGGTCATTTTGTACAGGATAATATTTCAAAATCGGGCTATGGGGTTCTGAGAGGGCTTCATTTACAGAAAGGAGAGCATGCCCAGGCCAAACTGGTTTCCTGTCTGGAAGGTAAAGTTCTCGATGTCGCAGTGGATTTACGTGAAGATTCCCCGACATTCGGAAAATGGTTTTCTCTGGAGCTTACCGCCGAAAACAAATTACAGCTTTACGTTCCGAGAGGTTTTGGCCATGGTTTTTCAGTACTGAGCGAAACTGCGGTATTTTCCTATAAATGTGATAATTTTTATGATAAAGCTTCGGAAGGTGGCGTATTGTGGAACGATACAGATCTGAATATTGACTGGAAGCTACCTGCAGAAGATATTATCTTATCAGAAAAAGATGAAGTTTTACCGTCATTTTCTTTAAAAAATTTTTAATATATTAGGATTTTAATAAAAAGAATGTAAAATGATTGTTTAATCGGTATTTACTGAAGGATAATTATCAAAGCTGCGAATTGTATTTGTATGTTAGTTTATTTTTTTAAACACTTGCCAAGGATTTTTTTGATCATTGATTACATTACGATCAATTGTCTTTTTATTTTCGGGAAATTGTATTTTTTTGAGTTTGATGATATGGATTTTGCTCAGGAATTCAGGATACAGTTGGCTCTTATCAATATTTCCTGGTTTGTTATTACATTCATTATAAAACCCTATAAAAGCTTAAAAGTTAAAGAATCATCGCTTCATTTTAATGCGTTAAGTAAAGCTTTTATTCTGTTTGTCCTGGCTTCGGCGATCCTTCCCGGCCTGATAATCTCTCTTAAAATTAACTACAAAAATGTCTTCATCTATTTTCTGTTGCTGGGGTTTTTTATTACCGTTACCAGATTCCTGCTCTTCCTGTACCGTAAAAAAAACAGGGTGAAGCTGGGACGGAAGTTTTATTCATTCGATACCGTTCTTATCGGGGAAAATAAACTGTCTACTTCATTGATATCGAATAACCACCTGAGAAGATCTATTGGAATAAGAGGAACCTATACGCCGCTGAGTAAAGAGACTAAAAATAAATATCTGGGTGGCATCGATCAGCTGTTCTATGATCTGGAAAATACCAAAATCAACAATATCATATTTTGTGATGATAACATCGAAGTGGATATCTATAAAAAAATAGTAGATATTGCGGAACATAAGATGATCAGGATTTATATGGTTCCGGATTTTAAATATGTCAATCTGGGACCCAATTATTTTGACGTTATTAATGATATTCCTTTTATCAAGCTCATAAGGGAACCGCTGTCGAATCCTAAAAAACAGATTCTTAAAAGATCATTTGATATCGCCTTTTCCCTTTTTGCCATTCTATTTTTATTATCATGGCTGATCCCTTTGGTGGCTTTGATTGTGAAAATTGAAAGCAATGAATTTGTCTTTTTCATACAGAAAAGGTCAGGGCTGAATAATGTACCGTTCAACTGCCTGAAATTCAGAAGTATGAAAAGCAACAGGAATGCCGATCTGCAGATTGCAAAGAAAAATGACGTGAGGATAACGAAATTCGGTGCTTTCATGCGGAAAACAAGTATTGATGAGCTGCCGCAATTCATCAATGTTTTTTTAGGGGATATGTCGGTAGTCGGCCCTAGGCCGCACATGCTGTCGCAGACGGAAATGTATTCCAAAATTACAAAAAAGTACATGACGAGGCATATTGTAAAACCGGGCATCACCGGCTGGGCTCAGGTGATGGGGTCAAGAGGGGAAATATTTTCTGTGAAGGATATGGAAAAAAGAATAGAAAAGGATATCTGGTATATCCAGAACTGGTCTTTCTTTCTGGATATGAAAATTATTTTTCTTACCCTGTACAATATTGTAAAGGGGGATGATCAGGCTTACTGATACGGTCCTTTATTTATAATAATTCTAAATAGAGAACCTGATCTTTCGGTTCTTTTTTTATGCGTAAATTTGCACCCACAAAAATTACTGATTACTAATTACTTATTATTCAATATACAATGCGCACAAAATCTGTAGGTAAGAAGAAAATAAATATCGTAACGCTTGGATGTTCCAAAAACGTTTATGATTCCGAGGTTTTAATGAGCCAGCTGAAAGCCAACGGTAAAGAGGTGGTTCATGAAGACCGGGGGGATATTGTGGTCATCAATACCTGCGGATTTATCGATAATGCAAAGGAGGAATCCATCAATACGATTCTTGATTATGTAGAGGCCAAAAACAGGGGCGAGGTGGAGAAAGTTTTCGTGACCGGTTGCCTGTCCGAAAGATACAAGCCGGACCTGATCCGTGAAATTCCGGATGTAGACCAGTATTTCGGGACCAGAGACCTGCCGATCCTGCTGAAGCATCTGGGGGCCGATTACAAGCATGAACTGGTGGGGGAAAGAATGACGACCACGCCGAAACATTACGCCTACCTTAAAATATCCGAAGGCTGCGACAGGCCCTGCTCTTTCTGTGCTATTCCTCTGATGAGAGGAGGACACGTTTCCACTCCGATTGAAAAACTGGTAACCGAAGCACAGAAACTAGCGAAAAAAGGAACGAAGGAACTGATCCTGATTGCCCAGGACCTTACCTATTACGGTCTTGATATTTATAAAAAGCGTGCACTGGGAGATTTATTGAAAGAACTGGTAAAAATAGAAGGAATCGAATGGATCCGTCTTCATTATGCTTTTCCGAGCGGATTCCCGGAAGATGTGCTGGACATCATCAGGGAAAAGCCGAAAGTCTGCAATTATATCGACATTCCGCTGCAGCATATCAATTCAGACTTGCTGAAGTCTATGAAAAGAGGGACTACCCACGAAAAAACAGATGCGCTTTTGGCAAAATTCAGGGAGAAAGTTCCGGATATGGCCATCAGGACTACCCTGATCGTTGGATATCCCGGTGAAACGGAAGAGATCTTTCAGGAGCTGAAAGACTGGGTAAGAACCCAGAAGTTCGACCGGCTGGGCTGCTTTACCTATTCCCACGAGGAAAATACCGGAGCTTACGTTTTAGAAGATGATATCCCGCAGGAGGTAAAAGAGGCAAGGGTAGAAGAGATCATGGAAATCCAGTCCCAGGTTTCATGGGAAAAAAACCAGGAGAAGATCGGACAGGTGTATCGATGTATCTTCGACAGAAAAGAAGGAAACTATTTCGTCGGAAGAACGGAGTATGATTCACCCGATGTAGACAACACCGTTCTGGTTTCTGCTGAGAATACCTATATCTCCATCGGAGAGTTTGCCAATGTAAAAATCACTTCTGCTGAAGAATTCGACTTATACGGTGAATTGGTATAAAGATTTGATCTGATCAGAACTTGCAGATCAGCATAATTTAACGATAAAAGAACCGGTGAAATTTTCACCGGTTTTTATTTGGCCTTAAAAAAAGGAAATCCCGCTGTAAGTACTGCTGTAACGTACTTTAAACGGAAGCTAAAATGTCTTTTAAGCTTTGTGAAAATATTTAACATATTGATTATCAAACCTAATCAAATGTTAAAGTTATGTTAATTTCAGTAGTTTAGTTAAATTTATTAACATTTAAAGCCTTTTTTTAACACTATTTAACAATAGGGTTTAAAGTAGCTGATAGCAGGAGGTTACAGCTTGAGTTAACATAAATTTTAGTTTTTATTAACATCTGTTAACAATTAAAATAGGCTGGTTAAGAGAATCCTTATAGATTTGCCCCTGTCAAAACCAATAAACGTTTCAACATGATGAAAAGATTCATTCTCGTAATCATAATGATGATTTCAACCTTTGGTATTTATTCTTTCAAAATAAATGCCACAGATGCGAAAAAAACAAGTTATGCATCGTACTACCACGAGAAATTTAACGGTAGAAAAACAGCCAGCGGAGAGATCTTTGATAATGCAAAGTTCACCGCGGCAAACAGAACGCTTCCTTTCGGAACAAGTATTAAGGTCACCAACCTGAACAATGGGAAAGAGGTAATAGTGAAAGTAAATGACAGAGGGCCTTACCATTCTACAAGAGCTTTAGATATGTCTAAAGCGGCGTTCGATGAAATCGGAGATACCGGCAACGGTACCATTCCGGTGGAATATGAAATTGTCGATTAAATTTTATGATTTAAATTAAAAGTCCGTCCCGCAAATTGCGGGACGGACTTTTTTATTTCCATCGCCTGATCTGCCGGATCAGAAACTGCAAATTATGCATCATGGTAAAACCGGGGAGTTAACGAAAGAAACTTCCGGCCTTCCTCTTCCAGCCTTTTAATCCGGTTTCTCATTCGAATTCACTTTAAATTATCGAAGATAAAGTAAATGTTGCCGGGTTAATGTCATGATCCATCCGTTCAAAGATTTGCTGATTTAAATAGCAAGGTGCATTCATTCAGGTTTCTTCAGGGCATTGCCTACAGCGTATCCGGGATATGTTTTGGAAGATAACCGGAAATATCCTGAGAACATCAAAAAAAGAAGAAAATAGTGATTTTTAACAATTATTTATTGCTTTTTGTATCAAAAACAACAATTCATTTCTAATATTTGTATATTTGCATCGTTAGAGAATGGTCAGGTAAAGTTTTTCTGAATGACGATGATATTATTTAATTTTTTTAATTAAAAAATAATACGTCACGTTTTGTCGCATTGCCGTCATAGCTTTGCCGGAGCATGATCAGGATCATATTAAATTCAGGTAATGCATCTTTTGGCCGTGACCTAAAAACCTTACTTTTGCA